>ENA-OPSJ01000292-OPSJ01000292.1-human-gut-metagenome-genome-assembly--contig:-NODE-292-length-46181-cov-3.286975_pt1 | contig 46181 bp, 41 predicted proteins | sample MGYA00241801_ERZ501893 | MGnify/ENA primary metagenome ERZ501893 (study PRJEB25962, sample SAMEA2042219) | human gut metagenome | biome: human gut; feature: human-associated habitat; material: faeces...
AGAAATTGCGATGATTTGCTGTGGTTTTAATCTTCATAAATTCCACTTGAAAAAGTCTGCAATAAAAAAAGCGGCATAAATTTAAAATATTTTCCACATTTTCAACACGGCAAAAACGCAGTTTTTGTGCCGCTGTGTTTGCTGTACCCAAAATTCAGCCAAAATAGTTATTTTTGCGATCTGGCATAAAAAAGAGTCAAGATTTCCCAAAAGCAGGAAATCTCGACTCTTTGAGCGCTGTTTTTTTACAACGCCTTTTTTTGTTTGTTAAACTCTCTTTTCGCCGATGGTCTTGTTCGGCGAGATGACGAAGCAGGTCGCGCCGTTTACTTCAAGCGTGCCCGTGACGTATTTGACGCAGCTGTCCGCGTTTATCTCGGGCGGCGGCAGCAGGTCTTCGTCCGCGCACTGCACCGAGCCGTTTATGGCGTCCGCCAGCAGCGCGCATTTTATGTACCGCTCGTCCTTATCCTGACCGCTAAGCTCGTCGCTTTCGCTGCCTATGTCGGCGACTATGTAGCAGGCGCGCGTTCTGTCGCCCGCTTCGCCCAGTCCGAAACGCTTCGCCGCGTCGATTATCGGCGTTATTTCGCCGTCGATCTCCGCCGTGCCGGGCATATAGTCGGGAAAGCCCGGTACGGGCGTTATCTCAGCCGCACCGCCCCCCGCCACAGGCTCTATCCTCAGTATATCTTCAAAAGCGCAGGCAAATCTGCGGTTTGAAACAGTAAATAGCAAGAAATTTTTCATGCAGCGCCCTCCTTATCCTTTCAGCAGTCGGCAGATCTCGCCCGCGATGTTTTCCAGCGCGCATTGCTTTTCCACCGCGCCCAGCTCGAAAGCCGCTTTCGGCATACCGTACACCAGCGAGGTCTTTTGATCTTGCCCGATGGTTCGCGCGCCGCGCTCTCTCAGCTTTAGCAGGCCTTTCGCGCCGTCGCTGCCCATGCCTGTAAGCAGCACGGCTATCACCTTTTCAAATTCCACCTGCGCCGTCGACTCAAAAAGCGCGTCTACCGAGGGGCAGTGGCCCGAGATCTTCGCGCCCTCTGCCACGCTCAAAAAGCAGCCTTTCGCGTCCGCCGCTATCCGCATATGCTTCGAGCCCGGCGCGATGTACACGCTGTTGCGCTTCGGCCGCTCGCCGTTTTCCGCTTCTTTTACCCGCAGGCCAAGCGGGCCGTCGAGCCGCTGAGCGAATATTTTCGTGTAGCCGCTAGGCATATGCAGCGAGGCGGCGATGGGCGGAAGGTCTGCGCCGCGGCGGTTTTCGTCCAGCATTTTCAGCAGCTCGGGCAGCGCTTCGGTGCTTCCCGCCGAGCCGCCTATCAGTATTATCTCGCCCCCCGCCGACCTGCGCGGCGTTTCGGTGCGGCGTTTCAGCTCGTAGACCACCCCGTTGCACTCCACGCTGCGCAGTATCAGCGCGCTTTTCATCGCCTGCACCAGCGTTTGGCGAAACTGCATGAAATCGTCGGGATTATCGGCAGGCTTCGGGATAAAATCCGCCGCCCCCGCTTTCAGCGCCTTGCTTGCCGCAGCGCGGTGAGATGTGCATACGATAACGGGCACTGCGTACTGCGGCAGCAGCGAGTGTAAAAAGCTGATTCCGTTCATGCCCGGCATTTCTATGTCCAGTATCACAAGGTCGGGCTTCTGCCTGCCCACCTCGTTCGCCGCGGCATATGCGTCGCGCACGCTCGCGCAGACGGTAAAGCCCTTTTCGGCGTTGACGATGCGCTCCAGCACCTCGCGGAAAAGCTGCGAATCGTCCGCTATAAGAACCTTTTTATCCATGCTTCTGCACACCTCCCGCCTGAGTTATCTTGCGGTATACCGCCGTTTTTTCGCGCACATAAGGGCAGTCTTCGGGCACAGCCTCCGCGTGGCCTATGTAGAGGTAGCCGCCCTCGTTAGTCGCGTCATAAAAGCGCTTTATCAGCTCTGACTTCGTTTTCTGGTCGAAATATATCATAACGTTTCGGCAGATTATAAGGTCGAACTTTTTCTTGAAGCTGATAGGGTCCATCAGATTATGGTACTTGAACACCACCTGCGAGCGTATCTCGGGCTTTACGGTGTATATCCCGCCCTTGCCCGTGAAGTATTTTTCTACCCACGCCGCGGGCAGGTCTTTAAGCGCCGCTTCGGCGAACATTCCGTGCTTTGCGGCGAGGATAGCGTTTTGCGAAATGTCGGTCGCGAGTATGCGCTTGTCCCAGTCCGTCCCGCGCGACTGAAAATACTCCTCGGCGCACATCGCAAAATTGTAAGCTTCGTTGCCGAAAGAGCAGCCGGCGCTCCATATGCAAAGCTCTTTATCCGTCTTGTACTTTTCGGCGTAGGGCAGAAAAACGTCGATAAAGTGCCGCATATGCTCCTGCTCGCGCATGAAATATGTGTAATTTGTAGTCAGTCTGTTGATTATATTCGCCATCTCGTCGCCGCCGTTTTCATACAACGTTTCCAGATATTCTGAAAAAGAATGAAATCCGCGGTCAACTATGTAAAAGCAAAGGCGGCTCTCTACCATTGATTTTTTGCCTTCCAGGTTCAGCCCGTAGCGCTGCTTTATAGTGTACGCCAGCCGCTCGAAATCCTCGTTGCTCATGCCGGCGGGCGTTTTCTCGAGAAATATCGAGTCGTAAGCGCTGTCGCTGAAAAAGTCTGCCGTGTTCGCCATTTTTAGTATTTTCACCATCCCGCGTCTGCGCGCTTATTTTTTCTCAAATAGCATTTCTGTTCGTATAAGCTGTATCTTCTCGCCGCCGTCGGTAATGTACCCCGCTATCACGCTCTTGGGGTCGGGCAGCGGCAAAAAGCTTTCAGGCAGGTAGCGCTTTGATGTAAGCACCTCGTCTACCTTTATCGCGGCGCTTTCTTCGCCGTGCCGCAGCACCATAAGGCAGCTTCGCGGGCCGTACTCGCAGTCCTCAAAGTCGAGCCGCCGCCGCAGGTCTATCACGGGGGTAACGCTGCCCATCAGGTTTATCACGCCCAGTATGTAGTCGGGCAGGCAGGGCAGGGGGGTGAGGTCGGTGCGGCTGTTTATTTCTATTACGTCTTGCATAGGCACGGCGAAAAGCCCGCCTGCGCTGCGGAATATTACCGCCGAGCTTACGCCCGCGGGGTTTGCGCTCTCGCTCATTTCCTGCTCACCTTCTTTATTATCTCGTTTACGTCAAGTACGGGTATTATGCTGCCGTCGCCCAGCACGCTCGTTCCTGAAAATCCCGCTTCTTTCAGTCCGAATTTCGAGAGATAGGCGGAAAAGGGCTTTATCGCTATCTGCATCTCTTCCAGTATGCCGTCCGCCATCAGCGCCGCTTCGCCCGATTCGGTGGTGCAGAGCAGTATTATGCCGCCCTGCGGGTCGCTCTCGCAGCCCTCCAGCCCGAAGTGTTCCGAAAGGCGTATCATGCGGTAAAGCTTGTCCGAAAGCACCGTTTCCCTGCCGTCGGGCGTTACATTCAGCTGCTCGGCTTTCGGGCGGAATATCTCTTTTATCGCGCTGACCGGCACTGCGTACTCTCTTCCGCCCAGCTGTATCACCATGCAGTCGCTTATCGAGAGCGACATCGGCACGCGTATCGTGAATACCGAGCCTTTGCCAAGCTCAGAGTCTACCAGCAGCGAGCCGCCGACCTTCTCCAGGTTCTTGCGCACTACGTCCATGCCTACGCCGCGCCCCGAAAATTCCGTTACCTCGGTGTTGGTGGAAAATCCCGCTTTCATTATCAGCTCAAGGCACTCGCGGCGGGTGTACTCCTGCTCGGGCTTTTCGAGCATACCCTTGCTGCGCGCTTTTTCGAGCAACTTTTTCGGGTCCATGCCTGCGCCGTTGTCGCGTACTTCTATCAGCGCGTCGTTTGATTCATATCGCGCGCTCAGCGTTACGGTAGGCTGCTCTGTCTTGCCCGCTGCCGCGCGCTCTTCGGGGCTTTCGATACCGTGGTCTACCGCGTTTCGCACTAGGTGCATCAGCGGGTCGCCTAGCAGGTCGGCGGCGGATTTATCCACCTCGGTGTCCTCGCCCTCTATCACTAGCGTAACGTTTTTGCCTAGCTTTTTGTTCATATCGCGCACTACGCGGTTCATCTTTGAAAATACCGTGTTTACGGGCACCATTCGCACCGACATTACTACGTCCTGCAATTCGTCGGTCAGCTTTTTCAGCTCGCGCGCCGATTTGTAAAAGTTCGGTATCTCGCTGCGGTAGGGCAGCAGGTCGCGGCTGTGCAGTACGCCCGATTCGGCTATAACTATCTCGGTCGCGAGGGTCATCAGCCTGTCGAGCTTTTCCAGTTTTACAGAGATCATAGCTCCGCTCTTGTCGTCGTGCTTTTTGGCTGGCGCAGAGGGTCTCGCCGAGGGTTTTTCGGCTTGCTGCGATTGCGCAGGTTGTGCAGGTTGTGAAGATGGCGCGGGGGTAGGCGCAGGTTCAGTCTTTTTCGCCTGACGCTGTATCTGCACGGCGTTTTCTACGTTTATGCCGTTTTTCAGCTTTTCGAGCACTGCTTCTGGCGAAGCCGCCTTTACTTTTATAACAAGCCCCTTTGCCGATATTTCGTCGCCCGCGCTGTCTGCGTCTAGGTCGGCGGGTATGGTGCTTACAAGCTCGCACACCGCTTTTAGATGTTTCAGCAGCACCATCGCGCGGATAGAGGGCATTAGGCAGCTTGACTGATACATCACGCGGAAAGCCAGCACGTCCTCGCCGTCCTCTGCCGTGAATACGTCGTCCGATTCGCCCGCGCTCAGCCGCGGGTGCTTCGCCTTTCATAGCCGCCGCAAATGCGCGGTTTTTCGCTATCTGCTCGGTGAAGTCGGTAAGCGGCACGCTTTCGTCTGACAGATTTTCTATTTCGCTCTTCATTCCGTCAGAGCCCGCGTAAAGTAGCTCGTAAAGCGCGGGTTTGTCGAACTGCACGTTCGGGTCTTCGCGGATTATCGAGAAAAGGTCTTCCAGCGAGTGTGCCAGCTTTGAAACGTTGTGAAGACCCATCATCGCCGCCGAGCCTTTTACCGTGTGCATTATGCGGAATATCTCGCCTACGTCCTCCTCGCCCAGCGTGTCTGACTCGGTGCGGATAAGTATTTCGTCGAGCTTTTCCAGCAGCTCGTTTGTTTCAAACAAAAATACGTCGAGCATACCCTCCATGCTCTGTTCATACTTTGCCATTCCGTCACCCCTTTTTATTCAAACATGATGTAGCCCTCGCGCAGACATATCTTCTTTATCTCATCGTAGGGCATGAATTTCATTTTATGGCATTTTTCTTTCTCGCCGCAGGTGTATATCATAAGCGTGCACCTGTTGTTGAGAAGCTGAAAAGGTGTTCTGCTTATGCGTATCTTGCTGATATTCGCCTTTGGCAGAAATACTTTGTGGAACTGGTACAGCTTGCAGTAGCTCATAGCGCAGCCGTTTTCGTTAAAGCCTACCGAGGTGTTGAACGAAGCGGCTACTTTTACTATAATGAGCCATATCAGAGGTATGGTTATGATTACAAGCAGTATGTTGAATTCCCGCTGCCATATGCTTACATACTTGTTCAATATGTACAGCGCGGCGGGCGGTATGGCGCATACTATCATCGGCGTCCATACAAAGTCGCTGATGTTTTCTCTGCCAGTTTTTATCTCCGGCCGCGGCTTAGGCAGGTCGGGCACTAGCATTTTCAGCGAGGCGTTCATCTGCTGATAGGTGGTTATCGGTATCAGCGCTGAGATCTCGCGGCGCGATTTTCCGTAGCCGGTGCAGTCCAGCGTTACCGAGCATATCTTAAAGGCTTTCATAAGCAGCGTTTGCTGTAAGTCGTAGTAATTTATCTTGCTGCGGTTGATTATGTGGCGGCGCTTTATCAGCACTCCGCTTTTTACCAGCAGCTGATCTTCCGTGCGCGATATGGTGAAAGACCAGTGCCGCGCGAGAGTGGCTATGAAAGATATAAACCAGCCGCCTATTACCAAGCCCCCCAGTGCGAGCACAGCCTTAGGTATAGTCTGCGAGAGCTTGAAAAGCCGCGAATCTATCCGCGTAAGCTCGCTGTTTACTTTCAGCATCAGCTTTTGCTCAAATTCCAGACCGATTATCTTGTAGGCCTCGAACATGAACATTCCGTACAGCAGCATTCCCGAAAATGCCGATGAAAACAGCAGCGAGAACATCAGCAGGTGTGTCTTTCGCGGCGAGAAGGTCACTTTCGGCGCGCTTTCCTCGCTGTCGCGCACGAAGTCGAAAAGCAGGTCTGCGTTTCGCTTTGAGATGACCAGGCGCATATCTTCGCTCGAAAGCGTTCTCGCGTTAGTTTCGATGTACATGGTATAAGCCTTTACCGGACGGTTTATCCAGCTTTGGCAAAACGTGAGCGTGGTTATCTCGTTATAGTAAACTTTTGTGCGAACTATGCCGAAAAGTCCCGTGTGCGCCGTGATCCCGTCGCACTCTATCGTGAAGCGCACGAATATCCAGCGCAGTACCGCCAGCGCGAAAATGCCCGAGATCGAGAGTATGTCTACCCAGTTAGTGCGTATCCAGCTCTGAAAATCGAAGCGCGAGGCTATCAGGTACTTGGTAAGCGGTATCAGCAGCAGCCACAAGTTCTTCGAGGTGTAGTCCAGCATTTTTACAGGGTGCTGGCGGTGGCGGAAGAAGTGCGATACCGCGGCGCGGAAGCCGTGGCGCATTTTATATTTCAGCTTAGTCATACAGCCCCTGCGCCCCCGCTCTTTTTATTTTCGTTGTTGGTGGTTTGCTCATGCTCATGGTTATGGTCATCCGCGCGCTTTTGCGGCTGCCTGCGTGTTTTTTGCGCGCGGCGCTGCGTTTCCTGCGGCTCTTCGCGGCTACGGATAAGCGCGTTTATAGTTTCCGCTATCTCGGTAAGGTCGCTTTTTCGCATAAAGCATATCAGTATGCGCGCGCCGAGGGCGTTTATCACGGCGAAGTTAAAGCCTGTGAACCGCCCCAGCGGCGTTATTATCACCGATATTGATTTTATCGAGCTTATCGGCATATAGTCGTTCTTTAGGAATATAAAGCCGCCCGAGGTAGCTATCTCGTTTTTCGTGATTATGACCTTGGCGTGCAGAAAATAATGTGGTATCACTATCACCGCTATCAGCAGTATCAGCACCCATACCGCAGCCGCGATCATTTTTACCAGCTCTTCGGGCAGCATTGTGACGTAGCGGTATATCACCACGTTCAGCGCCGCGCCCGCAGCCGCTATGAGCAGATAAAACATAAGCATCGCCCTCTTGGCGGGCAGAAATCTTTTCAAAAGCTGCGTTCTCCTTTACAAATAGTACAAGTACAAAATGTACAGCCGTAAGCCGTCAGCCGTTCCGAATGTTATCAGATCTCGGCTTCGGCGTGGCGGGTAACGTGGCAGCCCACGTTTACCGAAACGGGCAGACCCGCGATATGCGTCGGGGCTTGCTCGATGTTTACGGCAAGGCAGGTCTGCGTGCCGCCAAAGCCCTGCGGGCCTATACCCAGCCTGTTTATTTTATCAAGCATTTGCTGTTCAAGCTCGGCGTAGAGGGGCTTGGGGTTGCGCTGCGAAACGGGGCGGCAGAGCGCCTTTTTCGCAAGGTAAGCGCATTTCTCAAAGTCGCCGCCTATGCCAACGCCTATCACTATGGGCGGGCAGGGGTTAGAGCCTGCCTGCGCGCAGACGTTTACAACGTAGTCAACTATCTCTTCGCGCGTAACGGATGGGGTCATCATTTTAAGCTGCGACATATTCTCGCTTCCAAAGCCTTTCGGCGCACAGACTATCTTCACGCTCTCGCCAGCAACTATTCTTATGTGCAGCACCGCGGGGGTGTTGTCGCCCGTATTCACTCGCTCCAGCGGGTCGGAAACTACCGATTTTCTCAGCAGACCGTCAGTGTAGCCCGCCGAAACGCCTGCGTTTACAGCTTCTTCAAGGTCGCCGCCGACGAAGTGCACGTCCTGACCTATATCCATAAAAATAACAGCCATGCCCGTGTCCTGACAGATGGGCAGAGTTTCCTGCTCAGCCGCTTTCAGATTATCGAGAATGTCGTCGAAAACGCCCTTTCCTACGGGCGACTTTTCCGCCGCCGCGCCGCGCTTTATGCACTCGCACATATCCTGCGGCAGCACGCGGTTTGCTTTAATGCAAAGCTCTTTTACCGTCTGCGTTACTACGCTTACATCTATCTCTCTCATTATATTATATTCAATCCTTTTCTGCAAATTCCGTTTTAGTATCTTATCTCTTTGCGGTATTTGATGAGCGTGCCGTTTATCATAACGAGTTTCGGTTCGCTCATAACTTCAAAGGGGCTGCCTTCGAATATCACCATGTCGGCGCGCTTGCCTGCCTCTATCGAGCCTGCCAGGTCGTCTATACCGCCTATTTCCGCCGCGTTTATCGTCACGGCTTCAAGCGCCTGCATGAATGTCATGCCGTTTTTCACCGCAATGCCCACCGTGAGCGGCAGGTACTCTATCGGCGTTTCGCTGTGGTCGGTGCATATGGCGGTCTTTACGCCGTGCTGCGCCAGCAGACCTGCGTTTTTCGGGGTGATGTTGGCAAGTTCGGGCTTGCAGGGGTCGCAGATTATCGGGCCGACGACCGCCGCAGCGTTCTCCAGCGCCAATTCGCCCGCGATAAGATGACCGTCAGTGCAGTGTATCAGCACATAGTCAAGCCCAAATTCACGGCTTATGCGCAGGGCTGTGAAGATGTCGTCCGCGCGGTGGCAGTGGAAGTGCGCTTTCAGCTCGCCGCGCAGCAGAGGTATCAGCGCCTCGCTCTTCGGGTCAAGCTCGGGCAGGTCAGACTCGCTCTCGGCAGCTTCCTTGTCCGCCATGTACCTCTGCGCTTTAAGCAGCGCTTCGCGGATCATCGCGGCTATCGCCATGCGGGTGCAGGGTGTTTCGTCGCGGTTCATGTATGTCATTTTCGGGTTCTCGCCTAGCGCGAATTTTATGCCCACGCGCCGCAGAAGCATATTGTCGATGCGCCTGCCATCGGTGGAAACTGCTACGATGTCGCCCGCCACGGGGTTCATCGAGCCGGGGGAGATAAGCACCGAGGTTATGCCCGCGTTTCGCGCCTTTTCAAACGACTCGTCGAATGGGTTTATCGCGTCGATGACCCTTAGCTGCGCCGAGCAGGGTTCGCTCTCCTCATTAAAATCCTCGCTCTCGATACCGACGCCGTTCGTAGTCAGTCCGACGTGCGTGTGCGCGTCGATGAAGCCGGGGTAGAGCGCCGCGCCGCCGCCGTCGATGTCAACGTCCTCAAAGCTTGAGGGCGTGCCCTCGCACACGGCGGTGATCTTGCCCTCAGTTATCTCGACCCAGCCCTTTTCGATGACCGAGCGGGCTTTGTTCATTGTAAATATTTTAACATTGTATATTTTCATAGAATATTCCTTATCGTTAAGTTCGTTCAGTACTTTCCCGTGCTTCCAAATCCGCCGCTTCCGCGTTCGGTATCGGTAAGCTCTTCACATTCCTCTATCTCGGCGAACACCGCGGGCGTAACCACAAGCTGCGCTATGCGCTCGCCGTTCTGCACTGTGTACGCTTCTTTGGAAGAATTATGCAGTGGTATAAATATCTCGCCGCGGTAATCCATGTCTATAACGCCGACGCAGTTCGCGGGTGCAAGCCCGTGCTTCGCTGCCAGCGATGAGCGCGCGTAGGCCAGCAAAACGTACTCGCCGTCGCAATCAAGCTGCGCCGCCACGCCCGTAGGTATCATGGCAGTTTCACCCGCGCCGATGGTAACAGCGCTTTCCAGACAAGCCGTAAGATCGCAGCCCGCGCTGTGCGCCGTCATGCGTTTCGGGATAACTGCGCCTTCACGCATTTTTTTGAATTTTAACTTCATATTTATCCTTTCAATCCGCGGTAATACAAACCTCTTGTTATGGTTTCGCCGTTTATCGCAGTACATTGCTTTTGATATTTGAACATATTTATAACTTCCGCCGCTCGCTCAGCCGACTCGTCAAAAAGCTCTATCTGCACGAAATCGACCGCGCGGAAATCCGCCATTTTGTCCGATATGCAGAGCAGGTCGGAGTTGAGCAGTTCGGTGTATCCGAGCTTTTTTGAGCACCTTATCGGGAATCGCCTGCCCGTTCTGTCGTAGACCGCGCCGGTGCATTTTTTGCAGCCGACCGCCGCGCGTATCGGGCAGTTGACCGTCAGCATGAGCGGCAGCCTGCCGTAACCCTCCGCACCGATGGGTATTTCCGGCGCTAGCGCGCTGATCTGCGAAGCTTTCATTTCTGGCGAGATCACCGCGTCCGCTACGCCGAATTCGCGCAGCTTTTTGAGCGCGAGCGAGTTTGCAATGTTCAGCCCCGCCGCCCCATGAGGCGTAAGCTCCAGTTTTTGTGCGGTTATAATGTGTGCATAATTCGTGCATAAAATGTGCTTAATATGCGTATGTTTTGCTTGCTCAAGCAGCGCAGTCTGACTATTTTCATCTAACGTGAAGCGCGGCATTGCAACGCCCAGCTTCTCGGCAGGGAAGCGCTCCGCAGCTTTTTTGATCTCGTTCATATCTAACGGCAGCCACGCGATCTCGATGTCCTCGGGGTCGAGCATGGCAAGCTGCTCAGCTTTACAGACGTTTACGCGCAGCCTCGGCTCGCCAAAATCGCGCTCGCGCGGTTCGGGCTTCGGGATATCCAGCGTAAAATCCACGCGGCGAGAAAAATGCTCCTCGCGCAGGGCGCTGAGTTTTTCGCAAAGTTCGCGGCGCGCAGCGTTCAGTTCTCCCGCCGCGACTGTCAATCCGTCGTCAATTTCGCAGTGCATATCGCCCAGCTCAAAGTAAGTATCTCCCAGCTTGCCCAATTGCTTGCGCAAGAACGCTTCATCGCAGGGCTTGTTTCGCGCCTGTTCGGGAACCTTGCCAATAAATTCCGCTTGCAGACCGTTCTCGTCCGTCGCTGTGATGTGCAAAGGCTCGCCGCGGCGCACTTCGGCGGCAATATTCAGCCGCGCGCGCTTGTATTCGCGGCGGTAAAGCTCGTGAATGGCGGGGTAGGCGGCGGCGGCAGTCTTGGCGTCCTCGGCGGTGCGTGTGCCAAACATTTCCGCGCCCGTGCGCCGTTTCAAATAGCCGTCGGTGAAGCCCCCGCGCGAGAACACGTCCGCCAGCAGTCGCTCGTCGTAATCCTCCCCCGCCAGCGCCTTTTTCGCACAGTACGCCGAAAGCGCGGCGTACTCGGGGCGCTTCATTCTGCCCTCAATCTTCAGTGAATCTACACCAAATTCAGCCAGTTCAGGCAGTTCGTGCAGAATGCTCATGTCTTTCAGCGAAAGTGCATGGTCTTGTCTTCCTTTTTTTACTGAACACGGCAGACGGCACGGCTGCGCACAAATGCCGCGGTTGGCGCTTCTTCCGCCGACCACTGCGCTCATCAGACATTGCCCCGAAACGGACATGCACAGCGCGCCGTGCACAAAGATCTCAATTTCCATATTTTGCAGCTTACACAGCTCTTTTATCACGTCCGCGGGCAGTTCGCGCGAAAGCACCGTGCGCGTGTAGCCCAGCCGCCGTGCAAATTCGCAGCCCGCCGCCGTGTGCAGGGTCATCTGCGTCGAGGCGTGCAGTTCCAGTTCGGGACAGCAGCTTTGCGCCAGTTCCGCGACCGCCGGATCTTGCACGATCGCTGCGTCAACGCCAGTTTCGCAAAGTATCCGCAGCGTTTCGGCGCAGTCGGCAAGTTCGCCGTCGAAAAGCATCGTGTTCACCGCCGCGTAGACTTTCACACCGCGCTGATGGCAAAAACTTACTGCTTCTTTGAGCTGCTGCTCGTCAAAATTCACCGCAGAACCGCGCGCGCTGAAGCGTTTCAGCCCCAGATACACCGCGTCCGCGCCGCTTTGCACCGCCGCAAAAAGCTGCTCCGGCCCGCCCGCGGGCGAAAGTATCTCCGCCATCACTTTTTCGGCGGCAGACCCAGTGCACCGGTGATGCTGCTCTTCAAGATCTGCTCGGCGGTGTTCTCATCGACCGCGAATTTCGTGCGCAGCTTCACTTCGCTCTCCAGTTGGCGGATGCGTTCGCGCTGGCGTTCGACCTCTTTTTTCAGCTTCTCGCACTCGTCGTGCGCGTCGTTTGCCGATTCGACGTAGGCGCTGATCTGCGTGCGTATATTTTTCTCAGTCTGCTTATTCTTAACAAGTTCGTCAAGACATTCCAGTGAGATTATCGCCGCCGCGTCCTGTATAGAAAGTGTTCGTTTCGCCTCTTGAAGCGCCTTCATGCGCTCGTTCAGCGTGTTTGCAAGGCGCTGGGTGTACTCCTCGCTCTCGTCGGTCATCATGGGGTAGCTTCTGCCATATATGTTTACGGTTACCTTATTTTTCATGATATACAACCTCCTTAGATCTTTTATCTGCGGTAAAAGCGGCTCAGCGCCGCATATCTGCATACTCTCTTTTATTATAGCACATTTGACGAGTGTTTTCAATGGCTTTTTCACATTTTGTACACTTTGTTAAATAAAAAAGCCGAGCTTTTGTCGGCTCGGCATAAATCTCGCTGTTGATTTTCAATTTCGAGGCTCGCTCAGTTTTTTTCGGTACTCCGCCGCCAGTTCATTGATTTTAGCGATCACTCGCTGGTATCCATCATCGGAAAATTCTTCCTCAAATTCCGTCGAGATCTGCCCCAGTTCAAAGCATATCTCCCCATACCAAACGCTGACTTTCAGCGCGGGCGGCTCGGCTTTTTTCAGCGGCTCTATCCTGTAATTCATGTCGCCGAGCAGACTTCCCATCCATATATTGCCGAAATCGAAGTACGCAAACGTCGGTACATCTATCAATCCATGATACATATTCTTACTCCTTTTCCTCTATATCGCAATCATCTTCATCTATTCCGCCAAAAAGTTCCTCAAATTCCAGCACTATGCAGGTAACGTTGTCCATTCCGCCATTTTTGAGCGCCTTTTCGGCCAGTACACGAGCCGCATTCTTGCAGTCCGCGGTCTGCGAAAGCGTCTGCGCGATCTCCTCTCGGCTGCACATATCTGTCAGTCCGTCGCTGCATATCAGCAGTTTCACGCCCGCCTTTGCCGGCACGGGCATACACGGCTGCGGGTCAAGTCCCATTCCGCCGCTGTCAGCGCCAAGAAAACTTGTCAATCTATGGTGGTCAGGGCTGTTCTCCGCCTCGTCCGCTGTGTAAACGCCCGCCTTTATCTTTCGCACGGCAAGCGTCTGATCTTCCGTTATCTGTAAAAGTGTGCCTTCATCGTACAGGTAAATTCTGCTGTCACCGATATAAAATGGATATGCTTGCCCGTCCTTCACGCACACCGCTGCAAAAGTGCTGCCACCGCGCGACCCCCTCTCGGCACACATATCGCAGATCGCGTCGTTGGCGGCGCGGGTGTATTCGTTCATGTAGTAGGGCAGGTCGGAGGACGCGGCAGTTCTGAAGATGTCCGTCATGCCCTCCATTCGCGCGGCGGCGAGCGCCGAAGCCGTTTCGCCGAATGCTTCACCTCCCATGCCGTCAAATACGCTGTAAAGATGCGTTTCCGTGGTCAGCTCGATGTACGAATCGCACTCGTTTTTGCCATAATTATGGCGATATTTGCCGTCTATGTAGAAATTATCCTCGTTATTAGCCCGCCGTTTGCCAACGTCTGTCGCAAAGCTAACTTTCAGATACAGGTCTTTATCCTTCTTTGTGGCATTATTAGAACTTATAGGTATCTGCAACGGAGCGCTGACAGCCACTGCCTTAGCAGGCTCGTCCTCAGTTTTGGATACGTTTTTTTTAGATTTTCCAAAAAGCCGCTTGAACCATTCCCGACCCATAGCCGCAGACCTCTTTCCCAATAAATTCACTACTACTATTATAGCACAAAAATTGCCGTTTTGCAACGGTATTTTATCACAGTTTTCGGATTTCGTCGGTTGACACACCTCCGCAAAAGTGCTATTATTTAGATAGAGGAATTTGCTTTGAAGGAGATGTATATTTATGGAAACTGCAAGACCGCAGAGCGCGAAACGTTACACGCTCGGCGAAGAGATATTCAATTCCGTGTCGCACGGCGTCGGCGGGGGGCTATCCATCGCGGGAACAGTGGTGCTCATCGTGCTCGCCGCTATCCACTCCGATGCTTGGGGCGTTGTCAGCTCTGCGATATTCGGCGCATCACTCATAATTCTTTACACAATGTCCACGCTTTACCATGCGATAACCAACCCGCGCGCGAAAGCGTTCTTCCGCATAATGGATCATAACACGATCTTCTTCCTCATCGCGGGAACGTATACGCCGATAACGCTTGTGCCGCTTCGCGGTGCGCTGGGCTGGGTGCTCTTCGGAATAGTTTGGGGCGCGGCGGTGCTCGGCATCGTGTTCAACTCCATCGACCTTGAGAAATTCCGCAAGCCGTCGGTAGTCTGCTACATAGCAATGGGCTGGGTCATCGTCATCGCGATCAAGCCTATGCTGCAAAAAGTCAGCCCGCTTTCGCTCTGGTTTCTGCTGATCGGCGGACTTTTCTACACCGTCGGCGTTATCTTTTACGTCAAGAAAAAGAAGAAATACTTCCACTCGATATGGCATCTGTTCACCATCGCGGGCAGCGTTTTCCATTACTTTGCGGTGGTCGGCATGATAGTCGGCGGGTAATTTGAGCAGCTCGAATATCTAACGGCAGGCGCGCAAAACGCCTGCTTTTTTTGCGCAAAAAAAGACCCCGCATCTCTGCGAGGTCTTTATTATTCAGTTATGAATTACTTCTTAGCCTTGTCAGCGGGAGCTTCTTCAACGGTGTTGTAGAGCTTTGCATATCTCAGCAGGTAGTCATATCTGTCGTTAGCGTTCTTGACAGCCTTGTTGAACAGGTCTTCTGCTCTCTCAGGATTCTGTCTGGCCAGAGCGTTGTAACGAACCTCTCCCATAAGGAAGTCCTTATAGTCAGCAGTAGGAGCCTTGGAATCCATGATGAAAGGATTCTTGCCTTCGAGCTTGAGGGTAGGATTGTATCTGTAAAGGTGCCAGTAGCCTGCCTGTACAGCCTTCTTTTCCTCGGTCTGCGCGATCTTCATACCGCCCTTGATGCCGTGGTTGATACAAGGAGCATAACCGATGATGAGCGAAGGACCGTTGTAAGCCTCAGCCTCAGCGATAGCCTTGATGCACTGGTTGTAGTCAGCGCCCATTGCAATGTGAGCAACGTATACATAGCCGTAGGTCATAGCGATGCCTGCCAGATCCTTCTTCTTAACTTCCTTACCGGCAGCAGCGAACTGTGCGATAGCGCCGGTAGGAGTAGACTTAGAGGACTGTCCGCCGGTGTTGGAGTAAACCTCGGTATCGAATACGAAGATGTTTACGTCCTCGCCCTGAGCCAGTACATGGTCCAGACCGGAGAAGCCTATATCGTAAGCCCAGCCGTCGCCGCCGAAGATCCACATTGACTTCTTTCTCAGATAGTCAGCGTCCTTCAGTATCTCTTCAGATGCCTTAGTCTTAGACTTCTTCAGAGCAGCGATAAGAGCGTCGGTAGCGGGCGAGTTGGTCTTGCCGCAGTCGATGGTAGAGAGATACTCTTCGCAAGCAGCTTTGAGATCCTTAGCCTTAGTGGTCTTAGAAAGCTCGAGTACCTTAGCGATGGTTCTCTTTCTGATGGTATTCTGTGCGAGGAACATACCGTAGCCGTACTCAGCGTTGTCCTCGAAGAGGGAGTTTGCCCAAGCGGGACCCTTGCCGTCCTTATTCTTGGTGTAAGGAGTGGAAGGTGCAGAACCGCCCCAGATGGAGGAGCAGCCGGTAGCGTTAGCGATGTACATTCTGTCGCCGAAGAGCTGGGTTATCAGCTTAGCGTAAGGTGTTTCACCGCAGCCTGCGCAAGCGCCGGAGAACTCGAGCAGGGGCTGCTTGAACTGCGAGCCCTTAACGGTGGTCTCCTTAAATTTCTCGTGAACCTCAGGCTTGTCCTTGAGGGTAAGTGCGTAGTTGAATACTTCCTGCTCAGCGAGCTGCTCGTCGAGAGGACGCATAGAGAGTGCCTTTTCACCCTTCTTGCCGGGGCATACGTTTACGCAAGAGCCACAGCCTGTGCAGTCGAGCGCAGACATGGTCATTACGAAGTAGTAGCCGGGCATACCGGTGCAGGCAACTGCCTTCTTCTTAGCAAGTTCGGGAGCCTTCTTCAGCTCGTCCTCGCTCATGATAACGGGACGGATAACAGCGTGCGGACATACATAAGAGCAGAAGTTACACTGGATGCAGTTTGCGCCGTTCCAAGCGGGAACGTCTACCGCGATTCCTCTCTTCTCAAATGCAGCCGAGCCCTGCGGGAAGGTACCGTCTGCCATGTGTACGAAAGTAGAAACGGGGAGCTTGTCGCCTACCTGAGCGTTGCAGGGGATCTGGATCTTGTTTACGAAGTCCTCGAGAACCTTGTCGTCGCAGGTAACTGCTGGCATACCCATAGGAGTATCTTCGCAGTCCTTCCACTTTTCAGGAACCTTAACTTCTACTACCTGATGGCAGCCGGCGTCGATAGCGTCGTGGTTCATCTTTACGATGGCCTCGCCCTTCTTAGAGTAAGAAGCGGTAGCAGCGTCCTTCATGTACTTGATAGCGTCGTCTATCGGGATGATGTTTGCAAGCTTAAAGAATGCAGACTGGAGAACGGTGTTTATTCTGTTGCCCAGACCGATCTCTTTACCGATCTTAACGCCGTTGATGATGTAGAACTTGATGTTGTTCTGAGCGATGTATCTCTTTACCTGTCCGGGGAGGTGCTTATCCAGCTCTTCCTCAGTCCACTGGCAGTTGAGCAGGAAAGTTCCGCCCGGCTTGATGTCGGAAACCATATCATACTTGTTGATATAGGATTCGTTGTGGCAAGCTACGAAGTCAGCCTGGTTGATGAGGTAGGTAGACTTGATAGGAGTCTTACCGAAACGCAGGTGAGATACAGTTACGCCGCCCGACTTCTTAGAGTCGTAAGCGAAATATGCCTGTGCATACAGGTCGGTGTGGTCACCGATGATCTTGATGGAGTTCTTGTTAGCGCCAACGGTACCATCTGCACCCAGACCCCAGAACTTGCAGGCGGTAGTGCCGGCAGGAGCGGTGTCGAGCTTAACGGAGGAATCGAGCGAGAGGTTGGTAACATCGTCTTCGATACCGATGGTGAATCTGGGCTTGTATGTATCCTTCCAGGAAGCGTTCCAGTAAACTGCCTTGATCTGTGCAGGAGTAGTATCCTTAGAACCAAGACCGTATCTGCCGGAGGTAACGGGAACGTCGTGGAACTTAGTGCCCTTGAGCGCAGCAACAACGTCGAGCCACAGAGGTTCGCCGAGCGAGCCGGGTTCCTTAGTTCTGTCGAGTACCGAGATCTGCTCTATGGTGTCAGGCAGAGCCTCAACGAGCTTATCAGCGCAGAAAGGTCTGTAAAGACGTACCTTAACAAGACCGAGCTTAGTGCCCTCTTTCTCGTTGAGGTAGTCGATGGTTTCTTCGATAGTGTCGCAAACAGAGCCCATAGCTACGATAACGTGAGTAGCGTCGGGTGCTCCGTAGTAGTTGAAGAGCTTGTAGTCAGTGCCGATCTTGGCATTTACCTTGTCCATATACTCTTCTACTATTTCGGGGATAGCGTTGTAGTAGGTGTTGCAAGCCTCGCGAGCCTGGAAGAAAATATCAGGGTTCTGGGCAGTACCGCGAAGTACGGGGTGCTCAGGGTTGATAGCTCTCTTTCTGAACTCTTCGATAGCCTCGTAGTCTACCATTTCAGCTACGTCTTCCTTATCCCAAGTCTCGATCTTCTGGATCTCGTGAGAGGTTCTGAAGCCGTCGAAGAAGTGGATGAAAGGTACTCTGCCCTTGATGGTAGAGAGGTGAGCTACTGTGCCAAGGTCCATAACTTCCTGCGGGCTGCAGGAGCACAGCATTGCGAAGCCGGTCTGACGACATGCGTAGATGTCGGAGTGGTCGCCGAAGATGTTAAGAGCGTGAGAAGCTACGCATCTTGCGGAAACGTGGATAACGCAGGGAAGCAGCTCGCCTGCGATCTTGTACATATTCGGGATCATGAGCAGCAGACCCTGCGAAGCAGTGTAGGTAGTAGTCAGAGCGCCGGCTGCAAGTGAACCGTGAACAGTACCCGAAGCGCCCGCCTCGGACTGCATCTCGGCTACCTTTACGGGAGTTCCGAAGATGTTTGTCTGACCCTTGGCTGCCCACTGGTCAGTAACCTCTGCCATAACGGAAGAAGGTGTGATCGGATAGATAGCAGCGACTTCTGTAAAGGGGTATGACGCCCATGCAGCAGCGTTGTTTCCGTCCATGGTTTTCATTTTTCTTGCCATTTAAGAATCATTCCTTTCTAGATTCCGGGAAAGCGATGATATCTGCCGTCCCTTTTCTGAATTTCCCGGCACTTTGTAAATGCCATAGAAATTTTCGCACCGCCTTCACTGTGCCATTTTATGGTCGGTTCAAGCGGGCGTGGAAAGGCCATAGCGCAGCCCTCCCTACTGAATAATATTATAACACTTCTTTTCCGTTTTGTAAATACCCTTTATCAATTTTTTCACTTTTTTCACATGATAATTAACAAATACGCGCTCATTTTCGGAGTTACTTTATGCTAACTCACCAAAAAAATAAGAGGAACAGCCTTTTTCGTGGCTGTTCCTCTGAATACTTGTTCATATGAATTTATGTGGCTGTATCTGCCGCGGTTCACATAGGCACTTCGTCGTTCGGGATAGAGTCGGCGGCGGAGCTGTCGGGTACGGTCGAGGTATTCTGGTCGCTCTCAGTCTGGTCTATCGGCGCGGGGGTCACATCTACCGTGCTGCTCGATTCTGCCGAGCTTTCGGAAGAGCTGGAGCTGTCATCGCCCAGCAGGTCGTAAACGGGCAGGTAGCGCTCGGCTATCGTGAGGTTGTCGCTGGTAGCCGTTTCCGCGGTGGTGGACTTCATGGTAACGCAAACGTAGTAGGTGTCCTCTATCTTGTAAACGGAAGCGAGCGAGTAGCCCGATTCGTCGGTAAAGCCCGTCTTGCCGCCTATGATGTCGGCGTCCTCTTTGCCGTCCTCATCGCGGTCGATGTAGAAGCCGTCGTATCTGCTCATGAATATGCTGCTGAGGGGTATGCCCGCCTCGTGCTTGTTGCTCTTGTAGGTGGTGTAGTCTTTAGCCGAGATTATCTTGATAAATTCGTCGCTTATCTTATCGTTGTTCAGCGCGTACTCTACTATCATAGCCATATCCAGCACGGTAGAGTAGTGGTCGTCGTCGTGCAGACCGCTGGCGTTGGAAAAGTGCGTGCCGGTAAGGCCAAGCTCTTTCACCTTAGCGTTCATCAGCTTTACAAATTCTTTTTCCGAGCCTGCAACGTAGTTCGCCAGACCCAGAGTAGCGTCAGCGCCGCTGGGCAGCATAGCGCCGTAGAGCAGGTCTTCTACCGTTACCTTTTCGCCCGCGGAAAATCCCGCTACGGAAGCGTTCGCGTCGGCGAGGGACTTTATATCGCTCTTTGTGAATTTGTATGTATCGGAAATATCATCGCAGTTTTCAAGTGCTACGATAACGGTCATAAGCTTGGTGAGTGAAGCGGGGTAAGCCTTTTTCTTGTAATTCTTTCCCGCGTATATCTTGTTGTTCTCGCAGTCGAGCAGCACGCCGTACTTAGCGGTAAGTCCGTCAAAAGAGATCTTCTGGAACTCGTAGTCCTTCTCGGGGTACTCCATAAGAGCCTTAGGCTCTTCCTGTACAGGCTCCTGCTGGTCTACGGCAGAGGATTCATCGGCAAAGGATACCACGCCGTTTGCGGGCATATTCTGATTTTCATTTATGCTCGTTCTGCCGGTTACGACAAGCGCCGCCGTGCCTATCGCGAGCAGCATTATCATTATAAGTATAGCGCAGAGCGCGGCGTTGCCCGCGTAATTTCCCGCTATCTTCGTCATTCTTTTCATCTTTAGCTTTTTCATCATAGATCTCTCCTTATATCAGTACGGCAGCTGTATCAGTCGTACATCTCGTCCTCTTCAAGCTGTTCGCCCAGCTCGTTGCGTTCATACTCGGGCAAGAAAACATCTCCGTGCGCTTTCAGCGCCTTGCAGCATTCCTGTATTATGTCGCGTCGGGTGACTATCCCGATAAAAATATCGCGGTCGTCGATAACGGGCACGAAGTTTTGGTTCATAGATATTTCCAGCAGGTCTTCTATAGTCGAGTAGACGTATACCGGCTCGCACTTTACTCTGCGGGGAATGTCTTTCAGCGAGTAATCCTCCAGCTCAGTTATGTCGGTTATGTGCTTATCCAGCATGAACCACAAAAAGTCGCCCTCGGCGATGGTCTTTACATAAGAGCCGTCTTTGTTTATTACAGGCACTGCGGTGTAGCCGTGGTGCTTCATCTTCTCTATCGCCTGCCGCACGGTGCAGTCCTCGTAGATGTATGAGGTCATAGCTTTCGGCTTCAGCAGCTGGAGTATATTTTTTATATTCATTTTATGCGCTCTTTTCGTTGCGTTTGTCGTTATTTCTTCGGCTTTGCGTATGTGCACACCAGCTCGAAGAATTTATCGAAGCTTATTTTCTTCAGGTCGTCGGTGGTTATGTCCATCTTGTACATATCGTCGGTGCTGATATTGTAGGTGGCGCATACCCCTTGGCAGAAGCCGAGCCTTGTGTCCTCCGAGATGTTGTCGAAGTCGGTCATGTCCTCGGTAAAGTCGGTGTCAAAAAGCTTTTCGTCCGCCGAATCGGTTATCTCCTTCACTTTTACCGTCTGTATTATGTCATCATCGCCCTCGGTGATGTAGGTGGCGGTGTATTTCTTTATATCGCCCGTTTTCTTGCTGAAATACAGGTCATAAACGGTGATGTATGTGTCGCCCGTGTAGGTGTATTCCTCCACCTTGCAGCCCTCGGTGTCTTCGGGGATATGGGTAGAGGTAACGTCGAGCTGCTGGTCGATGATCGCCTGATAGATATTAAGCTCCTCAGCACTTGTCTTTGACGTAAAAGCGCTGGTGTTGTTATCTATATAGTAGTTCTTATCGCCCGAGCGCAGATAGGTGAAGTCCTCGGCAAAGCCGCTTTCCGTCACCGACTTGTTGTTCTGGTAAAAATTCTTGCCGTCGCTCGCCTGAGTCACCTCAGAAACGTTGCCGGCGGCTTCGTCGGAGTAGGTCACTTCCGTCTTGTAGGTGTAAGCTCCGCTGAAAAGCGCAGCGGTCTTTTCCAAGCCCTCGCCTGGGGTAAATTCCTTTTTCGGCTCAGCCTGCGAGCTTTCGTCAGCCGTGCTTTCAGCCTGCACGACGCTGTTATCAGTATCGGCGGTATCCGCCTTGCTTTCGATAACGGGCGCGGTGGTGGTCAGCGCGCTGGAGGTATCTTTTTTATCGCTGCCCGCGCAGCCCGCCGCGAAGCATGAGCACATAGCGGCTGCCAGACAAGCACATATTTTTATATTTTTGTAAGTCATTTATCGACTATCCTTTCAAAGATGTTCGTAATTCAATTATACATCAATTTGCAGGCATTGTCAAGAGCGCCGCATGAAAATGCGGGGATAATGCGGGTACATTATTTAATATGAGATAGACTAAAGAGCGCAGGCAGGCAAATATATTTGTTAGCAAAAACTTCACAAAAAATTCTTTAAAAAAGTTGCGACCAAACCTGCTGCTGAAACGTCTTATTTATAGCAGGTAAAATTGCAATGCTGCATTAAAGGGAAATGGAGAATATTTGCGCGGCGGTGGTGGCTTCGCCAACGCCCACAAAGGAGATATGCGAATAGATTCGGGTATCGACTCTGCCGAAAGCACCGTGAGCATATATACAGAAGAGCAAAGCTCGGTAAACTCCCTCAGCGATAGCCTGCTTGCGTCTTCGCTGAGCATATCGAGCATGGCGCAGAGCAATTACGATACTTATGTAAATACGCCGAATAGTAGTAATTATTATGATATTCCTTAAACGTCAAGTAATGACTCAAATTCATCGAGCAGGTCAAGCAGCAGTAATTCGAGCAGAAGAGGTTCACGATCCTCATCTGCTGTTTCAAATTCGTCATCTAGTGAAAGCTCGAATTCCGATTCTTCAAGCACTACTAATAATGATGAAGATTTTATAAGTCGGTACAGCTATACGGAGCTTGATGACGGTACGATAAAGTTAGATAGATATATTGGTCACGATACTACGGTTGTTATACCAGAAGAGTACAACGGTAAACCAATTACGACTTTAGCTACGGCTTTTATGTTCATTGATGGTGAGGTTGAAGAGGTTGTGATTTCAGATTCAATAGTTACTATCGAATCTGATGCTTTTATTTCTACAGGGGGAATGTCTATAGAGTATGGATTACCATATCTAAAAAAAATACATATAGGAAAGAATGTAAAAAACATTGAAGCACCCGGGTTTCGTATAAATGCCTGGTATCCATTGGTAGCGTCAGATGATGAAATACAAAATGGAACAAAAATGACAGTTGACCCTGAAAATAAATGGTTCACTATGTATGAGAAAGGTCTATATACAAAAGACCTAACTGAGTTACTTTGGTATCCTCCACAAGCAACAGAAATTCATCTACCGCAAACTTTGAAACAGATAGGGACGCGCGCGCTTTTTTATTGCTCTATTTCTGAAATCGATATACCATACGGTACTCTTAAATTAGACGAATTTGCATTTATAGAATGTACAAAATTAAAAAAATCAATTTGCCTAACAGCTTACTAGTTATTGAACGTGGAGTTTTTACACATACTGCATTAAGCGAACTAGCTATTCCTTATAGCGTAACAAACTTCGAGAGATGTGATTTTAGCAAAACAAATGTCAAGAAAGTATTATATGGTACTAACACGAAGATTGACAAAATGAATTTTGACCAAGATAATCCTCCGACAGTATACAAAGCTCACTCCCAAGAAGAATGGGACGAGCTGTACGAGCAGCACTTCAAATAACCTCCCCCAATCTCCCCGTTCATTTTACCGATTGATTATTTTATAAATGTATGGTATAATAAATGTATACTGTCATTATAGAGTATAGGAATAAAAAAGAACAGGGGTATATTGATGGAAAATAAAACGGCTGAGCTGGCGGCGCTTGTAGAGCGCACCCGCAAAGGCGATAAGGCGGCGAGCGCCGAGCTTTACGAAAAAATGTACGCTAAGCTCTACTTCTTCGCGTATAAAAACGTTCATAATAAAGAGGACGCCGAGGATATTGTGCAGGAGGCTTTCGTGCGGGCTGCCGAAAGCCTGAACGACCTTATCTCAAACGATTGCTTTACAAGCTGGATATACAGCGTTACATATAATCTCTGCGCCGATAAGCTTCGCGACGGCGATAATACCGTGCGCTTCGATAACGACGACGACCGCGATAACGCGATAGAAAACAGCTTTTTCAACGAGCCTGTTATGGTCCCCGAGGACTATATGCAGAATGAAGAGATAAAGCGCCAGATAAAAGATGTTATAGACGGCCTGCGCCCCGACCTGCGCTCCGTTATAATACTTTTTTACTACGATCAGATGAGCATGGCTGAGGTTGCCGAAACTATGGGCATCAGCGAAAGCGGCGTAAAGACAAAGCTCTTTTCCGCGCGCAAGAGGATAAAGGCAAAGCTCAGGGCTTTGGGCATGAATGGCGATACCACGGTTCACATGACCCTCGTGCCGCTACCCGCACTTCTCGCGCTTGTCGCGGACGAGCTGGATACTTCCACCGCGGTGGTGGCTTCGCCATTCGGAAAAGCGGCGGTAACTGCTACGGCAGGCGCGGCGGTGTTCGCGGCGGTAGTTTCTATGGTGTTCTTTACCAATGCCCACAGGGGCGATGTTCGCGTAGATTCGGGTACAGATCCCGCAGAAAGCACCGTGAGCATTTATACCGAAGAGGAAAGCTCGGAAACATCGCGCGGCGAAAGCTCGCAGAGCGCTTCGTTCAGCACCGCGAGCATAGTTCAGCAGGCTTTGAACGATACGCAGAGCGGCTCTGTCGGCACGGATACAAGCACGCAGGGCAACGGCGATGTGTATGTAGATACGCCGAATAATAATGATAATAATAACAACAATTATGCTCCCGACGCTCCTCAGCCGAATGATACAAGCTCGGAGGAGCAGAGCAGTGCCGCCGACAGCAGTTCGCAGGTAGAGGACGACGTTTTTCATTACATCTGGAACAGCCGCGAGCTTGACGACGGCGGCGTAGAGCTGGTTTCGTACAACGGCAACGATACGAACGTAACGATACCGAGCACGATAGGCGGCAAGCCCATCACCGCGATAGCCGACGAAGCTTTCAGCTCGAGAGACAATGTGGAAAGCGTAACTATCCCCTCTACGGTGCAGACCATCGGCTCTCTTGCGTTTGAAGATACGAGCATTACCGATATACACATACCCGCCGCGACGACCTCGGTAGGCGGCAGGGCTTTCCCGCACGGTACGCATATCGAGCTTGAAGATGGCAACAACTCGCTGGCGCTGTACGATGACGGAAGCCTGTATTCCGCCGACGGCAAAAAGCTGATGTATGTCGGCGCTGATGATAATGATTACCGCTTTCCCGACGGTGTGGAAGAGATAGGCGAGTGCGCGTTTTACGAATCAAAACTTACCAAAATATCGTTTCCCGAGGGCATAAAGATAATCGGCGAAAAGGCTTTTTGCGGTAGCTATGAGCTGACCTCTTTCAATTTTCCGGACAGCCTTACTGAGATAAGGGCGAATGCTTTTTCTTCAAATAAAAGCAAATATATAAGCATTATCCTGCCGTACAACACCAAATATGTCGGTGAGAACGCGTTTGGAGGAAGAAAGTTTAATTTTGCGGTGTACGCCGCCGACGCGCAGATAGACGAAAGCCTGTTTTGGGACGACTCAGAGCGTCACGCCGCTTCTTCGCTCGAAGAATACAAAGTGCTTAAAGACCGCTACAAAAACCGAGTAAATATCGGCAATGGTTAATATAAATGTGGGAGAAAAATAATATGATGAAAAAAGTAATTTCGGCAGTTTTGGCGTTCACGCTGGTCTGCGGAACGGCAGTTAGCGCCGCAGGAAACCAAAATGAACAGACAGATACGCTGACAGACATAACGCAGGAAGAGCAGGCAGTTACCGCAGAGCTCTTCCGAAGAGAGCAGTGAGAGCACTGATAGCACCACCGAGAGCATAGCAGACGATACGTCTTCCGATGAACAGGTTTCTGAAACGCCTGTACCGTCTGAGGAGTCGGCAGATACCGACGAAGCAAAAATGGCGGGTATGTATTTCGGTAGAAGCGGCAGATATACCGACGGCAAAGACGTATGGCTGTTTGAGGAAAAAGGTGATACCGTCACTCTTACTGGCTACGAGGGCACTTCGCGCGCGCCGAAGATACCCGCCAAGATACTCGGCAAAAAGGTAACGGCTATCGGCGAGGGCGTGTTCAAGGATAACGAAACTATCGTGAAGATCTCTATCCCCGCCAACATAACCTCGATAGGCGAGAACGCTTTCTCGTACTGCCGTATGCTGCAATACGTTACTATGACGGATAACGTAACATATCTCGGCGGCTATACCTTTGCTAACTGTCCCAGACTTACCTACATACGCCTTTCAAACAATATACAGATCTTGTATGAAGGCACGCTATGCTATACGGCTATCCCAAGCATAACCCTGCCCAAAAAGCTCGGCATAATGGAGGGCGTGCTGATAGACAGCAGGGTAGAGACCGTGAACCTGCCAGATACGCTGCAATACATACAAGAGGGAAGATACATAGACCCAAACGCCGATATGAAGATAGCGGGCGCGGGCGGCCCCGGTCAGGGCGCTGCTTTTTGGATATGCAACGACCTAAAAAGGGTGGTAATACCCGAAAGCTTGGTATTTATCCATTACGGCGCTTTTAAAACTATACCGCTGGAGGGCGAGCAGAGTATAAAGAACGTATATTATAAAGGTACAAAAGAGCAGTGGAAAAAGATAAAGCGCGGTAATGACGACTACGAATACGAGGACAACTTCGCAGGCGCAAAGAAACACTATAATTACAAAAACAGCAAGACCAACCTCGCTTTTGCAGAGGTAAAGATAGACTACTATTCGCAGGACTACGACGGCAAGGCGAAAAAGCCGAGAGAGGTAGTTTGGCTGTACGGCAAAAGGCTCGTGAAAAACAGAGATTACACCGTAAAGTATGTCAATAACGTCAATGTCGGCACGGCTAAGATGGTAATTACGGGCAAGGGCAAATATACGGGAAAGATAAGCCCGAAATTCAATATATACCCGAAAAAGAGCACTATAACCAAGGCTGTTGCAGGCAGCAAGTCGATAGCCGTGTATTTCAAGAAAGACACGCAGGCAGACGGATATTATCTGGAATATTCAAAAGAGCCGTTTTCTAAAAGCAACGATATTTCTTTTAAAAGCATAAAGAAAGGAAACACCGGCAAAAAGACTATAACGGGTCTTGAGCCCGACACCACCTACTATATAAGAATGTTCGCATGGAAAGAGCATAAGTCAAACCTGCCGGGCATAGGCTACAGTGGATACGAAGGCGCATATTCAAAGGTGATAAAAGTAAAGACAAAGGCTTGAACTTATTTGTATTAAAAGGTAAATATTTGGAGGGAGAAAGAATATGAAAAAAATAGTATCAGGACTGCTTGCCGCGGCAATGACGTTTACGTCGGTCGGGCTGCCCGTGATGCCCGTAATGAATAACGGCGCTCATACGCATATCGAAACAGGAATAGTCGCCCACGCTGAGTCGTATGACTTTTCTTACAGTGAGCTTGACGACAACTGCGTAATGCTGACAAGGTACTACGGCAGCGATACCGACGTTATCGTGCCTAGCGAGATAAACGGTTACCGCGTTACGTTTTTGGAGGAAACGTTTTGCGCGAACAAGAATATCAAAAGCGTTACGATACCCGAAAGCGTTGAGGCGATAGGGGATTCGGCATTTGGCGGCTGCTCTAATTTGGAAAGCGTGCAGATCGGCGAAAATGTAAAGGGCCTTGGCTACTATGCTTTTGGCGGCTGCACATCGCTTAAAGAGATAACTTTGCCGCAAAGCGTTGGATACATAGGAAGAAGAGCATTTAACAGCTGCTATGCGCTTGAAGAGATCACCTTGCCGCAAAACCTTGAGCACATAGGAGAAGGTGCTTTTTATAACTGCTCCGCGCTGACAGACGTGACGGTAAACGGCAATGTCAGCAGGGTGAAAGAAGAAACATTCAGCGGCTGTTCGGCGCTGAAAAGCGTGAATTTTGCGGCAAACTGCGTAGAGCGGATAGACAAAAACGCTTTTACAGGCTGTAAAGAGCTTTCGGAAATATCGGGCCTTGACTCGCTGAAAGAGCTGGGAACTGACGTTTTCACCGATACCGCATGGCTCGCCGCGAAAAAGCAGGAAAGCCCGCTGGTTACGGCAGGTTCGGTGCTGATCGACGGCAAAAATTATGCCGAAGCAGATCTTGCCATTCCCGACGGCATAGTAATGATAGCGGACAATGCGTTTAAAGGAAACACCAATATAAAGAGCCTTACTGTTCCGCAGAGCGTAGAGCGCATAGGAGATCTGGCTTTTAACATGTGCAAAAAGCTCAGCAATATCTCAGTTCCCGAAACTCTCGATGAGTTTGGATACTGGTGCTTTGGTGCTACGCCTTGGATGGACGCTCAGAAAAAAGATTCCGACTATGTAACGCTGAATTCTGTACTGCTTTACATGAAAAACAGCAAGGGAAACATCGTGATACCCGATGGCGTTGTTGGAATAAGCGATGGTTTTTTTAAAAACAGCAGAGATCTGTTATCAGTACAGTTCCCCGAGGGGCTAAAATTCATCGGCAGAAACAGCTTTGAGAATTGCTATTACCTTGAGGAAGTAACGCTGCCCGAGGGGCTGGAGGAGATACGCGAAGGCGCTTTTTACAACAGCCAAAATATTGTGAGCGTATATATGCCGCAGAGCGTTACCGAGATAGGCGAGTACGCGTTTTACTACTGCTGCGGTATGCAGGATCTTACCCTCTCGCAGAATATAACGCAAATAAAAGACTATACATTTTACGGCTGCAGCAAGCTGAAAGAATTTTATGTGCCGCAGAATGTCACCTATATCGGCGAAGCAGCGGTAGGCAGCGAAACTAAGCTGAATGGCGGGGATATATATATCCACGGCGGCGTTACCGAAATGGCTAATGACGCTCTTGTGTATAGTTCGGTGATATACTATTCGGGTACGGAAGAAGAATTCAACAGCATATCTCGCCCGTCTTATGATCTGTCGGTCAGTGAGCTGCGCAGACTATATCGTATAAAATACGAACAACACCCCGATATAGTAGAGCCGATAGGCGATCAGAGCTGTACGAGCGAGGGCGTAGAGCGCCGCACCTGCCGTGTGTGCGGAAGAGTTGTAGAGCAGACCGCCCCGCCTAAAGCGCATAATTACGGCGAGTGGAACGTGATAGAAGAAGCCACCTGCACCGCGATGGGCACAAGAGAGCGCACCTGCCTGGACTGCGGATATGCAGAAAAAGCTAAATACGGCCCTGAGCACGATTATGAATGGGAAGTAGTAAAAGAGCCTACCTGCGACCGATACGGAACAAGTAACGGCGTATGCAAAGTATGCGGAAATACTACAAAAGTTTACCCCAGCGCTTTGGGGCATGATTACGGGGAAAGAGTCAAAGTAGCGCCTACCTGTACCCAAGACGGCTATTATATTTCTTCCTGCAGCAGGTGCACCAGTAAAAATACCCGTCCCAGCGGAGAATTTGCAACAGGTCACACGTCCGGCTAGTGGGTAATTGAGCAAGAGCCTACTTGTCAGGAATTTGGCAAAAAAAGCAGGTACTGCACAGTATGCGGCGGAAGGCTTGAAACTTCTATAATTTATGCGATACCTTGTGATTATGGAGATTGGGAGATAACAACAAAGCCCACCTGCACGGAAGATGGCGAGAAGCAGAGGATCTGCAAAAACTGCGGCAAAATTGACAAAGCTGTAGTCAAAGCTACCGGTCATAGCTATTCGGATTGGGAGTACAGCGAACCCGATATAGAAAAACGCTGCGAGGCAGACAGCTACCGCACCAAGACTTGTTCTGGATGCGGAGATGTGATAAAAGAAGAGCTGACAGCCCAAGGACATCAATTCTCCGACTGGTATTCAAACAAACAATTTGAAAATCAAGAGGAAGAGTGCGAACTGGAGCGTGAATGCAGAGTATGCAAAAAGACAGAGCACAAGACATTTAGCCACGAATGGGTAGAGACGATTTTTGATGAACCGACTTGCGAGAGAAAGGGCTTTGGCACGAAATTTTGCAGAATGTGTTACAAGAGAGAAAGCTTTGATATTCCGGCTTACGGACACGATTACATCAAAGCAATAGATTCACAAGAGGCTACCTGTACAGAATCAGGTTATTATCATGTTGTGTGCTCTCGCTGTCATAGTGAGAGTGCAGAATTGATCCCCGCCCTAGGCCACGACTTCACCGAAATGACCATTGTAAAAAAACCTACCTGCACCTCTGGCGGCAATGGTATCCACGAGTGTAAGCGCTGCGGCATGGTCGAAGAGGTAGAACTTCTCGAAGCAGACCATACTCCGGTAACTGAAAGGAATATACAGCCTACCTGCACGAAAGATGGCTTAAAGGGCAAAAAGCACTGCTCTGTATGCAATGAAGTCATAGATGAAGGCAAGGTTATCCCTAAACTGGCGCACTCTTACGGCAGCTGGAGGCTCGAAAAGCAGCCTACCACTTCCAAAACAGGTCTGCGCAGCCGCGAGTGCACACGCTGCGGCTATCTAGATATAGAGGTCATACCGAAGATAAGATACGATATTTCTTCCGCAGCGATCACGCTTTCGCACACCAAATACACATATACCGGCAAGGCGAAAAAGCCCGCGATTACAGTTATCTTTAGCGGCAAAAAACTCAAGGCGAATACTGATTATACCGTAAAGTACAGCAATAACATCGCCGCGGGTCAGGCTAAGGTGACCATCACGGGCAAGGGCGGCTATAAGGGCACTGTTGTAAAATACTTCAAGATACTGCCCGCTAAACAGAAGATAAAGGCGGTAACCCCGCTTGCGAATTCTTTCGCCGTAACTTGGACAAAGGACAGCGGCGTTACGGGCTATCAGGTGATGTACGGCACGAAGTCAGACTTTTTTGACGGCAAGAGCGCTTACGTCACTAAAAATACATCGGGCAAAAAGACAGTTACCGGTCTGAAAGCTAAAAAGACGTATTATGTAAAGGTACGCTCTTATAAAAAGGTAGGCAACAGCAAATATTACGGCTCGTGGTCGGATACTCGGAAAGTTAAGACCAAATAAGCGCGGCTTTAAGGGGATGAAAGGAGGCGCACTGAATGTCAGACTACACTGAAAAAACATATCCCGCCGCCGAAATGCGACACGAGATAGTTACCGGCAGCCCCGACGTGGTGCTGCAAAAGGCGGCTCGCGGCAGGTTTTCTGTTTGTTATTAAGAATTGCGGCGGCAAAAAAACGCTTACGCTTGCTTTATCTGCGTAGCCAATGTGGTTTTTTCAGTGCGCTTTTCGGGGATAAACGAAACGTAGTTTCCCCGCTTGATTATCTCGTCAGCCTCGGCGGTGTTTAGGTAGATGTTTTCGTTTATGGTGTAGCGCTTGTTGTCATCGCCTATGATATACGCGTACTTGCTGGTCTTGCCCTGTCCCACTCGGTCGATCTTTCCTCTTATGCGCTTGTCTGAGTTGTCCGCGGGGGCTTTTACGGTCACAACGGTCTTAACGGCGTTATCTGAAAGCTCGGGGTGCTGTCTGCCGTATTTGGTGATGACTTCGTAAGTCTTTGATACTACTTCGCCGCCGTTTTCGAGGTACAGCTGCTTGTCGCCTATCAGATAAAATTCTTCTTTCGCGCGGGTAGCCGCTACGTTCATCATATTAGGCTCGCTTACCGCCCACCTTGCCGCGCCCGCGCTCTGCTTATCCGCGCCGAGGACCATAAAAACTATCGGCGCTTCTTTTCCTTGGAATGTGTGTATAGTTCCAACGTTAGTAGGCTTCCCGCTGTCGTCAAACCGCGTGAAGCCTATCTCTTTCAGTTTCTGAGCCAGCTGGTAGGCTACATTTGCGAAAGGCGATATGACGTATATCACGTCCTTGGCGCTCTTATCGCCTATGGCGGGGTCAGCCTCCATCATCTTCTTTATCTTTTGCAAAAGGAACTCGCCCTGCGCTTCCACATACTTGTCAGCAGCCTTGCCCTTTACGTTGAACCAGCCGGTCTTGCCGTAGCCCTCTTTGCCCTGCACCATGAATCCGTTGTAGGAAATTTTGTTTGAGATAGTGAACATGGGGTAAAGGCACCTTCTGTGCACCCAAAGAGGTATGCCTATCCATGAATCTTCCGACCTGTCCTGCTCTCTGTAAAAGCCGAATCTGCTCGCCGCGTCGGTCAAGGTCTGCACCGAGGCAGAGGCAGAGAGGTATTTTTCCGTTACCCCGAAATGTCCGTTCAGCATACTCAGCACGCCTGGATCCAGCGTGAGTACGGGCTTTATCTGCGAGGGGTCGCCTACTGCCATAACGTGGCGGCTTCTGAATATCGCGCCCACGCCCGCCTGCGGAACAGCCTGCCCCGCTTCGTCGATAAAAAGATGACCGAGGGTGTTTGGCTCCAGGTTTTTGCACATACGCGAAAAGCTCGCAAATGTTGAGCTGATAACGGGTATAGTCATGTTTATCCAGCTCCAAGCGGCGGCGATGATGTGTTTCTTTTCGAGGTAATTGCCCTGCATACTCCATATCAAAGCCGCCGCCCTGACATTCTTTCTGTTGTCGTACAAAAACTGCTTGCGCACCATTAGCGCTTTTATAAAAAGCCTTGACTGCGCGACTCTGTATTCTTCGCCGAACCACGGGTTTGATAGATGCAGTTTATCATAATCCTGCGTCATGTTCAGCGGGCTTACCTTGTCAATATCAAAACCGCGGCTAAGTTTGCGGACTTTTTCTTCCAGTCCGGCAATTCTCTCCTCGGCAGAGGTTTTCCATGAAGCGTGGTCTTGCCGCAGGGCTTCTGTCTGTTTGGAATACTGCGCGCCAGTGTTTGCCAGCTTTTTTATCCTACCGCGCAGATCGTTTTCCTTTTGGCTGCGGAGAAGCTCTTTTTCTCTCAGCGCTTTCAGCTGCGCGGAAGCTTCGGCCGTTAGCTGCTCGTGCTCCAGTTTTCTGCTTTTTGGGGCAAAAAATCCCGGCTTTTGTTTCAGCAGCATATTGCTGTACTGATATGCGCTTTCCATATCCGCTTGGTTCTTTCTCTGCTGAACGGCGATCTCTTCGATAAGCCGCTCGCTCTGCGCCAGCTCTTCGGCATTTGCTTTCAGCGCGTTCTCGATCTCAAAGATCTTTCCGTTGAGCAAAATGTTCCTGTTTTTCAGCTCGGCGTCGAATTCCCGTTTTAGCTCGTCAAGCTTCGCGCAGTTTTCGCGGTATGATGCAATGGTCTTTGAAAGCTTCTGCATTTTGTCGCGAATACCCTTGACTTCATCGTACTGCTCAAGAAATTCTGTATATACGTCGCTGTCGGGTTCGTATTCTTCATTCAGATATTTAAGAACGCAGTTTATATTTGCTAAAATGCTCGCCATATTGGCGGACTTTCCGCCCTCGAGCGAAAAAAGACCCCAGAACTTATCTTCGCCCTCGTTATGCTCGATATTATACTGCAAGTATTTTTTGCCGTTCTCGTCCTTTTCCCATTTAGTAGTCACTTTCGAGTTGGCTAGCTTGCTGAAATAGTCGGCATTTTTCAGCTCGTCCGCAAATTTTTCATCTATCTGACCTTCTATGAGCGGAAGCTCGTTCACGATGTTCTGCACAGCGCCGTTGTTGGAACTTGCGACCACTACACCGTTTTCCGCGATGTTTTCAGGTATCACGCCGATGGAAGCACTGTTGTAATATACAGTTTTTTCCGTTCCCTCTATGGTGTGCTTTTTCAGCGCGGCGATGTCGCACGCCTGCTTTACTATAAGCTCGGCGAAAATATCTTTCAGCAGGGTAGTCTTGCCAGTGCCGGGAGGGCCGTTTACGCTCCTGATAGTTTCGGTATCATATCCTATGGAAAGATTTACCGCTGCTTGCTGCATGAGCGAGAGCGCATATTTTGTGCTGCCCGGAAATCTGCCCAACGGATAATTTTTAGGCTGAAGTATATCCTCAAAAACGGACGGAGCGAACTTTGCGGAATCCTTTTTGCTGTCAAGGTCAACTCTGTTCTTTGTGTTTCCATAAAGATATTTCTCAAGATTTTGGGTAGAGATATTTTTCGCTTTTTCGAGGTCGTTGATGAAAAAAGAGTGGAGGTTTACAGCGCCTGTTTCCACATTTTTTAGAAACTGTATCCTGCAATTATCCGTGCTCATATTAAACTTCTCGAGCAGCCTGACGAACGCTTCGTTGAATTTTTCCGAGCCATTTGCAGTTTCGGAAAATTCTTTGGAAAACTCATTTTTCAGATCATTCTCAAAAGCTCTGAATTCGCTCTCGTGCGGAACTTTCTTGTAATAACGTATGTAAGCGCTTTCGGTAAAGAACATCATATCGGGCATATAGTTCAGATCTTTGTCGAAATACAGGGCGAAGCCGAACTTTTTGCCCGAAGTAATCTCCTCTTCGGCAGGCTTTAGTTTATACTGTTCGCGCAATATCGAAACAACTTCCATGAAGTCGAAAATATCAAAATACAGCACTACCCCGCCGGTCTTATACTTGCCGATCTTGCTTTTAAAGATCTGGCGTTTGAACATAGAATAAAAGTCAAGGTCTATCGGCGTTTCAAGGGTGCGTATGGCGGTATCCTTTTCGTTGAAATTGCCCTCGGATAAATGTTCTGACATTATCCAAGCTTCCAGAATTTTATTTTTATCGATCATTTTTTTCTCCCGTGATAATAATATTTGCGGCTTTTTTGACCCTATTTTACCGTTATGAGAATAATTGTTATACTTATTATACCATTTTTTCGGTTGAAAAGCAAGGGGGGTGAGGGATTTACTGCAACAAAAAAAGACCGCCCGGGCGGTAAAACCATAGACGATGCGCCGAAGTATTTTACGCCGTTTACAGTCTTGTACGAGCGTGCTTTTACTAAGTAGGGCTTTTTGCTCTTTAACGAAGTTGGCGTCGTATACTATGCTGCTGGGGTCGATGGCGCTTTTTCCGTTTATCATTCATCATGTCAAATTTACCGAGGCCCTACAAAAAAGCCCTCTATAAATAAGACGTTTTAAAACGGATTTGGTTGCAAAAAAAATAAAATTTTTTTCAAAAAATTTTTCACTCAAAATAATTAACTGAAATTTTATTGACAAACCCACGGGCATAATATACAATAAATATATTATTATTTTTGAAATTGGAGATGCTCTATGGAAAAATCTAACGAACGAGCCACTTTTCAGTCGCGGCTCGGGTTTATACTTGTGTCTGCGGGCTGCGCTATCGGGCTGGGCAATGTCTGGAAATTCCCCTATATCTGCGGTCAGAACGGCGGCGGAGCTTTTCTGCTGCTCTACTTGCTCTGCCTCGCGCTGCTCGGTATGCCTATCCTGCTCTGCGAATTCGCCGTCGGCCGCGGCAGCCGCAAGAGCCTTTCGCGCGCTTATGATATTCTCGAAAAGCCAGGCAGCAGATTTCACCTTACAAAATACGCCGGCGTGGCGGGCAATTACCTGCTCATGATGTTCTATACTATGGTCACGGGCTGGATGCTTTACTACGCTTTTCGCTACCTCACGGGCGGCATACAGGCGGCTGATACTCAGCAGACCGCAGCCGCGTTCGATAGTATGCTCGCCTCGCCGCAGCAGATGTTCATATTCTCCGCGGTGGTCATAGCCCTCTGCATAGGCGTCTGCGCGCTGGGTCTGCAAAACGGCATCGAAAAGGTCACTAAGGTCATGATGATACTGCTCATGGTGCTTATGGTAGTGATGGCGGTCAACTCCCTTACCCTTAAAGGCGCGATGAAGGGCTTGAAATTCTACCTGGTGCCCGATTTCAGCAAATTTTCCGAGATCGGCTTCCCCACTGTGCTTTTCTCCGCTATGACGCAGGCTTTCTTTACTCTCAGCATCGGTATCGGCTCGCTAGAGATTTTCGGCAGCTATCTCAAAAAAGACCGTACCCTTATCGGCGAATCGCTCAACGTTATTATCCTCGATACCGCCGTTGCAGTAGTCGCGGGACTCATAATAATCCCCGCCTGCTTCGCTTACGGTATCCAGCCCGACTCAGGTCCTTCGCTGCTTTTCATCACCCTGCCTAACGTTTTCCACCATATGCCTTACGGCAGGGCATGGGGCACGCTTTTCTTCATATTCATGTCATTCGCCGCGCTCTCGACAGTTATCGCCGTTTTCGAGAACATCATCACGATGATCTCAGAGCTTAGCGTTATCAGCCGCCGCAGCTCGCTGCTGCTCAATCTTGTGCTGATCACTGTCCTCTCGCTCCCCGCGATACTGGGTTACAGCACCCTTTCGGGCATACAGCCGCTTGGCGATGGCAGCACCATAATGGATCTCGAAGATTTCCTCGTTTCCTCAAACCTCTTGCCGCTAGGTTCGCTCACCGTCGCGCTCTTCTGCGTTAAGAAAAACGGCTGGGGCTGGGAGAACTTCTCCGCCGAGGTCAATACCGGCGAGGGCAAACGCCTGCCCGACTGCCTGCGCGGCTACATGACATACATCGTGCCCGCCGTTATCTGCTTCATCTACCTCAAGGGCTATTACGATACTTTCGCAGGCAGCGGCACGTTCACGCTTTTCCTTTGGATGACTTTCGCGGTCGTGCTGCTCGCGCTGGTTTTCGCCGCCGCATTCACCCGCCGCGGAAGCGCTGCCGAAAGCGCCCGCCGCGCCGTAGAAGAGCAGTAAGCTCGGCAATATCCGCACAAAAAAATATCCCCGACGTTTTCCGCAGACCGTTTTGCCTGCCAACCGTCGGGGATATTTGCATTTTGGGTCATATTTCGAGCTGCATTTCGATGTGCGGTATGCCGTCCTCGAGGAACTCCTCAGAGGTCTGCCGAAAGCCCACGCCCTCGTAGAACTTCCGCGCGTATGTCTGCGCCTCGATGGTGAGCCTGTCTGCGCCGAATTTCTCTTTCGCGACCTCTATGCCCTTGCGCATCAGCTCGCTGCCCAGCCCGCACCGCCGCTTCATCGAGATAACGCGCCCCAGCGCCGCCGTCGGGAAAGTTGCCCCCTGCGGCAGCACGCGCAGGTAAGCGTCGAGCGCGCCGTCCTCGCCGCGGTGAAAAACGTGGTAAGCGCAGCTGTCGTTGCCGTCGATCTCGGGGTAAGGGCACTCCTGTTCCACCACAAAAACGTTCACCCGCAGCCGCAGTATATCGTAAAGCTCCTCGTTAGTAAGCTCGCTGAAATGTTTTACTGTAAAATCCATGCTATGAACCTCGCTTAGCTGTATTTGCTGTTCTGCATTATGATTTTAGCACGAAATATGCACAATGTCAATCGTACAGAAGTCAAATGTGTAAATTTCCCGAAAGTTCAGCCTTTGGCTCTTGAAAAATACAGCGCGGTGTGTTATAATTAAAAAGATTGTAAAATAGGGGAGTTGTGCTCCCACGAAAGGAGGGGCGCTTGTGCGCATACTCGGTATCGACCCCGGCTACGCGATAGTCGGCTACGGGGTGATAGATTACGTCGGCGTGAAAGTTTCGCTCGTAGATTACGGCGCTATAACCACCGCGGCGGATATGCCTTTCGAGCGCCGCCTTGCTGCCATTTACGACGATATGCGCGTGCTGCTCAATACTTATAAGCCGCAGGAGATGGGCATAGAAAAGCTTTTTTTCAATACTAACCAGAAAACAGGTATCGACGTGGCGCAGGCGCGCGGCGTGACTCTGCTGCCCGTGATACAGGCGGGCGTGCCTTTTTACGAATACACCCCGCTTCAGGTAAAAAGCTCGATAGTCGGCTACGGCAGGGCGGAGAAAAAACAGGTGCAGGAGCTTGTGCGAACTATACTCCACCTAAAAGCTGTCCCAAAGCCCGACGACGCCGCCGACGCTTTAGCCCTCGCGATAACTCACGCTTACTCGATAAACTCGCGTAAGCTGCTGGGCGGCAAGTAATTTATCTAAGGAGATCTTTGTTATGATATATTCCGTAAGCGGAAAACTGGTACATACCGAGCCTGAGCTTGCCGTGGTGGAATGCGGCGGCGTTGGCTACGGCTGCAAAACTACTTTCAATACACTGCAAAAAATAGCGGGCGAGAGCGAGGTAATGCTCTACACCTGCCTCAGCGTGCGTGAGGACGCCGCCGAGCTTTACGGTTTTGCCGACCGCGAAGAGCTGAAATGCTTCCGCCTGCTCATATCCGTTTCGGGGGTAGGCCCTAAAGCCGCGCTCTCGATACTTTCGGGCATGAACACTCAGCAGTTCGCCCTCTGCGTAGCTACCGCCGATTCAAAGGCGCTGACTAAGGTAAAGGGCATTGGCGCAAAGACCGCTCAGCGCATAATCTTAGAGCTTAAAGATAAGCTGGCGGGCGAAACTATCTCGGTGCGCGGTCAGTCGGCGCAGCCTGCGGCAGTTTCCGCGGCGGGCTCGAATATAGCCGAGGCAGTCACCGCACTCGAGGTGCTGGGCTATACCGAGGGCGAGGCGCTTAGCGTGCTTTCAAAGCTCGACCCCGCGCTGCCCGTAGAAGAGCTTATAAAGAAATCTTTAATAGGTCTTGCAAAATTTTAATGGAGAACGAATATGATAGAACAAGGCGAATTTGATTTTGAAAACAGGCTGGTGTCCCCCACCGAGCAGCCGCCCGACTCTACCGATGATTTTGAGGTAGGTCTGCGCCCGAAAACGCTCGATGAATACATCGGTCAGGACAGCGTTAAAGAGAATATAAAAATATGTATAGAAGCTGCCAAGCAGCGCGGCGACGCCCTAGACCATGTGCTGCTCTACGGCCCTCCGGGTTTGGGCAAGACCACCCTTTCGATGATAATAGCGCACGAGATGGGCGTAAATATTCGCACCACTTCCGGCCCTGCGATAGAAAAGCCCGGCGACTTAGCGGCGCTGCTGACAAACCTCGAAAAGGGCGACGTGCTCTTCATCGACGAGATACACCGCCTTTCGCGGCAGGTGGAGGAGATACTTTACCCCGCGCTGGAGGATTACGCGCTGGATATTATCATGGGCAAAGGCCCTGCGGCGCGCTCGATACGGATAGAGCTGAACAAATTCACGCTTATAGGCGCTACCACCCGCTCGGGTCAGCTCAGCGCACCTCTGCGTGACCGCTTCGGCATAATCGAGCGGCTGGAGCTTTACAAGCCCGAGCAGCTCGCGGATATAATCCAGCGCTCGGCGGTGATACTCGGCGTGCCCTGCGACTTAGAGGGCGCGCGGGAGCTTGCCTGCCGTTCACGCGGAACGCCGCGTATAGCCAACAGAATGCTGCGCAGAACTCGCGATTACGCGCAGATAATGGGCGACGGCAGGATAACGAAAGACATAGCCCGATTCGCGCTCGACAGGCTCGAGATCGACGATCTGGGGCTGGATAAGCTCGACAGGCGTATGCTGAAAATGATAATAAACGGCTACGGCGGCGGACCGGTGGGTCTGCAAACGCTCGCGGCGGCTATCGGCGAGGAAGCCATAACGCTGGAGGACGTGTGCGAGCCGTACCTGATGCAGCTCGGATTTATCTCAAAAACGCCGCGCGGCAGGGTAGCCACTCAGCTTGCTTACGACCACCTCGGCATACTGAGGGACGGGCAGACGCATTTGTAACGACGACCGACAACTACAATTTACATAAACCGGTAAAACGGAACTAAGGGAGTAATTTATAATGGGAAGATTATTTGGTACAGACGGCGCGCGCGGCGTCGCGATAACTGAGCTGACCTGCGAACTGGCTATGCAGATAGGCAGAGCGGCGGCTATGGTGCTGGCAGGCGAATGCGGCCACACACCGAAGATAATCATAGGCAAAGACACGCGTATCTCGGGCGATGTTCTCGAAGCGGCGCTTGCGGCGGGCATATGCTCGGTCGGCGCGAACGCGCACATTCTCGGCGTAGTGCCCACGCCTGCGGTGGCTATGCTGGTGAAAAAGTACGGCGCGGACGCGGGCGTTATGATCTCGGCTTCGCACAACTCCGTTGAATTTAACGGAATAAAGCTCTTCTCGGGCAGCGGATTCAAGCTTCCCGATAAGACCGAGCAGGAGATAGAAGCGCTGATACTCGACACCCCCGAGAAAATGCAGCTAAAAGACGGCTGCGATATAGGCAGGATGGTGTTTGAAGAAAACGCCGTGAACGACTACGTTGACTATATAAAGTCGGCGGTGGCGGGTGATATGAGCGGCATAAAGGCAGTTATCGACTGCGCGAACGGCTCGGCAAGCGCTACGGCTCATCAGATATTTGAGGGTATAGGCGCGCAGTGCGAATTTATATCCTGCGAGCCTGATGGCACTAACATAAACGAAAACTGCGGCTCTACCCACCTTGGCAACCTGCAAAAGGCAGTCAAGGAGCGCGGCGCGGATATAGGCATAGCATTCGACGGCGACGCTGACAGATGCCTTGCGGTAGACGAAAACGGCGAGATCATCGACGGCGATAAGCTGCTCGCGATATTCTCGCGCTATATGAAAGACTGCGGAAAGCTGAAAAACGATACCTGCGTGGTAACGGTAATGAGCAACATCGGCTTCTTCAAATTTGCCGAGAGCGAGAACGTGAACGCGAAGATAACCGCCGTCGGTGACCGCTATGTGCTGGAAGAAATGCTAAAAAACGGCTATAATCTCGGCGGCGAGCAGTCGGGACACATAATCATGCTTGACCATGCGAACACGGGCGACGGCGAGCTTACGGGCGCGAAGCTGCTGGAGATAATGGCGGCTGCGGGCAAAAAGGCGAGCGAACTTGCCGCCTGCATGGAAAGCTACCCGCAGGTGCTCGTGAACGTAAAGATCACCGCCGACAAAAAGGGTATGTGGAGCAAGACCGCGGCTGTCACCGAAGCTATCGCTAAAGTAGAGCAGGCGCTGGGCGCTGACGGCAGGATACTGGTGCGCGAATCCGGCACCGAGCCGCTGGTGCGCGTGATGCTCGAGGGCAAGAATACCGAAGAGATAACGGCTTTCGCGAACGAAGTCGCGGTGCTGATAGAGCAGATGTAAGTGCATGAAAATTTGCATAATAAACGGTCAGAACCACCGCGGGTCTACCTGCCACATAGGCAGGATGCTGGCAGATAAGCTGGCGGACGCGGGAGATATAACGGAATTTTTCCTGCCGCGCGACTTCGGCGAATTTTGCTGCGGCTGTACCAACTGCTTTATGAAAAGCGCGGAGAAATGTCCGCATTACGAGAAGCTTTCGCCGATCACTCGCGCGGTGGACGAAGCCGACCTGCTGATACTTACCTCGCCCGTGTACGTTTACCACTGCACAGGCGCGATGAAAGCGTGGCTCGACCACTACGGCTGGCGCTGGATAGTGCACCGCCCCGAGGAGAAGATGTTCTCAAAGCGCGGGGTGGTAATATCGACGGCGGCGGGAGCGGGTATGCGCCCGACGAACAAAGACATGGCGGACAGCCTGAGCTTTTGGGGCGTGCCGAAGATATACAAGCTGGGCTATGGAGTGCACGCGACGAGCTGGAGCGAAATATCGCCGAAAATGCGCGCGAAGATAGAGCGCGGGGTGAGCGCAGTAGCGAAAAAGCTGGAGAAGGACGATTTCGCGCCGCGCGTGAGCATAAAAGGCCGCCTTTTTTTCACGGTGTTCCATTTCGCGAACAAAAAAGGCTGGAATCCTGCCGACGGCGAATACTGGCGGGAAAAGGGCTGGACTGAGGACGTAAGGCCGTGGAAGAAGTAATAGATAATTACGGAGTAAACATATGAGAATTGCAAAAAACTGGAACAGCAGTGAGTATAAGATAATAGATACCTCGGGCGGCGATAAGCTCGAGAGCTGGGGCGGCAGACTGCTGGTGCGCCCCGACCCGCAGATAATCTGGAAGACCGAGCACCGCTCGCCGCTTTGGAACAAGGCGGACGGCGTTTACCACCGCTCGAGCAAGGGCGGAGGCGAATGGGAGTTCCGCAAAAAGCTGCCTGAGAGCTGGGTGATCTCCTACGGCGCTCTGCGCTTCGTTATCCGCCCCACGGGCTTTAAGCACACGGGTCTTTTCCCCGAGCAGGCGGTCAACTGGGATTTTATGGCTGATAAGATACGCGCCGCTAAGGAGCAGGGCAGAGAAGTCAAGGTGCTCAACCTCTTCGCGTACACGGGCGGAGCTACCCTCGCCTGCGCTGAGGCGGGCGCTGCGGTAACGCACGTTGACGCATCAAAGGGCATGGTTTCTTGGGCTCGCGACAACGCCGCTGCGAGCGGGCTTTCAGATAAGCCTATACGCTGGCTGGTGGACGACTGCGAGAAATTCGTAAAGCGCGAGATACGCCGTGGCAGCCGCTATGACGGCATAGTTATGGATCCGCCCAGCTACGGCAGAGGCCCCGGCGGAGAGGTCTGGAAGCTGGAGGACTGCATCTACGATCTGGTAAAGACCTGCGCGCAGGTGCTAAACGACGAGCCGATGTTTTTCCTGCTCAACAGCTACACTACGGGGCTTTCGCCGTCGGTAATGGCTTACATACTCAGCGAGGTGCTGAGCGAGAAGTTCGGCGGCGGGGTGACGGCTGACGAGATAGGCCTGCCCGTAGAGATGTCGGGTATGCCGCTGCCTTGCGGCTCTACCGCTATATGGCAGAAATGAGCCTGCGAGAGCCGTGGCTCGGCTGGGCGATAGAGATACAGAGCATAGCGCAGAACGGGCTCGCCTACTGCACCAACGCTTACGATATTGAGCGTTACGAACGTCTGCGCGACATAGCGGCGGAGATGCTCAGCGAAAAAACAGGCGTGCCGAAAGAGCGGGTAAAGCTGCTTTTCTGCGGCGAAAAGGGCTACCAAACGCCGAAGATAGACACCCGCGCGGCTATTTTTTCGGAAGGGCGTATACTTCTGGTACGCGAAAACGACGGCAGATGGTCGCTGCCCGGCGGCTGGTGCGACGTGCTGGAATCAGTAGCCTCAAACACGGTGAAAGAGGTGCGCGAAGAGGCGGGCATTACCTGCGAGCCGCTGCGCATAATAGCAGTGCAGGACAGAAACCGCCATAATAAGCCGCCTTACGCATACGGCGTTTGCAAGATATTCGTGCTTTGCAGGGCGCTGGGCGGGGCTTTTGAGGAAAACTGCGAGACCACCGCCGCGGAGTATTTCGCGCCCGAAGAGCTGCCGCCGCTGGCGGAGGAAAAGTGCACTGCCGCGCAGATAACCATGTGCTTCGCGGCGAACTCGCAGCCCGATATGCCGACTTTGTTTGACTAGAGAGGTATAAGTTATGACATACGAAAAAGACTATGTATATATGTACGGACAGATACTGAGCACATACGCTTACCTGCTCAGCGGCGTTTTTCCCGAGGCTGACGGATACGCCGAGATAGCCCGCAAATGCCATATCGTAGGCGGCGAAACAGGTACTGCCGCCGCAGTGCTTTGCAGTTTGGGAGCTCCCATAAAGCTGGGCGGAACGCATCTGGGCAGGGCGAACGCCGCGCTTATCACAGACTATTTTGCGGATAAGTGCGCCGATATATCTGAGCTTGAATATGAGGATTTTGAGGGCGTTAGCGACTACGTCATCATCGACAAAAATACCCGCACCTGCTTCGGCGAATGGGAAAAGCTTTATTCGCGCGGCAAGCCTTTTTATGAGCCGCCCTGCGAAAACTCGATAAAAAATGCGAAGTGCGTTGCCGCAGACCCGTATTTCGGCGATGAAGCAGCTGAGCTTTGCGTAAAGCACGGCGTGAAATATGTAACAATAGACTGCGCCTACGACAGCTATACGCATAAGCACTGCGCGGTGAACTGCATTTCTCATCAGCACCTTGACGTAGATTATGCGGGCGTGAGCTATGAAGAACTCTACCTGAGGTATACTGAAAATACCGAGGGACTTGTGATATTCACGCTGGGCGAGAAAGGGGCTATGTACGGCAGAAAGGGCGAGCCGCCTAAGTACTGCCCCGCCTGCGGCGTGGAAGCTGTATCTACGCTGGGCGCGGGCGACAGCTTTAAGGCGGGCGCAGTGTATGGACTGTATAAAGGCTTTGCCGACGACGAGCTTGTGCGCTTTGCCTGCGCCTGCGCGGCGGCGGCGATAACCCGCTTCCCCATAGCCGAGCATCCGCCGACTTTGACCGACATTAAAAGCTTATTATAAAAAAGGAAACTCAATGAATAATTTTATCCAAGCGAAAAACTTAAAATTTTCATATATAAACGAAATGGAAGAGCCGCCTGTAAAGACAGAGGTGCTGAAAGACGTCACCCTCGACGTGAAAAAGGGCGAGTTTCTCGCGGTGCTGGGGCATAACGGCTCGGGAAAATCGACGCTGGCTAAGTGCTTCAACGCCATAAATATCCCCGAAAGCGGTACGGTAACGGTAAACGGGCTGGATACCGCCGATGAGGATAACCTGCTGGCGATACGCAAAAGCGCGGGAATGGTCTTTCAAAACCCCGATAACCAGATAGTGGCTACCATAGTGGAGGAGGACGTGGCTTTCGCGCTAGAAAATTTGGGCGTAGAGCCTGCCGAGATACGCCGCAGGGTGGACGAGGCGCTGAAGACCGTGGGTATGTACGAATACCGTCTGCACGCCCCGCATAAACTCTCTGGCGGACAGAAACAGCGCGTCGCGATAGCGGGCGTTATAGCTATGAAGCCCGACTGCATACTGCTGGACGAGCCTACCGCTATGCTAGACCCGCGCGGCAGAAAAGAAGTTATGGACACAATAAAACAGCTCAACCGCGAGCAGGGCGTTACCATAGTGCTGATAACACACTACATGGATGAAGCCGCGCAGGCTGACAGAGTAGTGGTCATCGACGAGGGCGAGATAATGCTGGAGGGTACGCCTAAACAGATATTCTCGCAGGTGGATACTATGAAAAATCTGGGGCTCGACGTGCCGCAGGTGACCGAGCTTTGCCACCGACTGCGCAAGGCGGGCTGCGACCTGCCCGCAGACGTTATAACCGAAGAGGAGTGCGTAAAAGCGCTCGCGCAGCTGCTGAGAAAGGGGGCGCAGCCTTGAGCATCATAAAAACAGAGGGGCTGACCTACGTTTACGGCGAGAACACCCCTTTCAGAAAAGTCGCGCTGGATAACGTTGACCTCGAGATAAATGAGGGCGAGATACTCGGCGTTATCGGGCACACCGGCTCGGGAAAATCGACGCTGATACAGCATTTCAACGGGCTGATGAAGCCTACCTCGGGCAGGGTATTGGTAGACGGCGAGGACTTCGCCGCCGATAAGGAAAAGCTGCGCGCCGTGCGCTTTAAAGTAGGGCTGGTCTTCCAATATCCCGAATATCAGCTTTTTGAGGAAACGGTGTATAAAGACATCGCCTACGGGCCGAAAAACATGAAGCTTGACGAGCAGGAGATAGACCGCCGCGTGCGCGAAACAGCCGAGCTTGTCGGCCTAGACCCCGAGATACTCGATAAATCGCCCTTTGAGCTTTCGGGCGGACAAAAGCGCCGCGCCGCGATAGCAGGAGTTATGGCGATGGAGCCGCGGGTGCTGATACTGGACGAGCCTGCCTCGGGCCTAGACCCGCAGGGAAGGGACAGGATATTTGAGATAATAAAGCGCTACCACGAGGAAAAGGGCAGCACTGTGCTGATAGTTTCGCACTCGATGGAGGACATAGCGCGCTTGGCGGATAGGATACTCGTTATGAACGAGGGCAAAGTTTTTTGCTGCGCCGAACCGCCCGCCGTTTTCAGCCGAAGCACCGAGCTGGAGCAGATAGGCTTATCTGTACCGCAGGTAACGCGCGTTTTTAATGCGCTCAACGAGATGGGCTTCGGTCTGCCGCAGGACGTTTACACCGTGAAGTATGCTGAAAAGGTACTGAGAGAAAGGCTTGAACAGGAAAGTTGATACGGGCAGTGCCGCACGATAAATGTGAGGTATTGACTAAAAAAGGAAAGTGTGAAATAACTTGCTTAAAGATATAACTCTGGGACAATATTTTCCGGGCAGCTCGGTGATACACCGCATGGACGCGCGTGTGAAGCTGGTGCTGACGATAGTATTTATAGTAATGCTTTTTGCCGCACATAATATATGGGGGCTGATGGTGGGGGTAGCCTTTACCATAATAAGCTTCGCCATATCGCGCATACCCGCGAGCATGATCGGCAAGAGCCTAAAGCCTATAATACCGCTGGTGATATTCACCGCTCTGCTGAACGTACTTTTTGTGCGCACGGGCGATGTATACTGGCAATGGAATTTTATAAAGATAACGAACGAGGGCGTGAGCACGGCGGTGTACATGGTTATACGAATAGTGTGCCTTATAGTAGGCTCGTCGCTGCTGACGTACACGACCTCGCCGATAGACCTTACAGACGCGATAGAGCGCCTGCTTTCGCCGCTGAAAAAGATAAAGGTGCCCGTGCACGAGCTGGCGATGATGATGACGATAGCGCTGAGATTCATACCTACGCTCATTGAGGAAACGGACAAGATAATGAACGCGCAGAAAGCGCGCGGCTCGGAGCTGGACACGGGCACGATGGGGGATAAAGTAAGGGGAATGATACCGATATTCATACCGCTTTTCGTTTCGTCGTTCAGGCGAGCGGAGGAGCTTGCGACGGCTATGGAGTGCAGATGTTACCATGGCGGCGAAGGCAGAACGAGAATGAAGCAAATGAAAACGGCGATGAGAGATTGGGTAGGCTGTGGGTATACCGCGGTGTTCATGGCGGCAGTAGTAGTCATGAACGTCGTGATTAAGTAAAAAAGTCATACATCTTAACAAAGTAAAAATCGCGGCGCGTGGAAAGTCGGCTTCGCCGAATTTCCTAGAAGTTGGCTGCGCCAACTTCCCAGTTTGTTTCGCTTCCTAACAAATGAGAAGC
>ENA-OPSJ01000307-OPSJ01000307.1-human-gut-metagenome-genome-assembly--contig:-NODE-307-length-45462-cov-19.387187_pt1 | contig 45462 bp, 58 predicted proteins | sample MGYA00241801_ERZ501893 | MGnify/ENA primary metagenome ERZ501893 (study PRJEB25962, sample SAMEA2042219) | human gut metagenome | biome: human gut; feature: human-associated habitat; material: faeces...
GAGTTCTCAACATTTTCATTTGATGGCAAGTCATTGATTTCACTCACATCAGCTACTCGCTGACGGCTTCGCATTTCATCATGGTAAAGGTTTTTTGCTATGGAGCAGAGCCATGTCAATTCATCTGACTTACCTTTGAATTGTGATGTTGTAGAAACAGCCTTATAGAATGTGTTCTGCGTGATTTCCTCTGCTATCTCACGATTTTTGGCAAGAGAAATAGTATACGAGTATACCTGTAAATAGTAGGCTTTATAGAGCTTTTCATAGTCCATACTTGTCATCACCTCCTTCAGCTTCATAGGTTAGACGGAGAAATCGGAATTTCGTTACAAAGAAGTTTGAAATTTTTATACCTTTACGCTACTCTTGCTTTCTGCGGACTATTGGTAGACGCGCATTAACGGCAAGCAAAGAGATTGCTGTGTCAGCTTGATATGTTCAAATGCTAATTAAGTATAGCATACAGCTATGAATTTTTCTATTGCGTTCCCCTGACTTCGGAATAGTGGCAGGACTGGCTGTCTTTGTTTTGCTTTGTGCTTCTCTACCGTACATGAGCATTTATACCAGCAATGAAACGCATAACAGCATACTTATTAAATATTCATTTGATATAGCTGATTATATAAAGTCAGAAATATCTGCTGTTTCATTTAACAGATTCTACGCTGAAAAATACCACATTCTGAATCAGGAAGACCAGCAAGTTGTCCGGAATATTTTTGAAAAGATGCTGACTGAGTATAATATTAATTCACCATACTCAGATTCTAAATTAAAGGCATTGCTTACATACTTAATTATATTTATTATTGAGCATGAGTTATCTCATGATATAAACGGCAGCCATGGCAAGAAAATAAACAAAAATATCAATGATGTTATGAGATATATAGACTCTAATTATATGACTGATATAAATGTGGATAATATTTGTAAATTATTTAGCTTTTCCAGCTCTCATTTTTCAAGGCTATTCAAACAAAATACAGGAGAAGCTTTTTCAAGATATTTATCTAAGGTAAGATTAGAACATGCTATAGTTTTACTGTCAAATACTGACAAACAAATAGATCAAATTGCATATGAATGCGGATTTAAAAGTACCAGCTACTTTAGTTATTCATTTAAAAAAGAATTCCTTGTTTCACCGCTTAAGTATAGGATGCAGATGAAGGGTTAATGTAATTAATGTCAAAAAACACACCAGAACCGAAATTCTGGTGTGTAATAAATTGTATTGGTATTCCAAGATAAGATAACAACAACATTATTCCATCAATCCTAATATATCCTGTTCACTCCAATATTCATTTGGATATATTGATAGTTCTTCTTTATGCTTACGAATAATTCTTTCTGGTGATTTGGTATTATCATAAACATGCATAATATCGCATATATCAAGTAACTCTTTTATGTTATTAATTGATTTATAATATCTTTCAATAACTTTACTGCTATCAACATTATGTCCACCTGCTGCCACACGAGATTCTATTCTGGCAATATTAATTTGTGGGTCAACTGTCAACACAAATACACATTTTATAAAATATCCCTCTTCTTTTGCTTTTCTTAAAATGTTTAACTTATATTCAGATGACAAGACTGTTTCAAATGTAAAATCTTCTTTCTTGGCAATTGATTCATATCTCATCCTGTCAACCAAAACAGCAGCTTCCATATTATTCATTCCTGTAGTCGCAACAACATCATCAGCATTAGTATACTTACCAACTTTATCAAAAAAAGTGGTTATTGTACTTTTCCCCGAGCCATTTGGTCCTGCTAATACAAGAATCATCGGTTTTCTATTCTGCATACTTTCTTTCCCCATTCGCATACTCTACATAAGCCCGCTTTTTTTCTTTATCATAACCTGCTATAGGTTTTTTACAAATCTTAGCTTTATTTATCGCTGCCTTAACAGCTTCAACCGCTCTTTCGTCCATTTCACTGTCTGATTCAGTCAATGTACTCTTCTCTTCTTCTCTGGATACAACTTTTATAATTCTACCACTCTTTGTGCTTACAGTTGTCATATAAATATCTCTCCATTCTAATTAATACGAAAATAGCTTTTTAATTACACTTAATACTTAACTATTATAATATATTCTATCATATTTTATATAAAAAAACACCCCAGAACCGAAATTCTGAGGTGTAACATACTTTTCTGAAGCGCCATAAAAACGCTTTGAATTGTAAATCCTATCTCTTTGAGTACTAATCACATCATTTTTTATCATTTTCTATCGTCCTCTAAAGTCTTATATATCAAGGCTTTCAGCCATTTTAAAGTAACATATCTTTTTGTAATTTTCAACATTAATAAACATCATTAAACATCAAACAAACATCATTTTAAATTCAATGCTACTAAATCCGCCATTTTCTTCTTGCTACTCTCTAATACTTCTGAATATATATTAGCTGTCACTGAAACATCACTGTGTCCCAAATTTTCTGATACAAGTTTTAAATCTACTCCTGCATTTATTAATAGTGTTGCATTTGCATGGCGAAGTTTATGAAGAGATATATTACAAAAATCTGTATCCTTTATAAATCTTTTAAATTGCAAATTTAACCTACTTCTATCCTTATAATCTCCAGTTGTTGAAGTAAAAACCATATTAGGATATTTATATGTTTTCCCAACATTCTTAATTTTTTCTTTCTGTTCTTCTCTGTGATTTTGCAATATTGCTTTTAATGTATCACTCATTCCTATTGTTCTAATAGAATTTTTTGTCTTTGGAGTATCAAGCCAATGTTTGCCTCCTACATCAGCAAGATTATGTCTTATATGTATAAGCCCATTGTCAAAATCCAAATCATTCCATTGCAATGCAAGACACTCTCCTGCTCTCATTCCTGTATATAACAATGTTTTAATGATAACTGCAAACTCTGAATATCCTGCTTCATCTAACATATTTAATAGTTCTTTAGCTTGACTATCAGAAAGAAATGGTTTTCTTTGTTCCGCATTATATTTTTGTTTTGGAAGAATTACACCTGCACAACACGGACTTTCTTTTATCAATCTACTTTCTAAAGCATAGCTAAATACACTTTGAAGAATTGTATATATTTTCTTGCAAGTTGATGGCTGTACTTCCATTTTCGCAAACATATTTGTTATTGTAGTAGGAGTTATAACTTTAAGTTTCATACTTCCCAAATATGGCAATATGTGAAGTTCTGATTGCTTTTTATAATTATATGCTGTAACCTCTTTTAATTTGTTCGGGGCATAGTTTTTAAAATATAACTCTGACAATTCAGAATATTTCATATTTTCGTCTAAATCTATCATTCCCTTACATTTCTTCTCAAACTCCATAGCATATTCTTTGACAAGTTTTTCTGCTTTCTTTGGAGTTGTTCCCTCTGGGATTCGATAAGTTGTAGTCTTTCTTATCTGTTTTCCTGCTTCATCATATCCAAGAGATACAATAATTTGATATGCACCCTTTCTTTTGCTTATCGTAGCCATTTAATATCTTCCTTTCCATTTTTCTAAAGCAATCTTTTATGTGTGTCTCTTTCTTTATTTTGTATACAACATTTTAAACTTGTAAATTTCTCTTGAATCTCCAACATATCCATTGCAGATTCCCTACTATTAATATTATTAGAGCTTACATATTTTTCTATACTGCTAAATAGATTCTCCATTTGTATCTCACTTAAATATGGTAACCATCCTTTTGTAATATAATTAACTATATGAGCAAAACTAGGTAGCTTTTCCAACTTATCAACAGTATCTTCAGTTAACTTTGTAACTGAACAAATATATTTCATATCGTGACTTGTTTCATTCTCTACACCAAGCAAATAATCTAATGACACATTATAAAAATTTGCTAACATTATAAAATTTTCTATTTTCATTCCTTTCTGATTTCCAAATTTACTATGATTGTTATCAGATACTTCATACGCTTTTAAACTATCAATAGATATTGGTTTTTTAGTTTGACCATTTCCATATTTAGCCATTAATTCATCTGCTAATTTTTCATGTGATAACCCTCTTTTCTCTCTTAATTCCTTTAATCTTACTCCTATAACATCTGGTTTTAATTCAATCATTGTTCAATCTCCTTTTGTTGAAAATAATAATTTTTTTGAGACACATATGATTTATTTATTATTTTAATCAACTTGTATCTTTTAGTAGATTATATTACACTATATTATACAAATCAAGATTATTTTCAACCTTTTTGAAAATAACAGAAAGGAGCTACACATTATGAACGAAAAAATATTTATGACAATTCGAGAAGTTGCTAAAACTGGCATTCTTCCTGAACACACAATCAGAGTAATGGTTAAAGCTGGAGAAGTTCCGCACATTATGGCAGGAAACAGAGTTTTAATAAACTATCCCAAGTTCATCGAACAGTTGCAAATTACAGCTTAGAAAGGACATAGAAAATGAAAAAAGTTTATATTGCAGGTGTTGATTGTTCCATTAGTGATGCTATTAAGTATGCAATAGAAGGCAATGGAATTATTGTTCCAGAGGAGAAAAACGGAAATCCTTCACTTGAGCTAATCAATTTTACCAAGAAAGAAGCAAAAGAAATTTATAAGGAAATATTTAATGGTACAAATACAAAAGCCAGACTTGTATTTAACCGATAACGGAGGTTAGATATGCAAGATATATCAAAAACCGTACCAAGTTATAGCATTGAATTTGAAAGAAAAACTGACTATGACGAATTACTATTGCAGTTCAATCGTATAAGAAGAACTGCATATTATCAACACAATAAGCATTATAACGAAACTGCTATTGTAATGTGCCTTAGTCACAATAAAGGTGATATGTGTAAGAAAATCACTGTAAAAACAGAAAAGGGGGGATATAAAAAGGTTTTTGTTCGTGATGAGGATAACTTGCTTTATAAGTTTGCAATACCTCATGAAGTGGATTGGCATATTCATTTTTTATCTGTCGGGAAAGGTTCAAGGTCATTGTGTGAAAAGATAACACACAACGAGAACAGACGAGCCAAAAAATGTGTAGCCAAGTTATATAGCAATAAAGGATTTATCCCTTATAACTACATCAAAGAACAGGCGAGCGTTATTCGAGAAATAGGTAATATGAGCAAATATCTTTAGAATTTGTCACAAAATTTTAGTGCTAAACAGTTTGCACCCCTTGTATTTAATAGGGTTTGCAAGGATTTACAAAGTGTAATGTAATAATAATTATATTATATATAACTATTATCTTATGGTTATATAGCAGATAGGAGTTGATATGATGAAGAATTATGAAAATAGACTAAAGGCAATCAAGAAGATTGCAGACGGAAAAACCGCAAAAGTTGTTATTGTCGATTATAAGGACGGGAAGTATTTCTTAGACGGGAAACCAGTTGATATTGATAGTATTAAGGCGGATGCCGTTATCATTGATAATATTCCCGACACCCCGCCAGAATCGTTGAAAGGAAGTGATATAGATTGGCAGGAAAAAGAGTAGCAGACGAACAAATGATACTTGCACTCATTACTTGCAAGGATATAGCAACCGCAAGTAATGAGTTAGGGGTTACAAGGCAAGCAATTTATAATCGCCTGCAACAACCAGCGTTTAGACAAAGATTACAGAACGAACGACAAGGCAAGTTTCAAATTGCAAATAGCAAGTTGACGGATAAAATGAGTGAAGCAATAGAAACTTTGTCGTCTATTATGAATGATAAAGAAGTTTGCGCAGGAACTCGAATCAAATCAGCACAGATACTTTTAGATATTTGTTTGCGGACAAGTGAGCAAATGGACATTTTAGAAAGAATCGTTGCTATTGAAGAATCACTTGCGGAATGTAAATAACTTTACACATTTATTTTAAATTTGAGGAAAGGAAGTGATTATATGAAAAATAGTTTAGCAAGCGATATTTTAAGAGCAGAGAAGAAAAAAGCTACTTTTTGGAAGATTGCAACTATAGCTGTGATTATTGTAGCAATAGCAGAATTTTTAATTATTATGAATTAATGCAAAAAGGAGATTATTTATTATGACAAAAAAGGAACGAGAGGAATTGACAATGACATTAGGAACTATCGGAGATTGTATGAGTTTGATTAACAAGTACAAGGCAGATTATAAGCAGGCAGTAGATAAGATACTAGCTGATAAAACAAGGACATCTGAATTTAAGAATGAGCAGATTGCATATTGCAAGAAAGAACTGAATAAAAATGTACTTTCTGCAAAGTCCAAGATAAAAGAATCTATAACAGAGATTAGACAGTTTGTTGGAAAGCCTTTTGACTTATCACAGAATTATAGTGCCGCCATTGATTATATTAGCACTATGCACAGAGCAAAAGCACTGAATCCTACAATGATAGAGAACATTATTGAGGAATACCGAGGAAATGAATCTGTATTGTTATATTTACGCACAAAGCTGTCAGAAATGGGTATACAGACATATCAGTTTGACGAGAATATGTTTTCCACATATGAAAGAGATATAAATGGAAATGAGACATTTATAAGTCCAACAGAATTTTTTGATGATTTAGAAAAAACTATTGACAAAGGTAATAACAACCTTATAGCATTTGCACTAGGTAAAACAGAAAAGGTTCTTGGAATCAATAGTGTAGGTATCAGCAACTATATATCTTCAATAAGCGAAGAAAAGGAATATCCTGCTGTTATGTAATATATAGCTTGGAAACAATGATAATCTTGCTATATTTGCGATTTTAGCTATTAATGTGTGTATTTATATCCTATGCTTTTAAATCGCAAATGCAGTAAAATTACAACTCATATTTTATAAACATTCTTTCGTCTTTGTAATAAAAAAACAGGTAGATTCATTAAAAATCTACCTGTTAAACATCAAATAAACATCATTTTCAAGATGCAATTCTTTGAAACCCTTGTAAAATAAGGCTTTCCAAGAAAAAGATATTATCTCTTTGAGAACTGAGGAGCACGACGAGCTGCCTTTAAACCGTACTTCTTTCTTTCCTTCATTCTTGGATCTCTTGTTAAGAAACCAGCCTTCTTAAGTGATGGACGGTATTCTTCTGAATCAACCTGAAGAAGAGCTCTTGAGATACCGTGTCTGATAGCACCAGCCTGACCTGTGTATCCGCCACCGTGTACGTTAACGATTACATCATACTTGTCAGCTGTCTCTGTAAGAACTAATGGCTGTTTAACTACAACCTTAAGTGTTTCAAGACCGAAATATTCATCAAGTGATCTCTTATTTATTGTAATATTACCATTACCTGGTACTAAATATACTCTAGCAATACTGCTTTTTCTTCTACCTGTTCCGTAGAACTTTCCGTTTGCTTTCTTAGCCACTGTTAATTCCTCCTTATGATATGTCCTTTAATTAAAACTTTAAAACTTCTGGCTTCTGAGCTGCCTGTTCATGATCTGGACCTGCATATACATGAAGCTTTGTGTACATCTGTCTTCCTAAAGGTCCCTTTGGAAGCATACCCTTAACAGCAAGTTCAATAACTCTTTCTGGATGCTTTTCCATCATCTCCTTAAGAGTTGTTTCTTTCATACCACCTACATAATCTGAGTGATTGTAGTAAATCTTCTGATCTAACTTCTTACCTGTAACCTTAATCTTTTCAGCGTTGATTACGATAACGTTGTCACCACAGTCAAGGAATGGTGTATAAGTAGGCTTATTCTTACCTCTTAATACAGCAGCAACCTGTGATGCTAAACGACCTAATGTATAATCTGCAGCATCTACAACATACCATTTTCTTTCGATGTTAGATGCACTAGCCATATAAGTACTCATTAGTTTTCCTCCTAAATATTGCTTAAATGCATAATTAATTGTTCTAATTAAATAAATGTTAATATATATTAAATGCTTCTCCGGGGCATATGGTGAAACACCTAATTCTGATTAACTTATGTCAAGGCGCACTTATCACGCCACATTAAAGAATTATATAACACACAGCCTTGTGTGTCAATCAGAAAATGTATTTTTACCATATAATTTTGAGGAAATTATCCACAAAGATTTTATTCTGCAATATATTTATCAACAGCCTGAGTTAAAAATATAAACTATGTATTAGATTATCACAATTACAAATATCAAGAATTACAGATACTCTATTCTCATAAGCGTAAGTCCCTGCGGTGGTGCTGTCTGACCTGCCTGTGTCCTGTCCTTTGCATCAAGCATTTCCTTTACATACTCTGGATTAAATTTCCCTTTTCCTACCTGTATAAGCGTTCCTGCTATTATTCTTACCATATTATATAAGAATCCATTACCTGTAACTGTTATTAATATTTCATCACCTTTTCTATCTACATCAAGCGAATATATTGTCCTTACGGTTGTTTCTGTCTGTGTACGCACACAACAGAAGCTTTTAAAATCGTGTTCTCCTACAAGATACGCTGCCGCCTCCTGCATTTTAGCAATATCAATATTCCCTGGTACATTCCATGTATAGTTACGTTTCTTAGGAAGTCCGAACTCCGTATTTAGTATCCTGTAGCAGTATGTCTTTCTTGTATCACAGTGTCTTGGATGAAAATCAGATTCTACCTCATCTGACTGCTGTATTATTATATCTTCAGGAAGGTACCTGTTAAGTGCATATGTGAACTTGTCTGCCGGTATGTTTGAAGCTGTATCAAATACAGCGACATTTCCTAATGCGTGAACTCCTGCATCGGTTCTGCTTGCACCTGTTACATGGACATTTTCACCTGTAAGTGCGTATATAGCTTCATCAAGCTTTTTCTCAATTGTCGGTGCGTTAGGCTGTATCTGCCAGCCCGAATAATTCGTACCATCATATGCGACCCTTAATCTTATTCTTTTCATTCACTCCTCCTTAATTTTTTTCACACTTATTATTAATCGATACATACACTTCCTATTAATATCTTCATATACTTGTCATTAATCTTTCCGCGTACTTCTCTCTAATCTCTTTACATACTTGTCATTAATCTTTCTACACACTTCTCTCTAATCTCTTTACATACTTGTCATTAATCTTTCTGCACACTTCTCTCTAATTCCTCACTTCTTAACATAAAAGGGACTGCCACCTCAGACATAATCTATATAATACGTAGGTTAATACAACATTTCCTGACTTCCTACTATATAAATAATGCTTCGTGCTACAGCCCCTTTTAGCGACTTACTATGCAGCTATAATCTTGACAATGATAATCACTCCAAGGTACAGAACCATACTGATATAGGCAATTCTGTCTCTCTTTTCATATTTTAAAGGCTTCATCTTTGTCCTGCCCTCTGAACCGTGATAACATCTTGCTTCCATTGCCATTGCAAGCTCATTGGCTCTTCTGAAGGCTGACACAAATAATGGAACAAGTATTGGAACCATTGCTTTGGCTCTCTTTATAAGACTTCCATTCTCAAAATCCGCACCTCTTGCCATCTGTGCTTTCATAATCTTATCAGTTTCTTCTATAAGTATTGGTATGAATCTTAATGCTATCGACATCATCATCGCTATCTCGTGAACTGGTACTTTGATAACTTTAAGAAATCCAAGCCCCTTCTCAAGACCGTCTGTTAAGTTATTAGGCGTTGTAGTAAGTGTCATCAATGATGTGCCTACAATAAGATATATAAGCCTTACAACCATAAATATAGCCATTTTAAGACCCTGATAAGTTATTGTCAGCTTCCATATCTGTATAAGCACGTCTCCCGGTGTCAGAAACAGGTTAAACACCGCACTTATAATAATCAGTATTACTATTGATTTAAGTCCTCTAACCATAAATTTGAGAGGAATTCTGGACATTTTAATAACTACCGCCAATGCTACCGTGACAACAGCATATATCCATATATTCATTCCCATAAACAACGAAATTATAAAGATAAGAGTACCCATAAGCTTAACTCTTGGGTCTAATCTGTGAATGACAGAATCAGCTTTATAATATTGTCCAATTGTTATATCTCTAATCATACAATCTCCATTCCTGCCTGTTAATATTACCGCTGCGCCTTTGCATTATGCTTAAAATGTGACAGAATACTTTCTTTTGCTTCCGCAATTGTTATTGCATCTGGATTTACATTTATTCCAGCCCTTATAAGGTCATTCATTATATAAGTAACCTGTGGTGCTGCAAGTCCTATCTGCTCTAACTGTCTGTAATGTTTGAATACATTTTGTGGTGTATCATCATATTTTAATACGCCATCATCCATAACCATAATTCTGTCAACATATTTGGCTACATCTTCCATACTGTGAGATACCAGGATTACTGTAATTCCAGTTTCTTCCCTTAAGTATTTAAGGCAGTCTAAAATGTCATCCCTTCCCTTAGGGTCAAGGCCTGCTGTTGGTTCGTCTAATATAAGAACCTCCGGCTTCATAGCAAGCACGCCGGCTATTGCAACTCTCCTCTTCTGTCCGCCTGACAAATCAAATGGCGACTGATAATAAAGGTTCTCATCAAGCCCGACAAGTCTTAAGCTCTCAAAGGCTCTAAGCTCGTATTCCTGTCTTGATAAACCTAAATTCTTAGGTCCAAAGCACACATCTTTAAATATGTCTGTTTCAAAAAGCTGGTGTTCCGGATACTGGAATACCAGTCCGACCTTGCTTCTTAATTCTTTCATATTAAATCCAGCATCATATATATCTTGTCCATTAAAATATATATGTCCCTCTGTCGCCTTAAGCAGCCCATTAAGGTGCTGGATAAATGTGGACTTACCAGAACCCGTATGTCCTATAAGACCTACAAATTCTCCGTCATTAATTGCACACGACACATTGTCCAGAGCTCGTCTTTCAAAGCCTGTTCCTGCTTCGTATACATAACTGATTTTATCAACAATTATTGACATTGCACTCTCCATTCTAATGTACATTCTGCCCACTGGCAGTAACATCATTTTTATTTATCCAGTCTTTTTAATTCTTCCACTAATTCTTCATTTCTTATTATGCCATCTTTAATAGGAAGACCTGCCTTTTTTAATTCATAAGCAAGTTCCGTCACTTGTGGCACATCGAGCCTCATACTCTTTAACATCTCAACCTGTGTGAATATCTGCCTTGGAGTTCCGTCCATTACAAGCTTTCCACCATCCATTACATACACATAATCTGCATCTATTACTTCTTCCATATAATGCGTTATAAGTATTATAGTAACATTTTCTTTTCTGTTAAGCTCGTGAAGAACATTTAATACTTCTTTTCTTCCAAGAGGATCAAGCATTGCTGTAGGCTCGTCTAACACGATACATTTAGGTTTCATAGCTACTATGCCTGCTATTGCGACACGCTGTTTCTGTCCACCTGAAAGCTTATTAGGAGAAGCACTACGAAACTGATACATTCCAACCGCCTTAAGGCTTTTTTCTACTCTTTCCCATATTTCTTCTGTTGGAACACCTATATTCTCTGGTCCAAATCCTACCTCTTCATCTACAAGTGTACCAACTATCTGATTATCCGGATTCTGAAATACCATTCCTGCTGTCTGTCTTATTGAAAGTGTATTGCCGCTGTCTTTAGTATCCATTCCATCGACATACACTGTTCCCTCTGTCGGCATAACAAGGGCATTAAGATGCTTGGCAAATGTTGATTTGCCTGAACCATTATGTCCAAGCACTGCAACAAAATCTCCTGCTTTAATATCTATATTTACATTATCAACTGCTGTAGTTATCCCCTCAACATTACCCTCTTCATCTCGTCTTATATATTCAAATGTCAAATTCTTCGCTTCTACTATTCCCATAACAGTCTCCTGTTCCAGTATTCCAGACATTTCCGGACATACTTGCTGATATTATATCTTCACAGTTAATTTCCCTGTAATGATACATTTTTATTCTTTCTTTCAAATAATTGCATATTACTATATAACTTTATAAAAATCAATTTTATATACTAAATTCATTGAAATAACGTGAAAAAATACAAAACTTTCTAATATGTAATTCAACCTTAAAAAAGCGGATATGAGTTACCCCATATCCGCTAATAATACGCAATGATGTAATTATACTAATTCAAGAAGAACTTCCATTGCTGCATCACCTTTTCTTAAGCCAATCTTAACGATTCTTGTGTAGCCACCCTTACGGTCAGCATACTTAGGTGCGATTTCGTCAAATAACTTATTAGTAAGGTCAACAGTCTTAGTATTCTTCTTCTTTCCAGCAGCATCAGCAGGAACTTCTGTTACCTTGTAAAGAACCTTATCCATCTGCTTTCTAGCGTGAAGCTTTGAAGGGAGATCCTTCTTGATTTCCTTCTCTACTGTTTCATATACAGTAACCTTCTTGCCATCAACAACTTCCTTAACTCTCTTGCCATCAGCATCCTTCTTTGCAACCTTAGCAGATACTGTAACTGTTTCGTAGTTGTCCTTTTCCTTAACTGCAAGTGTAATAAGCTTTTCAGCCTGCTTACGAACTTCCTTAGCTCTTGCTTCTGTTGTAACAATCTTACCATTCTCGATTAAAGCTGTTACCTGGCTTCTTAATAAAGCCTTTCTCTGGCTTGATGTTCTACCAAGCTTTCTATACTTTGCCATTGATTTAACCTCCATTTGTAACGTCTATACACGCGCATATGGTCTTACTGTATAGATGTTTTTTCTACAAACTCTAATATTACGCTTTAATTTTTAGTCTTCACTAGATCTAAGATGTAAATTTAACTGCTTAAGCTTTAAAAGCACCTCATCTAAAGACTTCTTACCAAGGTTTCTAACCTTAATCATATCATCTGGTGTCTTATTGCAGAGTTCTTCAACAGTGTTGATACCTGCTCTTCTAAGACAGTTAGATGAACGAACTGATAATTCAAGGTCTTCAATACTCATTGAAAGAACCTTAGTTGACTCATCAACCTGCTGTTCAACCATAATCTCTGCGTTAGCAGCATTCTCTGAAAGGTTAATGAAGCCCTTAAGATGCTCACTAAGAACCTTAGCTGCAAGGCTTAATGCCTCATCTGGAGCTATTGTTCCATTAGTAAATATATCAAGTGTAAGCTTGTCAAAATCTGTATCCTGACCTACTCGTGTATTCTGAACAGCCATATTAACTCTCTCTACTGGTGTGTAGATTGAATCTACAGCGATAACGCCAACTGGCTGGTCTTCTTTTTTATTTCTTTCTGAACTTACATAACCACGTCCGTTAGTGATTGTAAGTTCCATAATTAACTTGCTGTCTGCACCATTAAGATGTGCAATAACAAGATCTGGGTTAATAATCTCTATATCAGGGTCTACCTGAATATCAGATGCTCTAACTACACCCTCGCCTACGAACTCAATATGAGCTTCCTTAGGCTCAACGGAATTACCATTGTTCTTGATTGATAACTGCTTGATGTTCATCACTATCTCAGTAACATCTTCCTTAACACCAGGAATTGAGCTGAATTCATGAAGAACGCCCTCAATCTTGATACTGCTTACTGCTGTACCAACTAATGAAGAAAGCATAATTCTTCTTAAAGAATTACCAAGAGTAAGTCCATAACCTCTTTCGAGCGGTTCAACGACAAATCTACCATACTTTCCATCTTCTGACTGCTCAGTCATCTCAATCTTTGGCATCTTGAAATTAAAATCTGCATCAACCATGTATAGCCCCTCCTTTTATGGGTTTTAATAAGTTTATTCCTTCTATCCATAAGACAACAGAACGCATATATAGCATTCTGTTGTCTTATATAAACGTATCTGTCCACAAGCAACCTGCAAACTGAAACGTCTAAACATTTAATTAATGGATTACTTAGAATATAACTCGACGATAAGCATCTCGTTTACAGGAACGTCAATAGCTTCTCTTGTAGGTAATGACTTAACAGTACCCTTAAGTGCTTCCTTGTCAGACTCTAACCACTCTGGAACTAATCTTCCGTTAGTAGCTTCAAGTACTTCCTTGTATCTAGCACAAGACTTTGACTTTTCTCTGATTTCAATAACATCTCCAGCCTTAACTAAGTATGAAGGGATGTTTACACACTTGCCATTAACAAGTACATGCTTGTGGTCTACGATCTGTCTTGCTTCTTTTCTTGTTCTAGCAAAACCTAATCTGAAGATAACATTATCAAGTCTGAGTTCAAGAGTAATCATAAGGTTCTCACCAGTCATACCCTTCTGCTTCTCAGCCTTCTTATAATAATTTCTGAAAGGCTTCTCTAATACGCCATAGATGAACTTAGCCTTCTGCTTTTCGCGAAGCTGTAATCCGTATTCGCTGATCTTTCTTCCAGCATTCTTAGCCTTTCTTCTAGACTTCTTATCTATTCCTAAATATAAAGGATCTAAATCAAGAGATCTACATCTCTTGAGCACAGGTGTTCTATTAACTGCCATTGTAATCTTACCTCCCTAAATTAAACTCTTCTACGCTTTGGTGGACGACAACCGTTATGTGGAACTGGTGTAACATCCTTAATACTTGTAACTTCGAGACCACAAGCTGAAAGGGCACGAATAGCTGCCTCTCTACCTGAACCTGGTCCCTTAACCATAACGTCTACAGACTTTAATCCGTGAACTAAAGCAGCCTTTGTTGCTGTCTCTGCTGCCATCTGTGCTGCATATGGAGTAGACTTCTTAGATCCTCTGAATCCGAGTCCACCTGCTGATGCCCAAGATAAAGCATTACCTTCTGCATCTGTTAAAGTAACGATTGTATTATTGAAAGATGACTGAATATGTGCCTGTCCTCTTTCAACGTTCTTCTTAACACGCTTCTTTGTCACTTTTTTTGTAACTTTCTGAGCCATGATAAATAACCTCCTGTGAGTTTAACAATTTAACAATTATTATTTCTTCTTATTAGCTACTGTCTTCTTAGGTCCCTTGCAAGTTCTTGCATTAGTCTTAGTCTTCTGACCTCTAACTGGAAGACCCTTTCTATGACGAATTCCTCTATAACATCCGATTTCCTTTAATCTCTTGATGTTCATGGCAACTTCTCTTCTTAAGTCACCTTCTACTAAATGCTCTGGATCTGCATCTATAACTTTAGCGATCTTTGCAACTTCTTCATCTGTTAAATCCTTAACACGAGTATCTGGATTAACACCAGCCTCTGCAAGAATCTTAGTTGCTCTAACTCGTCCAATACCATAAACATAAGTAAGTCCGATTTCGATACGTTTTTCTCTTGGTAAGTCTACACCTGAAATACGAGCCATGTGTTCTTTAACCTCCGTTAATCAAATATATATGTTATTAATAAATTACCGTGTAGTGATTATACATACGCAGCCCGTCAGTTGCCTGCCGTCTGAAATGTGTGCGTTGCCATAACAACTACTATATAAAATAGCAATGTCCACCTTACAACTTAGCCGGGTGGTTCATCGCTGCAGCCGCAAAACTACATTGTCTGTCTATCATAGTGATTAATAGAACAAACATCAATGTTATGACATCAACTAGTGATATCGATATCATAACGCACAAACATGAGAAGTATCAGCTACTTCTCTCCATAAGGATTAACCCTGTCTCTGCTTGTGCTTAGGGTTCTCACAAATAATCATGATTCTACCCTTTCTCTTAATGACTTTGCATTTTTCACAAATTGGTTTAACTGATGATCTAACCTTCACTGCAAAAGCCTCCTTTCAGACAAGTTCGTTGACTATTATAGCATAGTCATATTTTTAAATGCAAGTTAAAATTGCAATTTAAAACAAAAAAATTTGCACAAAAATATTATATATTTTTAGATGTTTTTTGAAATAATTACTTATCTCTCCAGATAATTCTTCCCTTAGTAAGGTCATATGGAGAAAGCTCTATTGTTACCTTATCGCCTGGAAGAATTCTGATAAAGTTCATTCTTAACTTTCCACTGATAGTTGCAAGTATCTGATGTCCATTCTCAAGTTCCACCTTAAAAAATGCATTAGGTAACTTCTCAACAACTTTTCCTTCGATTTCTATTACATCTGCCTTTGACATATTTGCCTCCTTATTATTAAATCTCTGTTTGCTTTACCTGTTATTATACTTCTTAATTGCAAGTTTAATATCTTCATTGGTCAGCTTAATATTACGACTTATCTTGTCTTTTATTGTATCGTCACATATTTTGATAAGCTGAATATGTTTTAACTTTTTCTTTTTAGGCTCATCAACCTGCCTGAGCCTGCCATCAGTTACATATACATATTCATTATCAACACCTGTAATAACATATGTTAATCCCTTATCGTGTCCTGCTAATGATGTAGCAAAATATCCTATATAATTATTCAAATCCTGCCCTCCATTATCAGTTATTCTACTAATGATAGTATTTCTGGTCCAGCTTTCGTTACAAGCACAGTATTCTCATAATGTGCTGATAATGAATGGTCAAATGTTGATGCTGTCCAGTTATCATCTAACCATCTGACTTTATAATCGCCTGCTGATACCATAGGTTCAATCGCAAGTGTCATCCCCTCATAAAGCCTGATACCTCTTCTGTCCTGTCTGAAATTAGGTATCTCTGGTTCTTCGTGAAGTTCTGTTCCTATTCCGTGACCTACAAGATCTCTGATAACTCCATATCCAAACGACTCATTATATTGTGCAATTGCATTGGAGATTTCATATAAGTGGCATCCTTCTTTGGCATATTTAATACCCTCGAAGAAACTTTGTCTTGTCACTTCTATCAATTTAGCTGCTTCATCGCTTATCTTTCCAATACCGTAAGTTCTTGCGGCATCAGAATGATAACCCTTGTGTATCACTCCTGCATCAAGGCTTACTATGTCGCCTTCTTTTAGTACACGCTTCTTTGATGGAATTCCGTGTACTATCTCGTCATTAACTGATACACATATTGCGGCTGGATACCCCTGATATCCCTTAAATGAGGGAATACATCCGTAGCTTTTTATCATTTCCTCACCAATCTTATTAATATGATAAGTTGTAACACCCGGTTTACATTCCTTTTCAAGTTCATTAAGGACTGTACCAAGTATCTTACCAGCTTCTCTCATTAATTCGATTTCGCGTTGTGATTTAACTGTTACAGACATATTCAGCCTACTTTCCTAAAACATCAACAATTGCATTAAATACATTTTCCATTGACTGTGTACCATCAACCTCAGCTAATACACCTTTCTTTGAATAGTAATCAATCAATGGCTGTGTCTGCTCATGATATACAGATAATCTGTTCTTAACTGTTTCTGGCTTATCATCATCTCTTAATATAAGCTTTTCACCACAAGCATCACATATGCCTTCAACCTTAGTAGGATTGAACTCGATATGGTATGTTGCACCACAACCAACGCAAGCTCTTCTTCCTGACATTCTATTGATAATATTTTCGTCTGGAACTTCTACGTTAATAGCATAGTCTACTGTTTCATTATTAGCAGCAAGTGCCTTATCAAGTGCTTCTGCCTGAGGTATTGTTCTTGGGAAACCATCTAATACATATCCATTAGCACAGTCAGCTTCCTTAAATCTATCCATTATAAGGTCTACAACTAATTCGTCTGGTACAAGCTCACCCTTGTCCATATATGTCTTAGCTTTCTTGCCAAGTTCTGTATTATTCTTGATATTTGCTCTGAAAATATCTCCTGTTGAAATATGAGGAATTGAGTATTTTTCAGCTATTTTCTTTGCCTGTGTTCCCTTACCAGCTCCAGGAGCTCCTAACATAATAATCTTCATATGTTTACCTCATTTCTTTTTTATATACAAAGGACTCGCCCAACATTACTGTCAGGCAAGTCATCTAATACTTATAAGCTATTCGCTTAAGAATCCTTTATAATAACGATTAACCATCTGCGATTCAATCTGCTTTAATGTTTCAAGTACAACACCAACGATGATGATTACTGATGTTCCACCAAATGAAACGCTTGCATTAAAGAACCCTGTACACATAATAGGTATTAATGCGATGATGAGTAATCCAACTGCACCTACGAATACGATGTAGTTTAATATATTATTAAGATAATCACTAGTAGACTTACCAGGTGTTATACCAGGGATAACTCCACCAGCTTTCTTTAAGTTATCAGCTACTTCAATTGGATTAAATGTAATTGATGTATAGAAGTATGCAAATATTATAAGCAATACAATATACAATATTAACCCGATAGAATACTTAGGTGCTGATATTCTGCACCAGTATGAAGAGCTTAAATATCTGGTCCATTCGTATGACTTTCCAAATAACTGTGCAATAATTACAGGGAACTGCATAAGTGATGATGCGAAAATAACAGGCATTACACCTGCAGTATTAACCTTTAAAGGTATATTAGTTGACTGTCCGCCAAATGTCTTTCTGCCACTAACCTTCTGTGAATACTGAACAGGAATTCTTCTCTCTCCATCCTGTAAGAAGCATACTAAAACTACCATTACAACAAGAATTGCAATAATAATTGCAGCTGCTAATACACCCTTTGCAATAGTTCTAGGTGCAACAAATGTGCTATACAATGTAGCAAAATCACTTGGCATACCAGAAATAATGTTAATTAAAAGTACAATTGATATACCATTACCAACACCATTTTCAGTAATTCTTTCACCAAGCCACATAAGCATTGCAGAACCTGCTGTAAGTGCTGCAACAACTACGATTATGCTTACAATATAATGTAATGTACTAAAGCCCTGATATCCCTTGATAAGTCCAGATCTACCAAAACCTACAGCCATAGCTATACTCTCTATAAGAGCAAGAGCAATTGTTACATATCTTGTAATTGCTGCAATCTTCTTTCTACCATCTTCACCTTCTTTTTGCATTTCCTCTAACTTAGGAATTGCAATAGCAAGAAGCTGCATAATAATAGATGAAGTAATATATGGCGTTATGCTTAACGCAAAGAGGGACATTCTTTCGAATGAACCTCCTGTAAATGCGCTAAGATAGCTCAAATCACCAGTATTAATTCCACTAAGTAAGCTACTGAAATACTCTGTATCTACTCCTGGAATAGGAAGCAAACTTCCTACTCTAACAATAACAAGAATCATAAGAGTATATAAAATCTTTTTTCTTATGTCTTTGTTCTTAAAAGCGCCTACAAGTGTCTTTAACATATTAGATCACCTCGCAAGAACCACCAAGAGCTTCGATCTTTTCCTTTGCAGAAGCACTGAAAGCGTTAGCCTTAACGTTGAGTTTCTTTGTGAGTTCACCGTTAGCAAGAATCTTGATACCATCCTTAGGATTCTTAACGATACCTGATTCAATTAATGTATCAACTGTAACTTCTGCACCATTATCAAATCTTTCTAATGTGCTGATGTTAATAGCAACAAATTCCTTACGGTTTCTGTTAGTGAAACCTCTCTTAGGAATTCTTCTATATAATGGCATCTGGCCACCTTCGAAACCTGGTCTTGGTGCTCCTGAACGAGCTTTCTGTCCCTTATGACCCTTACCAGCAGTCTTGCCGTTACCTGAGCCATGTCCACGACCTCTTCTGAAATTATCACTCATTACTGAGCCCTCTGCTGGGCTTAAATTAGATAAATCCATCTTTGCACCTCCTTATCCGATTTATTAATTAAATTTCTTCTACCTTTAACATATAACCAATCTGCTGAATCTGTCCTCTTGTTGCAGCATTGTCTGGAAGTTCTACTGTCTTATGCATCTTTGTAAGACCCATAGCTTCAACAGTTCTTCTATGCTTTGGAACAGCACTGATTGGAGACTTAACTAAAGTTATTCTTAACTTCTTATCAGCCATTTTAACCTCCATCTGTCAATAACGACTATATCAATGTTTATTTGTTAATTAGCCAAGGATCTCGCTAACAGACTTTCCACGAAGTCTTGCAACTTCTTCTGGAGTCTTCATAGACTTAAGACCTTCTATTGTTGCTAATACAGCATTCTGCTTGTTATTAGAACCAAGTGACTTTGTACGGATATTCTTAATACCTGCAAGCTCAAGTACTGAACGAGCTGGACCACCTGCGATGATACCAGTACCTTCTGGAGCCTTCTTAAGAAGAACTGTTGCTCCTCCGAACTTTCCGATGAAGTCATGTGGAACTGATGAATTCTCGTCCATAGGAACTTCTACTAAATGCTTAATGGCATCTTCTTTTCCCTTACGGATAGCTTCAGGAACTTCAGCTGCCTTACCAACACCAGCGCCAACATGTCCGTTGCCGTCACCAACAACAACTAAAGCTGCAAAACGCATGTTACGTCCGCCCTTTACAACCTTTGTTACACGCTTGATTGATACTACATTATCTCTTAATTCTAAATTGCTAGCATCAATTATTGTACGTTTCATACTGTTTGTTTCTCCCTTCCGCTTAGAATTCAAGGCCAGCTTCTCTTGCTGCCTCTGCTAATGCCTTTACTTTACCTTCATATACAAATCCGCCTCTATCATAAACGACAGTTGTAATACCTTTTTCTAATGCCTTCTTAGCAACTACTGTACCAACTACTGTAGCAGCTTCAACGTTATTAGTCTTTTCAAGTTCTGCCTTTACGTCCTTATCAAGTGTTGAAGCAGAAACAAGTGTCTTACCAACTGTGTCGTCAATAATCTGAGCGTACATATGATTATTGCTTCTAAATACAGCTAAACGTGGTCTTTCTGCTGTACCGCTGAAACGATTACGTAATTTTCTATGTTTATTTTCACGAACTACTGTTCTTGACTTCTTACTAACCATTTTGTATTCACTCCTTTAATTATTTCTTACCAGTCTTACCAACCTTACGTCTAATAACTTCATCAGAGTACTTGATACCCTTGCCCTTATATGGCTCTGGAGCTCTCTTAGCTCTGATTTCAGCTGCGTACTGGCCAACTTTTTCTTTACTAATACCTTTTACGATGATAACGTTAGTACCATCAACAGTTGTTTCGATTCCTTCTGGATCTTCCATTTCGACTGGATGAGAGTAACCTAAAGCTAATACAAGCTTCTTACCCTGCTTCTGAGCTCTGTAACCAACACCGTTGATTTCAAGCTTCTTCTCATATCCTTCTGTAACACCGATTACCATATTATGAATTAATGTTCTTGTTAATCCGTGTAATGACTTCATCTTCTTTAAGTCGTTAGGTCTAGAAACAACGATTTCTGAACCTTCCATCTTAATGTCCATCTCAGCAGGTAAAACTCTTTCAAGTGTACCCTTAGGACCCTTTACAGTCACTTTGTTATTTTCTGCGATCTCAACAGTAACACCTGCTGGGACAGCGATAGGCATTCTTCCTATACGTGACATGCCGTGCACCTCCTAATTTTGATTAAGAAAACACTTTAAAAATAGGAACGTGTTTTCTTTGTGAGTGAGTATCTATTATAAATTACCAAACGAAGCAGAGAACTTCTCCACCAACGCCCAGCTTTCTAGCTTCCTTATCTGTTACAACACCTTTGTTTGTTGAGATAATTGCAACACCAAGACCACCGAGAACTCTTGGAAGTTCATCCTTGCTAGCATAAACTCTAAGACCTGGCTTAGAAATTCTCTGGAGACCTGAGATAATCTTTTCATTCTTATCAGCACCGTACTTTAATGTAACACGGATGTCGTTGAAATTACCATTCTCAACAAGCTCATAAGACTTGATATAACCTTCATCTAAAAGAATCTTAGCTATAGAAAGCTTCATCTTTGAAGATGGGATATCAACTGTGTCGTGCTTTGCTGTGTTTGCATTACGAATTCTTGTAAGCATATCTGCAATTGGATCTGTCATTTTAAATGTTCCTCCTTAAATAATTCACTGGTTTCCCTTACCGGGACTACGTCAATTGTTCATGCATATATAGCATACGGCAGTACGCCGTATAACTATGTTAATGCATATATATCAAGGTAATAGTGGCAAACCACTGTTGATTAATTACATATTGTAATTATCAATTCATCTTACCAAGATGCCTTCTTAACTCCTGGGATCTGACCCTTGTAAGCTAATTCACGGAAGCAAATTCTGCAGATTCCGTACTTTCTTAAAACAGAATGTGGACGACCACATATTGTACAACGTGTATAAGCTCTTGTAGAGAACTTAGGTGCTCTCTGCTGCTTAACCTTCATTGAAGTCTTAGCCATTAAAATTTACCTCCTATAATTAATTCTTGAAAGGCATGTTGAACATTCTAAGTAATTCACGTGCCTCTTCATCTGTATGAGCTGTTGTTGCAATAATAACATCCATACCTCTTACTTTGTCAATCTTATCGTATTCGATTTCTGGGAAGATAATCTGCTCTTTGATACCTAAAGCATAGTTACCTCTTCCATCAAATGATTCAGCGCTTACGCCTCTGAAGTCACGAACTCTTGGTAATGCAAGATTAACAAGTCTGTCAAGGAATTCGTACATCTTCTCACCACGAAGTGTAACCTTGCATCCGATTGCCTGACCTTCTCTTAACTTGAAGTTAGCAATTGAATTCTTAGCTCTTGTAAGAACTACCTTCTGACCTGAAATAGTCTCGAGTTCTTTAACTGCTGCATCGAGAAGCTTTGAATTTTCTTTAGCTTCACCAACACCCATATTTATTACGATCTTGTCGATCTTTGGAACCATCATTGGGTTCTTGTAACCGAACTTATCTGTCATTTTTTTAGTGATTTCGTTTTCGTATAAATCTCTAAGTCTACTCAAAATTATTGCCTCCTTCCTTTATTAATCGATAACTTCGCCAGTTGCCTTAGCAACACGAACTTTCTTACCATCCTTGAAGTCATAACCAATCTTAGATGTCTTATCACCCTTAACTACATAAGCGATGTTAGAGATATCGATTGGTGCTTCCTGGTGGAGAATTCCACCCTGCTGATTAGCTGCACTTGGCTTAGCATGCTTTGTTACCATGTTAACGCCCTCAACTAATGCTGTATGGTTCTTAGCATTTACAGACATAACCTTGCCTGTCTTGCCCTTGTCTTTACCTGCGATTACCTTAACAGTATCACCTTTTTTAATTCTTACAGCTGACATTGTGGTACCTCCTATAATACTTCTGGAGCAAGAGAAACGATCTTCATAAACTTCTTTTCTCTTAACTCTCTAGCTACTGGTCCAAAGATACGAGTTCCCTTAGGAGTCTGATCATCCTTGATGATTACAGCAGCATTTTCATCAAATTTAATGTATGAGCCATCTTTACGACGTGCGCCCTTTACAGAACGAACAACAACGGCCTTAACAACATCGCCCTTTTTAACAACGCCGCCTGGTGTTGCTTCTTTAACAGTAGCGACAATCACATCACCGATATTTGCATATCTTCTTGTAGATCCACCCATAACTCTGATGCAAAGAATTTCTTTAGCACCTGTGTTATCGGCAACCTTAAGTCTGGTTTCCTGTTGTACCATAATACTACCCCTTTCAGTAATATCAATTCTAATTCTAAATTGTTAAAATTATTTAGCTCTGCTGATAATTTCAACTAATCTCCATCTCTTATCCTTAGATAAAGGTCTAGTTTCCATTACCTTAACAACGTCACCGATTAAACATTCGTTGTTCTCATCGTGAGCCTTTAACTTGTATGTTCTCTTTACAATCTTGTTGTAAAGTGGATGCTTAACGTTATCTTCTACAGCAACAACAATTGTCTTATCCATCTTATTGCTGATAACTTTACCTGTACGAGTTTTTCTTAAATTTCTCTCTTCCACAGTTATTCTCCTTTCTTAGGAAATACTTACACATTTATAAATGTAATTTAAGCATTCTTCTGAGCAATTACAGTCTGAATTCTAGCAATGTTCTTTCTAACTTCTTTAATTCTGCTAGTGTTATCTAACTGATTTGTTGCGTTCTGGAATCTTAAATTGAAAAGTTCCTTCTTAGCAGCTACTAATTCTTCATTCAATTCTGCAGCTGATTTTGCCTTTAAATCTTCTACATACTTATTAATTTTCACTGTTATCACCGCCTTCTAAGTCTGCACGTGAAACGATCTTGCACTTGCAAGGAAGTTTATGAGTTGCAAGACGTAATGCTTCTCTTGCTGTTTCTTCAGGTACACCTGAAATCTCGAACATAACACGTCCAGGTTTAACTACTGCTACCCAGCACTCTAAGTTACCTTTACCTTTACCCATACGAACACCGATAGGCTTACCTGTTACCGGCTTATCTGGGAAAATCTTTATAAATACTTTACCGCCACGCTTAATGTATCTTGTCATAGCTACACGGGCTGCTTCTATCTGGTTTGACTTGATCCAGCATGGTTCTGTTGCAACGATACCATATTCACCATTAGTGATTCTGTTACCTCTTGTTGCCTTACCTGCCATAGAACCACGGAACTGTCTACGATGTTTAACTCTCTTAGGTAGTAACATTACTTATCGCTCCCTTCCTTGTTAGTCTTTGTTGGAAGTACCTCACCTTCATAGATCCATACCTTAACACCAACTTTACCATAAGTTGTGTTAGCTTCTGCAAATCCGTAATCGATATCTGCACGAAGTGTCTGAAGAGGAATTGTACCTTCGCTATAGAACTCTGTACGAGCCATATCAGCACCGCCGAGACGACCTGAACAAGATGTCTTAATACCCTTAGCACCCTGCTTCATTGTTCTTCCCATGCAAGACTTCATAGCTCTTCTGAAAGAGATACGATTCTCTAACTGCTGTGCGATGTTCTCAGCTACTAACTGAGCATCCTTATCTGGTCTCTTAACTTCTTTAATATCAATGCTAAGTCTCTTAGCACTTGTAAGCTTTTCAACCTGCTTCTTGAGTGCTTCTATTTCAGCACCACCCTTACCAATAACAACACCTGGCTTAGCTGTGTGAATGATAATCTTTAATCTATCTGAAGCTCTTTCTGTTTCAATCTTTGAAATTCCTGCAGCATATAACTTATTCTTAAGGAATTTTCTAATGTTATAATCTTCTACAAGGTTATCTGCAAAAGTTTCTTCTGCATACCACTTAGAGTCCCAGTCTTTGATAACGCCGACTCTTAAACCATGAGGATTAACTTTCTGTCCCATAAAATCTCCTTTCTATTCTTTAGGAAATGCAATTATCTTTCATTTAATATTACAGTGATATGGCTCATTCTCTTTTCGATTCTATAAGCTCTACCCTGTGCTCTTGGATGGACTCTCTTCATTGTTGGTCCCTTGTTAGCGTAGCATTCTTCTACATATAACTTGCTTGGGTCCATACCGTTATTGTTCTCTGCATTAGCAGCAGCTGACTTTAATAACTTCTCTATAAGTGATGAAGCATATCTTGGGTTGTACATAACGATACCAAGTGCTTCTTCAAGGCTCTTGCCTCTAATAGCATCTAATACGAAACAAGCCTTCTGAACAGATACTCTTGCGTAAGATAACTTTGCGCTTGGTCTTGTGTCCTTAACAGCGTTTCTTTCACGTTTAATCTGGGATCTATGTCCTTTAGCCATCGATTAAACCTCCTTTCAAATAATACAAATTATCTACTCTTCTTTTCGTCTTTGCCGTGTCCTCTGTAAGTTCTTGTAGCAACGAACTCACCGAGCTTATGACCAACCATATCCTCTGTAACATATACAGGAACATGCTTTCTTCCGTCATGAACTGCAATTGTATGGCCTACGAATGAAGGGAAAATTGTTGAACGACGTGACCATGTCTTAATAACCTGCTTGTCGTTTGATGCGTTTAATGCATCTACCTTCTTAAGTAAGCTTTCGTCCGCGAATGGTCCTTTTTTAAGTGAACGAGCCATAGGTTGAAACCTCCTTATAATCTATCAAATCTTAGTTAAATGTTAATTAAAATGTACTATTAATTACTTAATAGCCTTTCCATCTCTTCTTCTTACGATAAGCTTGTTAGAAGCTTTTTTCTTCTTACGAGTCTTAAGACCCATAGCAGGCTTACCCCAAGGTGTCATTGGGCTTGGACGACCAACTGGTGCTCTACCTTCACCACCACCGTGTGGATGGTCGTTAGGGTTCATAACAGAACCACGAACTGTAGGTCTGATACCCATATGTCTCTTACGTCCAGCCTTACCAAGATTAATAAGGTTGTGATCTCCATTACCTACAACACCGATTGTTGCGCGGCAGATAATTGGTACCATTCTCATTTCGCCAGAAGGAAGTCTTAATGTTGCATACTTGCCTTCCTTAGCCATTAACTGAGCTGAGTTACCAGCAGAACGAACAAGCTGTCCACCCTTACCTGGATATAACTCAATGTTGTGTACCTGTGTACCTACAGGAATCTCTGTAAGTGGTAAGCAGTTACCAACTCTTACTTCAGCACCAGCACCATTCTGTACTGTCATGCCATCTGTTAATCCCTGTGGAGCAAGGATATATGATTTCTCACCATCTGCGTAGCAGATAAGTGCGATATTAGCTGTTCTGTTAGGATCGTACTCGATACCGATAACCTTTGCAGGAACGCCTTCTTTATTTCTCTTGAAATCTATTAATCTATATTTCTGTCTGTTTCCACCACCATGATGTCTAACAGTGATCTTACCCTGGTTGTTACGGCCAGCAGTCTTACTCTTCTTAGCGAGTAATGATTTCTCAGGAGTTGTCTTTGTGATTTCTGAGAAATCTGATCCAGTCATGTTTCTTCTGGAAGGTGTATATGGGTTATAAGTTCTAATTCCCATTATATTCTCTCCTTTCGAGCTTGTGTAATATTGTTTTCTACACTATTAAATGTTGCTAAATCTTAAAGTCCTTCAAAGATTTCGATATCTTTGCTATCAGCTGTTAACTGAACAATTGCCTTCTTAGTCTTAGCAGTTGTACCAACTGTTCTTCCTCTTCTCTTCTTCTTGCCAACGCTGTTCATTGTGTTAACGCTGGCAACCTTTGTTCCTTCGAACATCTTTTCAACAGCTTCTTTAATCATAGTCTTGTTAGCATCTGTATGAACTAAGAATGTATACTTCTTGTCTGCCATATCAGCCATAGACTTTTCTGTTATAACTGGTTTGAGGATTACATCATAATACTGTACGTTTGCCATTATGCATACACCTCCTCTAATTTCTCTACAGCGGCCTTAGTAACAACTAATGTTGTGTACTTAAGTACGTCATATGTGTTGATTTCGTTAGTAGCTGTAACCTTAACTGAAGGAATGTTTCTTCCTGAAAGAACTACGTTCTTGTTCTCTCCTTCAAGAACTACTAATGCGTTTTCAACCTTTAAGTTGTTCATAACTTCTACGAACTTCTTTGTCTTGATTTCATCTAACTTGAACTCATCAAGTACAACGATCTTGCTTTCTGCAACCTTTGAAGATAATGCAGAGAGAAGAGCGATTCTCTTTTCCTTCTTATTCATCTTGAATGAATAATCTCTTGGCTTTGGTGCAAATACGATACCGCCGCCTGTCCACTGTGGAGCTCTTGTAGAACCCTGTCTTGCATGACCAGTTCCCTTCTGTCTCCAAGGTTTTCTTCCGCCACCAGAAACTTCTGAACGTGTCTTAGCGCTCTGTGTTCCCTGACGATTATTTGCAAGCTGGTTAACTACTGCCATGTGTACAAGATGTTCATTAACTTCAACACCAAATACTGCATCGTTTAATTCGATTGAGCCAACTTCCTTGCCTTCAATATTGTAAACAGATACGTTTGCCATCTGTGTGGTCCTCCTTCCTTAGTAAAAACTACTTGCTAGCCTTTACTGTTTCTTTCAGTGTTACTAATGATTTCTTATGTCCAGGTACAGCACCCTTAACTAAGATTACGTTGTTTTCAACATCAACTCTTACTACTTCAAGATTCTGGATTGTGATTCTCTTAGAACCCATATGTCCAGGCATTCCTTTTCCCTTGAATACTCTACCAGGTGTTGTTGCTGATCCGTTTGAACCCTGATGTCTGTGGAACTTAGAACCATGAGCCATAGGTCCTCTTGACTGGCCTAATCTCTTGATTGCGCCCTGGAAACCTTTACCCTTTGAAATAGCAGTTGCATCTACCTTATCGCCTGCTGCGAAGATATCAGCTTTGATTTCATCCTTTACTGAGTATTCTGAAGCATTTTCAAACTTGAATTCTCTTAAGAATCTCTTGTAAGGAACCTCTGCCTTATCAAAATGTCCTTTAACAGGCTTGTTTACTAACTTTTCTCTAATGTCAGCAAAACCAACCTGAACTGCATCGTAACCGTCGTTCTCTACTGTCTTAACTTGTGTTACAACACAAGGACCAGCCTGAAGAACAGTTACAGGTGTTAAAACACCGTCTTCATTGAAGATTTGAGTCATTCCGACTTTTGTAGCTAAAATTGCCTTCTTCATTGATATTCCTCCTGTTTAATCTACAGCGGACAAGATGATTATGCCGTTCCCGGCATCATCATCTGGAAGTAAAATCCTGACGGATTTTCTTCCGGTTTCAGTCCGGAATTCTCTATATTCATAAAATCATACGTCATAAGCGCATCCTGTCATCCTAGAACAGCTAATATAAGTGGAACCCGCACCACTGTGCTACACTTTCGTGTATCGTTACTTCTATATTAAACCCTTAGGATTATTGCTCTTAAATAATAATGAAAAATTGTGTAATGATTAGTTCATTACCTTAAGGTTGATGAATACACCAGCTGGCATTTCTAATTTAGATAATGCATCTACAGTCTTCTGAGATGGTGATAATACATCGATGAGTCTCTTATGAGTTCTCTGTTCAAACTGTTCTCTTGAATCCTTATACTTGTGAACAGCTCTAAGGATTGTAACTACTTCCTTCTTTGTTGGAAGAGGTACTGGACCACTCACATTTGCTCCTGTCTTCTTAGCAGTTTCGATGATTTTCTTAGCTGACTGATCGATTAACTGATGATCATAAGCTTTCAGTGTAATTCTTATTACCTGATTTGCCATAAAAAAAGTCGCCTCCTTCGCACTTTATTGTTTAAGCACGACAAGCGGTGACTGTACACACTCCCACGCGTATCGAGAAACCGCTATTGGTATATCCCGATTAACCAACGTGTCATTTCTGCATCTTGCAGATGATATTAGGTACAGTGACTTGTCGCCAGATTCTTCGCCGGACTTACCGGCCTTGACATTCGCTCCACGGAAAACCTACCCTCACGGATAGCAACCTCACGCTTCTACGCTATCAATGTCACAGCAAGTATTAATATACACTACCCCTACTATAAAATCAACCAGAAAAATATTATTTTATTGTTTTTTTTTTAGTACAATCATGTAATATTTTTCTGGTTTAATTATTATCCATTTTAGTTGTTATTTATCCACAATATGCATTATTTAATGAATATTTATAAACATTTCTGCTTTATTTACACACACCTTTTACTGGTTTGCAATTCTTTCCGCAAGGTCATTAAGATAAACCCACCTGTCCATCTTTTCCTCAAGCTGTTGTTCTTTTTCAGCCTTCTCCTTTGATAAGTCATTAAGCTTTCCGTAATCAGTTGCACACTTAGACATCTCTGCATCTATTCTTTCTATATCTTTTTCCAATGCCGCTATGTCATCATCAATAGTTTCGTACTCTTTCTGTTCCTTATAAGTAAACTTAAGACGTTCGCTTCTTGACTTATTATATTCCTTGCTTGTAAGTGTCTTACTGCCAGATACAGCCTTCTGCACACTATCCGTATCGCCACCTGATACTCTTCCTGCTGTTACATCTACACCTGCCACTACACTATTACTGCCTAATGATAAATTACTTTTTGAAACTCCATTTTCTGACGCATTATATATAGAAGAAACACATTTTTCTTTATAGTCTGAATAACCTCCTTCATACTGTGTAAGGTGGCCTCCAGCCTCAAATGCAAATATTCTATCAACCGTCCTGTCAAGAAAATATCTATCGTGAGAAACAGTAATTACAATCCCTGCAAACCCATCAAGATAATCCTCTAATACTTCAAGCGTTTCAATATCCAGGTCATTGGTTGGCTCATCAAGTATGAGTACATTAGGTGCGCTCATAAGCACACTCAAAAGATACAGTCTTCTCTTTTCTCCTCCAGACAGCTTTCTTATTGGTGTCCACTGCTGCTTAGGCGGGAACAGGAACTTCTCACACATCTGGCTTGCTGTTGCTTTTCCATCAACCGTCTGCACATACTCGCCTATGCTTCTTACGAACTCAAGCACTGTCTGATTCTCATCAAGAGGCTCATTCTCCTGCATAAAATAGCCTATATGAACTGTATCGCCTATCTCAACACTTCCACTGTCAGGCTGTATCTGTCCTGTTATTATCTTCATAAGTGTAGACTTGCCACAGCCATTGCTTCCAATTATGCCTATTCGGTCATCCCTTAAGAAAATGTATGTAAAATCATTAATGTATGTATGTCCATTATAAGCTTTAGTTATATTGTTAAGTTCTATTGTCTTTCTTCCAAGACGTCTGCTTACAGAGCTCATATCCATAAGGCTTTTGTCAAACTTAGCTCTTGCCTGTCTTGAAGCTTCTTTCATATCTTCAAAACGATCTATTCTTGCCTGCTGCTTGGTTGAACGTGCCTGACAGCCTCTCCTTATCCACTCAAGTTCTCTTCTTAATGTGTTCTGTCTTTTAGCCTCTGTAGCTCTTTCCATCTGTTCTCTTTCAGTCTTTAATTCAAGGAATCCTGAATAATTAGATTCATAACTGTAAAGATCTGCGTGGTCTATCTCAACTATCTTGTTAGTTACATTGTCAAGGAAATACCTGTCGTGCGTTACCATAAGAAGTTCACCCTTAAATGCCTTGATATACCGCTCAAGCCACACAACCATATCATTATCCAGATGATTAGTCGGCTCATCAAGTATAAGTACCTCTGTAGGTTCAACTAACACTTTTGCCAATGCAACCCTCTTTTTCTGTCCACCAGATAGCTTGTCCATAGGAGCATCATATACATCTATGCCCAGCTTATTAAGTATTTCCTTCGCCTTTGGCTCATTCGATGAATCTTTGCCACGAAGCACATATGAAAGTACATTTTCATCTTTAATATAATCTGGTGACTGTGCAAGATATGTAACAGTAACTTTTCTTCCTTTTATAATATTACCCTCATCAGGTTCTTCAATGCCGGCAATTATTTTAAGCAGTGTAGACTTTCCAGTTCCATTAACTCCTATAATTCCGATCTTGTCACCCTTATTAATCCCAAGTGTGACATTGTCAAGAAGCACTTTCTCACCAAATGCTTTGCTCACTTTTTCAACATTTAATATATTCACAATAAAAACCTTCCCTTATATATAATGATATATGACAGTTTAATCATCAAGCTTATAGAATTCCTTCATCTTAGCAGCAAGCTCTGGCTTTTCTTTCTCCAGCCTGCTTATATGTTCCTTTCTATGCTGTATCATATGAGCATACGCTTCTGGATTGTTCTCTTTAAATCTCTGTAACACTTCTTTTCTATGTTCCCTTAAATGCTTTAACGCATCCGGATTTAACTTCGCAATCTTAGCCTCAAGCCTTAATCTTCTCTGTTCAATATGCTCCTCTAACTCTTCTGCATTGCTGTTCTGTGCAAGCTCAGATAAGTGCATTTCAACTCTCTCAAGAAGTTCATCTTCATCAAATAAGCCAATTCTACCCCAGGCATTCTTGCTTTCCGCCTTATCAAGAACATTTTCCGCAAACTCAGATGACCCCACATCAATACTGCTTGTAATGTCATCTGTAACCTGTACGGCATATTTATCAAGCCATTCTGCGGCGTCCTTGCCAAACGCCCACTCTATCTCTGCAAGCCTTTCGTTATCCTCAATAAAATCCTCGTGTACAGCAACCTGCTCAGGACTGCCAACAAGCGGATATGGCCTGTCAACACCGGCATCTCTTAAAGCAAGCGATATTGTTCTTCTTGTGACACCTTCCTCAACAAGACAGCCAGCACCCAACTGCCTTAACTGGTCATTTACATGGTCAACGTGCTCAGTTATATAAAAATGTATTCCTTTACCCTTTAATATTTTATTAAATGATACAAGCCTGTCTGCTGCTGTTATATCTATGCTTCCGATACCGCTCGCATCAACTATTATAATCTTTGTATCATCATTTATGGCATTTTCTATATCCTGCAAAAATGTAGAAACATTTGCAAAGAAAAGATTACCACTGAATCTATATAATAATGTGTGTTCTATCTGCAAAGCGTTCTTGTTACGGTTAAGATTATAGAAGCCCTCGTGTCCTGGTATACAGCCAAGAAATGATCTTGGAGGAACAACTGCCCTTATTATTACCGCTATAAATGAAAGAATAACACCTATAATAACGCCATATATAGTTCCAAATAATAATACACCAAACATAGCCGCAAGAAATATAAAGAACTCTGCCCTGTTGACTTTTCTAAGTTTATCAGCAAGCTTATATTCAACTATTCCGATAAGTGCAGCAACGACAATTCCTGTAAGAATAGGCACAGGAAGGTATTCAAGCACAGGTGTTGCAAAAAGCACGACAACAAGCATTGTAATTGAAGCTGTAACTGACATAAGCTGTGATTTACAGCCAAACTGGTCAGCTATACCTGTTCTTGATACGCTTCCGTTAAGAGGGCAGCTTCCTGATACCGAAGAAGCTATATTGGCTAAAGAATAAGCAAGCACCTCTCTGTTATTATCAACCTTATATCCATATCTGTTAGCATAGTTATTAGTGGCAAGCAGTGTCTGTGCCATAATAACAAGTGCACAGGTAAGTCCAAGTATAATTATATCTGATGTATCTGTCTTTAATAATGTAAAATCGGGTACCATAAGCTTCGGAAATCCCGAATCAACGTGAGGCAGAAGCTTAACCCCTAATCTGTCAATGTGTAAAAATGCTGTTGCCATTGCACCAAGCACCATAAGCACAACTGACATTGGAAACTTCGGAATATATTTCTTTGCAACAAGTATAATTACAACTGTTCCAAATCCAAGAACTGCCGATAACACATTAAAATATTGAAGCTGTCCCCATATGTGGATACCCAGTTCAATAAGTTCTCCTGTACCTGCAGAACCACCAAACAGCTTTGGAACCTGCATAAGTATTATTGTAATACCAATTCCACTTATAAAGCCTCCCATAACCGGCGTTGATATGTAATTAACTATTCGTCCTGCTTTAATAAGACTGAATATCAAGAGCCATATTGCAACAACAAATGTAATGACCGGCACAAGCTTCATCGCTTCCTCAGAGCCTGAAGTAACGCCAAGTGCCGATAACGTACCACCTACAAGCACCGCCGGCGTTGCATCTACACCAAATACGAACTGTGGTGATGTTGTCGTAAAAGCATATATAAGCACTGGTATAAGCGAACCATACAGTCCATATGCCGCTGGAAGCCCTGCTATCTGGGCATACCCCATAGATATTGGTATTGACACTAACGCCACAATAATTCCTGCTATAATATCATTCTTTGCTGTTTTAAAAGATATATTTTTCAAATGTGCATTTTCCTTTCCTTATATATGATGCAATTATCAATAGTTACTTTTAACACTAATACCATATAACAATTTATATTTTTTGTCTGTTATATGTTACAGTAAAATGGTATATTTTTCAAGTTACGCAATATATGCACAACTATACATTTAACATATTACATACCGCCACACATTAATTATATCCTAATCACTGTATTAAATAATTATTATACACTACCATACGTTAATTATATCCTAATCGCTGTACTTTTTGATTGCCCCAACCATACAATCTGTTATATACTTAATATATATGCTTAAACAAGAAAGGACTTAATTACAATATGTTTGTTGCAGATAATTGGAAAGATTATGAAGTTATAGATACATCCTGTGGAGAAAAGCTTGAACGCTGGGGCAATTACATTCTTGTCCGCCCAGACCCACAGGTTATATGGGACACACCTAAGAACGACAACAGATGGAAACATATGAATGGACATTATCACAGAAGTTCTAAGGGAGGCGGCGAATGGGAATTCTTCGACCTGCCACAAAGCTGGACAATAAAATACGAAAGTCCTTCTGTTGATGTTCCTCTTACATTTAACTTAAAGCCATTCAGCTTTAAGCACACAGGAATATTTCCAGAACAGGCTGCCAACTGGGACTGGTTCTCTGAAATTATAAAGAAAGCTAAAGATAATGAACCTGACAGACAGATAAAGGTTCTTAACTTATTTGCCTACACTGGTGGTGCTACTCTTGCCTGTGCAGCCGCTGGTGCTCACGTTACACACGTTGATGCCTCTAAGGGAATAATTGCGTGGGCTAAAGAAAATGCCACATCATCAGGACTTATTGACAAGCCTATCCGCTGGATAGTCGATGACTGCGTTAAATTCGTTGAAAGAGAGATAAGGCGTGGCAATCACTACGATGCTATTATTATGGACCCTCCATCATATGGCAGAGGTCCTAAGGGCGAGATATGGAAAATAGAAGAAGCTATACACCCACTTGTTAAGCTGTGTGCAAAGCTTCTTTCTGACAAGCCATTATTCTTCCTTATCAACTCCTACACAACAGGACTTCAGCCAGCAGTTCTTACTTATATGTTAAGCACAGAACTTAAAGATTTTGACGGCTACTGTAGTTCTAATGAAGTCGGACTTCCTGTATCCGCTAACGGACTTGTGCTTCCTTGTGGAGCTTCTGGAAGATGGTGCGGTTCTGAATATTAATTATTTTCATAATAGTTAACTGACCTGCATATACACCAGCTAAAACATTTTTACCTGAATAAATCCTTTTAAACAAAATGGACTATCCTAAAAACATAATCTATATAATATGTAGATAATAATCTATAAATTTATTCTACACATTGTATAAATCGTGCTTTACAGGATAGTCCCTTTTTAATTACATTATTCCTTATTGAAGGAGCTGCATAACCATATTCTTATTCTGATTGCACTGGACAAGCATAGTCTGCCCGACCTGCGATAAAATATTATTCTTAGAATACTCTAACATCTCTTTAGACATATCTGTATCTCTTATTCTTGACTCAGATGCCTGTGTATTCTCACTATTTATCATATTAACATTATATGCGTGTTCTAATCTGTTGACGTATGCACCAAACTTAGAACGCTCAGTTGACACTCTGTCAATCGCCTTATCTACCTGATTGATAGCTGACTGGCTGTCATCTGCTGTCTTAAGGCTTATTCCTGAAAGTCCAAGGTTACTTGCTCTTAAATAATCATATTCAATTTCGATATTCTGTCCGCTCAACGCTCCTGCCTGAATATTCAAATCCTGCACATATCCATCTACCATAACACCATTTTTCACTCTTGCCTCTGATACGGAAGCATTGACAGATGTAAGAACCTGATAAGCATCTCCATTCGCACTGAGTGTAATATCCGAATTAGCATTAAATATGTCCTTAGCAAGATTATCAAAATCTGCATCACCAGACAGATTTTTAACATCATCATATGTAAGCTTAGATAAATCATATGACACGCTTATAGCATCAGTTCCACTCTTAAATATAAATGAATAACTCTTAAGCCCAAGGTTATCTGTATCCTGTGGTATACCATTATTAGCACCACTATTCTTGTATGCATTTTTAATCTGTTCAACAGCATCCTTAATCGAACTTGATAACTCTTTAGCTATATCACCATTATAAGTAAGCTCATAATCAGGATTACCGTTAGCCGCACTTAATGATATTACTGACTTTCCATTATCTATCTTTGCAGTTCCTGCTGTAATCCGCTCAGTATCTGACGCAAATTGTCTTCCAAGAATATCTCTTTGTGTATTAAAATCAAAATTAGAGCCTGCAGTCGCAGATGTATTGCCTGCCGCACCCGTTCCTGTATTATTAACAACTGCACTTGTAGCCGCAGATGTAGAGACATTTATTCTGGAATATCCCAAATCCTTTAAAATCGACTCTGTACTTCCTGTCTTATCAAGCACAAAATCAAAATTAATAAATCCACCAGATGCTGAGTCATCAAATCTATATGTACAATCATCTGATATTGTCACCTTCGATGAACCATTATCATCGCTTGTTCCAATATTATCCGAATTACCCGAACCACCATGTTCGTTAGTTCCCCACGAATTAACGAAATTCCTGCCTGTATCATTATCACTTATATCATTCCATTTAACACTTGACTGATAATTCTTGTCATAAACAATTCCAAGCGTATCTCTTTTAGCTGAAATTCCATATCCACTCGTGCTAACCTTATCTTTATTAGCATTAGTAACTTTAACAACCTGAGAATTCAACTTCGTGATATCTGCACTCTGCTTATTATTATAGCCAACATTATCACTATGCCAGTCTAATTTAACTCTCTGGTTGTTAATGCCGTCAACAAATGTTGTCCAGCTCGCATCTTCTTTCACATAAAATGATACTTCCATTCCAAAATAGTTAAATGTATATGTTCCAGCCTTCACATCATTGCCTTTAGTCAAGCCTAATGCTGCCCACGTTGTATTACCTTCTTCTTTAGTCTTACTTGTTGTTATTATCCCGTCTATGGCAATTCCATCATCCTCAGCCGACCAGTCGTAAGTCTTCTGAGCTGTTGTAAGCCCCTGTCCTGCAACCGTCTTAATAGTAAAGCTCGCCTTAGAGGAATAATTATCCATATCTGTGCTTCCATCATCTTTAAGTATTGTACCATCTATCTTAAAAGTATCTGTCTTAGTAAATGTAAGTGTAGCTCTGTCATAACCAATTCCAAGGTCTTCCCATGAATATCTGTGGTTCATATACTCTATTCCACCGACATAAGTTCCCCTATCATCAGTTGCGTTATAAAATGAAAAATCTGTAGGTGTTCCATCAGCCGATGGTATATATGCCTCGCACCATATCTTCTGGGTGTTAAACATAGTATCTTCAAATATCTTATCTATCTGTGACTTGAGCTGCTGTGTCTCCTGATCTAACGCATCCCTATCCATATCTGTATTAGTATCGTTAGCCGCCTGAACCGATAATTCCTTCATTCTCTCAAGCATACTGTGTATCTCGCCTAATGCACCTTCAGCAACATTACAGTAAGATATACCATCGTTGATATTTCTCCCTGACTGGTTAAGACCTCTGATCTGCCATCTCATTTTCTCTGATATTGTTAATCCCGCCGCATCATCTGATGCCCTGTTTATCTTATAACCAGACGATAATTTCTCTGTAGACTTTGAAAATGCCTTATTAACACGTCCAAAGCAATTCATAGAATTCATCGCCTCTAAATTATGTTGTATAATCATCCTTGATTCCTCATTAACCCCAAGCTCCCTGCTTGACTATCATCTACACTTAATATTGTATTACTTTAAACTATATATTACTACAAATAACATATTACCACAAACATCTATGCTATAAATCATATATTACTGTTAATAAATTCATAACCATATAATATTAATAATACATATGCCATATATCATAATAACCATATTATAACAAATTCATTTAATATTAGATATTGATACAACTCCCTATATGGTATATCGGCAGAATAATTGTAATGTTTATATTTACAATTCTTTAATACAGACTAATCATCCTCTGCTTTCTTCTTTTTTTATAAGCTGTTCCATAAGTTCACTATATTTACCTGCTCCAAGCGGAAGATCAACTACCGCTTTATTGCAGGCTGAATAATATGCACCAGCACATAACATCAATGAATTAATTCCCTCAGAGCCTTTAGCAACAAGATATGACTCATCATTTTCAAGTACTGCCTTAACAAACCTTTCCAACAACTGTGTATATGGTTCTTCAGCCTTCTCAAACTGAATAGTCTTTTCTGAATAACTCATATGCTCTCTTGAATTAACATCTTCATTTTTTATGTAAGTATTTACATCGTTATGATATGTAATCGTCAACGTGTCATCAATTAACAGGATTCTTGCCTTTGTGCCTATTACTTCAAGTCTTTCTTCGTGGCACGCCTCCCCTGTTGATAATATAAATGTACCTGTCACGCCATTATCATATTCCATAACCAATGTTGCCTCATCATCAACATCAAAATCATTGTATTTGCCAAATGGAATAGCCGCATACAGCCTCTGTGGCATGCCAAATAAATACTGGTACATATCAAGAATATGCTGTCCCTGATTAATAAGTGCTCCGCCGCCTTCCCCCAAAAAGCTGCTTCTCCACGCTCCCGACTTATGATAATGTACTGTCCTTAAGTATCTTGAATTAATAAGACTTATTCTTTTCAAATCCCCTATCTCTCCATTGTCGATAAGCTCTTTAATCTTTATGTATTTTGGATACAATCTCTGATGAAATACAACCCCATATATACAGCCGTTCTCTTTAGCCGCCTTCTCCATTGCGACAGCTTCCCCTATGTCCGCCGCCACTGGCTTGTCACAAAGCACAGCTTTATTAAGACAAAATGCCTTGACAGCCAATTCCTTATGTGTCTTATGTGGCGTTGCTATAATAACCGCATCAAACAAAGAATTTTCCGCTTTGAATAACTCATCGGCACTGCAAAATATTTTTACTTTTTCTCCGTCAATATTAGTTAACGCCTCTCCCCACTTCATAAGTTCAGGTCTTCTTATTACAATTGCTGTCAGTTTCATACCCGATACCCGTCCTGAGGTAATCATTTCTGCATATTTCTTTCCCATATTGCCAACACCAATAAGTGCCATTTTTAATACTTTTTCTGCCATAGATGTTTACACTCCTCTCAATTAAATGTGTATAAATATAAATATGTAATGACTAATATTTGTCATTTTAATATTTATTACTTTAATATTTATTTCACATATTTATCTCACTCTTTACTTTTTCACCTGTTACAATTGCTCTTTCCATTAGTATCGCCGCATACGCATCTGCCAAAGCATTTTCCAAGCTATATGGCGGCAATGCCTGTCCTCTGCTATATTCGGCTGTTTTGCACATAAGTGTGGTAATTGCCGTTTCATCTTCTGACAGACCTCTTAACCCCCATGCTGGTTCATATAGTATTTTATCACCGAATGCTATTTTCTTAATTTCATTGACTTGTGCCAAATTAGGATTGCCGTTACCCGTCATAACCTTATTAATATCCGTTACTATTGTTTCTTTTCTACCGACATTATTTTCATCAAGATAATACAGCTCATCGTTAATAAGTTCCCCTCTGACACCCTGCACCTTTATCATATTCTTTCTGATAGGTGAGCGGTACTGCTCAGAGTCAAAATCATACCATGCAACCTTTCCGCTCTCAAACTCAAATACTGCTACACATCTTTTTTTAGGAGCTGTTCTGCCATCTGTAAATTTGTCATATCTCGTAAGTGTCTGAGTTGTCGGAAATTCATATATTTTACCTGACACTGTGTAGTTTTCATCAGGTTTTATACCAAGATATGCTCTTATAAGACTGAAACCGTGATATTCGTGTGCAATGGATATATTCAGACAACTGATATCGCCAAGTACACCACTATTAACAAGCTTAATCCGTGCTTTATTATATGGATATTCCCTGTATTGTTCAGCAACAACCTGTTTCTTATCTGTTTTATCATCAGACATATGATATCTATATAACTTTTTAAGCGAATCCATATCCAGTACTGCTGGTGTCTCAGAAAGAACAGTTATTCCTCTATCCATCCATTCTATTGAAACATCACAGATACTTGTTTTATTCACTGCTACAACAGCAAAATCCGGTTTATAACCTACACACTCTTCTATAGAAGTTGTAGTGTGTATACCGAATTCTTCTGCCATCTTATCTGCTTTTTCCCGTGTCCTGCAATACATCGCATCAAGACATAATATATCCGGCATTGCTTTTGCTATTCTGACATAATAAAGTGAACGCCAGCCTGAGCCTATTATTATAAAATGATACTTCCCCATATAAGCTTCATACCTCCTGAAAATAAATAATATCAATTAATTTACAAAACATTTTCTCTTTTCAGTTTTCTACAAACATCTATAATAATACTATGATCCTGTTCATGATTAAAACCAGAGCATGTGCTTCACATCGTTTCATAAGTTCTTTAGCAATCATACCTTTTTACCTCTTTAATCTATTATTCTATTTTGTATTTTATCTACCAACTTGTTTTACAGTTGCTTCTTTTTTTGTCTGTTATATTATGACGTATGTGTGAATTGCATAGCAATGTAGCAATCCTGATACAAAGGTGAGTGACAAAATTTACTTTTGACACTCACATCATATCATTTATATAGTCTTATAAACATTAAAAAAATATATAATAATTTTACTTTCACTTATTTATTACGATAAATTTTTTCTAACTTGTTCCTCGTAAATTGACAATAGCACCTGTGTGATTGCCTGTTAAAATACTCTATTAACAACTAACTATATTATAAATAAGACCTACTATCGATAAACTGTAGATTTTATAAATGAGTCTGATGCTGTAACAGCAATCCTTTCTTGTATCAAAAATGACAAAATTAAATTGATAGAGCAATCATCACTTATTAGGATCTATGCCGAAGAAGATATAGTATTTACAAAACAGAATATTATTTGTATCAATTTTGTTTAAAGATTATTTGTTTTATGACATCGTTTAGTCACCGCTATTAAACTTATTTTGCTATTTTTCCACTTATTTCAGAACGAAAAAAGGGCTTCCGAAAAATCTCGGAAACCCTTAAAATTACTATAATAAATAACAATTATTCAATGATTGTTGCAACAGCACCAGAACCAACTGTTCTACCACCCTCACGGTCGGATGGAGTCGTATTCAGAAACTTTTTTGTTACGGATTTTGCCGTTTTTTACCTCATTTTATGGATATTTTATCTATTATTTTTACTTTTTCCGACGGAAATGTAGCACCGGAGTATCATAATCGTGATACTCATTTGTGATACAAATTCAAAAAACGAACACCACAACATTTTTTCATTCACCGTCCACCTTGATATTAATATAGCATGGTGTGGTTGGAATGTAAATTAATTCTTGTCAAGTTGTGATACAAATTTTGAATATCAAATCTTACCATGATACTCGAACACCTATATTTTCTCACTATCAATTTTACAGTTCTCTAAGTGCCCTCTCTTTAACGTGAATGCTAAAAGCAATTTATATCATCTCATACAAATTGTCCAATATGAATTTCTGTGCTCTGTCATTATACAAATTCACTTCAATTTCTTGTCCAACCTTATCTGTAATATATCCTACCTCAATTCCTAATATTTTTCCTTTAAAAGTTGGTCTTTTTTTACCATTATCGTTAACAACTAAATAACCATTATTAGTCAAATAATTTGTTATTGTTTCCGTTCTCAATTTTTGCATATCATCTTGACTATACTTTTTATTTAGTTCTTCAACCAATTGAGATATTGTAACTGTCTCTTGAACGAGTTTGTATCTTATTAAATCCTCTTGATACACATAAAATTTTCTCTTAGCCATACTAATATTCCCACAAAATTGAATCTAACTCATTCAATATTTTTTCTCCCATTTCTCTATCAATCATTTTTATAAAATATGCTTTTCCATACATATGCTCTTTAAAAAAACTTTTATGATTTTTTGTCTTCTTAAGATGTGATGATACACCAAACTTTTTACAATAATATATTTCTTTGAATAATTCTCTAAGATATTCTTTAGGAACACTTACTTTCTTATTTACAATAAGTCCTGTCACTTCTTGTCTTTGAAAATAATATGAGTATCTTGTCTTTCTTTCATTCAACTGGAATTTCTCTTCACGAACTATTTTGCTTATTATCGGAATCATATTTTTAATATTTGATGTTCCAGAAAATGTAAGGTCATCTGCATATCTCGAGTATACAGCATTATATCGCTTTGATAATTCACTCAATCTTTTATCTAAGTGTTTTGCAACAATATTTGAAATTTGAGGACTGGCAGGTGAACCTTGCGGTAATACGCCATCTTTAGTTAATAATTTTGCCAAATAGTATGATACTTTCTTGGTATATCCCCTCTGATAAAATATATTAAACACATCTTTTTGACTAATAGACGGGAAAAAATCTTTCAGATCCATATTCAATACACAATCTTTACCCACATGTAATAGTGCATTATCATATATAGACTTTCCTTTCATGAATCCATAGCAGGAATCATGTACCACAATATTATTCAAAACATTTTTCAGTATCCACCGTTGAATATTCTTTAATCTATCACTGGGAATTTCTATATTACGCATTCCACCACTTTTCTTTGGTATCTGTATCTGCGTATAAAACGAATCATCTGATGCAAATAAATAGAATGCAAGTTCTGATGGTTCATACCCCAAAAGCAATGCTAAATGCTTAAAATCGAAAATAACGGGCACATTATTATCGCATAGTTTCTGTGCATAGGATGTACACAGTTCGATGTATTTCTCATCCTCTCCCTGTATAATCATTTTATCTTTTAATTTCTGTACATAATTCATATGGTCACCTTTCGGCGAGGCTATATCTGCTACCCTATCTAATTGAAAATTCTCATTTCAAATGATTGTCAAGCAATCATTTGAAATGATAGTAACGTTATGAGAGCAGCTGCTCCTGCGAACATAACGTTACTATCAGGAAAAGAGCTCTATCCTTTTCCTGATAATAAATGTATGCAACTTTACCGCTTTGAAAATCAACTTGATTTTCTTTTTCTAACAAATATAGCCTCTATACAGTATACTACATTTCAAACTTAATTGGTATATATGCTTCATCAATGCTCAAACATGTTTTATCGCAAGATTCTTTTTCTCTTTTATCAAAAAAACTGACAAGTTTTTGCTCTTTCAATAAATCCTCTCCTTTTTTCGACAGAACAAGACTCGTCTCAATACATACCAGGTATTTTCGTTCCATTAAGTGCTCTATAGAATTTCTCATTTCCGCATATGTCATACCCATTATTTGCGCAATATCATTAAACACATATTTTTTATAATGAGTTCTGAAATATGCTAAAATCAAAAGCTCTTGATATTTCAAATCATCACATACATTTTGATTCATATTGTTCTCTTCTTCGTTTTTTCTTTTCTGCATTACTCATTTTCCATCCCGGTTTTTCATCTAGTTCTCTTGGAAAAATAGGGTTATTTTTTTCAGACACAAACCAAAACAACCCCAATGTATCATTAGGTGTATTATTGTAAAATGCCATAAGTGCCTCTGCATCTTCAAAACCCAAAATATAGTCCTTAAAAATCTCCTGTTTTTGAGACATCTCATAAAACATATTCTTCTCTTTCTCCACCATATTTTTTAGGGCTTTCTTCTTTGTAGTGTACGCAACAACTTCAACATTTACCCCATATTTCCCCAACTCATTTTTTATGTATCTCTTAGCATCCTCCACAGCTTCAATTACAACTAAAATAATTTGCTTATTTTGGAAGGACTTTTTCTGTCTTATTATAAACTTTGTAAATTGTTCTCCCGTTCCACTACAATCATCCACATATACTACTTTACTAATATTATCCCAGTATTTTTCATCTATATCATTTACCGAATCGCAGTACATACCTTTCCCAAAACCACTCACCATACGATGCAAAAGCCAATACTCATATGAACTATTAAGTTTTCCGTCTTGTTTTCTAACAACACTTATAACACTATCGGCATTTGAAATCCCATAGTCTTGAACTATTTTCAAATTTAATTCCTTCATTATCTTAACTATACTGTTATATGAATAATAATCAAATTTTTGCAATAATTTTATCAAAAGTTCCTTTTCGTCTTTTTCATAATTGCCTGCCCATTCCTCAAAAGTATCTAAAGCAAAATTTATTTTTTCATCCAATTCATCTTTTGCCCACTTATCAGCACAAGCAATAAAAGCATTATTTATATCCATTGGAATTCTCTCCTATGCCTTTATTTCTTTTTATACTTACGTCCTTTAGTTACACCATTATCTACAAGCAGATCATCTCCAACAAGTGCTCTTAATAATGCCTTAGTTCGTGTTTCCTTTACCCCTAACACGTCTACCAATTCACTAGCTTTATACCATACGCCATCTTCCATAAAAGCAAGAATCGTATCATACTGTGCCTGTGTTTTTTCTGTCACTTTTTTTCTGTCGCTTTTTTCTGTCGCTTTTTTTCTGTCGCTTTTTTCTGTCGATTTTTTCTTAAACGAAAGCGTCAGCACCGTTCTATCCGGATCAAATCTTTCCTCTATCACTGGTTCTTTCCAGCCTTCATCTTCCCAAACATTAAAGATATTCGGAACTCCACTTCCGGCACGTTCACCGATATTGATAAGATTAAACATTTTCATAAGTGCCTTGTTTCTCGGATCAGACTCGCCACCAAGACGCATTTGCTTTTTACCTGTTCTGACATAACCGGGATTTGCTAAAATCAGCTTGTCCGCTTCTTTACGGATAACAACACCTCGTAATCCATGATAATCTGCGTTTATCAGACAATTTGCCAATGCCTCACGAAGTGCCTTGTGTACTGGAGTATCATCAACACGCTCTCCACCAGACATCTTAAATGGCACTTTAACATCTTTGATGATTTTATTGTAAACTCTGAAATAGAAATCACACACATTACCGGACCATTCGCCAGAGCTGGACTGCAATCTGTCACTCCATCGTGTTGTCGGATCTAATTCTTCTCTGTAATCCAAGAAATACTCAGGAAAATGGCGGACAATATTGTACTCGTCACCAAACATCAACATACCTGCTGCCGTAGGATGCAGCTTGCCATCTTCATCAGAAATTGCAGCCGCACCTATACTTCTCAGATATTCATGGTCGTTCAATCGTTCAAAAGGATGTCCCTCTTTCAACGAACGGTGGCTGTTACGATATCCATGAATGGTATCATAATTCAAATCTTCCATAGGAACCTTGTCCAGCACTTCCATATCCATAGTACGCTCGGTCTGGTCGCGAAGCATGGTCTTTACCTGCAGTCTGGTACAATGATAATCTCCCTCATAATTACGACGGAATGTACCATTAAAAATGTCATTATTGATGTAAACCGGCTTCTGCTCACGCTTTGCCATAGGTACATAAATAACCATAATGACATCTTTATTGTCTCCAACTTCATATGTCTGCACATCATCTTCTGATAGGAGGTTAATACTTACCTTCTTAGGATTGTTCATATTATCCCATAATTCCTTGCGGAGCTTGGATGCATTCTGAAGACCAGTAGTCTTCCAACTGCCATCTTTATTTTCTTTGACTCCAAGAATAATAACTCCACCATAGCAATTTGCAAATGAAGAATAGGTATCCCACAATGAAACCGGCAATCCACCCTCTGCTTTTTTCACTTCTCTTCTGTTGTCTTCTCTGTATTCATCAAATTGTGAAA
>ENA-OPSJ01000308-OPSJ01000308.1-human-gut-metagenome-genome-assembly--contig:-NODE-308-length-45321-cov-5.777294_pt1 | contig 45321 bp, 47 predicted proteins | sample MGYA00241801_ERZ501893 | MGnify/ENA primary metagenome ERZ501893 (study PRJEB25962, sample SAMEA2042219) | human gut metagenome | biome: human gut; feature: human-associated habitat; material: faeces...
TTCTCTAGCTGCTTTTCCAGACCATTATTTATTTTTTATCATATACAGAAAGACTTCAGTTGGCCGATTTACCCACAAAATCAAATTTTTCATGTATACTATAATCTTTTCTGGCAATAATCCTCTTAAATATTTTTTCAGGAGGTACTATCATGAATAACAAAATTATCGTTGTCACAGACCATGATGTTTCCAAGGAACTTGATTTTATCTGTTCGGTTTATCCAGAGTCTGAGATTTTGTTGTTTAGTTCTGGGAATGAAATCGTGCATTCTCATGTTTCTTGTTTTGATTTTACGGATCTCGCTGGGGTAGATCATATTCGACAGGTGGTTTCTTTGAGGAGTTCGAAATCTCGTGATTTTTATATGGTTTCTTATGATATGCTGCTTGTATTTACAAAATCGGTAAAAGAAACGGAATCCTGTTAAAATCTGGATTCCGTTTCTTTTACCGATTTGAATTGTTTTATTTGATCAGTTCCTGATCGCTGAATAATGCATTCACTGCTTGTTGGTAATTCTTTAATGTCTGTACTTTTCGGATCTTTTTGGCATATTTTTCGTGGTTTGTGAACATCACTGCTGCATTGTTCCAGAATTCTTTCATCTTATAGAGAACATTTTTGTCTCCACTTAGATATTCCTGATATCCTTCATACAAGGCATCATGCATGGACATTAATTCTCTTTTCGTTAGTTTCTGTCCATATTTGATCTCACGGACCAGAGCTGGATTTCTTAATAAACCTCTTCCGATCATGACCGCATCGACTTGTGGAAATCGGTTTGTAATGTTGGCGTAGTCTTCTTTCGTTACAATGTCTCCGTTATAACAGAGTGGATTCTCACTGTGTTCCACTGCATATTCAAAGACATCCAAATGTGGTTTTCCTTTGTAGAATTCCTGCTGCAGTCTTGGATGAATTGTCAGCTCATAGACTGGGTGGCGGTTATAGATGCTTAGGATTTCTTCGAATTCTTCTGTGTCCCTGAGTCCGATCCTTGTCTTGATCGAGATTTTCATATCTAATGCTTCGAAGATCTCTGTGAGGAAATCATCCAGCACTTCTGGTTCCCGTAAGAATCCGGAACCTTTTTGTTTGGCTACGACGGTTCTTGATGGGCAGCCTAGATTCAGATTTACCTCATCGTATCCTAGTTCTTTTAATTCTCTGGCAGTTCGAATAAAATCTTCGGAGCTTTTGGTAAGAATCTGGGGTACGATATGCAATCCTTCGTTATGTTCTGGCAATACGTCTTGAAATTCTCTTGTCTTGAAAGTTCTTTTGCCATTTGGCATGATAAATGGTGTATAGTATTTGTCAATTTCTCCAAATAGCTGTTCGTAAATGTTACGGTATAAGTAAATCGTGATACTTTCCATTGGTGCAAAGTAAAATTTCATAATAATACAATCAGCCTGAAGCAGATAACGATCATAAAATAGTAAATCATTACCTGTCTCAGGCTTCTCCTTTTCTGGCTTAATTTAATTAATGTACACTGACAGTCTTTAATTCGAATCTGTCTCCTCTGTGTCTTGATTTGGAATACTCAAAGATTCTTCCATCGTCTAAAAATGCAACCTGTTCTACTTCAAGGATTGGGAAGCAATGGTCCACCTTTAGGTATTCTTCTTCTTTCTCTGTCGGCAAAGTTGCACGAACGGTTCTATGGGCACTCTTGATCTTTAATCCTAAGTCCTTGGAAATGTATTCATAAATGGAGTTTTCTAACACTTCTCTTTTGACTCCTGGGATCACTTCGATCGGCATGTAGGTGTATTCTACAACATATGGCTCACCCTCTGAACATCTTGTTCGTTCGATATAATAAACAAAATCGCCTTCTTCGATCTTTAAACGAGATGCTACTTCTTTGGTCGCAGGAATTACCTGAAAATCATGCACCATTGATGTAACATTGGTGTGTCCTTCCGTGTGTGCAAATCCTGAAAACTGATTTGACGTGGAATATGGATGTTCTGAATCTGTCATTAATGTAATATTCTTAACGAAAGTTCCTGCTCCTCGCCGTTTCACAACCAGTCCTTCATTTACCAAAAGATCCATTGCTTTCTTGACTGTGATGCGGCTGACCCCGTAGGATTCACACATCTCTGCTTCAAATGGCAGCTGATCATTTGGTTTATAGACACCGCTTTCTATTTTTTCTTTCATATCGTTTGCAATACGTTCGTATTTTGTCAATTTGTTCCCTCCATTCAAGTGTACCTAGGCACACTTCTGTTTTTATTATACACGATTTATAATCCGAGGGCAAAATATATTGCAAACTATTAAGCCACTCTTACTGATAAGAATCTTTTGCGATATAACCGTGTTCTTCTGTAACCTTTTTAAGCCATTCTCCGGATTTTTTAACCGTACGTTTCTGTGTTTCTAAATCCAAAGCAATAAAGCCATAACGGTTTTTGTATGCATTATTCCATGACCAACAGTCGATTCCTGTCCATGCGTGGTATCCAAAGCAGTTACTTCCTTCTTCCATAGCTTTTGCCAATAACTGAAGATGTTCTTCATAGAAATCGATTCTGTAATCATCTTCGATCTTACCTTCTTCATTGATATAGCGTTCTTCCCCTTCGACACCCATACCATTTTCAGAAATAAACCAAGGAATATTTCCATAGTTTTCCTGTACATTTTTAGCAATATCATAGATAGCTTTTGGATAGATTTCCCATCCCCTGTATGGATTTACTCGTTTTCCAGGCATATCGTATTCTTCATAATACTGTTCTGGACTCCAATGGTCACAGTCAAGTGGTGTTGTTCTTGTTTTAACACGTTTTGGATGGTAATAGTTTACACCAAGGAAATCGATGGTATTCTTCTTGATGATCTCTAATTCTTCATCTGTCTGATCCCACAGTACATCATTTTCTTTCATGATATCGATCATTTCCTGTGGAAAATGTCCGTGAACTGCTGGATCTAAGAAGCTTCGATTATAGAATGCATCAATGATCTTTGATGTTTCCTGATCTTCTTTAGAATCTGTCGCTGGGTATGCTGGTGTCAGATTTAAGATATTTCCGATCTTTGCATCACAGATTTCATGACATAATGCGATTGCTTTCGCACTTGCAAGGTTGATATTATAGATCACCTGCATGGCTTCTTTTCCTTTATTTACATACTTTGGATAATGAAATCCACATAAATATCCAGCTTCTGGGATAACCATCGGTTCATTGAATGTTGTCCAGTAGTGAACCTGATCTCCAAATAATTCAAATGCTGTTTTTGCAAATTTAGCATATAAATCTACAACGTGTTTGCTCTCCCATCCACCATATTTTTGGAATAATTCGATTGGAAGGTCAAAATGATGGAGATTTAATACCAAAATGATATCATTTTTCTTGCATTCATCGATCACATCCTGATAAAATTTCACTGCATTTTCATCAGGTTCCCCTGTTTCAAGGTCTTTGATCAGTCTTGACCACTGGATAGATGTACGGAATGAATTCATTCCGATACTTTTCATCATTTTGATATCTTCTTTATAGTGATGGAAGAAATCTGTTGCGACCGTTGGTCCTACTCCGTTAAAGAATTCTTCCTTGCTTGTTCTATACCAATAATCCATCACATTTTCGTGAGGTTTCTCAAATGTTCCTTCCATCTGAGGTCCACTCATGGCAGCTCCCCACCAAAAATCTTCTGGAAATGTAACTTTCTGACTCATTTTTATGTGTCCTTTCCTTACGACGGTTCATGAAGAATCAGACATGCGGCTCCGATCAGTCCACAATCTTCTCCTAATGCCGCCGGCACGATTTTTATATTCTCTTTTAAGGCATCATATACCTTTTCTTTTGTTCTTTTTTCTACTTCTTCGATAAATCCAGGAATTTTTAGTGCAACACTTCCACTTAGAATAAAGATTTCAGGATCTAAAACTCCGTAAAGGATTCCAAGGAAATTAGACAGATATTCATAGGTATCTTCCATAATCTGTCTTGCTGTCTCATTTCCTTCTTTGGCAAGTTCATACACTTCTCCTGCATGAGCAGCCTCAAGTCCTGCATCGTTCGCACGTTTTGTGATGGCTGTTCCGCTTGCGATAGATTCGATGGAACCTGCTTTTAGATCACCCTGTTTCGGTCCATTTTTCCAGACGACAGAGTTTGCAACTTCCTGTCCATAGCCTTTCGCACCATGATAAATTTTTCCATTGATGCAAAGTCCTGCGCCAACTCCGGTTGAGATCGTCAGGAACTGTACAAAGTGTTTCCCTGCTCCTGCTCCTTCTAATGCTTCTGCAAGACAAGCAAGATTCGCATCATTTTCAAGGCATACTCTGACACCTGTAATCTCTTCTAATCGTTTGCTTAATGCAAGATGATGCCACCCAGGAAGGTTCGGAGGCGTTAAAACAACGCCTTCGATCAAGTCTAGCGGTCCTGGGCATGAAATCCCGATTCCTTCGACTTCTTTTCCAAATTCTTTGATGATCTCTCCTATTTTATTTAATGTAACTTCTGGATCTTTGCTGTCTGTAGAAAACTGAATACGCTCTAAGATCTTATATTCTTCATTGATCAGCGCAACTCTTGTGTTGGTTCCTCCAACATCGATTCCTACTGCATATTTCATAATCTTTGACACTCCTTTTTGACAAATTGTGTCTGTCCTTATTTGTTGATCATCTTGCACAGATCAATAAATTCTCCTGCTAATACCTGAAATGTCTCTGCAGACATCATCTGGTCTTCTGCATGGATCAGTAAAAGACAAGTTTCTACAGATTCTCCTGCAGCTTCCTTCTGGATCATCTCTACATGTGCTTTATGACCTTCTGCATACATCTGATTTCCTTCTTCGATCAATTTCTTTGCTTCTTCATAATCTCCTTCTTTGGCTTTATGAATTGCATTGATATAGCATGATTTTGCTGTTCCAACATTTGAAATAATCTCAAAACAAGCTAATTCTAAACCTTCCATTTTTACTCTCCAATCAGTTCTAATGCATGTGATAATACTTTTTTACCATTCATTGTTCCGTAATCTCTCATATCGATCACTTCGACTGGGATTCTTCCAGCTGCAAGTGTTTCCATCTCACCTTTCTGATATCCAACCTGTGGTCCAAGTAATAAGACATCTACTTTATCAATCTCGTTTGCTGCATCTGTTACTGATTTTGCCTGAATTGCGACTTCGATTCCCTGTTCTTTAGCTGCTGCCTGCATTTTCTGAACTAACATACTTGTTGACATTCCTGCGTTACATACTAATAAGATATTTTTCATGATTGACCCTCCTGTGCGTGAAACATGACTTTGTTTCTATTGGTTAAATTAATTATTTACTCTTCAATATTTCCTTCTGCCATCTGTTTTTCCATGATTCTGTCATTGACTTTTACAAATGGAAGATATAATAATACACCAACTGCAATGATTACTAACTGTACGATCACAGCTCTGAAATCACCTGCTGTTGCAAGGTATGCATTCACTAGTGGTGGTGTTGTCCATGGGATGTAGACTACGCATTTGCTCATAAATCCAAGTGCTGTTGCTGCATAGGCGATTGCGATTCCAATAGCTGGTAATGCTACAAATGGGATCATCAGTGCCATGTTATATACAACTGGATATCCGAAAATAACTGGTTCATTGATATTAAAGATTCCTGGTGCAAATCCTAATTTGGCGATACTCTTTGATGCTTTATTCTTACTGAATAAGAATGTTACAAGTAATAATACGATCGTACTTCCTGATCCACCGATCATTCCGAATGTAGGTACAAATGCTACGTTCATGATATGTGGAATTGCCTGATGGTTTGCATACGCAAGCATGTTTTCGTTGATATTTGCAATCAGTAATGGTTCTAGTAATGTTCCATAGATAACTGTCTGATGGATACCTAATGTAAATAAGAAGTTTCCTAAGCTGTATAAGAAGATAACTCCGAATAAACTTGTGTTTACTTTTCTTAATGGTTCCTGAATGAACTTAGAAATCAATGCTACAAGGTTTGTATCGAAACATACGAATAATACAGTGGAAATGATTCCCCAGAATGCTAATACTAAGATAACTGGAATTAATACATTAAATGAATTTCCTACAGCTGGTGGAATATTATCTCCTAATTTGATCTGTAATTTTTCGACATGTGAAATCTTAATAAATAATTCGCATGTGATCAGACCAATGATGATTCCTGCAAAAAGTCCTGTTGTTCCAATATTAGAAAATCCTAAGATACCTGATACCTGAACGGCTTTGTCTGCACCAACTGGTGTAACTTCTAATACGTTTGGCATCATAACGATCAAACTTGCTAATGCAATGATCGCTGCTGCTAGTGGGTTTTCAAATCGTTTGCTTTGTGATAACATATAAGCAACGATTGGTGCCACGAGTAATCCTGAGATATTTAATGTACCATTTGTAATGACAGTGCCCCAATACTGTGCATTTACAAGTGCATTTCCTTTTAAGATGAGCGGTAATACGACGTTGTTGATCAGTACCGCTACCCCTGCCAGGATGTATAGTGGCATGATCGTTGCGAATGTATCTCGCAGTGCCTTCAGATGGATCTGTCCTCCAACACGCATTGCGACATTGGAAAACTTATCTATAAACTTATTGTTTCCTCCCATATCCAAAATCCTCCTTTAATTCTTTTATAGGATATGTTTTTGCGCTACAAAAGATATATCTTTATTTAGAATTTAACATATCTTTTATGTGCTGTCAATCAAACATTGCCTTTTCATGATTATGAATAAGACCTTTTGATTTTTTTTGGTGATATTGCACAAAACATTTTCTTTTTCTTTCCATATATCCTATCCTTACGATTCCAATCCGGACTTTATTTTTTCGACATTTGATGTTATATTATTAGACAAAGAGTGAAAAATCGAGAAACATTGAGACAATTTATCAGCGAGGTATGAATAATGAAAGAAATGAAACCGATCAAAGAAGGTAAAGTTCGTGAGATTTATGACAATGGTGACAGCCTGATCATGGTTGCAACTGACCGTATCAGCTGCTTTGATGTCATCCTAAAGAATGATGTCACAAAGAAAGGAACTGTTTTAACACAGATGTCCAAATTCTGGTTCGACCTTACAAAAGACATCGTTCCTAACCACATGATCTCTGTTGATGTCAAAGACATGCCTGAATTCTTCCAGCAGGAAAAATACGACGGAAACAGCATGATGTGCCGTAAACTTACAATGCTTCCAATCGAATGTATCGTTCGTGGATATATTACAGGAAGCGGGTGGGCAAGCTATCAGGAGAATGGTACAGTATGCGGAATCAAACTTCCTGAAGGATTAAAAGAATCCGACAAACTTCCTGAACCAATCTACACACCATCTACAAAAGCAGAAATCGGTGATCATGATGAGAATATCTCTTTTGAAAGAAGCGTTGAAGTTCTTGAGAAAGAATTCCCTGGAAAAGGTCAGGAATATGCAGAACAGTTACGTGACAAAACAATCGCATTATATAAGAAATGCGCAGATTATGCATTAGAACACGGTATCATTATCGCAGATACTAAATTTGAATTTGGTCTTGATGAAGACGGTAACATGGTAATCGGTGATGAAATGCTAACACCAGACAGCTCCCGTTTCTGGCCAGCAGACGAATATGAACCAGGTCATGGACAGCCATCCTTCGACAAACAGTTCGCCCGCGACTGGTTAAAGAGCAACGATCATGACTGGAAACTGCCTCAGGATATTGTTGATAAGACAATTGATAAGTACTTCCAGGCTTATAAGATGCTCACTGGAAAAGATTTATAATCTTTGATTGTATATGATAAAAAATAAATAATAAGAAAGGTCACCCGCCAGAGAATTTATGCTCGCCATTTTGACGGCAAAATTCTAATGGTCGGCGGGTGACCTTTCTTATTATTTATTTTTTATCATATACAACGAAGGCTATGAAATCCTTTGGGGGAATGCCTGTGTTTTTGTATTGGATTCCTATTTATACTCAATACACACCTGTTTTAACAATTAAAACACCTCACGCCCAGTAAACACTACTATAGATCGTGGCTTTATCACATATTCATGATCAATGCGAATCTCTTCTCCTTCTTCGTAGCAATATTTTCCATTCTCATCTCCATAAGTATCAACACTTAAATACCACGCTCCATGGTTTGCAAGATTTGGAAGTGTGATTCTTACTTCTTCCCAGTATGCGTTGACTGCGACGTAAACTAAATCGTCTTTCCCTTTTTTGCGGTCGTATCCGGCAAAACTTACTGCTAGTGTCTTGGCGTTTTGAGATACTTCCATACGGTCTGCGTTGACATCATGTGCATGCATTCCTTCCATTCCACAAACTGCATTATCAAGTTTCTTTCGAATGACTGGATGTTTCTTTCGGTATGCGATCATAAATTTGAAGAATTCAAATAGTTCTTTATTCTTCTTTAACAAACTCCAGTCGATCCATGAAATTTCGTTATCCTGGCAATAACTGTTGTTATTTCCAAACTTGGTATTACCAAATTCATCTCCTGAGAAAAACATTGGTGTTCCACGGCTGCACATTAAGATCGCACAGGCATTTCGGATCATGCGATAGCGTAGTTTTAGTACTTCTGGGTCATTCGTATCACCTTCCATACCACAATTCCAGCTTCGGTTGTCATTGGCTCCGTCTGCGTTATCCCATCCATTGGCTTCATTATGCTTATTATTATAGGAATACAGATCATATAATGTAAATCCATCGTGGCAAGTAAGGAAATTAATACAGGAATTATATCCGGCATAGTTGTTATTTCCTTCGGAATAATATCCACCATATAAGTCACCGGATCCACAGATTCTCCACGCAGCACTGTTTGCTTCCCAGAAGTCTCCTTTTAAATATCCTCGCATGGTATCACGGTACTGTCCGTTCCATTCTGCCCATCGTTTACTTGCAGGGAAATTCCCTACCTGATATAATCCACCTGCATCCCATGCTTCTGCGATCAGCTTGACATTTTTAAGAAGTGGATCATAGGCTAAGCTTCGAAGTAATGGTGGATTATTCATTGGCATTCCATCTTCATCTCGTCCAAGGATACTTGCAAGGTCAAAACGGAATCCATCTACACGGTAATGTACCGTCCAGTGTCTTAAACATTCAAGGATCATCTGTTGTACGACTGGATGGTTACAGTTTAGGGAATTCCCACACCCGCTAAAATTATAATAATTACCTTCTGGTGTTAACAGATAATAAATGTTGTTGTCAAATCCTTTGAAACTAAAAAATGGTCCCTGTTCATTTCCTTCCGCTGTATGGTTAAATACAACGTCTAAGATAACTTCAATTCCATTTTCATGAAACTCACGGATCAATTCTTTTAATTCTTTTCCTTCGCTGTTGATCTCTTCTGCTGCCGCATAGCTGGCATTTGGAGAGAAAAATCCAACGGTATTGTATCCCCAGTATTCTACAAGCTGTTTTCCATCAACTTCTCTTGCGTTGATCATCTCATCAAACTCAAAAATCGGCATTAACTCTACTGCATTGATCCCCAGTTCTTTTAAATACGGAATCTTCTCTTTTAATCCTGCAAATGTTCCTGGATGTTTGACTCCAGATGATGGATGTTGTGTAAATCCTCTGACATGCAGCTCATAAATGATCAGATCGCTCATTTCTCTGCTTGATTGTGGCTGAACACCCCAGTCGAAGGTATCTCTTACAACTTTGGCATGATATGTTCTCGTTCTTTTCTTTCCCCATACCTGCTGTCCTGCAACGGCCTGTGCATATGGATCTAATAATGTCTTTGTTTTATCAAATAATAATCCCTTTTTCTCATCATATGGTCCGTCAACACGATACGCATATTCAAAGTCTTCCGCTTTCAGATCATAAACGATCATAGAATAAACATCCCCGATCTTATAGGATTCTGGAAATGGAATAACTGCATATGGTTCTTCTTCATCTGGATGGAATAATAGAAGATCACATGATGTTCCGTGGCTTGTATGCACTGTGAAGTTTACACCACATGAAAATTCTGATGCTCCATTTAAATCAAAAAATCCTGGTCTCACTTTAAAACCATTGATCTCCATCATTGGTTTTACCATTCTGACCTCATCTGTAATATAATCATTTAATATATATTGTTTCACAACTAAACTCCCATTCTACTTTTTATTCTCTCTTCTTTGTGGGAATCTTCCCCTGTCTGCCTATATCTGCTGCCTGCTAAGCACTGACACAAACGTTACTCTCTGATCAATCCAGTTTCCTGTGATCGCAACCATTTTTCCCATCGTAAATGCTGCAACGATCGTTCCGATTCCTAATCCATCTAAATATCCAAGCATCAGTCCTGTTAAAAGTCCTGTTGTTGCAAGGCATAAAACATCGAATGTGATCTTTACTCTTGCATATGATTTCTTTATGATCGCTGATAATTCCCTTGGGAATAAATCCGTTGGAATGATTGGAAGCTGACATCTGTTTTCTAATGCAATTCCGACACTTAATAAGAAATAACTGATCAGGAAATATGCGATCCTGCATGGAATCGTCTGTGGCAGAATCCCAATCCATAATTCATTGACATCTAATAATTCACTGAATGCAAAGCCCGCAACAAAGCTGAATAAATAAGAAGGTACAAACTGTCTTCTTAAAATCATCAAACTTAATACCAATGCCCCCTGAAATATATATGTCCATGTACCTAGTGATAAATTTGTAAATACTTCCGAAAATGCATATGGTACACTTGATATCGCTGAAATCCCTGATCCTGAGTAAAGCATCAGTACAACACTAAAACTATTGATCACGATCGCTGCGATCAGTGCAAGTTCTCCTCGTAGTATTGTTTTTTCATTCTCCATTTTTTCATCCTCCAAGTTCTTCTTACAATTCCCTAGACAAGTGGACAGGGAACACACATGTATGGATATAAGTTTAGACCTAATTTATATTTTTTACAAGTTACATTTTTTTATAGATTTATAGATTCTATCTATTAATTCCTATCTTCGACTAATTTATGGATTCTTTTACTTTCATATGTCCGATCAATCGCATCAAACAATATCCCAGTACGATCAATGCAACAATTCTCTCAATGTCATTTTCTGATTCATAATTTTCCTTCCTATTTCTTATGTTAAACTTCTAAAATCTGAATGATTATAGTATACGAAAATCCGCATGTCAAGATTAAATTCTGTACTTTTTCCTGTAAATATGATATGATTGCATTTGTGTCTGTTTGCACATTCCCTGTTGCCTTAAGTTTTCAGTAGTCTATCTATGAAAACTTAAGGCAACAGGGACCTTAAGAAATTGGAAAGAGGTTTGATTCATGTTGGAACTTATACAATCAGTTAACAGTGCTGTGAACAACTTTATCTGGGGTGTTCCTGCCATGATCTGTATCATTGGTGTCGGATTACTGTTAACGATCAAAACAAAATTTTTACAGATCCGTAAATTTCCTTATGCAATGAAGGAAACGATCGGCCGTGTCTTTAAGAAACAAGATGCTTCTGATGGATCTATGACTCCATTTCAGGCTGTCTGTACTGCACTTGCTTCCACTGTTGGAACCGGAAATATCGCCGGCGTTGCTGGTGCAATTGCAATCGGTGGTCCTGGTGCTGTTTTCTGGATGTGGATTTCTGCACTTCTTGGAATGTGTACAAAATTTTCTGAGGTAACACTCGCCGTTCATTTCAGAGAACGTAATCCTGAGGGGGATTATGTCGGTGGTCCTATGTACTATATTAAAAATGGTCTTAGTAAAAACTGGCATTTCCTTGCCATATTATTCTCTGCTTTTGGTGTTTTAACGGTATTTGGAACTGGTAACGCTACTCAGGTAAATACGATCACGACTGCAATTAATTCTGCTTTATTAAATTTCCATGTGATCAGTCAGTCATCTGTTGGAACTGCGAATCTGATCATTGGTATTATCGTGGCAATTCTTGTTGCCTTGATCTTACTTGGTGGAATCAAGAGAATCGGACAGGTTGCGGAAAGATTAGTACCTTTTATGGCATTTATTTATATTTTCTTTGCCTTAGGTGTTGTTGTTTTAAATATCAACCATCTTCCTGCTGTTTTTGGTTCTATCATTAATGGAGCTTTCCATCCTGCTTCCGTCACTGGCGGTGTTGTTGGAAGTTTCTTTATGAGTATGAAAAAAGGTGTTGCCCGCGGAATCTTCTCTAATGAAGCCGGACTTGGTACAGGGTCTATCGCTCATGCTTGTGCTGATACAAAAGAACCTGTCAAACAGGGACTTCTTGGTATTTTTGAAGTATTTACAGATACAATCTTAATCTGTACATTAACAGCTTTAGTTATCCTTTGCAGTGGAATTCCAGTTGGATTTGGTGCAGATGCTGGTGCCGAACTTACGATCAGCGGATTTACAGCTACTTATGGAAACTGGATTTCTATCTTTACTGCGGTTGCTCTATGTTGTTTTGCATTCTCTACAATTATCGGATGGGGATTATATGGAGCTCGTTGTATTGAATTTCTATTCTCATCTAAGGTTATTAAGCCTTTTATGTTAGTTTATTCTTTAGTTGCGATCCTTGGTGCTACTGTGGATCTTGGAATGCTTTGGAGTATCGCAGAAACATTTAATGGGTTGATGGCGATTCCAAACTTGATCGCTTTGTTCCTTTTATCTGGGACTGTGGTGAAGCTTGTGAAAGAGTATTTTCATGAGAAATAGTTGGTTATGCTGTAGTCTTTGACGTATATAGAAGAAATATAAAATAGAAATATATAAAAATAGTATGTGGTGTGCAACACGAATTTCATTGACGGATTTTTTACAAAACGCTTGTTCGCAAACTTTCCTTGCAAAACTCGCTTCGCTCAGACATTGCACCAAGTTTGCTGCGATTTTGTAAAAAATCCTATGAAATTCTATCGTTGCACACCACATACTATTTTTATATATTTCTATTTTATATTTCTTCTACATACACTCAAGGTTATCGATGATAAACTATTAACTCTATTAAAACATTTCACATAACAATGTATGAAGCTGGCGTAAGGAGTTTGGAATATATGTTTTTATGGCGTAACTTCTATAAAATAATTTAATAATTGCATACTCTCGCTTTTCCACTTCGTTTGGCCTGGTAAAGTGCCTGGTCGGCTCGTTTGTAGAGGTCCATGTAGCAGTCTCCGTCTTGTGGGGATATGCTGATTCCAACACTGATCGATATATGTTTGCCTTTTAGTTCGTCAATCTCATATTCTTTTGTTATGGCTAACAGTTCTCCTGCCTTCTTCATTGCTATATCTTTTGTCTGGACATTCTTCATAACTACGACAAATTCGTCTCCTCCGATTCTTCCTACAATGTCATTTTCCCTAAATGTATTTCGCAAGAGGCTGCCAAATTTCTGTAATACAATATCTCCAACTGCATGTCCATATACATCATTGATCTGTTTGAAACAATCCATATCCAAAATCAGGAATGCATGCATTGCCTGACGATTATTTAACAGCAATTCATCTGTTTGGATCTTCGTTGTTTCTCTATTATATAACCCTGTTAATGCATCTGTTTGTGCGTATTTTATCAGCTCTTTATTCTGTCTGTGATTTTCGTATACAATATATAAGATTAATAGAATTACGAAAATTGTAAATACGATCATAAATATGATTTCATATTGTTCAATAAAATCATATGGCTGCTGTGCTGCCTGTTCTGGTACTGCATAGCAGATCGTCCAATTATTGATTCCCATTGGCATATAGGCAAAATAATGATTTCTTGTTCCTTGTCTTTTGCTGTCAGTTGTGACCAGATTTTGTTTTCCTTCTTTAAAATCCTGTTTGATCTTCTTCGTTGTAACATTATCCTTAATGATCCATTTATTGCAATATTGAAAGAAGTTATCACGATAATCAATATTCCAATATGAAGTGTCTCCTTCGAATGCGATTACTTCACCACTTTCTGCAACAATCATGCTGCAACCTTTTCCTTCGAATAAATCTTCAAATAACATACGGCTTAATGCTGTTACATCATAGGAGCCTCCAAGAATCCCTATAACTTTCTTTCCATGATATATTGGAACTCCAAGAACAACTCTGGTTGCCCCTGATATACTGCTGTCCAATGGATCACTCAATATACGTTTTCCACTGATTCCTTCTTTATAATATCTTCTATGAGCTACACTTTTCACCAATCCATTACTGTAATGTGCCGTACCATCTTGCTCGATCAGTGCCATCATTTCCAAATTCGTATGTTTTGCGATTGATTTAAGCATGTCTGTATTTTTCTTTGATAATAATTGTCCTGATTGCCCAATTTCTTCTGCGATTCCGTCCAAATACTGATATTGCAGATTTAATATACTTTTTAGATGTTCACTTTGTCTTGATACATTGTTCATCATTGTTTTTTGTGATCGTTTTTCCACAGAACGCTGTATCCCATAAAAGAAAACCAGAAGTCCGATTACCACTGCTGTCAAAAATATGGTGATCACTGTCGCATATTTTCTGATCTGTGTCTGCTTCTTTCTCATTGATTCTTCTCCTTATTTTATAGGCATCCCAGGTTGTATTTTATTTAATTTTAATATATCAAAATTTGTGCATCTCGTCCATTTAAAAATGCGTCAGAAATTAGCTTTTTGGTAATTTTATCCTTATTTTAGATTATTTTATTTTTCATACAATATAAATGGGATCACTGTTTTTCCTGTCAGATCATTTTCATTGAAAAATGTTTTGACTGCTGTAGATTTTGCTGTCATTATAATGTTTTAGTTTTCTGATAGTGCTAGTAAATCTTTAATTGTTTCTTTAATGTCCTGGTTGATTCCCACTGCCCTTTTTTCGATGCTTTCTGGGATGACTGCTTCGTTTAGATTGAGTCTGATCAGATTTACCTGTTTATTTTCTTTGACTAGTTTTTCGAATGGGAATCTTATGATGGTTGGGGTGTTGAAACCAACTCCTAGTTCTAGTAATAAGACTTTCTTTTTGGATTTCATGGCTTCATTTAGGAAGTTTCCGAATCTTTCTTCTGCTTTGTACCATGCTTCGTCTTGTACAAAATATTGGTCACATCGCAGGTTCATGGTCATTGGACCGCCGCAGACTGGGCATTTGGGTACCATATAAGTTGGAATCTTGCAATCTTTTCTTGCTTGATTCATTTGTTTAAAGAGTTTGACTGCCTTGTAGGTTCTTTGATGGCAGGCTTTCTCACATTGAATATGGAAGTAATCTCCCTGGGTACAAAAGATTTGTTCTTCTTTGTAGCCTGCTTTTTGAAACTGTCCGTCTGCGTTGGTTGAAAGGCAGAATGTTTTTTTGTCTTTTAGTAGTTTCAGGATATCTTTATATAATGGTGTCACATCAAGGTCGATTCCTCCCAATGTTGCTTGTTTAGACCAGTAGCCCCAGAAGGATTCTTCGTCTGGGTATGGATAAAATCCAGCACTGTACATGTCTTGCATATATGGACCATTTCCGTATCTTTCCTGAAATTCTTTGAAATTCTCCTGAAACCATGTTCCACCATAAACGGCTCCAGCTGCTGTGCTTAAGCCAGCTCCGACTCCCATAAGAACGTAGTCTGCTTCTTTAATCATGTCCGCTGCCTGCATGATTTGTTCTTCGTATGGTGTTTTCTGAAAAATATAGTCTCTTGATGGTGTTCCACTTAGGAATGTCTGAAATGTTATTTTGCGCATAATAATCTCCAATAAATCTCTAAATCTTCATCTTTAAATACGTTGAAAATGACTTTAATCTGACTGTTTGTTTCTTCTTTAAATTTCTGTACCGTCTTCACTGCGATTTCTGCTGCTCTTTCATTTGGAAACATGAAAACTCCTGTGGAAATACAGCAGAATGCGATACTTGTTAACTTATTTTCTTCTGCAATCTCAAGGCATGACCTATAGCAGGATTCTAATAACTTTTCGTGTCTTTTTTGCAAAAATCCTCCATGTACGATCGGTCCTACCGTGTGAATGACGTAATCTGCTGGAAGATTATAAGCTGGGGTGATCTTCGCCTGTCCAGTTGGTTCTTCGTGACCTTGTTTCTTCATCATGGTATTGCAATAATTTCTAAGCTGGATTCCTGCGTAGGTATGGATACAGTTGTCGATGCAGTTATGACATGGCTGATAACATCCTGTCATGCCGCTGTTTGCTGCATTGACGATCGCAGAGACTTTCAGTCTTGTGATGTCTCCCTGCCAGAGGTAGATGCCTTTTTTGATCTCGGTTAAATCTTCTAACTGTATGATACCTCTGCTTTTATTTTCTTCTGTTAAATATTCATCTTGAATTTGTGCAAATTCATCAGAAATTGGGGATGCAACGCGGATGTTCATCAGGGATCTTAGCAGTTGTTTTTGTTCTTCTTTGGTTTGCGGTATTTGTAGATTGTTGTATTGGGGATTTTCTTTTGTTAATTCTTGAATTAGGTATCTTCTTCGCTCGGACTGGTTCATGGTGTTCCTCCTATTTTTATCTATGTTTTTAATTGTAACTTTCGTCATTACATCTAATTATATTTTAGCACTTTCTTGTTGTAACATCAATAGTTGCATCCAAAAAAAATAATAGAACATAACCATTTCACAATAAGACATATGCAATTAAAGAACAATGCAAAATACAGACTGATTCCAATTGCCAAATCCTTCTCCCTCTTTCGGATCTATTAAAAATTTTTCTATAATTGGATTTTCTTATAATCATATTGATATTGCAAGTTTTATTTTTTAAAAAAAGAAGGAGCAACTTTCGTTACCCCTTCTTCTAAGAATTGCTTTGCAATTCTTACGCGTTTTCAAACTGACTATTATAAAGATCCGCATAAAATCCACCCTTAGCCAGCAATTCCTCATGATTTCCCTGTTCCACAATATCTCCATGATTCATAACCAGAATCACATCGGCATCCTTGATCGTTGATAATCGATGGGCAATTACAAAACTTGTTCTTCCCTGCATCAGATTATCCATTGCCATCTGGATTCGTTCTTCAGTTCTTGTATCAACGGAACTTGTTGCTTCGTCAAGGATCAGGATTTTTGGATCTGCAAGGATTGCTCTTGCGATCGTTAATAACTGTTTCTGTCCTTGGGAAATGTTATTGCTTTCTTCATTGATCTCCATATCATAGCCGCCTGGCTGTGTTTCGATGAAGTGGTGGGCGAATGCGGCTCTTGCTGCTCCTTGGATTTCTTCCTCAGTTGCGTCTAATTTACCATAACGGATGTTATCTCTGACGCTTGCATTGTAAAGCCATGTATCCTGTAATACCATACCGAACATTTCTCTTAAATCACTTCTCTTGAATTCTCTGATATCATGACCGTCAATCTTAATGCTTCCGCCATTGACATCATAAAAACGCATCAGAAGCTTGATCAGTGTTGTCTTTCCGGCTCCGGTTGGACCTACAATAGCTACTTTCTGTCCTTCTTTAACATTGACGGAGAAGTCATTGATGATCGTCTGGTCTTCATTGTATCCGAAGTTTACATGTTCAAATGTAACATTTCCTGAAAGTGTATCGACTGGTACGACATCTTTTTCTACTTCGATTTCTTCCTCTTCTTCTAAGAATTCAAAGACACGTTCTGCGGAAGCTGCGGTTGTCTGCATCATGTTACCAACCTGTGCTAACTGTGTGATCGGCTGGCTGAAGTTTCTTACATACTGTAAGAAGGACTGAATCTGTCCAACTTCGATCGTCTTCTTGATTGCCAAATATCCACCTAAAATAGATACTGCAACATATCCTAAGTTTCCGACAAACTGCATCAGTGGCATCATAGCTCCTGAGAAGAACTGTGATTTCCATGCAGAATCGTAAAGTTTTCCATTGACATCTTTAAATTCTTCAATAACGCTTTCTTCTTTGTTGAACGCCTTGACGATGTTATGTCCACTGTAGATTTCTTCTACCTGACCATTTAATTCTCCAAGGTGTTTCTGCTGTGCCTTGAAGTATGGCTGGGATTTGGACATGATCATTCCAATAAGTCCCATGGATAATGGCAGTGTCAGTAAAACGGCGATCGTCATTGGAATACTGATTCTGATCATCATGATAAATACACCAACGATCTGTGTCGCAGATGTGATGATCTGTGTCATACTCTGGTTTAAACTCTGTCCGAGTGTATCAACATCGTTTGTCACTCGTGATAAAACCTCACCATAAGTTCTGCTCTCAAAATATTTCATCGGCATGCGGTGAATCTTTTCTGAGATATCTTTTCTCATCTGGTAGCTGACGTTATTTGACACATGTGTCATGATCAGTCCCTGAATAAATGAGAAAACTGCACTGGCTACATATAAACTTAACAGTAATAATAAAATATGTGTTACTTTATCAAAATCAATTCCGCTTCCACCGGATACTTTATGGATCAGCCCGTTAAAGATCTCCGTTGTCGCATCTCCTAAAATCGTTGGTCCGACAATGTTAAATACGGTACTTGCAATGGCGAAAATGATAACCATAACGATTGGAAGATAAAAACGTCTCATATATTTGATCAGTTTTACCATTGTTCCTTTCAAGTCTTTTGCCTTCTCGCCTGGTGCCATTCCTCTGCGGCCTCCCATTGGGCCTCTTCCTCTCATGCTGTTGTTATTACTCATGGTCAGACACCTCCCTTGCTTTCTTAAGGTCATCTTCAGACAGCTGTGATTTTGCGATCTGCTGATAGACTGGACAAGTATTTAATAACTCTTCATGTGTTCCTTTTCCAACAATATTTCCCTCATCTAAAACGATGATCTGGTCTGCATGAAGAATCGTACTGATTCGCTGTGCTACGATCAGTGTTGTGCTTCCATGTGTTTCTGCCTGTAGTGCTGCACGTAACTTCACATCCGTCTTATAATCAAGTGCTGAGAAACTGTCATCAAAAATATAGATTTCAGGATCTTTTGCAACGGCTCTCGCAATCGATAATCTCTGTTTCTGTCCACCTGATACGTTGGAACCACCCTGCGCGATCGGTGAATCGTACTGTTCTTCTTTTTCTTCAATAAAATCTGTCGCCTGTGCGATTCTTGCGGCACGTTTGACTTCATCCATCGTTGCATCTTCTTTTCCGTATTTTAAGTTGGATTCAATGGTTCCTGAGAAAAGAACACCTTTTTGTGGTACATATCCGATCTTTTCACACAGATCTGTCTGTTTGACATCACGGATATCCACACCATCAACCAGAATACTTCCGCGGCTGACATCAAAGAATCTTGGAATTAAGTTGATCAGTGTTGATTTACCACTACCTGTACTTCCGATAAATGCAGTTGTCTTCCCAGCTGGTGCTGTAAAACTGATATTATGAAGGACTGCTTCATCTGCATCTGGATAGCAGAAATATACTTCCTTAAATTCAACTTCACCTTTTTTCTCTGGTAAAAATGGTTTTGGTTCTTCTGGATCTTTGATCATAACTTCCATATCAAGGACTTCATTGACACGCTCTGCTGCAACCTGTGCACGAGGCATCATGATCGATACCATGGAAATAAATAAGAACGCCATAATGATCTGCATTGCATACTGGATAAATGCCATCAGGTCACCTACCTGCATCTTTCCTGCATCAATATTGGAAGCTCCAACGTATACGATCAATACAGTTAAACCGTTCATCACAAGCATCATCGTTGGCATCATAAATGTCATGGCTCTGTTTACAAATAAGTTTGTCTTCATCAGATCCATATTTGCCTTATCAAAACGTTCTTCTTCGTGTTTTTCTGTACTGAATGCACGGATTACAGAAAGTCCTGTAAGGATTTCTCTTGTTACAAGGTTTAATCGGTCGATCAATTTCTGTAATACTTTGAATTTTGGCATCGCAACTTTAAATAATACAAGGATGACTAACATGATTGCGATCACACCTGCTGCGATCGTCCATGTCATCTTGGCATTTGTTGTCAACACTTTAAAGATACCACCAATTCCCATCAATGGTGCATAGACAACGATACGGAACATCATCGTCATAAACTGCTGAATCTGCTGAATGTCATTTGTACTTCTTGTGATCAATGATGCTGTTGAAAACCTGTCAAACTCAGAGTTTGTAAATGACATGACTTTCTCAAATACCTTTTCTCTTAAGATTCGGCTTAATCTTGCGGCTAAACGCGCAGATAATAAAGTAACACTGACTGCTGCCACCATGATCAATAATGCAAGCCCAACCATCTTCGCACCGGTTACTAACAGATAATGTGTCTGTAACTGGTCCACATCGATTCCAATTGCTTTATATTCATTTGTCACAAATGAGATTGCTGCCTGGCTGATGATCGTATCCGGCATATCATCAATGTTCATGTTCTTCATCTGCGCCATCATCTTCTTCTGGCTCTTGCTCATAGATGCCGCTGCCTGAGGATTTGCCTCGATCTGTTTTGCCATTTGTGCGGATAATGTAAGCATTGCCTTTGACATGCTCTTATCAAGATTTTCTCTTTCTTTCTTGGAAATATATCTTCTTACATACAAACGTCCGTCTTTATAATCTTTATATTTTGAATCTTTGACCTGATCCTTTGTATACAGTTTATATGCATCTTCCATGTTATCGGCATCTTTTTGCTTCATAAGTGCTTTCAGTGCAACAAAAGTCTCTTCTCTCATCACATCAGGCACTGCATCTTCAATCCCTTTTTGCTGAATACCGACATTGACGATATTGGATGTAAATGTTGGAAGTGTCAGGTCACAACTTGCCTGCACGACCAGCAATAACACGATCGCCATGATCGGTACATATGCATTTTTTAAATATCGGAATAATTTAAGCATCTGATTTTTCCTTTCTTTCTTTTTTTAATATCTCTGTCTGTTTATCCAGACAATCACAGAATTTATTTAATAAACGATCAAGTTCTTCGCGCTCCTCTTTTGTAAAATATTCTTCAATCTTTTGCTGTATCATTGTGAATCTCTTATGGCATTCTTCACTGATACTTCTTCCTTTCTCAGTAAAATAAATCCTGCTTTTTCTTGAATCTTTTTCATCTTGTTTTTTCTCTATATATCCATTCTTTTCCATTCGTCCAATCATTACGTTTAACGTCGGCGGCTTCACCTGCATGATATCTGCCAGTTCTTTTTGCGTACATCCCTCGCATTTTCCTAAATGAATCAGAAGCGGCATCTGTCTTGGATGCAGATTTTGTTCTTTTAAAAGTTCAAATCCATAGATTGCACTCTTATGATTTACCTTACCGATCAAACTGTAAATGCCTTCACACTTCTTCATGTCTGCTCCTTTCTTTGCTTTCATACTTTTAATTAGACAACTAATCATTAGACGACTAATTGAAATACTAACACTTTGTATACAAAACGTCAATACTTTTCTTTTATAGAAAGATTCTTACTTTGCATAATTTCTACAATTTTTATTTCATAGGGGATTTCATCGAAATTTCCTATAAAAATAAGAAAAGAATCTTTCAGCTGTTACATTAGCCAAAAGATTCTTTTTATTACATTTATATGCTTAAAACTATCTGATTAAGCGTTTTTTCCGCAGCATTTTTTATATTTTTTACCGCTTCCGCATGGACAAGGATCGTTTCTTCCGATCTTCTTTCCTTTTACAACTGTTGTTGAATTTCTAGATTCTTTGTACAGTTCTTTTCTTCTTTCTTCTGTAAGAATGTCATCCCATTCTTTTAAGTTGTAAAGCCATTCTGCACGGCATCCAACCATATTGTAGTATAATTTTTCGAAGTCGATGTCTAAGCTTACCTGTGTATTTTCATCCATCTCTTCGATTGGGTTTGCTTCTTTTAAGCTGTCATTGATTCCATCTAAGAATCCTACGAACATCTGTAACTCTGTCTCGTATTTATCTGCTAATTCTTTGACTGTTCCAGATACAACTGTATCTTTGTCAGCTAATAATTTCTCGTAGATTCCTTTTTCAATGTTGAAGTAATTTAACCAGAACTGCTGTCCTTCTGCTGTTCTATCGTCAAATTTATATGCGTAATCACGCCATTCCTGTAATAAAGCCATGTTCATTCCATCCTTTTCTCTTTAAAATGTTATTTTCCTTTGATACTATAACAAATCTTTGGCTTTTTTTCAACAATCGACGGAAATTTTACAACAATTTAGCGGAAATCCCACTCCTTTAGGTGTGGGATTGATAGCGTCGATATAATTCGTGTATGTTAATATTGATTTTATACACGCAATGTTATATAATAGGTGTATGAAAAATAATTATAGACACTCTAATACAACTGTATCCTTGATAAATTATCATTTTGTATTTTGTCCAAGATATAGACGAAAAATTTTTCTGATACCTAAAGTAGAACAACGATTTAAAGAATTGGTCGAATTAAAATGTAAGGAGTTAGAAATAGAAATTATTGCTATTGAATGTGATAAAGACCATACACATATGTTCTTAAATTGTTTGCCTACACAAAGTCCATCAGATATTATGCACCAAATAAAGGGGTACACAAGTAAAATTCTTAGAGATGAATTTTCAGAACTATCAAAAATGCCTAGCTTATGGACAAGAAGTTATTTTGTTTCAACAGCTGGTAATGTATGCAGCGATACAATAAAACGATATGTAGAAAATCAAAAGAAACGATATTAAACGGAGAATATATTATTAGGAAGGTGGTGAATACAATGGCAAACTTTATAGTTCAATTTCCTCTTAAAACAGAAAAATATCAAGAAGATATTTTAGATAAACGTTTTGAAATTGGAAGAAAAATTTATAACTCGTTAGTAAATATAACACAAAAACGTTATAAGGAAATGACAAAAACTAAGAAATATAGAAATCTTATGTCGCAACTATCAGGAGACAAGAAGAAAGATAAACCTGTATGGAAAGAAATAGCTGAAATTAGAAAACAGTATGACATGTCAGAGTATTCATTTCACCATGATGCAAAGAAAATGCAAAAGCATTTTAAAGATAATCTAGATGCTTTTACTGCACAAAAAATTGCAACTAGCATTTGGAAATCTTATGATAAACTGTTTTATAGGAATGGTAAGAAAGTTTATTATAAAAAATATGGGGATATGAACAGTCTTGAAGGAAAATCTAATAAGACTGGTATTCGACTTAAGAATAATACGATTTTGTGGAACGGATTAAAAATACCAGTTGTGATTGACTATAATAATTATTATGAGTATCAAGCAATGCAATCAGATATTTCATATTGTCGTATTGTTAGAAAATATGTGCGAAACAAATATAAATATTATGTTCAGATAGTTTTTAAAGGAAATCCACCAGTCAAAGTAGATACAGAAACTGGTGAAATTAAACATCATATAGGGCAAGGTGATGTAGGAATTGATATAGGTACTTCTACTATTGCTTATTCATCTTCTACCGATGTAAAAATACTGGAACTTGCCGATAATGTTCAAAATATTGAAAATCAGAAACGTAGATTATTAAGAAAAATGGATAGAAGTCGCAGAGCAACCAATCCTAATAATTACAATGAAGATGGTACTATCAAGAAACAAGGTAGTAAGAAAGTAACTTGGAAGAAATCAAATCACTATATAAAATATCAAAATGGATTAAAGGAATTAAATCGTAAACAAGCAGATGTAAGAAAATATCAGCATGAATGTCTGGCAAACCAAATTATCTCTCTTGGAGATAATATTTATGTTGAAACCATGAATTTTTCAGGACTTGCTAAGAAGTCTACAAAAACAGAAAAGAATGAACAAGGTAGATTTAAAAGAAAGAAACGCTTTGGAAAATCTATTGCCAATAGAGCACCTTCTATGTTATTAGAAATAATAGACAGGAAGTTATCTTATTATGGAAAACATCTGATTAAGATTGATACTTGGAATGCAAAGGCAAGTCAGTTTAATCATTTTGATGATACTTATCACAAGAAATCATTATCTCAAAGATGGAATGATTTTGATGGAATTAAAATACAAAGAGATTTATATTCAGCTTTCTTAATAATGAATATAGCGGATGATTTGAAAAGTTTTAATATTAATAAATGTAATGAGAGATTTGAGAACTTCTATCAACTTCACAACTTAGAAGTCGATAAATTAACAGGAAATAAAAATTTAAGTAGTATTGCGATTTAAAAACAACACATAAAGGTTTTGATACGAGCCTTATACTATCGCTAATTCGCTCGTTAGAGTGATTGATAGTGAAAGTCTTATGGGAAACTCATTAGTCTTATATGCTTTCGAGTGCTCCTATGTCAAGATTTAGTACAAGTTAAAATGAGGGTTTCCTCATCTTAACTTATTAATATCGATTCATTCTGCTGAAGCTTATGATATCGTTCTTCATAATCATTTGGCGACATATAATCACAATGACTATGAATTCGTTTTGTGTTATAAAAAGCTTCTACATATTCGAATACTAATTGATATGCATGTTTATGATCACGGATCTTAAATCGATTCAACCATTCACGTTTGATTAAAGAATGGAAAGATTCAATACATGCATTATCCCATGGATAAGCCTTTTTTGAATAACTGCATTGTATACCTGCCGTGACACGTTTGTATTCTTTCGATACATACTGGCTGCCACGATCTGAATGCAAGATCAAAGGCTTTTCAATGTTACGTCTTGCTTTTGCTTTATTTATAGTTTCAATCACACAGGATACTTCCATGCTTTTTGAAAGTGTCCATGCAATGATCTTTCTGGAATATAAATCCATAATACTAGTTAAATAGACAAATCCGTCTATCGTCCAAATATATGTGATGTCAGAACACCAAACGGCATTTGGACGCTCTGGATTAAAATGTTCATCAAGGATATTTTGTAATTTATTACTGAAATCAGAATCTCTTGTGGTAATTGTCCATGGCTTAACCCATTGAGCTTTTAGACCCATTTGCTTCATATATTTACCAACTGTTCGTTCAGAAATGATCTCTCCAGCTTCACGTAATTGTTTCGTGATCTTAGGAGCTCCATAATTCTGTTTCGATTCATCATAAATATCCTTGATATTTGCTTTTACAGCTTCACGACGTTTGGCTGTGTTCGAAGGAACACGCTTTTTCCATGCGTGATAGCCAGAACGAGAAACGCCAAGATATTTCAACATTCCAGAGACAGAAACCCGGCGTTGGGCCTTGTGGGCGGATTCTGCCTTTTCAGAAATTTCAAGATAAATGGCTTCTGTCATTTTCCCAGAATGTTGATTGCTTTTTTTAATACATCAAGAGCATCTTGTGCATCCCGTAATTCACGTTTTAATCTTGCGATTTCTTTTGCTTCATCAGAAGCATAGTTACCAGAGCCACGATTTTCAATATCACCTGTTTCACGAAGTTCTTTCTGCCAGCGCGTTAGAGATTGGTGGCTGATACCAAGGTTTGAAGCACAACCAATTAATCCTAGATCTTTATGATCATGATAATATTGGACTGCATCAATTTTAAACTGTTTGTCATAGTGCTTTGCCATAATGAGATCCTCCTTCAGTACAATACACACATCATACCATGAAATGCTTCATAAGGAATCCTCATTTTGACTTGTACTATTTATATTCTAACACCAGAGTATATCTGGAAGTGAATGTACATAAGAACCCGACGTGCTTTAGCCGTTGGAGTATCAGATAAAAATCCCCCATTCCACGGCTTCGCAGAGTGGGGGAATACTTAAGGGGAGGATAAGTATTTCTCTATCCAGTTCTTTTATTAACTGGATATTCTTATTATGTCCTCTCTTTTGCTTCTTATACACTTCTTTATAAATTATGTTAAAATCAATCCACTCTTCTGGATGGAAGTGCCATGTCATAAATATAACCGTCAATTAATAATGTTCTTTATATATCATTATCATAACATATTTTACTCTTTTAAAACGCTCAAATATATGCTAGGATACCTCATAGGTATACATAGTTACGAAAGGATATTATCATGCAGAAACAAAAACGTATGAAGCAGATCACAGCGATCCTGCTGATCATTATATTACTTGCCATCATCGGATCTACCATCTATTTTGCAGTGATCGGAAGTCAGTTATTCTGGATATCACTGTTTTTGATGTTTTTCTTTCCGATCTTTTTATGGGCAATGTCATTTTTGTATAAATGGAGTAAAAATAAGAATGAATAAAAAATCCCCACTCTATACCATTGGCAAAGCAGGGGGGATTCTTAAGGGGAGGATATGTATCCTTCCTTTTTTATTTACCATTTTACTTTCTGATTCTTTCTAAATATTCTTTGATATTCTTCTCATATCCATTTTCCGTTGGCTCGTAAAATGTTGTTCCCAGAAGTTCATCTGGAAGATACTGTTGTTTTACATAATGATCCGGATAATCATGTGCATATTTATATCCGATTCCATGTCCTAATTTGGCTGCACCTTTATAATGAGCATCTCTTAAATGGTTTGGAACTGCCCCGATCTTATGATTTCTGACAGCTTCTAACGCCTGATCGACTGCCATGTATGCTGCATTGCTCTTTGGCGCACTGGCTACATAGGTCACTGCCTGTGCCAGAATGATCCTTGCTTCCGGCATTCCGATCCGCTCAACTGCCTGTGATGCTGCAACTGCCACCTGAAGTGCTTGTGGATCAGCATTTCCAACATCTTCGGATGCACAGATCATGATTCTTCTTGCAATAAATGTCACACTTTCTCCGGCATCGATCATTCTTGCCAGATAATAAACTGCTGCATCCGGGTCGGATCCTCTCATACTTTTGATAAATGCTGAGATCACATCATAGTGGTTATCTCCGTCTTTATCGTATTTTGTCACTCTTTTCTGGATACATTCCTGTGCTACTTCGATATCAATATGAATCTTTCCGTCTTCGGCTGGTTCTGTTGTTAAGATTCCAAGTTCGATCGCATTTAAGGCACTTCTTGCATCTCCTTCTGCCATATCAGAAAGAAAATCTAACGCGTCATCTGTAATCGTTGCTCCGTAGATTCCCATTCCTTTTTCATCATCGGTTATGGCTCTTTGTATCAACTTTTTAATGTCTTCTTTATCAAGTGAATGTAATTCAAATACATTTGATCTTGATATCAACGCCTGATTGACTTCAAAATACGGATTCTCTGTCGTTGCCCCGATTAAAATGATCGTTCCGTCTTCCACAAATGGCAGCAGGTAATCTTGCTGTGCTTTATTGAATCTGTGAATCTCATCGATGAACAAAATCGTCTTCTTCTGATACATTCCAAGAGATTCTTTTGCATCGGCTACTGCTTCCTGCATATCTTTCTTGCCAGATGTTGTGGCATTCATCTGCACAAAATTTGCCTTTGTTGTATTGGCAATGACTTTGGCTAACGTTGTCTTTCCTGTTCCCGGTGGCCCATAGAAAATGATAGAGCTGATCTTGTCAGCTTTGATCGCCCTGTATAGTAATTTATCTTTTCCGATAATATGTTCCTGTCCAACCACTTCATCAAGAGTTGTCGGTCTCATTCTCCCTGCTAATGGGGATTCTTTATCTTTATTTAATTCTCTTGCATATTCAAATAAATCCATAGTTTTCCTCCAGATTTTATCTTAGCACAGGGTATTTAGAAAATCTATCAATTGTTAATAGTTTTTTTATAAATAGGTCATGATTTTATCATATTCCTCTGATATAATAAGAGAAGTTAATAACAAAGCACGGGTTAGGAGTTATCATGAAAAATACAGCAATTGAAAAACTTTCTTATACCGAAGTTACGAAGAATATCAGCCAGGCTGAATATGACCAGACACAGGAAGAATACATCCTGTCCAAATCTCCTGATAAATATATGATCAGTCTTCCGGTCAAGGTATTAATGTTTGAAGGAGCAGAGGACAGTTCCCCATTTACATATTATTTTTATATGGAAAATGATGAAGATCTTTATCTGATGCAGAGGAAACGAAACGGATCAGTCGTCGATAAGACTAAAATTCCTCTGACAAAAGAACAAGGACAGAAGATTTTGGATGGCGATTATCAGTTTTTATTAGACAGCGATGAACCATTGCTTAATTCTCTTTATTTTCAATTTACGGTCAATCAGTTGCATCCTTTATATAAGAAGGAATGTACAAGAAAGATTTTTCATCAGAATCGCTTCTTGGACGAGATCGTGGATATTCATATTGTGAGAACGCCTTTTGAAGAAGATAAGGACTTCTTTGCCACACATGATACGATGCTCAAAGGTGGTACGAAGAATAATCTTAGAAGAAATACAAGACAGTATTTAAATATGTCGAAACCTATGGCGGATTTGCTAAATTATCAGAATTCGTTAATGTAGATTTTGATTTGAAAGTAGTGCTCTGTTGTATGAGCCAGAAAGAACATGAGAAGCAATATTTATAATAATCAAGGTTGACACTCCGCATTTTTGAAAGCGTTTTTTACAAATCGCTGATTCGCGCCTGTTCCTTTGGAAACTCCCTTGTTGCGAGCCAAAATGCCCTCAACTTCGGTCAGACATCCAACCACAGGACGCTGCGAATTTGTAAAAAACGCATTCAAAAATTGCTCATGTTGTCAACCTTGATTATTATAAATATTGCTTCTCATGTTCTTTCCGTCTCATACAACGGAATACTATTCAAACCACTACAAAGTATGTATGTTAAACTGTGCTGGATTTCAACTCTAGATGATTGTTATCGGAATTTTCTTTTTAACATATCATGGATATTAAAAATTTATTTCCATTCAATTTTTATTTTATAATCACCATTTGTACTGCTTAGCATCCCAGTAATTAATGTTTCTGCATTATTCTTTGCTACTTTCAGTACTCCCTTCTTCTTAGATTGCTCTATTATTTCTTCTTTTAATTCCGTCTGTGCATTATTTAAATCTTCTATATTAATTGGATTAAAAATATTATTAGCTTCATCCAATCTTTTAAATGAATCATTGTCAATACTAACACCCGTAATTTCTACTTTTGGTAATTTTACAATTATATCTTTTCCTTTTTGTCTTACATCAGCCTTTGTAAGATCTTTAATTCCAGCCTTTACTGTTGCATCATATTGTACTGTAAAACTTTTCTCTGTAAACGGAATCTTCCATTTTTTAAATCTTTTTGAATCCGCCTTCGTAATTACTGCAGTACATAAATAATTTCCCGTATTAAGTTCCGCCGCTGCTTTTAATTTTTCTTTAATTATTTTTACATTACTTGTTTCTTCATGTGTTATTTTAGGTTTTATTTTATTATAGCCAAAGTTTACACCCATACCCAAAAAAACTATAATTACTACTACAGTTAATATTTTTGTTACTACTCCCTTTAATACATCTTTCATTACATTTTCCTCTCTTCTCTTTGGTATATTCTTTCTCCTAATTTGAAATATATTTATCATTTGTTACACATTCTATTTTATCGAATATTCCTTACTTTCACAAGCAATCAGATCATAATACCTGTTCTAAAAATACCTGATTCAATTCCTCCCATCCCACCTTCTCCCCATTATCCAACAACTTTACTTTTTCCTTTATCTCCAAAATCTCCCGATCAAGATATTCATTCAATCTATCCATCCTCTCTATTTCTCGTATCTCTGGTGAATTCATCTTAAGATCCAATAATTTTTCCACATCTTTCTGAAGTGCTTCTGGAAGCTCTGCCTTCATTAACTCTGTAAATAACATTGGCGGTGGTGTTCCTTTTTCTAGTATCCATCGGCATGCCAGAACTGGCCGTAGTACATAAAAGTATTTTTTTGCCCTTACTTTTTCTCCTTTTAAATATTCCCGATAATTTCCTTCTGCCATGCTGATATAATGATATAAGCTTTTCTTTGTAGAGAAATATTTCATCATTAAATTTCTGATCTTATCGGCAAAGGCTGTTTCTTTGTATATAATTGGCGATGTGAACCATTCGAATAATGTTGGATTTGATTTATATAATAATCTTAATGTCTTCTGTAAATCCCATCCATTGATATCCAGTTCTTCATCGATTGGTAATTCGATAACATCTCGCATTTTGTTTAATCGGAGATAGTTTTCCAGTTTTCTGATATAAATGAATCTCACATCGTAATCACTATCTGGTGATGCAAATCCCCATGCTCTGCTGCCTGATTCTACAGCTAATAGAATCTTTATGTTTTCTTTTTCCTCTATTTCTTTTAATTTTTCTATAATTTTTTGTCTCACCTAATCACTCCTCTCCTGATGATTTTCTTTCCTTATATTTTGATAATATTATTGTAACAATATAAAATATTGTGATTACGAAGCCTTAAAATTGAACACAGGCTTCATCACTTCCACTACATCCACTGACTCACTGACCACATCAATAATATCTTCTAATGATTTATACGCCATCGCTGCTTCATCCAGTGTCTGTTCATTGACTGATGTTGTGTAAATTCCTTTCATAGATTCTTTGTATTTTTCCATATCTAACTGTTCCTTCGCCTTCGTTCTTGACATTAATCTTCCAGCTCCATGTGGTGCCGAATTATTCCATTCTTTATTTCCTTTTCCGATTGCCAGAATTGAACCATCCCTCATATTCACAGGAATCAATACTTTTTCTCCTTGATGCGCTGCGATTGCACCTTTTCTTAGAATCATTTCTTCTGTGTCAATATAATTATGGATTGTATGGAAAGATTCTTCTGCCGTCATACCTGTTCTTTCTAAAATGATCTCTGCCATTCTCTCTCTATTTCTTCTTGCAAATGCCTGACAGATTTCTACATCATGTAAGTAATCTTCTAAAAATCTTCCATACAACCAGCAAAGATCTTCTGGAATACTTAAAACTTTTGTTTTATAGCTTTTCTTTAGCTCTTTTAATGCATCTTGTATCTCATTTCTCCGGCCTGCTGCCTTATAAGTTTTTATGATTTCATCTCTTTTGGCAAAATATTCCTCTTTTCCCATGTGAAGATCTACTGCCAGCTGCTGATAGTATTCTGCCACCTGTTTTCCCAAATTACGGCTACCTGAATGGATAACTAAATAATATGTTCCCTCTGATGCCTGATCGATCTCAATAAAATGATTTCCACCGCCAAGTGTTCCAAGGGAGCGTTCTAATCTTTTTGTATTGTTTAGATTTCTTCTGCATCGTAATTGTTCAAGATTAAGTCGTTCTTCTCTGCCTTCCCATACATTCTTTCCAGAAGGAATATAATGACATGCTTCATCTATTTTTTCGAAATCTAATTCTTTCTCTTTCAATTTCACTGTATACATTCCACATCCAATATCAACTCCGACAACATTTGGACATGCTTTATCAATGACAGTCATTGTTGTTCCAATCGTACATCCAGCTCCTGCATGGACATCCGGCATAATACGGATTTTGCTGTTTCTTGTCAGTTCATAATCACACATCGTTCTGATCTGTTCGATCGCTTCTTCTTCGATTACTTTTGCATAACAGATCGCTGTATTTACTTTTCCCTTAATCTCTAACATATTTCTCATTCCTTTCTTTTTTCTTTATTCTATCTGGAAATATGCCTCTTATCATGGAAAAAAAGTTGCGAACTGTTTTATCGCTGTCTTATGAAGTTCCATAATTGCGATATTACTGTTCCCAACTTTTTTGTTTTCTTAAACGTTCTTTGATTAAATTTACAAAATGCTCTGGCTGTACAACTTTGATCATCGGTCCAAATGACAAAATACGAATTACCATCTCTGTCTCGTCATCTTTGTCATAATCCACTGTAATCTGATATTTGTTTTTCGCGATTCTTTCCGCTTTCTTTGGAAAATGTGCAAACTGTAATAGAACTCTTTCTAAGGCCTTTCTTTCATCTTCGAGTTCAAAGATCACTCTTCTTTTTCTTGGTGGAATTCTGTGAATCAGCTTTGTATTCTCGGTTGTTTTTGTGCCTTCACAACTTACAATCCGTCCAAGATTGACGGTTCCGCCTAGTCTGCTTCCAAATCCTGCGACACGGAATTTATCATCTTTTTCGGAATATTCAAGATATTTCGGCAAAATCTTCATTGATACTTTTTGGCCTTTATGATTATATGTAGTAATTTCTAACGGGTATTGATTCTTAATCGCGTCAAGGATCATTCTGAAATTTCTAATATAAACTTTATCTGTATAATCATCTCCATCTTGATATTGGTCAAAGATATAGAAATCATCTAGAGTAAATAATGGTTCTATCTCTGGAAAGTCTATTTCTTTCAGATCATCTTGAAATAAATGAATTCTTGGATCTTGGCAGATGGATTTTAACCATCGTTTTTGAATTGTTGTAAGTGGCATGGATGGATGATTCTTTAGAACCGTTGTTCCATCTGACCTAATCAACTGCCATTTTTGTTCTCTTAGTGCTGGTTCTATGCTTAGTACACTTTCTGAAAATGCATATTTCTCTATAATCTTACATATCTCATCTTTCTTTAATGGATGATCTAATGCTACCTCCAGAATTTTGGCAACTGTCTGATAATACACACTGTAAATTTCATGAAATATCATTGTACTTCACCACCTTCCAGATCATATAGTTCATACATTTTTTGAATATCTCTTTTAAACTGGGTTTCCAAAATCTTGTTTGAAAAATGAATTTCTGTGATCCTGCATAGAAAAGTCCTGATCCATGGCACTAGTTCACTTGCATCGTATACTTCTGCATAAAAACGGCTTGTATGATCATCAATCTTTTTGACTTTTCCGCATCTCTTTTCCCGTTCCAGTCTTTGATGGATATATGGTTCATTTTCTTCATAATGAACTGTAAACTCTACAGTCTCCATCCTCTCTCCTGACCTTGAAGTTGTGCTGACACCCCATATGTGTTTCTTCATGTATTTCAATTTTTTTCTTAATTCTTGAAAATCTTTATCTTCTTTTTCTATTTTTACTGATATTATACGATCTAGTCTGAAAGATGAAATTCGTTTAAACTGTTGGCTGTACGCCATCAAGTACTGTCTGCCACTTTGTACGCTGATGAAAATTTGTAATGGAATTACTTTCATTTTTGTCTTATTGCCTGTCCTTTTTTGAAGCATTTGAATTGTCACACTGCTTTTCTTCTGCATTGCTTCGAATAACTGACACATCACATCACTATCCATCGTTCCTGTGATGTAGTGATGTTTAAATGCAAATTTTCCTTTATGTTTTAGCTGCTGGTCCAGCAAAAATGAACCTATCACCCCGCATGGTACTATTTCTGAGAAATAATCTAAAATATCTATATTACCTTTATAAATTTGATCTGATTTCTTATAATATAATGTTTTTCCACATTTTTCAGTTTCTATGATTCCCTCGTTCACATATTCTCTTAATTTCTTGCGGATTGTTGACTCATCAAATACTTTTGGACTTTCAAATACAGAAAGATATTGATCTACTTGCTTTGTAATCTCATGAATGGAAAGACTTTCTTTTGCTGATTCTAAAATATCCATTATGATAAAATGGAACGTGATATCACCATCAGTAAAACTCTTTATCTTCCATGCCTGATACAATGGATTATGTTCTGTGATCCGACTGTCGATGGATAAAAAGACATTTTTCCCATTTTCTGTTTGGTGAAATTGTATATAATTTCCTAGGATACTTTCTATGCGGCGGCGTTCATTATCATAAGATCTTGGGCTTTTTCTTGTGTATTCTTCTCGTTTTTTGAAACCATAGACATAGAATTCCCGCATATAGCTACGGATACGGTTGAAGTTTTTGATCAATTCTTTGTATGCCATGGTTTCACCTCGTTTACACTTTTCTGTTCAATTCTTCATAGCTGTCAAGTACCGTTACTGAAAACTTATAAAAAGTTATAAACCTTTATGTTTCATTCCTACTTCAACGAGTATGCTTTTGTAACGAATCAATTCATGTACTACTCACAAGTTCCTGTACTCTCCATAGGCGTTAATTCCTGACTAACGTATCAGTACATATCGCTAAATCTTTAATCCCTAAATCAATCCCTATCCCATCATTGGAGGGAACACTAACACAGTCTTCGTATTCAATGCCTACTGTGATCCACCAGTTGATTCCATCATATTTAATACGGGGATCACTATAGTTACAATCCGTAGGTATCCGATTCTTTTCCGCAAGTCTGATCCAGTTTATCTTTTGCTTATTCTTCTTTTTGCTCAGATTTTATAGCATCGTTAATTAATTTTTGTGATTCAGTAATGCAACCAATTACCATGGCTAATTCGGATGATATATTTTTTTCTTTGTATATATCAGTGATTTTATCATATTTTTCGTCAAAAATAAATCTGCTAATATTGAATATTGTGTTGACATCGTCGTTGTGAAATTTTAAATATTCGCTTTTACGAAGTTCAATTAAGTTAAATTTATAATCCGAAATTAAAGGTTTAAAAACATCTGGGATTTCTAGCATATCAATTAGGGAATGAGGACCGTCCCATGGATTTTCCCCATAGTAAATACATATTGTAAGAACGCTGTGTAATCGATCCGTTTTCTTCATTGTGATCATACTAGCAAAAACAAGAACAAATGTCAATATATGTAAAATAAGATAAGCATAAATAATGAAACAAAAAAGAAGATATGAGCTGCCGAGAGCGATAGCAGATTATTTCTTAACAGATAATTATTGAGTGTTAACACAGAATTCGTCTGATAAGTTCTAAATCATTGGAAAAGTAGTAGAGGAAACATCCAAAACAAAATTTCAATATCTTAAGAACAAATTAAACGAATATTATATGAATGGTAAAGTAAGAAATAAAATTTTAAAGATAATGAAAAAGAGTTAGGTTTTTATTCAATGTCATCTTAACTTAATGACATTGAATAAAAACCTAACTCTTTTGTTATTATCAGTATAAAATTAAGAATGATTTGGTCTGTTTTTGTATGTAGATTTTACATATCCTTGATGATGCCAAGTTCGATTACCACTCTTAGTTGTCCAATAAATGTAGTCTCCTTGTTTAACAGAAGAGTAGGATTTTGAATATCGATAACTGGAATCAGTGTATAAATTACAAGGTAAATTTCCTAAACCATCAGTTCCTTCTTCGATCATAGAAACTGCAACACCTTTTGAATTTGTGTAAATATGCTGATTTGTATCAAGTCCACAATGTTTAGCAACATGATCTACTCCATAATGACCTTTATCCACTTTATTGGCAGAATCTATTGAGCAGGCAACACCCCAACAAGCGGCTACATACTCATTGGTCATAAATGTTTCTTCAAAAGCCATAGGACGTTCGTATTTTCGTTTCATAAAATTCCCCCTAATGTATTAATTTAGTCGTAATAAGTATACTTCCCCTTAAAATATACAACATCATTATATAAAGAAAAACTGCTTGAAGCAAGTATTTTTATGAAAAATTCAATGATTGATAGGTAAATATTATGATATGCGAAGAGATTACATGTGAACTTAAGATTATTCACTGGTAGATTATGAAAAAATAAGGATTTTTTTACAAATGATTGAAAAATCTAGGATTTCAGACTATAATAAAGTAAAAATATTAAATTAGAAGATGATGTTTTGTTGAAATAGCAGATTACGAAAAAAAGATGCCTTTTACAGATGGTTTATTGCGTTAAATGGCAGATTCTAGTATAATATAGTCATGAGAAAAGATGTTGCAGAATGATAACGCAATATAAGATGAAGATAGAATTTGTATAGAAGGAAAGGGGAAAAGATTATGAAAAGAAGATATGAAAGACCAAGTGCTTATATAGAAGAATTTACACCGAATGAGTATGTGGCAGCTTGTGGAGAGGGTGGAACTATTTATAAATTTCAATGTACAGCAGGTGGAGGAAAAAATGGTGACCTTACAGATATAACAGGTACGATAAATTATACAGATGGTGGAAGACATAAGGAGTTAGGTACAAAAAAATATACTAGTTATCATGCATGTAATGCTGAACATAGTGCATCTAGTAGCGATACTTTTGTTAGAGGACGTTATTATCCTAATGGTGGATATGATAACCTTAAAGGTAAGTATGAAGAAGTGTATATTTGGTTTGAACCAGTAAGTAAGGATTGGTGGGGAAATAAAGGATATGATATTCATGCAACTACCAATTTAAATCCGGAAACATGGGAAACAGCTAAATCATAAAAAATACAAAAAGAACCGAGCTACCGGTTCTTTTTTATTACAAGGAGAGTGATCATGGACTTATTTGACACTAATACTACCTTCGAACGCCAACTTTTTGCAAAGGCAGCAAGGAACCGTATTCCGCTTTATGGAGTACTAGAGTTATTGCCTCTCTGCAACTTAAACTGTGACATGTGCTACGTTCATTTATCCAAACAAGAAATGCAGTCGCAAGGTGGATTGCAGAGTGTGGATGAGTGGATTTCTTTTGCTCATCAGATGAAGGATGCAGGGACATTGTTCTTGTTGTTAACGGGTGGGGAGCCTTTATTATTTCCGCAGTTTAAAGAATTATACTGTGCATTAAAAGATATGGGCATGATTCTCACGCTCAATACCAATGGAACGTTGATCAATGAGGAATGGGCGGAATTTTTTGCGAAGAATAAGCCACGAAGGATAAATATAACTTTATATGGATCGAAGAATGAGACATACGAGAATCTATGCCATATGAAGGATGGATTTGACAAAACGATCAGAGGGATTGAATTATTAAAAAAATATAAGATTGATGTCAAGATCAATGGAAGTCTTGTAAAGAAGAATTTTCATGACAGGATGGAGATCATAGATATCGGAGAAAAGTATGATATCCCAGTTCGGATCGATACTTATATGTATCCATCCGTGCGTGAGCGGACAACTCCTTTTAATTTTCAGGAGAGATTAAACCCAGAGGATGCTGCAAAGGCAAGGGTTGAAATCTTACACCGGGAAATGGGGGATGAACTTTTTGAGCAATATGCGAAGCAGACCATTTATCTGGCAGAACATACAGAAGAAGGAGATGCCTGTCCTGGGCATATGACATGCCGAGCTGGGCAGAGTTCGTTTGTTATTAATTGGCAAGGTATGATACGTTCATGTGTCGTGTTAGATCAGCCAAGTTACGATGCCTTTGACACAACGGATGATTTTATGACATTATGGAATAAGATCGTGAGAGAAACAGAAGAGATCAAAACAAGTGTGGAATGCAATCAATGCAAATTAAGACATGTATGTAACACATGTGCAGCGGCAGCAGTTGCAGAATGTGGAGATTTTGAGGGTGTTTCAAAATATTTATGTGAATATACAAAGGAAACAGTTAGGAATTTAAAAGAGTTTTACTAAGAAGCAAAATATGGAGAAAGAAGTTGCATAAAGGACTTCCTTCTCCATATTTTATACATAATAAGTTATTCAATATTCTCAAGATACTTCTGAACCATTTCATCCTCGCCCCAATCTATATGCTTCAATACAAAATCATACAAAGGCTGCACAACATCCGCATCTTCTTCTAACTCATCTACAATTTGGTCAAAAGATTTATTTTTATGGATTTTTTTCACGATTAACTTAAGCTTATTTTCGGTTTGTCCTTGTAATCTGCCTTCTAATCGTCCTTCCTGGCGACCTTTTTCCTCTAATGATTAATCTAAATAAACATGTAGTTTTCTTCCAAAGAAAAAAAGTAACCATATATATATACTCTTTTCCATTATATTTTGTAATGTTTTTTTCTTTGCCTCTGGAATTAAAAATTTTTCATAAAATAAACTACTCATTGATTCCATCGTCAGTAAATTTCTTGTTTTTTCAATTACATCCTTCAATAATTCGCCATCATCAATCTCTAATATTTCTATATTTCCATTAATAACTTCAAAAATAATTTTCATATTATCACTTCTTGAAGTAGCTTTTTTTGTAGATAATCGCTCATATACAATACTGTATCTTCCTGTAACATCTTTTGATAAAATTAACTTATAACGACATACAACAAGAGAATCAAGAATTTTCACCATAAAATCGCTTTCAATGGATAATTGGATTGTTTAAATAACCTGAATCTGTAAGAATATTCTTTAAAATCTTAACTGAAGTCACTATTCCCGATTTTCCCGATCCATTCATTCCGTAAATTCCTTTGATATTATATCCATTCATATCTGGATTTTTAGAAATTATTTTTTTATAAAATGATAGTTTCACATCTTCATCTAATGATTTTATCCCTTTAACTGAATAATTAATCAAATATATAAGTTGCACTTTCTGATTACTTCCTTTTCAATTTAGCTTCCGCCACTTCACACCTTTTACTTCCTCTAATAGATAATCTCTCCGTCCATGATCGTAACCAATACTTTCGTATCTAATATTTCTTTTGGCTTAACCTCGAACAGATTTCTATCTAACACGATCACTTCGGCCAGCATTCCTTCTTTTAATATTTCTGCCATTGTAATCCTTTGATCATCTTTCTTGCTTTGATCTGTATCCGTATGCTAACTAAGATTATAGCTGAATTAATGGTGCATTCTTCCTATGATGTGAAAGAATCCTGCAGAATCTATTTACCAGAGGTTAATGCAGCTCTATCAACACAAGAAGATGAAGAAACAGATTATTCTAAATTTTATCTGTTCTGTAAAAAATATTAATTAACCACAAGAGAACAGGATATCTTAAAACTACTCCTTGATGATATGAACAATACAGAGATCAGTGAAACTTTATGTATTTCCGTTGGTACTACAAAAGCTCATATTCATAATATATTTGCAAAAGTTGATATAAAACGTAGACGTGATCTGATGCAGATTTATGAAAAATATACAGCTTCTACTGAAGATGAATAACAATATGTTTTGCATAAAAATAATACCATTCACATTTTTTGTTGAATGGTATTATTTTTATTACTTATGAAGATATTTCTCCTTTGTTGCCATCCCACCCCGGATATGACGTTCCGATTTGTTGATATCAAGCACTTTCCTTGCTTGTCTTGCAAGTGTTTTGTTGATCATCTCTAATCGTTCTGTCACATCCTTATGTACTGTGCTTTTGCTGACTCCAAACTGCTTAGCTGTCTGGCGGACGGTTGCATTGTGCTCGATAATGTAAGTTGCACTTTCAATAACCCGTTCTTCCATGTATTTCTTCAATGGAAAAGCCCCCTGTAAATGTTGTTTTTACAGTTTATGCAGGTTTCTAGAGTTTGATAACGTTAATTATTGGTTGAATATTCGCTAGCGGAAGATAAAAGGAATTTCTTTTTCTATTATTTTGATTTAAAATAGTAGAAAATTCCAATAATGTCCGCCAAAAACCACCCTATCGGCACTGACATCCAGATTCCCTTTAATTCGTTTTTCTTCCTTTGCCCCGTAGTTTTGTGCCACGTAGGTTGAAAATGCATTTCCGAAGTCTTGTACTGACATGTATGCGAAGGAGTCTATCTTCACTGCGGCGGCAAATGCTGCCATAATAACGGTTCCAAAGCTGTTTACTAATCCTTGTACCATCAGAATTCCAAAGTTCATGATTGACTGCTGTAAGCTTGTCATAACGGATAAATTAAGGATAAGAGAAAGATTTTCTTTTCCCCAATACATATCTTCTTTTGTGATCCTGATATCTTTCACTTTCACATATGCATAGATACAGATTCCAATTCCCAATACATACTGTGAAAATACAGTTGCTCCTGCTGCTCCTTGGACTCCCCAGTGGAATTTTAGTACGAACAGTAAATCTAGGATTATATTTAAGATGGATGAAACTGCAAGAAATAGTAATGGCACCATCGAGTTTCCGATTGCTCGCAGAAGGTTTGCAAAATAATTATATAAAAATGTTGCAAGGATTCCTAAGAATATTACCCATAAATAGTCTTTCATCAGTCCTTTGATCGATGTTGGAACTCTTAAGATCCATAGGATTCCATCCATGCCAAGGTATACAAGAATATTGATCAGTAGTGCGATTGCTCCGATCAGACAAAATGCCATAAAAATACTTTGTCTCATTTTCTTTTTTTCGCCGCTTCCATACAGCATGGAGATTGCTGCTCCGCTTCCCATACAGAGTCCAAGAAGTATTGATGTTAAAAATGTCATAAGTGTATAAGAAGAACCAACAGCTGCCAATGCATCGGCACCCAGGTATCTTCCGACAACCCAGGTGTCTGCTACATTGTACAGCTGTTGTAATAGATTTCCAAACATTAATGGCAGGGCGAAAAGTAATAAATTGACCGTGATCGGTCCTTTTGTTAAATTTCGCTGCATTTTTCTCTCCTGACCTTAAAATCTAGAAGTATACCAGTTGTTCTTTTGGTGGTTCTGATTTTTCAATGCGGATTGCTGTCAGGATTGGCATTGTTTTATCGTATGCTTCGTTGTATTCTGAATGAATCTGTGCTGTTAATGTAACCCATTCATTATTGAGAATTCTCTTTAATGTCTTAGATTTTGTATGATTTAATCTACACAGATATCCGATAAATGTCATATCATCTTCACAGCAAGTCATTGCTTTACGTCCAGGGATGATCATTCCTGGAGGCATCTTAGGACTTCTCTGAACCTGAACTCGCATTTCCACTGTCTTTCCTTCATAAACCTGTGGACGTTCCATAGCATCAATATACCAGATTCCATAATCTTCATCTTCGACTTTGATCACTTCTGCGTTCACATCATATGGAAGAAGTTCATCCTGTTCCATTTCTTTTCCATCGGCACGTTCAAAACCTACCTGTGCTCTTGGATTGACTGCTTTGATGCTTCTTCGAAAGCTTCCCATATTTGTATTGTCATCACAGCGGTTGAAAATGACAAGATCGGCCATTTTAAACATTTCCATAAATAAAGATTTCATGTTCTTTAAATACATATCTGCAGTTGATGCATCCACTGTTACGATTGCCTGATACAGTTCAAGATCTGTCTCATCAATAACATCCATCAGATCATCAATAGAATACATTCCATTGTACTCGATCATGACACGGTCTGGATAGTAATTTCTCTGGCATCCTCTGACAAATTCCTTTGTGAAATCTTCCATTTTCTCAATGTTGATCACGAAAGAATTGGTCTTTTCAAGCATTTCTTTGTCGTATTCGACTTCTCCTTCTTCAAACGTAAGGATCATTGTTTTTTCGCCGTCATTAAAATAGTCCTGGCTTAATGTTTCTTTGATCAGTGTGGATTTTCCACTCTCTAAAAATCCCCACACCAGGTATGCCGGTATTTCGTACATTCTTTTTCCTCCTGTTATCTTAGAAGAATAAACCTTCTAATTCGTCTTCTTTTAATTTAGATCCGATCACGCAGATTCTTCCTGTGTAATCAGCACTTCCTTCACGGATTTCATATTCTCCTGGAACAAGGTCAAACTGAACCCATGATCCGTCTTCTGTCTGTAAGATACCTTTGGATCTTAAGATCATGCCATAGCTGTCATCTTTGGATAATTTCTGTAAAATTGTTTCCAGTTCTTCTTTATTATATTTCTTAGGTGTTTCTTTACCCCAGCTTGTAAATACTTCATCTGCATGATGGTGGTGATGATCATGATCGTGGTCATGTCCGCATCCACATCCACATTCTTCATCATGATCATGGTGATGATGCTCATGGTCGTGATCGTGATGTTCATGATCGTGGTCATGGTCATGATGTCCTCCGCATACAGGGCAGATTTCCTCTTCTTCTAATAATTCTTTCACCATGTCATTTCCATCTTCCATAACTTTTAAGATCTGTTCTCCTGAAAGTTCATCCCATGGTGTTGTGATGATGGCTGCTTTTTCGTTATGTTCACGAAGAAGTGCTACGCTTTCATTTAATTTATCTTCTGTCACATCTCCTGTACGGCTTAAAATGATAGATCCTGCATATTCTACCTGGTTGTTATAGAATTCACCGAAGTTTTTGATATACATCTTGCATTTCTTTGCATCTGCAACTGTTACAAAGCTGTTTAAGTCAAGTTTGACATCTTCTGCAACACCCTGTACAGCTTTGATAACGTCAGATAATTTACCAACACCTGATGGTTCGATGATGATACGATCTGGGTTGTACTGTGTTACTACTTCTTTTAATGCGCTTCCAAAATCTCCTACTAAAGAACAGCAGATACATCCGGAGTTCATTTCTGTAACTTCGATTCCTGCATCTTTTAAGAATCCTCCATCAATACCGATCTCACCAAATTCGTTCTCGATCAGTACGACTTTCTCTCCTTTTAATGCTTCTTTTAATAATTTCTGGATCAGTGTTGTTTTACCTGCTCCTAAAAATCCTGATATAATATCAATCTTTGCCATTTTATATTACCTTCCTTTTGTATTTTCCTTTTCATTAAAGTATCTACAAAAAGGTATCCACAAATGATTGTGCAATACCCCATATAAAGCTATTTTACTACTTCCATCAAATTTGTCAAAACATTCTTTCAAGAGTATAATAAAAAACAATCAAAACAGAAGGAGTTATAGTGCTTATGAGAAAATATTACCCAAATTACTCCATTGGAACTGATGCCTATTCTGACATCCCTATGGTATGTGAAAAATACGGAACAAAAGCTGTGATCATCGGTGGAAAGCGTGCTTTGGCTGCCGCTGCTGATCTGATCAAAGAAGCTATCAAAGACAGCAAAATTACAATCACTGGTGTTTTTGAATATGGCGGTGAAGCAAGCCGTGAACATATAGATGAATTAAATTCTCATCAAGAAGTCGTCGATGCTGATATGATCTTTGCCTGTGGTGGCGGAAAAGCGATCGATACTTGTAAAGTGTTAGCTCAGGAAAGTAAACGTCCATTCTTTACATTTCCAACAATTGCCTCTACTTGTGCTTCCTGCACATCCCTTGGTATCATTTATCATCCAGATGGCTCTCTTCGTGAATATTCTTTTCAGGAGAAACCTTCTGAATGGATCTTTATCAACACACAGGTGATCGCCAATGCCCCTGAAAAATATCTGTGGGCTGGAATCGGTGATACAATGGCTAAATTTTACGAATGCACAACAAGTGCCCGTGATGATGAATTAGACCACAGCACTTCCATGGGTGTCCAGATCAGTAATCTTTGTGCCAAACCATTAGTAAAATATGGTGTCGAAGCTTTGGAAGAATGCAGAACTCATAAACCAGGAAAAGCTTTGGAAGAAGTCATTCTTGGAATCATTGTTTCTACTGGTTTTGTATCAAACCTTGTCGGCATTGATTTAAATACTGGTCTTGCGCATGCATGCTATAACGGATTTACGATATGCAAATCTACGGAAGAACATGGACATCTTCATGGTGAGATCGTTGCCTACTGTATCCTGATCTTATTAAAAGTTGATCATCAGGAAGAGGAATTTAAGAAGATCTATGAATTTTCTAAGAATATGGGATTCCCTGTGAAACTTGCGGATATCCATGCAACCCTTGATGATATGGATGCTGTGATCACTAAGGCTTTATCTGGAATTGATGTCCGTAAATGGCCTTATGAGGTGACACCTGATATGATTCTTGATGCTGTGAAAGAGATTGAAAAAGTGGCTTTATAATATAGGGTATTGAGCATATAGATGAAACATAAAATATAATAGGGGTGATAAACACGAATTTCATGACGACTTTTTTACCAAACGCTGATTCGCATTATTTTTCATCTATATGCACAGTAGGCTGTGTTTCTAAAGAATTAATGTCCAACCTTTATTTATATAAAATGATCATGGACGGAGCTATCTTCCAGCTATTTTGCTGTGTCAAATTTCTTAAATGGACGCGGCGTCATAAATGTCCCGCTGGCACTTCCGACCAGATCTTCTCCCACATAAGCTTTTCCAACAAAATTCATAATCGTCTTACCTGTAGATACAGCTTCTACCTCTGTTCTCACCGTCGCTCCTGTCGGTATTCCTTTTAAAAATGTTGTGGAAAGCTGTACCGTTGGAGCTACACTGTAGTCTCCCAATCCTGCCGTCAATGTTCCAAAAGCAATATCAAACATACCGGCTAAAGAACCTCCAAACATAATTCCAAACGCATTTTCATGAAATTTCGTAGCTTCAAATGTCATTGTCAAACTTTTCGTATCGTAATCAAAATCTACAACCGTTCCTTTTAGTTCTTTAAATATCCCATGTTTATTAATTTCCTCTAATTGTTCCATTCTCTTTCGAATCTGCTTTTCAAAATTTTCTTTGCTCATCTATTATTTTCTCCTGCATCATATTTCATTTATCATCTTAATCAGAATGTATAAGTTTCGTTTTCTGTCTGTCATTTTATCATATTTTATTTTTAATGTATAGAAATCCCTATATTCGGCATCCTATGAGAAAAAGGAGTTTTTCTATTATGGATAATGAAAATTTATTAAACAGTATTTATCAAAACATTGCAATGGTTTTGGAAACGATCCCAGAAATCCGCAAGATCGCAACAGATTGTGATTTCAAAGCACTGATCGTTGGACAGGAGGCAGCATATCAAAATTTATCAGACAATGTGAAAGATACAATTACCTCAAATGGCGATTCTACTGAAGAATTAAATGATCTGTTGAAAACGTATTCTGAATGGATGACAAAATTAAAAGCTATGAGTGATAAAAATGTCAGCCATCTTGCTGAAATGTGTATTCAGGGTTATACGATGGGAATGATCAAAGCAATCCAGAAAAATCATCTCTACTGCGATGCCTCAAAAGAAGCAAAACACTTCGGTGATAAACTTATTTCTCTCCACGAAAAAAGTATCAATGATTTAAAAAAGTATTTGTAATCGTTAAGTCGTTGTGCTATGATTAATCTTGTTATTGATAGATTTTAATGTTCACGACCGATACGGATGCATTCATTTATTTCTATGAATGCATAAAGCAAGTAACGGTTCGTGGACTTTTTCTTTTTTATAGAAATTTAATTTTATTAAAATACCAGTCAATAACAGTTACATGTATTTTTAATTTAAGAAAGTAGAGGTACCCAGATGACTAATGGTACAGTAAAATGGTTTAACGCAGAAAAAGGTTATGGATTTATTTCACAGGAATCCGGAGATGATGTATTTGTTCATTTTTCTGCTATTCAGGGAAACGGATTTAAGACTTTAGAAGAAGGTCAGAAAGTAAGCTTTGACATTGAGGAAGGACCTCGCGGAGCACAGGCTTCTAATGTAGTTAAATTGTAATTTGAAGGATAGTCTTTCATTGTATGATGCAGTAATAAGATAAGAA
>ENA-OPSJ01000309-OPSJ01000309.1-human-gut-metagenome-genome-assembly--contig:-NODE-309-length-45288-cov-13.760661_pt1 | contig 45288 bp, 38 predicted proteins | sample MGYA00241801_ERZ501893 | MGnify/ENA primary metagenome ERZ501893 (study PRJEB25962, sample SAMEA2042219) | human gut metagenome | biome: human gut; feature: human-associated habitat; material: faeces...
AGTGGTTTGCCTGGATGATGGACAACCTCCCGTTTGACCAGCTCATCTGGGAGACCGCATCCGCGGGCAAGGCCTGCTGGATACACGTCGGCTACCGGGGCGCGGGCCGCAACCGCCAGCAGGTGATCGGCCACCTCGCGAAGCGGTAGGTCGCCCGCCAAGACAAGTTCCCTACTCCGCCTCAACCTAATAGACGCACGACTGGCTCGGCACATTTCCACCGCCCAGTCGTGCGTATTCGCTATCTCAGGGCAATTTTACAAAAAACACCTTAGGTTATAGTGATTATCGCAAAATTTAATGTATATTTGCAGCAAAATCACTGAATTACCGTTTGGATATGCCAGAGGGACATAGCGTATCTTGGGGATCGAGGTGAATGTGGCGAATTGTAATATGTGGGACGGTGTTCCACATATTATGAAAATGTGGGACGGTGTTCCACATATTATGAAAAAGTGAGACGCTGTCTCACAAATTCAAAATAGACCGTAACGATGAAAGATTTGACAATATCTAAAATAGAAAGACAAAACGTACTGAACAACCGTTTTGCCATAGACAAAATCCAAGAGCGTCTTGGCTTTGAGACTATATACTACAATGAACAGTTTTGGCTTACCAAAAAGATGGTGGCAGATTTCTATGAGGTAGAAGATAGAACTATAGAAAGATGCATCGCTCAAAACGAAGAAGAGCTCCTACATAACGGATATGTTTTATGTAAAGGCAAGTCGCTGAAATAGATTAAGTTACAATTTGCTCACGTCATAAATGCCGGGAGCAAAACAACCCAACTTGCCTTGTTTAGCATCCGTGCGTTCCTTAACATTGGAATGGTGCAGACTTAAACATATTTGTTCTATGCAAGCTGCATTATCCACCTTTCGTAATTTTGTACCAGCTTGGTACAAAAATTCAATTTGCGAAGAATAAAACAAATACCATTTGCGTATTTGATAGAGATTAGACCATGAAAATCCCTCTGCCTGTGGTAATTCCGCACGCAAATCTAGGCTCAACCCTTTCATAAAGTTTGCGCCCACTTATATTGTTTCTGCTTATCGCAAATGTCCCCTATCCCCCTAACCCTGCTCCGTTGTTACATTGTTACGTTTAGGATTTCACATCACGCCTCCCCGCTTCGCCCCACCCTACGGCCTCCGAGGGCCCTACGGTGACACGATAATCCTAAAAAAGAGTGAGATTAAAAGAGAGGCTTTGGCGCCGACTTATCCACCATTTACCTTGGGACGATCACGAAAACAGCTTGAGGAAGTAAAAAATAGCTATCGGCGCGGATAAAAATCCACAGAAATTGTGTATCTTTGCAGCTATATTACGATCACGTGAACATACAAAATGAACAAACAACAACTTGCCAACAAGATATGCACCAACTTGCCTTCTTCTGAAATGCGAGACGAATGGTTGCCAACTTCACAAAACGCATGGATAGACGACCTCTATGATGCCCGTCAAAGCGTACATTCTAAAAAGAAACATAGTTATTCGTGTCAGATGATCACGAGACCATGGCTGCTGAAAATGTATATTTCAAGTCAACTGGCCTCAGATGATTTCGGACTTACGGATGAACAAATATTTAATCTTATAGGTAATCATAATATGGAACCACGGATACCAAAAGAAGATGATCACGATCAGTTAGATTCTGGTCACAAAATAGGACTTATATTCCTATTATTCATACTCATACTTTTCGTAAATCGTGCATGTGCTCAAACAGCACAATATGACACAGCTATTGTAAGGTATCAGAATATCGAACGAATTGGATCTCAAACAACAGACAAAGGTACAGTTCGTTACTACGCAGTTTACAATGATAAACAAGAGAATATCTCGGAACAACGATTCGAAAGTAGAGACAACAATCTACGACACCAAGTTCTATTTCTATCGTGATAAGGATATAAAAATTGATATAGCAATAGAAAATGTTAAGATATGAGCAGTGAGAAATTTCATAATACCTCTATAACCATCAAAGGTTTGTTGGGGTTGATAGAAGCAAAAGATATAGCTATTCCAGAAATACAAAGACCATTTGTCTGGAAAAATAGCCAAGTCAGGGACCTTATAGATTCACTCTACAAGGGCTATCCTACTGGATATATAATTCTGTGGAAGAATCCTAATGTAAAATTAAAGGATGGAACGATTTCTTCTGGTAAGAAGGTAATCATAGACGGCCAGCAACGTATAACTGCACTTATGACTGCGATAGCTGCACAAAAAGTGTTCAATAACGAATTCAAAGAAAGCCGTGTCAAGATCGCGTTTAATCCTTTTGCGGCATTAGAATACGCCAAAGGAAACAGCGAAGCTGAAATGTTTGCTGTTCAAACACCAGCTCATATCAAGAGTAAAAATTGGATTCCTGATATATCAGAGATATTCAGTACAAAATTCTCTTCATGGACATTCATACCAAAGTACATAGAAGAAAATCCAGAAATGTCCGGTAATGACTTGCAGCAAGTTTTGGATCTGTTAAAAAGCGTAGAAACAACTCAAATCGGCGTTATAGAGCTTTCTGAAAAACTTGACATAGATGTAGTTACTGATATATTTATCCGCATTAACTCCAAGGGGACTCCTTTGAGTCAGGGAGATTTTGTTATGTCAAAAATGGCGGCAGATGAACAACATGGAGGTAATACACTCCGTAAGATCGTTGATTATTTCAGTCATTTGGCTGTTGTTCCGACATATTATGAGTACATAAAAAACAACGATAAAGATTTCGCATCTACCCCATATCTGCAAAAGCTTTCATGGCTTGCAGACGACAAGGAAACGGTATATGATCCAGGATGTGACGATGTGATACGTGTAGCTTTTATGCATAAATTGAAACGAGCCAAACTTGCCAATTTGGTTCAACTTCTTACAGGTCGTGATTTTGAGACACGTGAATTTAAGGAAGAAATAATTGATGATACTTTCAATAAAATGTATGAGGGGGTATTGAATGTCATCAGTCAGCACAACTTTACGCAATTTATGATAGCCATTAAGTCTGCTGGATTCATATCCAACAAAATGGTTACTTCAAATATGGCACTGGATTTTGCCTATACTATTCATTTGTTGCTACAAGAATCAGACGTGCCTGTTGCAGAAAGAAAAAGAATAGTACAGAAATGGTATGTCTTGTCTGTTCTGACAGGCCGATACAGTAGTTCTCCAGAATCAGCTTTTGCACGTGATATTCGTCAAATAACTGAACAAGGAGTGCCAGCTATGTTAAAAGCTATGGAAGATGCTATATTGTCTGAGAATTTCTGGAATATTGCTGTTCCACAGAATCTTTCAGTGACATCTACAAATAATCCAACATATCTAGTATATTTGGCTTCACAAGTTTATTTCAACGACATATCTCTGCTTTCAACAAATATAACTGTTAGAGAGCTTATCAGTCTTGGAGGCGATGTGCATCATGTATTTCCAAAGCAATACTTGATAAACAATCACTATGCAAAGAATCTGTATAATCAAGATGCAAACTATGCTTATCTTGATAGACCTGTCAATGAGTCTATCGGCAAAAAGTCTCCAAAGGAATATTTTAGTCTTGCATTAGAACAATGTCAAACAAAAGTAGCAGTTTGTGGTTCAATTACGGATGAAGATTTACTTCAGAAGAATCTTATTATGAATTGCATTCCTTCTGAAGTATTCAAAATGGACCATAACGATTATGTCCATTTCTTGGAAGACCGCCGATTATTGATGGCAAATAAAATTAGAAAGTATTACGATAGTTTGTAATTGAATTAGCATGGCAGGAAACTCATCCTGATATTGAGGTAAACTTTGTGGAAAACGAAAGTGATACTCAAGGTGATACCCAAGGTGATATCCAAGGTGTCCCTCAAGATGTCACTCAAGGTGACACTCAAGGCGATGATTTAGATAAATGGATAGAATACCAAGTAGCTGTTTATCCTAAAATAACAGAATACAAGAATTCTATGGATGATGACTTCGCATTCGAAGAAGAAAAGGGAGAGCAGAAAGGTGGACCAGAAACAAGAAAGGTGGACCAGAAAGGTGGACCAGAAACTCGAGAGGCCATTCTGCAACTTATATCCGAGAACGCAAGTATCACTTCGCGCGAAATGGCCAACAGATTGAATATCAACAGGAGTGCTATATCTAAGCATCTTAAGAGGATGCAAGACGACAACATGATTCGTCGCGAAGGGTCACAGAAGTCTGGTCGCTGGATTATCATACAATAAAAAAAAAGTGTATTCACCCCATTCGCTTTCATTGTTACATTGTTACATTGTTACGTTTAGGATTTCGCATCGCGCCTCCGTAAATACGCTATCTACACAAAAATCTCTTTTGCAAAACCTGTCGCAAAGTTACAAAAACACGAGATTGCGACAGATTTTCGTGGATACGGACCCGACTTTTTAGCAGAAATGGCCTCCGATTGCCCTGACTTTTAGCAAAAAATAGCCTCCGATTGCCCTGACTTTTAGCAAAAAGTCGTATCTTTGCACTATGAATCAGCAAATTACACGAAAATGACGTATTACAAGCGAAACATAGACAAAAAACTCTTGGAATGGAAGGCATCTCAAAGAAGGAAGCCTTTGCTGATACGCGGGGCAAGACAGGTAGGGAAATCGTCTGCGGTACGCCAGTTGGGCAAAGAGTTTAAGTACTTTGTGGAGATCAATTTGGAGAGTCAACCATCTATCCGAGGACTTTTTGCTGAAAACGGAGGATATCCACCCACCCAAAACGGGGATATCCGTTCACTTTTCTGGCTCTTTAGTCTAATGGCGTTGCAAAATTAGTCATTTCTGTGGGTTTCTGTACTTTTTATGTTGCTTTTTTGGCGCATGGAGGCTCCTTTCAACTCAAAGCGCACGCTTGTGTGCACCAACCGGTCGAGGATGGCGTCTGCCGCGGTGGTGTTTCCCTTCATCACGTCATACCAGTTCGCCACGGGCAACTGCGAGACTATGATGGTGGCCTTCTGCCCGTGCCTGTCCTCTATGATCTCCATGAAGTCAAGCAGCTGCTGCCCGTCGAGCACCTTCATGCCAAAGTCATCCAGTATGAGCAGGTCCGTCTGTGCCAGCTTGGCAAAGAAGCGGTGCAGCGTGCTTGAGATGCGTGCAAGGGCTATTTCCTCGAAGAGGCGATAGAGATTGTAGTATGCCACCTTGTGGCCATTCATGCAGGCCTGATGGCCGAGGGCCGTCCCAAGCCAGCTCTTGCCTGTTCCGGCAGCTCCGGTTATGAGCACGGACACTCCCTTGCGCACATAGTCGCATGTGGCCAGGTTCAGCACCTTCTGTTTGTCCACTCCGCGCTTGCCGTCGTAAATGACCTCGCTGATGGAGGCCTGGTAGCGGAAGCGGGCTTTCTTCACGAGACGTGAGTTGCGGCTTGTCGTCCGACTGTCCTGCTCGGCCTGTATGAGCAGCTGCAAGCCGTCCTTGAGGGAGAGCGAGTCATGCTGTCGCGTCTCCTGCATGGTAGTCCAGTAATGGGCCATTCCTGGCATTTTCAGACTTCTTAGGGCGTTTGATATTTCATCCATTTGTTTGTTGTTTTGGGTGGGTTGATGTATGTGTTGTTTAACTCTGTTACCTAAACTGCTCGCGTCCTCTTATGTTGTCATGCTCGGGTGGGGAGAGAAGGCTGCCTTCCTGTGCCACTCCCACGCATTTGCTTTCCACAAGAGAGCGTATGAACCTGTAGTTACAGCGTCCATGCCTCAGGGCAGTCTCGCAGGCCGTACGGAAGACCACCGGCTCGCTGCTTCTCTGCAGGTTGAGCAGGCCGTCGCATGTGCGGTAGTGTGTCTCCGCTGGCATGTTGGAGTCGTAGAAGATGCGCGTCATCACCTCTGCGAGTTCCCTGGACGCCTTTCTGGCACGCTCTATGTACTTGCCGGCGCTCAGTCCCCTGTACTCGCTCGAGTTGCTTGCAAGGTGCTCCTCCACGATGGTGTACTTGCCTTTGGCATGGTCTCTTGGGTGCGTTGCGACGAGTTCCCCGTCCACGTAGATTTTCACGAGCGAGCGTGTGTAGGCCACGTGGGCCTTTTTGGAGATATGCTGGTACGGCACGCTGTAGTAGTGCTGGTCGCGTCCGAGGTATATGCAGCAGTTGGTGGACACCTTGAGGCTCGTGTAGGAGACTATCTCAAAGTCCGTTGCCGGCAGCGGCCTCAGGTTGGGGCGGTCGATGCAAGGAAGCGCTCCTCGCGAGTGTACGGGTTCTTCTGCATGCGCTTCTGGTTGTGCTTGCGCATCTTGTCCGTGGCTGCGGCATTCAGCTCGTCGATGGAATAGAAGGTCTCGTTGCGGAGCTCCGCGAAGACGCGCATGTATACGAGCCTGACATTGCCCTCCACGTTGGACTTGTCCCTGGGGCGGACGGGGCGTGCCGGCACCACGACCGTTCCATAGTGGTTGGCCATGTCCTCAAGCACCCTGTTGAGCGACGGCTCGTACCTGTCGGTCTTGACGACCGCTGCCTTGAGGTTGTCGGGAACGAGCATTCTCGGCACGCCTCCAAGGTGTTTCAGGCACTGTGTGATGGCGTACACAAAGTCCTCCGTGCGCTGTGACGGGACGAAGAGCAGGAAGCCGTAGTCGCTTGCGGGAAGTGTTGCAACAAAAGCCTGGCATTGCACCATCTCGCCCGTCTCCAGGTCGATGTACCCCATCGTGTCACCCGTGAAGTCAAGGAAGAGCTTCTCACCGCCCGTGCGCATGTCCGCCAGAACGGTCGATGGAGACTCCTTCTTCGCCTCGGTGTTCTGGCTGTAGTGAAAGCGGAACTGGGTGAGGCTGTAGTGGTCGTCGGGATGCTCCTCCACGTACTCCTCCCACAGGAGCTTCAGCGTCACGTGCTTGCGCCTCATCTCCTCCTGGAGGTATGGAAGCAGTTCCTTGAACACCTCGAAGCGACTGTCCGTGTATGCGGGATTGCCGCCCTTGAGGCGATGCTCAAGCACGGGATCGTCGAGTTTGAGAAGGCCGTCTATGCCGAGTCTGTCGGCAAGAGCCTTCCTTACGTAGTTGTTTGCGGTCTCCTTGTTGATGCCGACTATCTCGGCGGCCTTGCGGTTGGAGACACCCTCCTTCTTCAGGAGCAATAGCTGTTTAATCTGGCTCATGTCCTTTGTCTTTCCTGCCATGGTCACGTGTTGTATGTTGGTTCTTCCACATACAATAACGTAAAAAGAGCAGAGAAGTGAACGGACATGCTCCGTTTTTTTGATGCGGGTTGACATTCAACGGGAAAAGTGAACGGACATGCTCCGTTTTTCGGTCGCAAGCGTCTTGATGACAGCGACTTCTGTTTTTCCGAGTGAACGGACATGCTCCGTTTTTCGTGCTATTTAGGTGGTCTGTCACACACCTTCGTAGCTGGTGAACGGCAATGCTCCGTTTTTTGAGGCGTTTTGGGGCGTTTTAATCGATGTTGAACGGCAATGCTCCGTTTTTTAAGCCTCTTTTAACCCCTTTCCCGCATCGAAAGTGAGTGGATACAACCATTCCGAGTGGGTGGGAATGCTCCGTTTTCGCCACTTTTTCCAAAGGATATTGACGTGCATAGGACTTGTGAGGGAATCAGTGCCACCACAGGCATTCCTATCATACCTGGGGAGACGCTGCTTTTCATAGACGAGATACAAGTGAGTCAGGAAGCTATCATGTCGCTTCGTTATTTCAAAGAGGATTATCCAGAGCTACATGTCATAGCCGCGGGATCTCTGCTGGAGTTCACCCTGGAGGAGCTGCCTTCTTTTGGAGTGGGGAGAATACGCTCACTATACATGTACCCATTCTCCTTTGACGAATTTCTTATGGCGCAAGGTCTGGAAACGACGGTCAGCTACAAGCACCAGGCTTCGCCTTCTTCTCCGCTTCCCGATGCCGTCCACAACAAACTGGTGGAACAATTGAAGACGTTCTATCTCGTGGGCGGTATGCCTGCCGCAGTCACAGAATGGATTGAGTCTAAAAGCTACATCGAGTGCGCCCATGTTCACAATGACATTCTGGACACCTACCAAGATGACTTTGCCAAGTATAAGTCGCGCGTGTCTCCAGCTTTGCTGAGAAAGGTCTTGCGCTCCGTAGCTTTGCAGGCAGGCAGCAAGTTTGTCTATAGACAGGTGGCCGACGATGTTCGCTCTTCGGTCATCAAAGACGCGCTTCATCTATTGACATTGGCGGGACTGATAAAGCCGGTGACGCATAGCGATGGAAATGGTGTTCCACTGGGAGCAGAAGAGAATGATAGCTACAAGAAATATCTTTTTTTAGACTTGGGACTGATGCAGACCATGCTGGGCACTCCTGCCGCCAATGTCCTTTTGGCTTCGGAAGTTGATTTTGTCAACAAAGGGGCTGCTTCGGAAATGTTCGCAGGCTTGGAACTCGTTAAGAACCATGACTGTTTCCAAAAGGCAGAAATGTATTATTGGCAGAACATGTCAAGGGGTTCCAATGCGAAGATTGATTACCTGGAGGCCAAAGAGGGGGTGGTTGTACCAATAGAAGTGAAGGCTTCCACCAAAGGCAGTATGCAAAGCTTATGGCTATTTATGAGGAAGAAAGCCCTTCACCATGCTGTTCGTACTTCCTTGGAGATTTTTGGGACGTTTGAGTATATTGACAAAGAAGCACAAAATGCACTCCGCCACATAGACGTTGTGCCACTTTATGCCATGAGCAATTTATAGCACCACTTCTTGGTTGGACCGACTGGATAGTCGCTGTCAGTACAGTACGGGCTGTGATCGGCGTATCGATTGCAGCCCGTACTGGCGTCTTGCGCCCCTTGCGCCCGCCCGAAAGACACGTTTTTGGCGAACATTTCGCACACTATCGACGAACCAAATGAAAATGTGCGCGCATTTGATAGGGAAATGGGTACTTTTGCACACAAATCATCAAAACAAACCTACGTATGAACACCATCAGACTTTTCCTGTTTCCGACAGAGTGGTCCGCCACGCTCGTCCTGTTTTTTTTCGCACTCCGCCGTATGGCCAACTGCCAGAACCTATGGGAGGTTTTGATCCTCTTGGGCTTCTTCCTATCCATCTTTTTCATGGTGTGTCTGGCCTCGCTGACCTATGCGCGCATGGACACGCACGTGAGGGATTGGGCCAAACTGATCGCCGTGCTCGCCACGCCAGTAGTCGTGTACGCCGTGCCTGCATAGCGAGCAAAACGAGAAAAACGAGAAAAATCGCATGGGCCGCGATCTAAATGAAAATGTGCGCACCACGGCTTGCGAAACCCGTACCTTTGCAAACGAATTCTGGCGACACCAGCAGCGCAAGAAAGGCGCGACGGACTGTCATAAAGGATGAGCATAGAGCGAAGGCCGCCCAGCGGCACGAGGTCTATCAAGAGAGAACCAATAAACAAAATGATCAACTCAAAACTATCAAAGTCATGAAACGAAGAAACATTTACATCGCCAGCACACTCGTGCTCGCACTGGTCCTGATGGTGGGATTCCCTACCTCGGCAAGACCCCAAATTCACGTTAAGGTGAAAACACCCAACTTGTATGTCAACATTATACCCTCTATCACCAAAATCCAGCAAATGGTAGAGCGAGTGGAAAAGGGGATCAAGATCCCCAACTTTGCGGTTCCCCAACCCAATATGAATTCCGTGGCTTCAAGAACACACATCCTGCAACTGCCGGAAGCTCCCTGTCCGAAGCCCGCCAAGACTGCAAAGCCCGTCAAAGCCTCCCCACTCCTCAAGGTCGCGCCGACTCCCGCCCTCTTGGCAGCCAAAGCTGCCAAGGAGAAGAAGCGCCGAAAGACGATAGAGACCATCATCAGTCGCTTCACGACCTACGCCGCTATCAACACCCAGCCGTGGGACTCCTACGACCCCACAGAGTTTCCGATCACCCTGGATCAGGAAAAGCTGGCAGAACTGATAGAGGAGGAGCTGCGCAACATCGGAGCAGACAAGGACTTGATCGTCAACCGTAGCGAGTATCAGTACGTCTATGCCACGATCCCGGCCAACTGCGAAGGCGTGCCGAGCATCATGTTCATGGCCCACATGGACATCACACCCGAGTGTGTCGGCGAGGACATCACCCCCATCGTACACCGCAACTACGATGGCGGCGACATCCTGTTGCCAGCCGGCATCACCCTCAGTCCCCAGACGCCTCAGGGCAAGCACCTGGCCAACTGTGTGGGCAAGACCATCATCACGAGCGACGGTTCCACGCTGCTGGGCGCCGACGACAAGACGGGCTGCACAATCCTCGTCACGCTCATCGAGACCATCCTCAAGGATAAGAAACTGAAGCATGGCGACCTCCACTTCGTCTTCTCACAAAACGAGGACATTGGCCGTGCCGCCGACCGCTTCGAGAAGGAATATGTGGACGGACAGCCTGATATCGTCATCGACGTGGACGGCGACGACCCCACGGCCTTCTCGGTGGAGAACTTCACCGCGGTTGGACGCAACTACACCTTCCATGGCAAGAACGCTCACCCCGGCAACGGCTTCTACAACCAGTATGGCGACGCGCTGACCGCTGCTTCCTACTTCATAGGACAACTGCCGCCCGAGACTCATCCCTCGGCCAGCAAGGGCAAGGAGGGCTATATCCACTGCTACTCGGTCTCCCCCCTCGTCGACGTAGATGCCGATGATACACAACAGGAGTATCTCGTGAAGGTGCGCCTGCGCTATTTCGACCCCCTGGAGGGCAAGGCGTTCCGCCAGCTTCTGGACCGCGCCGCTGAGCTCACAGCCGAGGCTTTCCCCTATGTCGTGACCGAGGCTGAACCCGAGGTGATGCAGTATGAGAACGTGGCCTACACGATGTATCCCGGTCTGGACGACCTGATCGTCGAGGCGGCAGAGAAAGAGGGCGTGAAACTGACTCCCCGCAGCGAGCGTGGCGGCACGACAGCGGCCATGCTGGCAGCCAAGGGACAGAAGGGCGGCCCCTGCCTCTACAGCGGACAACAGGCTGAGCACAGCGTTTACGAGTGGACTTGCGCCGAGGACATGTATCAGATGGTCATGGTGGCAAGATCCATCATCGAGACTGTGGCCAACCAGTGAGACCGGCCTCCGCTATCAAGGAGGAAAACTGAACCGAACGCTCGGAAAGGAACCGAAAATTCGGAAAGGAATGAACCCGGACATGCGGAAAGAAAGGAACCGAAGTCTCGGAAAGATATGAACTGAACACGCGGAAGGAAACGAACTGAACGCACGAAAGAACCGAAAGCAGACTCGCCCGCTTCACGGACGACCCGACCCAATAGCTGCTGCGCTTATCACAAGCAAACAGAGAGTAAAAACAACTTTGACTAAGACACTATATATATACCAACAAAAAAAGAAGGGCAAGCAGCGGGCAGACCTCTTACAGAAACCGCGCCAAACTCGTGTCGAGAGGACACCGGACGGCAGCAGGGGGAGGATCTGCCCACACGGGGGGAGGGAGCCGTGGAGCGAGGCGGCGTTGCGTTTTGGCGGGACATCCGCCTCGCAAGGGCGTTTAATCTGAAAAAATTTTGGGCATCAGCGTTTTTTCCGTAACTTTGCAGAACAAGACATCAAGAAGCGTTATGGAAAGAGAAAGAATAGCGCGTGTGGACCTCCACTCGCCCCGCCCCTCGTCGGCGGCAGTGAGAGAGATGGCGGAAGCAGCGCGCACACAATACGTATTGATACAGTTGACCGACAACACCGTCTCCTTGGGCTACGGCGCGGAGCAAAGGCTGCTCCAGGTGGCCGACAGCACGGGGGCCGTCATGGTCTATGCCGACTTCTACGAGACGGAGGAGGGCCAGCGGACGAAGCACCCCGTGATAGACTACCAGGAGGGTGCGCTGCGAGACGACTTCGACTTCGGACCGCTGGTGCTCGTTAGGACGGACGCGATCCTGCGTTGCGACCTCGGTGGCAACTGGCTGTATGGTGGCTGGTACGACCTGCGTCTGCAACTGAGCCGGCAGGGCGCGATCTTCCACGTCAACGAATACCTCTACACGGAGGAGAAGCAACCCGTGAGCGCAGAAGGCGAACGACAGTTTGACTATGTCGATCCGCGCAACCGCGACGTGCAGGTGGAGATGGAGCAGATCGTGACGGAGCACCTGCGGGCAGTGGGCGGCCTCGTCCATACCGACCGCTACCAGAAGCCCGACGTGGAGGGCGACTTCCCCGTCACGGCCTCCGTCATCATCCCCGTGCTCAACCGCGCCAAGACCATCGGCGACGCGGTGGAGTCGGCCTTGGGACAGGAGACTGGCTTCGACTTCAACGTCCTCGTGGTGGACAACCATAGCACCGACGGCACCTCGGACCTGATAGAGCAACTGGCGGCCCGCGACCCGCGCGTCGTCCACATCATCCCCGAGCGCGAGGACCTCGGTATCGGTGGCTGCTGGAACTGGGCCATCAACGACCCGCGCTGCGGACGCTACGCCGTGCAGCTCGACAGCGACGACCTCTATCTCGACAGCCATACGCTGCAGCGGGTAGTCGATGCCTTCCAGGAGCAGGACTGCGCCATGGTGGTGGGCTCCTACCGCATGTGCGACTTCCAGTTGCAGACGCTTCCGCCGGGCGTGATCGACCACAAGGAGTGGACGGACGACAACGGGGCCAACAACGCCCTGCGCATCAACGGATTGGGAGCGCCACGGGCCTTCCTCACCTCGATAGCAAGGGGCATCGGATTTCCCAACACCAGCTATGGCGAGGACTATGCCATGGGACTGGCCGTGAGCCGACAGTATCGCATCGGACGCATCTACGACCCCATCTATCTCTGCCGCCGCTGGACGGGCAATAGCGACCACGGACTGAGCATCGAGAAGACCAACGCCAACAACTTGTACAAAGACCGACTGCGCACCATCGAACTGCGGGCGCGCATCAGCCTCAACAACGACCACAAAGCATGACGCTCGCCGAGTTTTTCCACAATCAGATGGCCACATGGCCGGAGACGGCCGCACGCTACGCCGACCTGGCACGCGTGGAGGTGAGAGACTTCGGTGCGGTCAGTGCTCAGTACAACCCCGCTCGCATGGTCAGTACGGGGGCCAAGGTCGATAAGAAGACGCTGGCCCAGCGTCCCTGCTTCCTCTGCAAGGACCATCGTCCTGAGATTCAACAGGAATGGGCCTTTGGCGAGGACTTCGACGTGCTCGTCAATCCCTTCCCCATCCTCCCGACCCATTTCACGATCGCCGCCAGGCGCCACCGCCCCCAGACAATCCTCGACACCTATGCCACGCTCTACGAACTGGCTGACCGCTTCGAGGGTACCCTGTTCTTCTACAACGGTCCGAAATGTGGGGCCAGTGCGCCCGACCATCTCCACTTCCAGGGGGGAGACGGAAGTGTGGTGCCGCTCTGCCGCGACTGGCGCGGATGGAGGGAGCGGCTACGGGAGGTGGCGCGGCTGGACGCCGACAACCGCCTCTGCACCATCGAGGACTACCCCTTCCCCACCCTGGTGCTGATCAGCAACGACAAAACCCTGGCACAGACACTTTTCCGCAGGGCCTATGCCGCCCTGCCCTGCCATCCCGACGACACCGAGCCGATGCTCAACGTGCTGGCATGGCGAGAGGAGGACAGCGTCGTCACCATCCTGCTGCCTCGGGAGAAGCACCGCCCCGCCTGCTACACGGCCTCGTGCGAAGCAGACCGCATGCTCATCTCGCCGGGTGCGCTCGACATGGCAGGACTGGTCATCACGCCGCGCAAGGAGGACTTCGACCGACTGACGCCCTCGCTGCTGGTGAAGACCGTCGGCGAGGTGGCGCTTGGGCAGGAGGCCTTCGCCAAGGTGTTGCGCCGTCTGCAGGAACCGAGGGTCGCCGTAGGCATCACGAGCGGGCCAGAGGTGGCCTTTGTCCTGGAGGGCTCCTTCATGGTCGATGGCACGCTACAGACGGGACCGCAGACCGTGAGGGCGAAGGATGGAAAGCTTCTTTGGCAGGAAAACTCATACGACACGCTCACGTTCGCTCCCCATTCCCCTCAGTCTTCGTTCACGCTGCCCGAGGTCACGATCGGCATCGGATTCCACTGGGAGCGCAAGGAGGCGCAGACCTTCGAGGGAATGCTGCGGCTGGAGGCCGACGGCGATCGGGTGTGGGTCATCAACGAACTGCCCGTGGAGCGCTATCTCGCCAGTGTCATCTCCAGCGAGATGCGGGCCACCTCGTCGCCATCGCTCCTGCGGGCCCATGCCATCATCTCCCGCAGTTGGCTCCTGACGCAGATGGCGCATCACACCAATGCAGACCATCCCTCGGAGGAGACCTGTGGAGGATGGGAGACAGAGGAGGAACTGGTGCGCTGGTACGACCGCGACGACCACCAGCGCTTCGACGTATGCGCCGACGACCATTGCCAGCGCTACCAGGGCATCACCCGCATGGTGTCCGACCATGTGGAGGAGGCGATACGCAGCACCTATGGACAAGTATTGTGGGACGGCAAAGGCATTTGCGACGCGCGCTTCAGCAAGTGTTGCGGTGGTGCCACGGAGGTCTTCTCGGCCTGTTGGCAGGATGAGGACAAGCCCTATCTCGCCGCCTTCCTCGACCGCCCCGCGCAAGCAGGCCAGGCGGCAGACGCGCTGCCCGACCTGACCGACGAGGAGACGGCCCGCAAGTGGATTCTCTCCGCACCGCCCGCTTTCTGCAACACGCAGGACAAGCAGGTGTTGCGCCAGGTGCTCAACGGCTACGACCAGGAGACCGCCGACTTCTATCGCTGGCACATCGACTACACCCAGGAGGAACTCGCCAGCCTCATCGCCCGCAAGACGGGACTGCGCTTTGGCAAGATCCTCGACCTCGTCCCCCTGGAGCGCGGCAAGAGCGGACGCATCGTGCGCCTGAAGATCGTGGGCACGGAAAGGGAGCGCGTCATCGGCAAGGAATTGGAGATACGCCGCACGCTGAGCGAGAGCCACCTGAAGAGCAGCGCCTTCGTCGTCACGACGCAGCAGGGCGCCGACGGCATCCCGCAGTCGTTCCACCTCTCGGGCGCAGGTTGGGGCCACGGCGTGGGACTGTGTCAGATCGGGGCGGCCATGATGGGCGAGAAGGGCTACGACCACGAGGCCATCCTCCGCCACTACTACCCTGGCGCCACGCTGAAAACGCTTTACAAACCTTCCATAGAACAATGATTATGACCGAGAATAGCAAGCGACATATCAACCCGTGGGCGTGGGTGCCCTCCCTCTATTTTGCCGAGGGACTGCCCTACGTCGCCGTGATGACGATAGCCGTCATCCTCTACAAGAAGATGGGCATCTCCAATACGGACATCGCCCTCTATACTGGCTGGCTCTACCTGCCGTGGGTCATCAAGCCCTTCTGGAGCCCGATGGTCGATCTCGTTCGCACCAAGCGGTGGTGGATCGTCACCATGCAGGCGGTCCTCGCCATCGCCTTCGCGGGCATCGCCTTCTTCATCCCCGCACAGTTTTTCTTCCGGCTCACGCTGGCGTTCTTCTGGCTGGTGGCCTTCACGTCGGCCACCCACGACATCGCGGCCGACGGCTTCTACATGCACGGCCTCGACAGCCACGACCAGTCGTTCTTCGTCGGCATACGCAGCACGTTCTATCGCATCTCCACCATAGCGGGACAAGGACTGCTCGTCATCATCGCGGGACTGATAGAGGACCATACGGGCAAGATACCGCTCTCCTGGACGGTGGTCTTCGCCATCCTCTCCATCCTCTTCTTCCTCGCGAGCCTCTACCACGCCTGGGCGCTCCCCAAACCTGCCTCCGACCGCCACGCCCCCGACCGCACGGTGGGTGGCATCCTGCGCGAGTCGCTGCTGACGTTTCGATCGTTCTTCATGAAGAAGAACATCGTCCCCGCCCTGCTCTTCATGTTGCTCGTCCGCCTGCCCGAGGCGCAGCTCGTCAAGATCATCAACCCCTTCCTCCTCGACCCGATAGCGAAGGGAGGACTCGGCCTCTCGACCAGCACGGTGGGCATCGTCTATGGCACGGTGGGCATCATCGGACTGACCTTGGGTGGCATCCTCGGTGGCATCGCTGCCTCGCAAGGCGGACTGAAACGCTGGCTCTGGCCGATGGTCTGCGCCATCACGCTCCCCGACCTCGTCTATGTCTATCTCGCCTACGCCCAGGACAGCGCGCTATGGATCGTCAACACCTGCGTCTTCATCGAGCAGTTTGGCTACGGATTTGGCTTCACGGCCTACATGCTCTACCTCATCTACTTCTCGGAGGGCGAGCACAGCACGTCCCACTACGCCATCAGCACGGGCTTCATGGCCCTGGGAATGATGCTGCCGGGCATGATGGCCGGATGGCTGCAGGAGCTCATCGGCTACCGCCACTTCTTCCTCTGGACGATCCTCTGCTGCGCGGCAACGTTTGTCGTCTGCCTCTTCATCAAGATCGACCCTGAGTTTGGCAAGAAAAAACAGCAGGGCTAAGGGAAAATAGTACAATGATGGAAAAGGGAAGCAATCTGGTAAGAGAAAGGGCTGCAAGGGCCTGGGAACGCCACCTCTCGTGGGTTCCCACGCTCTATCTGCTGCGCGGCATACCCTATGTCGCCATCCTCGCTCTCGTGCCCATCGTGCTCAACCGCATGGAGGTGAGCAATGCGGTCAACCTCTTCTGCTGCTCCTTGGCCCTCATCCCCTTCATCCTCCGCCCACTGTTGGGCCGCTTCTCCCGCCAACTGACCGACTGCCACCATCTCATCCTCTACGCCGAAGTGCTGATGGGACTGATCTTCCTGGCCATGGGGATCGTGCTGCGGCTGAAAGTATGGCTTCCCGCCTTCCTCCTCCTCTTCTACGCCGAGGCCTTGGCGGCGGCCTTCCACGACGTAGGAATCGGCCGCTACTTCATGATCTGCTCCGAGCGTCGCTTCTACCAGCAGGTGCCCGCCACACGGGCTGCCGCCACCTGCGCCGCCTTTGCCCTGGCGCTGGGCATTCCCGCGATGGTGGGAGGCAACCTGGAGGTGATCCATCGCCGCATACCGATGGCGTGGAGCACGGTCTGCGAACTGCTGGGGGGCTTTATCCTCCTGCTGGCGGTCTATCATGCCGTGGTCCTCGTGCCGCTCGGTGAGCAACTGGTGCGCAAGCGCAACGACTACAAGGCGCTGCTGATCGAAGACCTCCGCAAACTGACGGACCGTCGCTATTTCCGCTTCGAGATGCTCTTCCTGCTGCTCTTCCTCCTCCCCGAGGGCTTCTTCTACCGCGTAGGCATCCTGTTTCTTGTCGACCCCGGGAGCAATGGCGGACTGAGCCTCTCGCCACAGGAACTAGCCTTCACGCAGGGCACGGTGGGTGCCTTCGGCATGCTGCTTGGTTGCCTGCTCGGCGGACGCTGCATCCACCTCCACGGCTTCCGCTATTGGCTGTGGCCGATGACGCTCGCCATCACGCTGCCAAAAGTGTTCTACGTCCTGATGGCCTATACGCTGACGACCAGTTTCTCCCTGATCACCCTCAGCGTCTTCCTGGAGCAGTTTGGTTTCGGCTTCGGCATCATGGCCTTCGTCGCCTACCTCGCCCACCTCTCACGGGGCTACCATCCCGTCATGTTCTACTCCTACTGCTTTGCCCTCGCCGCCATCGGCATCACGGTCTCGGGCGCACTCTCCGGCATCCTCGCCGACTATCTCGGCTACCGCATCTACTTCGCCCTGCTGATGCTCCTCTCCCTCACCTCCTATCTCGCTGCCGCCTTCGTCCGTACCGAACCAATAGAAGGTCTGAAACTGTGATCATGGCGAGAAAGGGTACCATAAATGACACGTTTTCGCCTTGACTATTTCCTGCTGATTGTCCTGGCGAAGCGTTGTATATAGTTGTTTCGCTACAAGCAACCTTGGGTCTGCATGGGCCTCGAAGAGGCAATGTCCCCGCGAAGCGTTGTAACTTGTTGTAAAAGTTGTTCAAGTTGTTTTCTATATGTCCACGTATTGTCGACAGGCAATATCCCCCGCGAAGCATTGTTCATAGTTATAAAAGTTATTCAAGTTGTTTTTCTATATGTCCACGTCGAATCCCTCCATGTCCCGGACGAACCTGACAAAGGGTCTGAAACTGTGAGCGAGGACAGAGGGTCTGAACTTTTTCTCCCTGCTACTCGCTTTTTCCAGAAATTTTATGTAAGTTTGCATCCATGAAGCAATTATTGACCATCCTTGGGCCCACGGCAAGCGGCAAGACGACCCTTGCCACACGCCTTGCCTATGAGCTGGACGGCGAAGTCATCTCCGCCGACAGTCGTCAGGTCTATAGAGGCATGACGATCGGCACGGGAAAAGACCTCGCCGACTATGTGGTGGAGGACAAGCCGATCCCCTACCACCTGATAGACATCTGTGACCCGGGGACGAAATACAACCTCTTCGAATACCAGCGCGACTTCCTCCAAGCCTACGAGGACATCCGCCGTCGTGGACGCCAACCCGTGCTCTGTGGCGGCACAGGACTCTATATCGAGGCCGTGCTGCGGGGCTACCAACTCTCGCCCGTGCCCCAGAATCCCACGCTGCGGGCGCAACTGGAGGGGAAGACGCTCGATGAGCTGACCGTCATCCTCCAAGACCTGAAGGCCCAAAACCACTCCACGATGCACAACCGCACGGACGTGGACTCCTGTCAGCGGGCCATCCGCGCGATAGAGATAGAGGAGTACAACCTCCATACGCCCACCGAAAACCGCCAGGTTCCACCCATCCCCTCCACCATCATCGGCACATGGGTCGATAGGGAGACACGCCGCGCACGCATCACGCGCCGCCTGCGCCAACGACTGGAGGAAGGAATGGTAGACGAGATAAAAGGTCTGCTCAAGACGGTCCCCGCCGAGGACCTGATCTACTACGGCCTGGAGTATAAGTTTGTCACCGAATACGCCCTCGGCCGCACCTCCTACGACGAGATGTTCAGCCGCCTGGAGATCGCCATCCACCAGTTTGCCAAACGACAAATGACCTGGTTTCGGGGCATGGAGCGCCGCGGCCTCACCATCCACTGGATCGACACGCAGCGCCCCATGGCAGAACAAGTGGCAGAAGTATTGCGCCTCATGGCATAAGTTTTATGGAATACGTCTCATGGCGTGACTTTTATGAACAAAGGCATAAAAGTCACGCCATGCTTTTATTTTCTCAATAAGCCCACAACATTCTGCACCAGGTTCACGGCCTCCTGCTGCGTAGGCTTTTGCTTCCGCGCCAGCAGCACCTGCACCAAGTAGGTCTGCCCCTTGCCGACCGTCACGCTCTGAGCATAACTGATCGAATGGAGAGTAAACTCATTCGGCGTCACCACCGTGTCGCGGACCACCTCCCCCGCTGTCCTCGCTATCGAGTCGGTGGGGATAAACGGGACAGGATCGCAGTCGTAATAGACGGTTTCCATCTTCCTGGCCTTGACACAAGCGACGAGTTTGTTGGATTCCTGTTTAGTGCAAGCATCGAGCTGGTTGTTGGAAACCAGTCCCGTGCAAGTATTGAGTTTGTTGGAAGAAACCTGCCCAGTGCAAGTATCGAGTTTGTTGGAAGCCAGCTCCGTCACTCTGATCTCCATGCGTTCGCAACGCTCGTAGTCATACACATTCGCATGGCCTTCCACCACCTTGCAGATCCGATCCTGCAGCGAATGGTCAATATGGTCCGCCACCCAGCGCTTCTCAGACCAAAGGTCGTAGAGCGTATAATAACCATTGCGCCTCATCTCCAGCACACCTATCCGATTGTTGGCCGTGTGAAAGGCGAAAGAGTCAAACTCCGGTTTCACCAGCATTCCGTAACGATCGCGCAAACCCACCTTCCCCGTCTCCTGGTCCTTGACGACGAGAATGCCCGGGTAAGCATCAAGGCGCTGACGGTACACCCTGGCAACATCCAGACAACAGTAGGGATTGCTGCCAATAGCCATGCTGGGCAGCAATACGCCCAAATAGCCCACAACGACGACATAGAAAGGCAGGTCCTTCACGCTCCTGAGGAGTCCGCCACAAGCATAGGCCATCGCACAAAGACTGAGAGCGAGCATCGCCACACGCTCCACCCCCGCCTCAAACTGCGACAAGAAGAACGGGACCATGGCAATGACCACCACCCACAGTTTCCCCATCGCCACACCACGGAGCCTTTGCAGCAGATAAAGACTGACCATGGGCGCCACAACACAAGCCAAGGCGCAAGCACGGTCGTAGAGGGCCAGTCCGAAAAACAAGGCAAAGAGCGCCACCAACAGCAGGGCGCAGTAGGTCTTGGCCCGTCGGTCCGTCCAAAGCAACAGTCCCATCGCTTCCTTCCACGTCAAGTTGTCCACCATACCGCCCTTGCGCATCGCATTGACGGCATAGGCAACGACAGGAAACAGTCCCAGCCATACTTTCAGCACCCACGGGAACACTTCCTCCCCTGGCTTGTCCGTCTCCATGCCCATCATAGCATACGCCTTCGAGGTAAGAATCCACATATGCACATCAGCATCCATCAACCATTTGAGTGCCATCAGTGCAAGAGCAACCAGCCCCGAGGCCCAAGCCTTTTTCTCACCCTTGTAAAGGGCGAACGAGCACACGATGCGAAACAGTACCATCAATGCCACTAGATTGACAGGGAAGTACGGGAACCAGCCATAGCCGACTACCACCACGCCTATTGCCCACAAGAAGCAGATAGTCCAATCCAAACCATAAAACGCCTTCTTCATACTACTGTTATTTTCTTTTTCCATCATAATGATTTCCTTTGTTTTGATTTATAGATTTTATTTGTCATCTTATTGATTTATTGATTCACTTTGTCACCTTGACGATTTCCTTGCCAATGTGTTGATTCTTTTGCTATCGTAATAATTCTTTTGCTTCAACTCAAGTCTATTCCCTCGCTACTCCACTTCCATCAGAATAGCCGTATAATTATCGTCGCCATACTTCCAGCAGCTAAGGTCGAAACCATGCAGTATCTCCTCCAGCGACTTCTCTTCCATCATCCTTGCCTCCAAGTCCTCGGCCTCCATACTCTTGTGGACCCCATCAGAGCAAAGCAAAATCCGGTCGCCCGAACAAACAGGAAACTGCATCACGTCGGCAATCGCCTCCTCGGGATGATTGCTGAAGAAGCTGCGCGCCACGATCTCATACCCAAAGCTCAACCTCACATGGTCCTGCGTCTGATACACCACCCCCTGGCCTGGCCGCTGCAGATAGCACCTGCTGTCTCCTACATGAGCTATGGTCACAATATACCCCTCGATACTTGCCATCACCATCGTCGTTCCCATCTCCGCCAGTCCAACCTCTCTCGCCTTCTGCTCGATAGCACGCGTCGCCTCCTGGCAAGCCTCCACGACCTTATCCTCGCTATCCCTTTCCTCCGCATGCTGCTCCCAATATGCCGATACAGCATGGGCCACCGTCTCGCTCGCCACTTCTCCGCAAGCGTGACCACCCATCCCATCACACACGATACCCCAAAAGCGCCCCCTCTCCTGCTGGTCCATGACCACGAAGAAGTCCTCATTGTTAGAGCGCCTTCCCTCCTTACTGATTGTCGCATACCTGATCTTCATTGCTTGTCCTTTCTTTATATCCATATAGTTATTTCAACATCACTCGAAGCTATCACACTCCTTTATGACAAAGAGGGGATGAAAGTAACCCATCTATCACTGGAAAAATCTTGGAACTATAAAAAATCACATTTTTTAGCAATCGCTCAAAACCAGCTTAATCACTCCTGTACAAAAAACGAAAAAGGTTGTTCGCAACTCCATCCAGCCAGAATCGGGAACAACCCTCCGTTTTCATCAGTTTTCAGTCCTTCGTAATCTTAAAACCCAATTTCAATATGAGTTTTATCGTTTCTACAGATGTGTTGCGGTCGTACTCCTTTTCTTCTTCCGTTAGTTCTTCATAAGGCACAAGGCACGGATGCTGCCTCTTTGCATCATTCCGCTCCTCGCCATAGGTCCAGCCATCCTTCATCCGTCCAGCCGACCATACCTCATGCACATTCTTTGCAATGTTTTCAGCCAAAGCCTCCAATTCCTTAGGCAGCACTACCTCCTTCGTATCTATAGGATGGGGCATATAAATATTCTTACTCATCGCTCACGTTTTTATGTTGTTGCATACCTGTATAGAGGGCAGAGAGGCCGTATTTCTATCATTGCACGACAAATTATTTTTAATCTAAAGCGTCCAGTAAGATGAACGAGGCCCAATACTTTGCATCTGTATAGCCTTTTGCCCGAAGATCCTTTTGTGCCTCTACCAAGGCTTTGCGTTTGCTCATTCCGCTCATCAGATTGCGGTAGAACTGCACCATCAGTTCAGCAGTGGCGGCATCATTTACAGTACGTAATGACATCAACAATGTATTTACTCCCGCATTCTTAAAACCACGTTGCAAACCAAAAACGCCATCTTGACCAAGTTTTCCCAGCCCACTCTCGCAAGCAGAAAGAACGACCAAATCACAAGTACGAAGATTCATTTGAGCAATCTCAGAAGCACTCACCTCGCTATCCTCTTCTGTATTAGCTCCTGCAAAAGCAAGAATACTGTTGTTCATAGATTCAGCATCGGTGATACCCTTATGGCTTCTGTACGCACCATGCGTTGCCAAATGAAGAATATTTGTTTTGGTATCTGACAGTTGAAGGAAGGAGCTTTTACTAGCATTGTCATTTTTCAGAATGACCACATTTTTTACCTTTCCTTGCTTAAGTACCATACTTATTTCATTGACCTCACGCAGAGTATTCCCTAAAGTTTCATATACCACTCCTCCCTCGCCACCACTACGCATGGCGGCTAAGGACTGTTTCACCACTTTTTCAGATGCATTGCTCATGTTGTAGTCAATGCCGCCATAGAGCATGGCACGTGATGGCACTGCATGCGGATGGTTGTAACAAAGCTCCTTGGTTGTGGAAAGACGGTACACTTCCATTTGCTCAGCCATAGGTTTTCCATTATACAGAAGATACTCAATGGCTAAGTGATTGAATGTGCCATCAGCAGAGAAAAAGATTCGTTTTTTACCTTCTAGATGATTGGCTATACCTCCCCAAATCAAATTGAGAGACTTGTCGAAAAGTGACGGATCTGCCTGCATCACTTTGGCATCAGCCAAAGTACATACAGGAATTGAGACAGGAGTCTTCATGTCAGAATCGAGAACTAACGCCACCATATAATTGTCTTGGTCCAAGGCTTCCGATTTTATAGCTACAAATTCTATGGCAACATCTGTTGGGGACAGTTTTTTTTGTACATCACGCCAATCATACATTACGTAATTAGTAAAGTCTGCCATTTCGGAGCAATCGCGTAATAGCTGAAGCAGGCGTTTTTTATTCTCCCGCTCCAGTGTCAATACATTGTTGGCATCTTCTTCCGTCTGCATGTTACTTCGAAGCACGCGTATCTGCTCGTCAGCAGACTTGATGTCGTCATACACCATCTTTAGCTTCTTGTTTTCCTTTTGAGCCAACAATTTTCCAAACTCTATGGAAGAATTGAGCAAAATACCCTTGGAAAGCAACTCTACGTCATAGGCCAATGCGGCAATGTCACCGTTCAACGACTCATAACCAACAGGTATTGTTGCCATCATGTCAAAAAAATCCCGTATTCGATTCTCCTCTTCATGCCATGTAAGCATGCGTTCTGCTTCACTTTGCATACGGAATTCCTCACTGATGGCTTCACGCAAAGCAGGAATGTATTGTTTGTAATATGAAACAGCTTGAACATAATCTTGTTTCAACTCGTAGCAGCCAGCTATTATGCCAAGAGAAGTGGCATAGGCTAATTTACCAAGGTATTCTTGCGTCATTTCAAGATTTTCAGTTTCCTCAGCTATAACCTTGTCCAATATCGCTTTCTTTTCCAAAGCACTCACATCACCTTTAAAGTCAACATTCTCATCTATCCCCATGTCCATATAGCATATCTTCAATGACGAGGCTGCCTCAGAATAATCCTGATACATACCATGTTCTTCAAAGAGTTTCATAGCCTGTTTGTGATGCGTCACAGACTCTTCGTAGTTCTTATTGCGTTCCTCGGCCTTGGCCAATCGAAGAAGAACTTTAGGGTATTCCGTATTTTGCGTATCCATGTGCTCATAGTAGTCCACGCATTTTTGATAAGCTACAATGGCGTGAGCAAAATCCCCTTGCGCAGAATAAGCATTACCAATACTTTTGTAACAAGCAGCCATTTTTAAAGAAGAACTGGCATCTGATTTTGTTTGATAAAAACCCACTGCTTCATTAAAACATCTAATAGCTTCCGATTGTTGCTCCGACAAAGAAAAGCATAAACCTGCATAATTATAATGGGCAGCACACTCAGCGTTCATTCCTTTGTTCTTTTTGATAATACTGGCTGACATCAGCTTGTAATTAGCAGCCGAAGCCCAATCATTAACCTGCGATAACAAAGAAGCGTAACCATCGTACACCTTTAGTCTCATATCATCATCCATTTTCATGCCCAACACTTCAAGATAACACTCCTTCGCCTTTACAGTATTGCCTTTGCTCGCATAGTATTGTGCACGTTCCAACATGCATTTAGGTTCATGGCAGTCCTTGCTTAGTTCATGAAGTTTATGCTCTTCTATGAGTTGAAGAATACGTTGTTGGTTCTTTGTATCCTGCTTCTCCATATAAATCAAGCCCAACCATTGCAAAGTATTTCCATAGGGTTCGCTATATTTCTCTATCAACGGCAAAGCCATCTCTAAATATTTTTGCGCTCCGTCGTAGTTGTCGGCGATAAAGTAGAAACGTCCCATGTTGAAGGCATACATACCCAAATTTTTGTGCGGCCTGGGAAGTTTTTCACACAAAGCCATCACCTGCTCCTGGAGTTCTGTAGCTTTTACAAAATCCTTCTCCAAAGCAAAAGTATAGGCATAATTGTTGAGCGAAGTGATATAATCCTCGTTTTCTTCGCCACTCAACTTCTTGCGAATGTCCATCGCCCGTTTGGTAAGCTCGCGGCCTTGCACTATCTTTCCTTCGCTTAGACATTTCCGTCCCTCTTCGTGCAAGGCTTGTGCATCTTGCAAGGTTTGTGCATTGACGTTAATCGAAAGCACAAACAACAAAACAAACAGAATACCCTTTTTCATACGAATCAATTCATTGTTATTACAATACTGATATCTTTCTGCACACAGTTCTTGATCTTCATCAAAACTGTACTCAGACAGTCTTCTCTCAATGCCAAAGTACCCGTCCGGTGCGGCATTCCTTTCTTTACCTTTTCTGTATCGACATACTGAGTATAGGGTTTGTTTTTATACAATCCCTGCATTGTCATCGACACCCTGCCGCCACCCTCTGCCACTACTGCTATCTTCTTTACGCCTTTTGCAACAAACGTACACGAAGCCGTTTGGTTGGCTTTAATAATAATTGTTTTGGATTGAAGTCGCCCTCGTGGGGTTTGCATTCCCACGCTCCTTTCGCCCATTGCTCTGTTGAGAGAATCTGATTGCTGATAGATATCAACGCCCTTGGACAGACTATCTGCAAAGGCCTCATCAAACACTATATGTCCATTCAAAGACACTGTTTCGTCTTCTGCCAGATGAAATGTTTTGAAATCACTCGGATTGTATCGTCGCAATTGTTCGACAACTTGCTTGAGAACAATAGTATCACTGATAGCTGCTGCATCGCGCAAGTTGATATAGGCCGCAACAACTTTATCAAAACCATCGTCTCCCACATCCTGTGCGGTTACAGACAAGGAAGTCATCAAAGCCAGAAGGAATAAAAAACTCTTCATACCGTCTATTCTTTACGAATAACCAACCTGAATCCTACCGCGTCATTTTTCTCGTCCACTCCTATAGGAGCAGTTGAGAACACGGTCACTTCAGAGGCTGCTGACCTATAGTTTCCACCGCATATAGTCCATTGTATGTTATCGGCATTTTGATGTGGATAGGGTGTATTGCACAACTCACTCACATTTCCACTCATTGCAAAAAGGTCGAGCGTGTTGGGTTCTTTCTCCACAATATCATTTATTGCATGTTTTCGATTGTTGGAATTGTTTTTATACCAAGCTACACGATTCACGTCATTACTTCCCACATACATTGTCGTTTCATTGTTAACACCTCCATGCGCTGCATATTGCCATTCGTCAACAGAGGGCAAGGTGAACTCTATACCCGTCATGTTACGCAAACTGTCCAAGAGCACGTAGTTGATTTCATCGTAAGCCACATTTGTAATAGGCATTTGGGAGTCGGTAGAATTGTATTTTCCTCCCAACAGTCCATGCCATTGACCTATGGTAAACTCAAATTGGCTCATCCACAACGTATCTTTTTTCACTTCACGCATCTGCATCAGCAGAGTATCAATAGTGTTCATTTGCTCGCGCGAAAGATGCGGACTGAGCTGCAGACAATAGACAGCGTGTTTCTTTTCCAATTCACTTCGCAACTCGTTCAGCGATGCAGCCTCAGCCTCAACAGCCTCTTTATCCTTGTGATGCTGCCAAAACATAAAGCAAGTAACCAGTGCCATTGCCACTATCATGGTAGATACAGCGACTGCCAATCTTCTTACGAATCTATTCCGTTTGTCTATTTTGCGTAGTGTTGCTTGTGCAGTATCATAATCTTCATCTTTGTACTTACTTACCTCGCGTTTGCCGATGCACGACGCCAAACGATCCCGTATCATCAGATCTACCGTAACGCCAAGAGCTTGTCCAAAGTCTATTTCAGAGTGTTGTATATCGCAAGCGATACCCTTTATCTCCTGCGGAACATCGGTATGAATACCGTCAAACGTTTTATCGGGATTAATAGGAATTATCTTCTTGCCTTCCTGCATAGCCAAGAGAATCTCCTCTCTCACCCAGTCGCCCTCTTGGCTGCATCGATCCAAAGCCCCCTTCGACAACATGAGTATAAACACTGGCGCTTCATTGATAGCCGCTTTTATGCGCTTTCCGAAAACTCCGTCTTTCAACTCGTCGTAATCCAAGAAAACTTTATATCCACGCTGCGCCAGCATCAACTGTATGATGCGGGCGTATTGTGCACCAGTTGTACGCCGGTAGCTTATAAAGATGTCGTAAGGGGTATGCACTACAGGCTAATATTTATAGTTCGCAACTAGAAAATATCGACATAGATTGAATATCGTCTTTTATCATAATAAACAATTAACTACATTTATCAATCGCTACACAATAGGTCTTAAAATACACACGACCTACATTAAACCAGAAACACTATTTGCATCCAATTCAACTATAAAATCAGAACCCGTGATATTTTTCCTTATTAAATTAAGATCATATTTTTTATTCAATTTAGAAACAACATAATTAAATATTTTTTCCTTGCTTGCGCTCTCTCCCTCAAACTTCTCCATAAGATGGCCACAAGTTCCTCCTATTACCATCCCAACAGGTCCAAGTATAGAGCCAGCGCAAGCACCAATTATGGTCCCTACCCCCATATCTTTAAACCTGTTTTTTTCCTTTATCGTTTCTACTATTTCCTGAACAGGTATTTTCCCAACATAGCGATTACTTTCAGAATCTCTCGTTAAGGTCAAAACCATATCACTATCGATGGACAATGTTATAACCGTTTTATCCGCTGATATTACAATTTGCGGATTGGCACTTAAAGATGAATTAGCAGACAAAGCACTTTTGTTTGCATTTTTGCTCACCCTTTCAAGTCCAATCCATGAAGAAAGATTGTTGAGTAGTTTTTCGCACTGCTCCTCCTCGTTTAAATCAATGCAATCTACATTACCAAAATGGAATTTAAACCATCTGCGGAGTCCTTTCCCATCAATGATGATGGGGACGATTCGCTTACCTTCATCTTCCGCATAAAGCACCTCTCGTTTTGGCCACTTTGAGCATAAGGAATTATCAGAAAGCATGAAAAGAACAACTTTTGACGAATCAATAGCATCCACTATCACCTCTTCAAACTGGGCACCACCCTCGACCCCCTCGTAATCTATCCAACAAGTAGTATTCAACTCTTGTTCAATTCGTTTGACAAATGGGAACACGATATTCTTATCGAGTCTAGAGTAGCTTATGAATATAGGCTTAGAAATGTACATTTTACGTTATAAGAATTAGTATTTAGACAACCCTGTCTCACTGTACAGTTAGAATGGCTTTAAGCTGCCGTACCTAAGCACATGCGAAGAAACTGCTGAACATCTTCACCGATTGTACCAAAGTCCATATTACAACTTCGTTATATTATATATCGGTATTCTCTCTAATCCTGGAGCATTGCCATCTTTTATTGTTGGTTTACCCATACGAGTAGCTAACCAGAGATACCTGTCTATATTTGCTTTTGACACCTTATACTTCAGCGGATGAATCCAAGAACCAAGATTGATGGCACCGCCATTCTTAAGAGACGCTTTCACAAAATCATCCAATGAATGTCCTGTAATTTCATCCATTGGGATGGACATAAATTCATCAACATCAATACAACCATTGACAAAGCAACTTGTAGCTTCTGCTGTGTGATAAGAAATGTCGTTCCAAAACTCTTCTTTGAAAACATCGTCATTGGCATAACGTTCTATTTCGTCAGGGTCAGAATACATCTTAATCATATCATCAATCATTTGCTTGCGTTCATCTTCCTCTAAAGTCTTAGGAACGCTTAACTCAAAATTAGCACGGAGATTATCAAGCATTTGCCGTTTCATTTCCTCCGTACTGTATCGCATAAGCTTTGCTATCATCTTCAGTTGTTTTACCTGTGCCAAACATTCTGGTCCCATAGTATCAGGACGAGTGTTAGAAAGGTATCTTGCTAAACGCTTATGTTGAGCCTCTGTTATATTGACAATATATTGTCGTGGTGCCGTCTCATAGAATTGTTGTGTAATCGAATTATAAACTTTTACTTTAATTTTCTTAGTGTTGCCATAATTAATATTTGTCACCATTATCATTTCCGCTATTGTCCACCAAGATTTAGTATAGTCTATTTCCCCATTGGCGTCACGACTCTCATACACCCACACCTCATCGACCTCTCGAATATGGTCTTCCAATAAGCCGACAAGCATCCATCTGCGCATAGGAGTATGTGCTTCATCAGCGCCACATAATGAAGCTGGAGGTAAAACCTTCAATTCATAATCACCATTACATCCTAATCTATGGCGTTCATTTTTTGACGAAGGATCAGTACCAACAATAATAGACTTAAACTTTTCAACCTCCTCACTGTGACTGTTGCGATAACTAATCATTACAGAAGTCTTTTTGTGCTTCCTCCTTCTGCGCATTTCTAATGAAGCAACAAGCATTTCTTCCATTTCCTTTTGGTATTTAAGGAAATCATTAATCATATCTTCAGGAATGCGACTATATGTGTCTTCTTTCAGAGATTGTTCAATTTGTTCTGGTAACTCTTTCAAGATATGCTCGATAGTATATCTTTCACCATCTTTCTGAGGGAAGACACCTCTTAAAGGTGTAATGTTTAATGGTAGATTATTCTCACTCACAACAATTACGTGATTGAGAATATTAACTTGTGCCGTCAATGCTGGATAAACGCCACCGTCATTTACGTCTGATGGTATTGTACAATCTACTACTACAATGTCTGAAACATGTACTGCGTAAAGAAATTGTTGCTGTTGTAATGGATTAGCATCTTTCTTTATAGTTACGAGTTCAAACTCTAAATTATATTTATTAGCAATATCCTTAATTCCTTCTGCTAAAGGAGTGCTGCCGCGGAATTCGGGGATGAAAAATATTAATGATTTCATACGCTTTCTTTATAGTGCTTTTGATTACATATTTCATTGTCATCATTTAGACAATTCAAGAAAAACATCAAAGGTCTATCCCCTTGCTGCTCTAGTATATTCCTAACTTGACGCACTTTTTCATAGTCTTTGTTTGAGTGAGAAAGAAATACCCAAATACCTTTATCCATAATAGTGATTATTTATTCTCCACATACATCAAACTCGTTATCAACTTCTTTCTTGACGCCGTAGGGTTACGAAAGTCTATCTGGTCTATATCGGAGATGTCAAGGCGGATGCTCTTGGCATATGGAGCATCGTCGAGCATGAGGGGAAGGATAGGCTTGTTCATGTTTACGGCATAGCCTATCTCACGAATGCAGTTGATAGAGGCATTTGAGTTGACGGAACTGATAAAAATTACTGATTGGGAAACGTCAATGGCATCGACAATCAGTTCCTTGTAATTGAAGCTGCTGTATATGCCCTCCTTGTCTATCCAGTACGCAATGTCATTCTCTTTCAGTATTTCGCACAGGCAGTCGGCTGCATCTTTGTCCTTACGAGAATAACTGATGAAGACTTTATGCTTCATACTTTTGCGTGATGGCAACTTTTCATTTCTATTTTTCAATGTAGGCTCAATGGGCATATCTTCATTTGCAAGCATTTTTTTGTATTCCAATAATGCAGCCTTTGCAGCAAGGCTCTCAAAGAGCGTGATATAATCAGATTCAGTGTAGAGGTTGTAGATGTCATACAGATACAACTCCACTTTGAGCGATTTATTCGTATTGCCAAGGTTTCGAGCTATGGCTATGGACATTTGCTCTATCACCTTTTGTATGGGAATTTTTGCAACTCCAGCTCCAATGGCAGGAAATGCTATGGAGGTCATGTCCATGGCTTGCATCAGTAGGAAACACTTGTCAACGGCATGCTGTAAAAGATAGTTGAGCACATCTTCTTCTGTCACTTGCTGCGTAAGGATCTGCATGCTTCGTTGTTTATCTATCGTGATACAATGAAAGACATATTTCTGATGCTCCAGTTTGCCTGCTGTGGTGACGAGAACATCACCTAGCGGTATTGGCACCATCTTTTGTGCATCTTTTATAATGACTTCGCCGCCAGCATGAAGTATGGCACGTGACACACCACCGCCCATTGTCACATAGCAGTCGTCGGAACTGACGATTACTTCAGCCTGTGTATCAAGTATGTTGTCAAACTTGACTGTGAGCGTGGACTTATTGAATGTATATTGTCGTGAATTCATAGGGTTGTTTCTGTATGGAGAGAGTGATTGATAGTTTATGAGGATTTATGGTACAATTTCACAGAACAAATCACCCCTAATCCAAGTGTTTAGAATATCATTTGCAATTATTCCAGAAGCTTTCTTCTCGTATTGGCGTTTTCCTCGTTGATAGTTGTTACAACATCCGTCATGTCTTTCTCTATCAATAGCTTCAAATGGGTATTATCCGTATAATCTTGCCAGTATTGTCCTTCACTGCTTATGCACTTACGCATTTTCTCAACCGAAGGACTCCACACGTCATTCTTTTTTGAATACACGTAAATTTTCGGTTTCCCCTTTTCCTTGAAAGAATGCATGGCTAGCATAAACTCTTTTTCAGTATAATTTCCGACAGTTCCATTCAACACAAAAAAGATAGCATCGGTATCGTTCTGAATGAAAGCATTATACGCTGCCTGATGCCCTTCTAATACTACTTCAGACGGGAAATTTTGATATGAGAAGCCATAAATATTTAGCCCCATTGTCTTCCATTTAGTCTGTTGCCTTACTACAGCCCCATTGAAAACATTTCTTTCGGTTTCTAACTCTTTAGAACCAGAGAAAAAGAGATTAATATCTTTTTTCAATAAATTCTCCGCATAATTCTTCACCAAATTGTCCTCATTGTCTAAGCTATCTTTAAATGACTCAAGCAAGTTTTGAGCTTTGTTCATTTGTAGTTCCTGAAAATGCAAATAATCTTCTTTCCGCTTATTGCAACCAACTTCTGTAGGCAAATACTTTGTTTTGTGAGAAACATCCTCATAAAGCCGTAATACCGATAGCGGAAAAGAGCAAATACCTTCCATTGAAGCATAATACATACCTATCGTTTCTTCCAAAAACACCATAAATCTCACTCTCGTGAAATCAATCCGAGCGAAATCTACACTATCCGCATTTACCAAATCACACATTGTTTCATCGATCAACGCTTTCAACTCTTCATAGGTTGTTTTAGGCAAAGTGATTGCCATTTGGATTTCTTGCAATGGTAATTTGTGTTTTGCCAATATCCTTTGCTTGGGTAGAGAATTGTCGAATAATAGCTTAGGTGTTATTTTACACATTTCAACTACATTCTTACTTTTCAATTCCAACATCTTCAATATTTTTTCAACATCTCTCGTATCAACCTTATGGTTCAATGTTGCTTTAATAGAAAATTTCTGCCACTCATTTAAAATATCTTTAGCAATGCCCGCACATTGGTCGAGCGAAACAATGGTATTACAATAGATGTTGCATATTTCTGTACAAACGATTTTTTCGTATCGTCGGAATACAATATAAGCAATAATTGCTACTACGAAAAATGATAATACGAAAATTGATAATAGAATCATATTTGTATCAATATTGAAATGCCACTAGTGCCTCTTAAAATTATTTAAATTCAAAATTATGATACACATTGCCAGCATCACCTACTGCTTCATTGCTATCATCGAACACGACCTCAAGATTGGCAGGCCTGTCGTCGAAGTCATGCGCATCCTTGGCAAGTCTGCACTCACCACGGAGAGCATCATTGACCTGCTCCAACCTCTCAAGCAGGAGACGGAAAATCCGGATGACGGACAACTCTGTTTTGACTTCAAATTTGACTAACATATATTAAGAGGCACTAGTAATTATTCTTCTTTCATAACTATATCACACCAAAATGATAATACTCTTTCATGTCACTTGGTAATTCGGCATGTGGTTCTATACTCATGGGATATATTCTAAGTTTTGCTGCCTTCTCTGGTTTTATCTGCGGAAATGCTCGTCCCATAGCTTGCAGCCGCTCTTTCTGCACATACTCACTTTTGGAAGCATTCTCTGACCAACATAAGACAAACAGATCTGCAGAATCAATATAATCCTTTATTACTTGTGGGAACACATCACCCGTTTTCAGATAATTTCGGTCAAAGAAATGAGGAACAGACCCCAGCTCTAGTCCCTCATGTAAAAATTTCACCTTTGCCTCATCTTGATGAGAATACGAAATAAAAACCTTACTATACTTATGGGCAATAATCTCAGTATTCAGTTGTCTCGCAATATCAACAATTTCGGTAACAAACTGCATTTCCCCAACAGGCACGCCGTTAACGGTAAGTAAAGCCACAACACTAAGTTCGCCAACAACAATATCTTTCGACACAAAGAAGTCAAAACTGCATTTGTTAAAAGAGCCTTGCCAAACAATACTTTTCGTCTCTGACTGTAGCAGTGTCTCGCCATAGATATTTAAAAGGATATCCACTCTGTCACCCTCCTTCAACTTACATTGGAGAGGGATATAGCCACGGCGTTCAGCATTGTTTTGCGCCTCTCTTCCCAACTCCTTTACAATCTCAGTTTCTTCTAAAAGATGAAGGTAAACTTGTACGAGCATGTGTGAGTTGCGCTTCATTTCTGCTGGAGCGAAAACAGACGAATAAACTCTATCAAACCTACTTACTTCTTTTATTTTTTCAAGTTCATGCTCAACACGAAGCTTTTTGGATATTAACTCCTCTAATTTCTTTTCACTGTCTAAAAGAAAATTATTTAAAAACCGCTCACTTCCCCTATTTGCCTCGTCCTCTTTAAAAGCAAACTTATGTTCTGTCACATTTATTTCCTTTTGCAACAACACTTGGACATTAGACAACATTTCCTCACGTTCTTTAGCAAAGGAATCTAAAAGCCCCAGCAGTTCTATTATCATTTTTATTTCATCAGTTTTATAAAAGCCTGCAAGAAATGATGATGACTGCCGTATCATGGTCAAACGATTACATAGCAGTTCATGCATCTTTTGACGGGACTTTTCTCCAATTGTTCCTGTTTGTTGTTCGATAAAGAATAGCAATTCGTCAAAAGCATGTTTTTCCTGTTTCACACAATAGGTATTCAAATGCTTTTGCTTATCAAGTTCATAACGAATTCTATCTATTTGCGATTTTATTCTTTGTTCTTCTTCCCATAATTGATCTAATTGCAAAATTGAAATTCTTTCATCTACTATTCTTTTATTTTTTTCTTCCGTAGAAAAACCAAAAGGCATAGACTCATAAGTATAAGGAGGCCTCGTAGAACTAGAAGGCACACTAAAAGTTGCCGTGCCTGTCACAGAAAGACTCCTTGATGCGGTAGTACCTGCCATTGCGCTGACTCCTCGGGTTGTATCAAGGCTGGCCCCAGATGCCTTTATAATTATTTTGATAGAGTCACCATCAACAAAGCTCAACCGAGCAAACACAATATCCAAATCTCCGTCATCAACGATCTTCTCATTCTTAGAAAGAACTGTATAGTGTCCAGCTATAGGGCCAGCAGGCAACAGGCCTTGACGCACCATTTCTGCAAATAATTGCCGAGGCGTTAACTGGTTTAAATCAACATCGAAAATTTCAAATTCTTCACCTGTGTTAGTTATCTTTACCGTTAACTTTGCCATATTCTAACCAATTCCATTTACCTTATATACTTTACATAAATATAATTAGAATACAGATAGTCTCCGAATTGAGATTTCGCTCGAACTCTCATACGAAAGGAGCAGCACTCATCGGCCAAAACAGAAAAGAAAAACCTATCGTCAGTCTCACCATATGCCACATTATGACGAAATCCCTTTAACAAATACTCTGAATTATCATGTTTGACGTTCACAGTACAGACATCTGGCATATCACCTAGTGACTTAAATGACATTTTACTTGTGACAGAATCTCTAACATATTTATCAACCTCTAGTTTAGCTTCTACAAAAACTATCGTATTTCTATGTTTGTTATTCAACTTAAGACGGAAAAATGGCGGTGTTGAAGTTATGACTGAGTCTTTACGCATAATAGGGAACACAGCTATGTTGCTACCCGTCATTATCGAATCTTCATATTTGAAGTCTGCCAAAACACTATCACTAAAAAAACTAGTACCAGTTAATGCATTAATATCAGTATACCTCATTAGATATAATTGAGCCGTGCACTTTTCAACTACTGACTCTGTGTTATTTGTGCAGTTTTTTATCATGAAGAAAGCACTACTGCAAAAGAGCATTGACAATACTATTGACGTCCAAAAGCGAAACAGAAATTGCCTATCAATCGTTGCCGTTGCAGCATCTAAGTCTGCTTTTATTTTGGTTGACAGATCTCTGTCATCGAAAAAATGTTGATAATAAATACATTCTTGATTTAAATAGTCCAATAACGCGTTGCCTTCTTTGATATTCTTTCCATACACATAAACTATTGGATGACGAGATTTCTTTGTGGACGCAATCGCAATATCTATTTCATGTTTTGTAATATCCCCTATTTCTCCATCAACAATAAACAATGCTATCTGTGCATCATGTAGAATATAGGAGTTATACACATCTTGATGCTTACCCTGTACAACGTTTCGAGTCAGATCCGAATAATCTTTCGCAACAAAAAGGTGTTTAACGTATTCACGCGAGTTAAGCTGGCTTATTGCGGGATCTATGACTTGGGTACGGTATCCTTTCAAAAAAGCATTTTCCCCATGCAATAACTTTACCCCTCCACCTAAAAAAATTTGAGTTTTCTTCACCCTATTCTCACTTAGTTCTTGGGGTAATAATAATGAAAATGAATATCCTTGCTTCTAACCTTCAATCCATTTTCATTCTTTATATTGATGTAGAATCTATGCGAAGATGACTTGCCCGCTTTAACAGACAACTTTATCATTTCCGAGCCACCAGGCTCAATGACGGTCGTATACGGATAGCGAAGCGTGTAATCTTCACCCAACGACTTAAGGTTCACATCAAATTTATCATTCTCATATGACAATGCTCCGAATTCACCTGCAGTATATAAACTTATTTCCGCTACAAAATCCACTTTGAAATCTGTGTTGTCAAACTTTAAAGAACCATACAAAAGAGCAATCCCTTTATATGAACCGTCACTACATTTTACCCCAAAAGGACTGATTCTCTCAGCAAGATAGGGCCAGTCGTCACTGTTCATCCCTGACCAAAAGCAAAGATAGTTGTCCTCCTCATCACAGTGTAAAGGATTATCCTCACTATCGACACCATTTTTTCTATTTTCTCTATTGTTCATGTCTCTTACATAATTTACCAAGCTATTGAAATCATAACCCATTTTCTCCATTTCTGGAAGCAAATCAATTACAACACGATCATCAAAATAAGGTATATACCGTCGTTTCTTGTATCTGCCATTAAACGTTTCACCTCTCCTCAATAATGAATAGGAGAATGTGCAACCTTTCCAATCAAACCAACTATTGTTTAATAGAAGTAAAGAATTACTACGAGTTTCAGTTGTACATATATACACTATGGGCAAAGAATCTGGCTTGCTTTCATCAACCTCCACATTAAGTTCATTTATACTTAACTGTTCATTGGTATTATTGACAACATCTAAATTCATGGTTAGGTATTCCACATTTTCGCTTTTTTCATAAGCAGATAAGCAACTTACATGATCAGCCTTAAATCGCGTTCCACTTATATATTTTTTCAAATACTTCGAATTAGTATCTATAAAAATACCAGCGTCGGTTTCTCTCATTATTTCATACTCTGCATCAACTAGGTTTCTCATATCTTCATTTTCAGTATGAGCTAAATTGATTGCAATTGGTATATCCACTTCGTCTATTGTTTCACCCTTATCCTCTGTCTTAAGTAATGCAGCTTCCAGCGTTTGATCACCATTTATAACATTTTTTTCTGGAGAGTTCACACAAGAAATGAGAATCAAAAATATGCCTGCTAGGTACGATAATAGCAGAAATCTATATTTGGAAAAATATGCCATATTAATAAAAGATTTTTATTCATCAATTTGATTCCATATTTTCATCCTGTTAAACCCTCTTTCAATATCCTCACCATCGCCAACATCAGGAAGCTATCATATTTCATGTTGTCGGGATCGATGCGACGAAGGTCATCATAGGAGCAAAGGTTTATGTGATGGGCATCATTTTTCTTAAGTTTATTACGATAGGAACTACGAGAAGCCCCAAAGCGGCGGTTGTATTCATAATGTTCTTGGGAACTGAATGGAGAAAAGCCAAGGATGAGTTTCTCTACGTTCCAGCGAGCATGCTCACATTTGGCCATTGTCTTTAGGTTGTTCCCTACTAATTTCAATAGGTCCTTTTCATAATTCTTTATCATATAGTTAAGCATATCGGTAGTAATACAAACTGTTTCGCAGTCAATTTCCTCGTCATCTTTTGAACGTTTCACAGAGCAATACGCCTTTTTTATCACTTTCTCCATATCTTTGCGGACTTTGTTGTCAAAAAGCGATTTGAGGCGAGTAACGAAGCAGTCGGCACAAAAGACATTTGACAACTTGTTACGGAGCTTTATTTGATAAAGAGTACCTTTTTTATCATCCTCGTTAGTGTATTCTGCTATTTCGTTCCACTTTTCTAGTGTTTTTCCTTTCGATTGCTGATAGCAAAAATAGAGTAAAGCCCTGGAGTAGCGGTCTGAGATATTGGGGTCATCAAGGGGAAGGTTGTCTATATCTGCCCCTACTTGATAGACCATGTTTACACGACGCGCATGGGTAACATCCAACTCACATTTACACTTGCGGTTTTTCACTTCTTCAATCACCTCACTGTCAACATGGACCACCTCCATCCCTCCCTTTTCATTCGCCTTGTAACAGAGATCATCGTTATCAAACCCCAGCAACTCCAATTCGACACCAACAAAAGAATTGGGGTTCTTTACGTTTTCACTTATCACCTTCAGCCCTTTCCCCTTATCTTCTATTTCGACCATTTTAAGAGTGCATTTACACAAGTCCGTCAAATTACATAAATACTCCTCCCTGTGAAGTTCGGTAATGATATCTGGATACTTTTTACGGTTATAGAGAAGTGTAATAAGTGTTCCATTCCTTGGAGCTTGACTTACGCCATCACCTTCATTAAAATTAGGGAAATGCAAAGCCAAAGCCGCATGGCGAGCTATATAAAACGCCATCGGATCAACACATTGAATGACTATATGGACCCAATTAGAGGAGGAAGCAGCTATTCCATCGGATCCCCAACTTCGCACATCATCCAATTTGGAAAGCACATAGTCTCTTGCACGATACCAGCCAGAGACCACTTCGTCCCCAAACTCTTTGCAATCACCAGCCTCATCCTTACTACGTAACCGGCGCATGTCTTTAAAAAGATCCTCACAGGCTCTACATTTGTCTGACATGGGCATTATCTTTTTCGTTTTTATGATATTCGGCTTCATGGCTTGTGAGGAATACATTACTATTGCTTGCATCGTATCCTGACGGGCTCTGATAGAGCTGCAGGTCAAACCATCCCATAGACTTGATCACGTGCTCCATGATGAGCGACTGTTGCCACTCAAAGGCGTCAAACATCGTATCTCTGAGATATACAAACAACTGCAAAGGCATTCCCTCGTCCGTCTGCTCCAGCCAACGCACGACAAGGCGGGGCTGTTGCGACACGCGCGGGTAGGCCATTAGCCAATGGTAAATATATTGGCGGAATGCCTCTATATTGAGCATGCCATTTTTAATGATCTTCTGCAAAACAAACGGACCCAAGTCAAGTTCCACGCGCAAACGCTCCACATCTTGCGCTGAAAGGGGCCGTATCCATCCCGAATCCAGCACAAATGCTTTCTGCATCAATCTTCCATACGTTTTTCCCTCCATCATACGCTGACTATTTTTGAAGTGTTCGGAATGGAGAATATAAGTGGGAAAGGACGAGGTTGTAGTATCCCAGTTTTCTACCGTTACAGTAGTAAGTGATATGGTGCGCACAAAACCTTCTATTCCTCGTGACTGAACGGTTATAAGGTCGCCTATTCGTAGCAAACCATTGGCACGAAGGTAGAAAAAAGCTGCTACGCTCTTAATAGTATCTTGAAAGATCCAACCGAGAACAGCGCCAAAAGTGGTAACGATGATAAAACCATTGCCCTTCTGTTCGATGCCAAGGGCAAAGACGACGAGAGTAAAGCAAATACCAAAAATAACTAATAATGCTATCTGGCTGACCGTTATCCGAATTTCCTGCTTGTGCAGACTGTATATCTTGTTTAGATTCGTAATAACATATGTAGCAACACCAAACAGAATACAACTGACCCCTATAATTCCGACCTTATACAATATGCTATGAGGGGATGAGTAATCATCAGCCCCTAGTCGCATTGAAATCTTAGGTATCAAGCATAATACTGCTATCAACAATGAGATAGAGAGGAAGAAACTACCTTTAGATTTTAAAATTGCTCCTAAGATCTGAAGGGAACACCGTTTCCCAGATAACCATTTGCGAGACAATCTACGCCTCCAGAACCATTCCAACACCATTAGTATTAGTACTAGACACAGTACTAACACCCCCAGAGAGCCATTTATCAACATGTCTCTGGAAGTGTTTCCTTGAGCACAAGGAAAAATGCTATTGAATAAACTCTGTATCAAGGCAAAACAATATTTAGACATAAGTCGTAGCAGCCAAAACAACAAAAGTTCAAAAGTCGCACTCGCCTCCGCGACGCTTAGAATAGCATTGTGGATCAACATGATGACTTTTTAATCTCAAACCCCAGCTTCTTCACCAGCTTTAGTGTCTGCATCGCCATTTCCCTGTCGTAGAGCTTTTCACTTTCTGGGAGATTGCAATAAGGCACCATGTCGGGCGTCTCCTTCTTTTGATCGTTGCGCTCGGGCCCATAACTCCAGCCTTGGTCAGTACGGGTTTTTGCCCAAATCTCGTGAGCGTTCTCCGCAATGGCTTCTTGCAATTCTATGAGATCATCGTCGAGGGACACGTCGTCAAGACGAATGGGATAAGGCTCGTAAACAAACTGGTCGGTAGTATTGACCACTACCAAATAATGGTTTGACTGCTTCCAAGCCTTCAAGAACAAAGGCAACGGATAAGTGGTCAGCTCCTCTTCGGTATAAGGATTGAAGAGCGTAATTTCGTTTGACGCAACAGACACCGAACAAATAGCCACAGCATGGTTAGGATACGTCTGAGAGTTAGTGAGAATAGCAGATTCAAGCATTGCACTGTCAACTACTGCTATCAGTTGGTCGCCATGCTCCAACCAACGCACCACATCTTCGATGGAAGAATCATAACGGCGGCTGACGGCAAGATTGTTTTTCTCCAACAACCGACCGATATTATACAATGGCATTCCCTTGTCCCTCAACCAGCAATTACGGTAAGCCTCGTCAAGAAGGGTCTTGTGGGTTGTTTCAATACCGAGTTGATGCAACACAAACTCCTCGCATTCTATGTCGCAGAGATAGCTTTCCTTTTTTCGTGCAGCCATTGCCGTCATGGGAAGTTCCTTAACCTTGGCAGGCGTCCGCCCCGCCATATCTTCATCGACCTCACTCACAATACGGATCAGCTTGCGCAACTCCTCGTCTTGCTCGGCAGCCTTCAGCACGTGCATCGTGTCTTCCGCATTCGTGTTTCCATCAAGGAATGCAGCCAACAACTCATCTGAAATTATCATATTATCGTTCATAAGATCTTTTATCTTTAAGTGCTACTTCTACGAGGGCTTTCATGGCCCGACGCTTTATATTATAGAGGTTGGCCACCGTAATGGACAACTGCTTTGCCACCTCTTCCGGACTTTTCTCCTCTATCATCAGCAAATGGATGACAAGGGCATAACGCTGATTATTCATTTGCCTAAGCAAACTCTCTACATCCATCTTGGCTTGCGAACTTTCAACATACGAAAGATTCTTACCACTATTAACAAGAGGCTCTTGGCTTTCATTATCTATCACCTTGCCACGACGCTTCAGTTCCAAACAATGCCGCACGGCTATTGTCTTCAGCCACTGAAACAATGAACTCTCATTCTTAAACGTTCGCAATTTCCTTGCGTCATTCTCCATGAGAAGCACATATAGCTCGCTGATTATCTCGTCGTAATCAACTATCTGATTTCCAAACACACGCCTAATGATACTAATAAACAACGGACGACAGTCCTTAAAAAAGAACTGCGCCGTCACCTTAGGATCATGGGCAATGAGAGATGCTATTATTTCTATATCGCTCATACTAACCTATATGCTCTATAATCTTTCATCATAAACTAAACTTTTCTTTCTGAACCAGTAATCACAAAGACTGCCTAAAAATCAACATCTATGTGACTTGAAGAGATGGCCTTTTGAGCAGCTTCACTACCACAGAGTGCAGCGTATTTCAAGTATTGATTGGCTCGAAGTTCATTTGCTGTCGTACCATTGCCAAATCTACACAACCGACTAAGAAGAAAATATGCATCCGCAACCTCTGGGGTCTTGCTTACGGACACATCATTTTCAAATTCATGAAAAGAGGGGACAAAATCAAATAAAAACTCAAATGCTTTTTCATAGTCTTGCGCAACAACTATTACTGAGCCCACTACAAAAAGTCACGGCGCTGTCAATCTGAAAGTTGAATAGCAGAAATGACCCGCAAATAGCCTTTGCTCTGTCATAAATATCGGACAAATAGGCTCTATTGGCACTTGGTGGTTTTAAACTGTAAGCATTTTAAGGTACCCGTCCGTTTTGAAGGTACTTCTTGTAGGGGACTCATTTATTTTTTTGAACTCTAATTTGAGTGCTTACGATTATAATCCATAAAATCCGTACATTGGCATCAATGACACAAGACTAAATATCTCCGAAATTATACACGTCTTTCATGTCACTTGGCAAGTCCGCCCTTGGCTCTATACTTATGGGGAAAATTTTCAGCGATGAGTTTTCTTTGGGATGAGCAAGCAATAAAGCATGTTTTTTTTCCTTACTGACATAATCGCTGTTAGCAGCATTCTTTGACCAGCAAAGTATGAACAAATCTGCATTGTCGATATAGTCGAAAATCTCCTTTTCATAAACATCTCCTATCCTAAGGGTATGCCTGTCGAAAAAATAATCAACACCCTGTGCTTGATATGCTGTAGCCAAATATTTCACTTTGCCAAAGTCTTCGTGTGCATAAGATATGAATATTTTTTCAAATTTTCTTGAAAGGATTTTACTGTATGCATTCCTTGGTGCATCAACGATTTTTGTAACGAATCGCATATCTCCGATTAATACATCGCCAATATATACATTGCATTCGCCATAAAGTTCGTTACAACCTATATCTACAGGAACATGACAGCCAAAGCTGGTCTTCGACAATCTTTCATTCCATATGATTGTCTTCGAAGAATTTAGGATGATACGTCCACTGCCCATCACAAACATTTCTATTTTTATCCTGTCGCCTTTTTGCGGCGTAATCTGAAGAGGTGTATAATCTCTTCTTATGGCATTTCTATCACTTTCTCTTGCCAAAGATTCTATTAGTTCATTTTCTTTACAGGTGTGAACGAACACCTGAATTATCAAATGATTATCTACTTTTATTTCCTGAGGCGAAAATATCGAACACAAGACCTCCTTTTCATCATTTCTGACAGAAGGTTCGTATGTTATAGGCGCTGAAACTTTTTCTCCTAAAAAGACATCTGCATTAGACTCTGTATATGCAGATTTTCCTTCAAGCATCCTTTTGATGATTATACGGAGGCAATCTATATAATTATCAGCAACATGCTTCGACATGTAATCAACTGTATGTCTATATAAAAACAATCGCAAATTTACAGAAGACTCTGTATTTGCTGCAATAAATATTGTATTTGGAGCTTTCAATTTGCATCTTGCCAAGAATGAAGAAGAATAACATGAAGATATATCCATAAAGCCCTTGTTGCCTGCCGGTATTGCTTCTATAAACCTATCGATAGAAAGGAAATCTCCCATTATTTCCAATAACGGTTTGTTTGCAAGACGATGTGTGGTGATAATAATGTTTTCATAACTAAAAGAGTTCTCAAGATCTTTCAAACTCTCAAACGGCACTACCTGCACACCTTTCTCTTTCAAGAAACGTATGGTGCCCTGAATATTTATTGCCACATCTTTTTTATAGTATGCCCATAATATTCCTATATCTTCTGTTGAGTATTTCTTGCGCAGAAGTTCAACATAGTCTGATTTGTCATTAATCGCAATAAATTGTTCATAAGTATAAGGTATTCCGATAAGCCATATTAATTTTTGAGGCTCCAATTTATGCAGAAATAAACGTTTGAATATATTCATCATTTCCGTTATACTTTAACATTGCAAATACATATTCTTCTATTTCATTCACGTCCCTCCTTTGTATATTCAAATGCGCCAGTTCCTGTCGGAACATAAATTCGTCCCATAACTGCCCGGGGTGTGCAAACAGGTCTATCAAGAATGCACGAAATCTTTCCCAGTTTCCATACTGGTCTTTAGGCAAATTAAATACCATACATTCATACACCCTACCTTGACTGTTGCCGTCTAAAACATATTGTCGCTTTTTGGGTATACTAAATGTCACATATTCAATCCCGTCATTGCCTACATAATATTTTTCCTGCATTGCAGCGACATCATAGTTTGCCAACCTTATGCTTTCTTTTGTGCCTATAATGATTTTATTTACCTTTTCTACATTATTGTCATACAATTGCATCCTTACAGTATTCGCATCTTCCTTGTAGCATCTGATAACCTTGACACCTTCTTTATCAGCTTTAGTCTCAGCCAAATACTTCTGAATCTTTGGAGTTATTTCATCTGCAGTATTTATTTTCTCCAAATCTGTTGTCAAGAATCTTGATGCTGCATATATATTTTTCGGTATAAATTTTCGTCGTGTACCAAGAGACAAGTCGTCTAAAAGTTTTTCCCCTTCAGGTGTCTTTCTTATGCAACCTTTAAGAAATTTCCATCCAGATTTTGCTCCTTTACTTATTTGTCCCCCTGTTACACCACAATAAATCGTCTCACGATTACTTTCTACCGAGCTGTTAAAATCGAGCAACATAGTACAAGATAACAATATGTAAATAATATAACATTTGTTTTTTTTCATGGAAATGTTTTCTTTTTTGATTGGAAACTTTTATACCTTTATATTATCATGAAATTTGGAATCCAAGTTTAAAAATCAGTTTGATGTCTTTCGGTATACAAGTTGATGAACCATATTCTTTCTTGCAGGACAGAAGTTCTATAGCATTGTCATTTTAACTCACAACCGCACTCCGAGCAGAACCTCTGCCCATCCTTCACTTCCGTTCCGCATTTCGGACATTTCTTGATGTTCTTTGCTCTGTCGAAGCTGCCATCTTTCTTTGCTTGCTTGTAGGCGGCTTTGCCTTCTTTCACCATATCCTTGAGGTTTGCCTCATCGATGATGTCACGGATAATATGCTTGGTATCATCTGACTCAGACACTTTCAGCGTGCCGTCAGGTTGCATCAAGCGCGTGATGAGCTGGAGATAGATAATGGCGGAGACATACACCATCGTGTAGCCAAGGGCGGCATTCATCGCGACAGCAATAGACTGTCCAGCGACAGGAATGAAAGACAGCAGGGAAGATCCAACAAGCACAGCGACGAATGCTCCCGCTCCCGTCACCAAGTTTGTCACAACGGCAGAACCAATAAACTTTGCCGTGTTCTCCGACATGGATATGTCCAGCGTTTGATTGATTTTGACATAGGTGGCCCAAACAAAGCCAGCTTGGGTCAAAGCAGCTGCCACACCGGCAATACCAGGAGCCACACCTGCCACACCACTTGCCACAGCCGCAGCTATAGCGTAGTTGCCAATAGCGTCCTTTATTTGCTCTATCTTTGTGCCATCAAGCGAATTGCGCATTGACTTATCAAGGTCTCGCAATGCCCTGGCCAGGGCTCCAGTTGGAATACTCATAATCAATGGATGTTTTGAATTAGACAATATTTAGAGTTTCCTGCCACAATGCTGGCAGAACTTCCAAGAGCTATCTATAGCCCTGTGACAGCCGGGACATACGGGATGATTTCTTGTCATAGTCTGATACTCCTCGCTCTTCGTCCATTTCAACATTTCACGCACACGGACAGAGGTAAACTTATCAAAAGTAAAGCATTATCCAAAGTCCTTTTGGCAGCAACCTTGATTGCCA
>ENA-OPSJ01000310-OPSJ01000310.1-human-gut-metagenome-genome-assembly--contig:-NODE-310-length-45229-cov-6.718776_pt1 | contig 45229 bp, 42 predicted proteins | sample MGYA00241801_ERZ501893 | MGnify/ENA primary metagenome ERZ501893 (study PRJEB25962, sample SAMEA2042219) | human gut metagenome | biome: human gut; feature: human-associated habitat; material: faeces...
GGCTCCGGCACAATCAATGCCGGATTCGCAGTAAACAATGTAAACCATCAGCTGCGCAACATCAATCGCCGTACGGCTGCCATGAGGCCGAACAGCAACGACAGATGGTATGCTCCATCGGGCAAGTATGAATATTATGCCGTGTTTGTAATCGACCGTCAGCGCAACATTATTGCATATCCTAATGGCAAGCCTTATAAACAACTGATGTACACCAACTACAAAGTATCTCCTGTGACCTCTGTGCCATCGCTTTCCAAAGACAATTTTATTGACAAGCCAACATCCTCCAATGCCGTAAGCACACTAATTCCGATTCAAGGAGGATCGTATTATCCATCATGGTCAGGCTATCTCAGAATGTACCGGTGTCGCGTTGAACAAGATACAATAAGAACAGATTGGAACACAGTAGATGTTCCGGTAGTAAATACCATGATGCTCTATGACAACGGACTGTTCCTGTCAGGATACGTTTGGCAGGAATGCAGTAAGGCGAATCCTCTGAATTCTTTGCCTGATACCGACACGCTGAAGATTCAGAATGTGACCCACCTCAACGAATCCGTGGAGTGTACAGCCACCACCAAACCCACTTCGCTGCCGGACACGTGGAACCGCGGGGACAAAATATTCAATGTCGGTAACGAAACCGACTGGGATGTATTCATCAAAAAATAAACTGTTAGAAATAAATATTATGAAAAGGATAATTATAACCACATTATGCGCACTGGCATGCTTGGCATCTGCCATTGCTCAGATCGGCTATCGTCAGGACGATATTACTTATAGCCTCAACACCGACAAATCCGGCAATAACTACGCTGTTGTGATAGGAAACGTACTTAACGAAAGTACAGCCATTGACATCCCCGAATCAATTTCTTATGAGAACAATATTTATAAAGTGACAGAAATTGGCGACAATGCATTTAAGAGCTGCACGTATCTTACCGGGATTACGCTGCCCAACACAATAGTTTCCATTGGAGATTATGCTTTTTACGGCTGTAGAAGCATTAGCAACATTATTTTACCGGAATCGCTTAAAACATTAGGCGAACATGCTTTCTATGGATGTGGAATTATAAACCTCAACATACCCGGAGGCATAGAGAAAATCCCGAATGATGCTTTTGCCGGATGCAAAAGTATGAAAGAGGTTACTATTTCTGAAGGAGTCAAGACAATAGACGAATATGCATTCTCCGGCTCCACCTTAAGAAAAATCACTATCCATGCATTTTTGGATTATATTGAATACAGAGCTTTTTATCAATGCAAACTTCTGGAGGAATTTACAGTCAAGGGTGGTGTTAAAAAAATAGGTTCTAGTGTATTTGTAGAAGACACATACCTAACCAGAGTAACCTTGCCCAATGACCTTGTTTCTATCGGAGATTATGCTTTTTACAACTGTACTTACCTACCAAGTATAGACTTACCGTCTTCTCTCGTTTCAATTGGTTCAAGAGCTTTCTGCTGGACGGAGGTGGGAAACGTGTTCATACCTGAAAATGTGACATCAATAGGCGAATCTGCTTTCTATTCAACAAGGGGCAAACGAGAGAGAGTGGCCGCCCCAATAAGGTTGAAAAGCGGTTACACAAATTGGATTGGAGATTCCGGTAAATTTTGCTGGTATGACAACGATGCCATAGTTTACGAGAATCGTATAGTGTATTCCAAAGACTATACAAAATTATTTTTCGTTCCCGACTCCTATACTGAAAGTCTCGTCATACCCTCCACGGTCACCGAAATCGGTTATTATGCATTATATAAATGCAACACTAAAAGCATCACTCTTCCATCTTCTGTAACCACAATTGGACAGGGGGCATTTCAAAATGCAAGTGGAATATCAACCGTTGATTTGCCAAATATCATTCACATAGGTAACTTTGCTTTTATGAGCACATCACTTAATTCCCTTCATTTAGGTGAGCAGATTGATTCCATCGGCACACAAGCTTTTTACGGCTCCAATCTGATGGATTATATAATTCCTCTTAAAGTGCCGAAAATGGGAAAGCAAGTCTTCTCTACCCTTAAAAAATATGGCCGCCCAAAAGGGATGGACTGTTCAACAATAATTACAAGCTCGTCAGTAGCTCCGATTTCTTATAACGAAAAGGATATTGTGGAAAACGGCATGATTTTTGACAGTTCCAAAAGTGCTATAAGATATGCGAGCTGTGGAGTTATTCCTGAGGAATATACGGTGCCATCGTCCATTACCAGAATTGGAACGACCGCTTTCTACTATTGCACTGATTTGACAACATTAGTAATTTCTGAAGGTGTGAAATCAATAAATGAACAGGCATTTGCCTATTGCTCATCGCTTAAAACCATACATCTTCCCGGCTCTCTCACCTCCATTAGTTCAGAAGCTTTTACTAATTCTTCCGATTCTCCTATTGAAAAAATATATTATAACACCACAAAACCCGTAAAAGGTGACAAAAATATATTCACGCAAAAGAGTTATGACAACACAACTCTTTATGTGCCTAAAGGATCTTCGGACAATTTCCTGCTTGTGTCGCCCTGGATGTATTTCCACAACATACAGGAGATAGATTTTGCGGGGATTGACGGGGTGAAGAGCGATGAGTACAGCGATGCCTCGGTGGAATACTACAATCTACAGGGCATCAGGGTTGAGAACCCTGAATCCGGCCTATACATCCGCCGCCAGGGCAACAAGTCCACAAAGGTGTATATACCATAAGCATCATTTTTTTGATAAATGTCAACCGCGCTCCCTGTGTGAGAGAGCGCGGTTGATGTATTTGGAGATAGTTTAAAGTTTCTGAAATCTGATATAGGCTGTCAACGCGAGAATTCTGCGAGGCGCGCCAGATATTTGCCTATAATGTCAAACTCAATATTCACTTCTGTTCCCGGCTCAATGGCATGGAAATTGGTGTGCTCATAGGTATAGGGTATTATTGCCACGCGAAACGAGCGGCGCTCGCTGTTGCACACCGTGAGGCTCACTCCATTCACCGTAACCGAACCTTTTCCCACCGTGACATACCCTTTGGCAGCCATTTCATCAGGGACATCATAGGTAAACTTATAGTAGATGCTGCCGTCCACATGCTCCACGTTTTCGCACACGGCGGTACAGTCCACATGGCCCTGCACGATATGTCCGTCAAGGCGCCCGTTCATCACCATTGAACGCTCCAGATTCACCTCGCTGCCCACGGTGAGCTTGCCGAGATTAGAGCGGTCAAGAGTCTCCTGAATGGCAGTGACAGTGTATGTGTTGTCGGGATGCAGCTCCACCACCGTGAGGCACACGCCGTTGTGGGCCACAGACTGGTCAATCTTCAGCTCGTCGGCAAACGAGCATTTCACGGTGAGGTGACGGTTGCCGCCTTCATCTTTCACAGCCACCACCTTGGCGGCCTCTTCCACTATTCCTGAAAACATAATGTATCCGTTAGGGGGTTAATGCTGCAAAGGTAACAATTTCCGCTTTCCCTGACAATACCGCTGCAGGCAGTAGGCTATCACAAAATATACGGCAGCGAGCACCCAAAGCATCAGATACTGATGAGCCTGTTCCCACAGCGGTGAGCCGTTGGAGTTCATGCGCACAAACGCTTCCACACCCCATGTGGCGGGAACGGCATCACCTACGAGCCTCCAAAAGCCATTCATGGCATATCGCGGCCAAGTAAGCCCGCTCAAGAAAAGGAACACAACGGAGGTGAACACTATCACGAGCAGCGAGGATTCCCTCTCCTTCACAAACCAGCTCAGACAGTAACCGAGGAAAGTAGATGCTATGAGCATGGGCAATATCAGGAGACAGCACTGGCCCAGACTGCCTACCTGAGGCAGCGAGAACATGAGCGGCACTATATGGAGTATATAAAGCACCATGGGTGTGTAGATACACAGATAGCACATCAGCTTGCCAAACATCTGCGCGCTTAGGGGAGCATCCACCGACATGGGGTCGATGCCGCCATTGGCACGCCGACGCTCTTTGGCACCGCCGGCAAGCATGGTGACGCCGAGTATCAGACTTTGCTGCAATATGAGAATCAGGATGCCGGGAATGATGAACGAGGCAAAACCCTGTGTGGGATCGCCGAGCATTATCGATTCGCTCTGCACCGGGGCGGCAACGCTGCTGAGCGACTCCATGCCGGTTTCTGAGATTTTCTGCGCCTGTATCTGTGTTCCCAGTTCCAGCTGAATGTCCGTGAGTGCGGCCACAAACGAGCGATAGCGCAGCAGCAAGCTCATTTCGCTGTAGAAATTCACTACCGTCTGCTCGCCACGACCCAGCTTCTTGTCATAGTCGTACGGAATATGCAGGATGCCGAAACAGTTATGGGAATTCATTATATCACGTGCAGCCGCCATGTCGGGAGCATAATCATATACCTCCATGGCCTGCGTGGCATCAACCATCCGGGCGAGATTGCGGCTTGATGCCGTGCGGCTGTCATCAACCACCACCACGGGCATATCGGTCACGATTTCGGGATTATATATTATGGTATATACAACCGGATAGACTGTAGGCAACGCGAAGAAAAACAACATCACCCCAGCGTCGTGAAACACAAGGTAAAACTCCCGACGCCACACCTTGAACAGTGCCACCAACCAATTTCTAATACTTTTCATAACTTACGGCACATAAACTGGGTTAAGACACTTCCGGCGAAGCCTCGGCAACCCGAGCAACGACACCAGCGGGAAAATAAGCAATGCCACATAATACCAGCGCGAATAAAATATTGGAATACCGTTAAGGGCCTGATCCACATAAATCAGGAAATAATAGCGCAACGGAACTATATAGCTGAACACGCCTACCGACCCGTACATGCTTTGAACCGGGAATGAGAAACCGGTGATAGAGAACGACAATATGCCGATGAGCGACAGAATACTGAGCGACAGCCTGAGGTTGGGCAGTATGCTGCAAATTATCACTGCCAATGACTGACATGCTATGACAAACAGCACCATGGCCATAATCATGTGCATGACATGATTGTTGAGCGGGAAATGGCAATAGCCGTAGAGTATGCTCTGAATGCCTATGCCCACTGCCGAAAACACTATGGTCTGCGGAAGCAGCTTGCCCAACAGGGCTATTAACATGGAGCCGCCGGCCGTGCGCAGCCATTGAGGTGACGAGCCTGTCTTCATTTCATCACACACGGTGAAAGCGGTGACGAGCAACACCATCAGAGCCACCACTCCGGCCAAAAACGAATTGCTCAGATAGATATTGTAGTTAAGCCACGGATTGTGCATACCAAACTCGTTGATAACCACCGGCTGAAGCAATGCTCCCGCCGCTAATTCGTTGACACCCGACTGCACAAGTGTGGTTTGCACCACACCACCGGTCGTGGTCACGGCAGCGGTTTTGAACCCCTTGAATGCCAGCGTGCCGGGCACAAAGAAAGTCATATTGGAATAATAACTGAGTGTGGGTCCGCGGCCAGAAATCGCATCGCGCTGAAAATTTTCGGGGATGTAAAAAAATCCAAAAATTTTGCCCGCGCGCACATCGTCGATAGCCTCATGAAATGATTCGGCTTTGTAGTCCACCGCCAATGCCTGCGATGAAGCCAGATTGCGTGTCACCTTGCGCGATAACGCACTTTGATCCAGATCCACCACCGCAGCAGGCACTTTCATGGGCAAACCGGAATCCATCATGTTGATGAAAAACCATGTGATACCGAAAGGCACCAGCGCCATCAGCGTAACCACTACCCAGCGACGGCCAAGTGACAGCCATCCCCGACGCAGAGATTGTATGAGCGGAGTGAACTTCATGACTCGATTGGATTACGGATGATAAACAACTGTCATTCCGGGACGGAGATCAGCTATGGAGTCAACGGGATGGGCCTTCACCTCAAATGTACGGCTGTCCCATTCGCCGGTGGCTTTGGTGGCGCGCCATGTGGCATAATTGCCCATATCTCGCACATAATATATCTGAGCCTCCACTTCGCGTTTGTCAAGCGCAGGTATCATGACCTTTATTTTCTGACCGAGCTTCATGTTGTTAAGATACTCCTCGCGCACGTTGAATGTAACCCATTTATCACTTATTTTGAGCACATTCATGATAGGTGCGCCAAGAGCCACCAACTCACCGACCTCAGGGTATATCTGATCAATCTGACCGTCGCATGGAGCTGTAAGATACTGGTCCTCAAGCAGACTCTCAACCTCGGCTATGCCACCTTGGGCCACATTCACCATGGCTGCCGCACTTTCCTTGTCCTCTTTCTGCGCGCCGGCCTTGGCAAGTGCCAGCTGACTGCGGGCTGCACTTTCGGCAGCAGTGGCAGCATCATAAGCGGCCTTTGCCTCATCGCGTTTCTGCGCGGAAATCACGTTTTCCTTAAACAGGTTCTCCATTCTCTGATAGGTTTTGTACGCTATCTCCTTTGCGGCGGCGGCCTGCGCTACAAGCTGTTGGGCTGTCTGGATTATCTGTATTCTTGTGCCGGCATCCACTTTCTGGTTCTGAGCGGCGGCGGCCTGTTTCATGGCTTCGGCCTGCATGAGCTTAGCCTCGGCAAGTGATGAATGAATATGCACGAGGGTGTCTCCGGCATGTACCATGTCGCCCTCTTTCACATAAATGTCGGCGACTCTGCCGGGAAGCTTGCCTGACACCCTGACAGTAGTGGCATCGGCCTGCCCCTCGATGATTTCAGCCGGTTTTTTGAGAAATACAAATCCTATGATTGCAAGCACCACGGCTCCTATGGTAAGCAGCAGCAAAGCCATGAGCAGTGTGCGATTTTCACGCTTTTCAGCAGTGTTAGCGTTAATGTCAGCCATAACGGTATATTGAATTTACTGAATTAATAATCGGTGGGATAAGGAAGAGTGCCAAGCACTTTGGACAGATAAACCTCACATAGCTGCACTTCTATCTGAGCATCCACATGCTCGCTGTTGGCTTTGAGCCATGCGGTCTGGGCTTCCATCACATTGTCGGTGGTAAGTATACCCTCGCGGAATCCGAGAGTGGCGGTGCGGAGATTTTCATCTGCCTTGGCAAGATTTGTTGTGGTCATCTGCAAGGTTTTGAGCGCTTCCTGAGTTTTGTAGCTGCTCTGGTTGACCTGCAGCTCTATGAGATCGCGGGCGTTTGCAAGCTCATACTCGGCTATTCGGGTCTGGCTCTTGGCGGCCCTGTATTTATTGTAATTGCCACCCCAATGCCAGATTGGAATAGAGAGCACGGCACCTACTGAAAATGCGCCGTCAAAACGCTTCTTGAACCCATTGAACATATTGGGATTGGAGAACGAATACGACCCGATCAGTGCCAGCTTGGGGAGCATGTCGCTCATAGCCACCTTCTCTTTTTGGCCCAAAGCTTTCACACCCATTTCCAAGGCGCGCAAATCCTGACGCCGGGCATAAACATCCTCCATATTATAATCCTTGGCCACAGGTGCGGCCGGCGCATTGAGGTCAGCACCTTCGTCCGCAAGCGTCATTTGGGTATTTACCGGAAGTCCGCACACTTGTGCAAGAGCCATTCGGCTAAGCGACAACCCGTTTTCCACCTTCACCAAGTCAACCTGAGCGGCATTAAGCTTCACATCCACGCTAAGCAGGTCGCTCTTGGTGGCTACGCCTTGCTGCACCATAGCCTTGACATTGCTTTGGAGAGTGTCAAGGAGTGCCACGTAGCTTGTGGCAAGTTCGTATTTGGCTTTGAGCGACACCACCTGCCAGTAAGCGGCATCCACGGCATAAATCACATTTTCGGCCTCCTGATTATGGAGTGCCTTGGCGGCCTCTTCGGCATAATGTGTGAGCCGGTTCATGGCTATGATCTTACCGCCCATGAATATGGGTTGAGTCAGAGTAACGGCACCGAAAAACACATTATGGATGTCATATGTCATTGCCTCCTTAGGTATCAGCGCCACGGTTTCAGGCACTGGGGTGCCGTCGGGGGTGGTTATGGGCTGTCCTGTAATGGGGTTTTTCACTACATTGAACTGATAGCTCTGCGTGGCCAGATCAAAGCTTTTTGTGGGAAGAAGCTGGTCGGAATCAAATATTGACAGTTCTTTTTGATTATACATGTAGCCACCCTCAAAATCAATGGCGGGAAGATAGGCTGCAAGGGCTTCTTTTTTCTGATAACCGGTCATGCGCACGGCTTCTGCACGCACCTTGAGCTGTTTGTTGTGTTGCAGCGCCATGCTGCGGCAAGAATCAAGACTGACGGCATCCGAAGCGCCCAACGCCACAGGTGCGGCCATAATTATGGCGGCAAGAGACTGGATTATGCGGCGATATATCATAAATAAATAGCTTTGGTTATGAATACAGGTTTGCAAATATAACTCATTTCAGGCTCATAATGTTTCGCACAAACAGCGTTTTCCCAAACACACCATTTTTATTCTTTTTACGCCAAAAAAATGTACCTTTGCACCCTGAAAACAACCATAAGCCATGACACTTGAATCAATTCTTGCACGCGCCCTCAACGGTATAGGAGCCACAGTGGAGGAAGCCCTGCATCTCAACGATACCTGCACCACAGATACCCTGTGCGAGGCTGCTGACCGCGTGCGCCGCGAACGCTGCGGCAACCGCATTGACACCTGTTCTATTGTCAACGCCCGCAGCGGACGATGCTCGGAAGACTGCAAATGGTGCGCGCAAAGCCGCCATCACCACACCGGCATTGAGGAATATGACCTGATACCTGAGCCAACACTCATGGCGGCTGCCGACCAATGTGCCGCACGCGGGGTACACCGGTTTTCCATGGTCACCAGCGGACGCAGGATGCAAGGCGAGGCACTCAAAAAAGCATGCCGCATGTTCAAAAGCCTTAGCGCGAAACATCCGCAGCTGTTTTTGTGCGCATCAATGGGGCTGCTTGACGATGAGGCTATGCAGCAGCTCAAGGAGGCGGGCGTAAAACGGTATCACTGCAATCTTGAAACTGCATCATCATACTTTCCGCAACTCTGCACCACCCATACTCATGAAGACAAACTGCGCACCATAGCCGCAGCAAAGCGTGCCGGATTGCAAGTGTGCTCCGGCGGCATTATAGGAATGGGCGAAACCATGCGCCAGCGTCTGGAGCTATGTGCCGAGGCCCGCGATGCCGGTGCCATATCCATTCCGGTCAATATCCTCTCCCCGATTCCCGGGACGGCCCTTGAAAACACTCCGCTTATTGAGGAAGAAGAGATTGTGCGTACCGCAGCTCTGATGCGGCTTATCGCCCCCGATGCCGTGCTGAGATTTGCCGGCGGACGTGCGCGGCTAAGTGAGGCGGCCACTGAGCGTATGCTGCGTGGCGGCATCAACGGCGCACTTGTGGGCGACATGCTCACCACGGTAGGCAACAAGGTGGACAGCGATTACGAGCTGTTTGAACGCACCGGATATATCCGCTAAACACGCTTACGGCTATCAGTGCCTGGCTTCTATCGTCTTTCGGGGCTTGGAGCGCAATGGGTCAAATCCGTTGCCGTAAACGCTTTTGGCATCGGATTGAATTATGTATGCGCCCTCATCTATCCGGCGCACTATTTCATATATCAGGTCGGCATCAAACTGGCGGCACCACACTATAAGCATGGTGCGGTTCTCACCCGTCCAGAATCCGCGACTGTCGAAAGTGGTGACACCGCGCCCCGACTTGTGGGTTATGTTGTCGGCAATCTCCTGCCATTTCGGTGACAGGATAAGGAATTGTATCGTCTGCTTGTCGGCATTCACTATGTAGTTGGCCAAAAACGAGTAAACCGCGATTGACGCCCAACCGTAGATGATGGTTTCCACGCGGCTTTGAATACGGGCATCCATGTCACCGTCAAAAGGCAGGAAAAATGAGCATGTCACTATGGCCACATCTATCACCATCATTGTTCGCCCTATGCTCACATTGGATTTCTTATCAAAAATAGCAGCCACTATGTCAGTGCCGCCCGCCGAGCCTTTGTGTACATAGTACAGTCCTATGCCGCAGCCGCATATCACCGAGCCCATCAGCACACTCATAGTGGTGTCGGTGACAATGGGCGGATGAGATGTGAAGTATCCCTCGATGATTCCTATCATAAGCGACAGGAGCGTGGCGCCGAACACCGTGCGCACCACAAACTTGCGCCCGAGCAGCTTGTACCAGCACACAAGCATCATTATGTTCACCACATACATCGTCACCGCTACGGGGATGGTCTGCGCACTCGCGAAATACACCAGCGTACTGAACCCCGCCATTCCGCCCACCACAATATCGTGCGGCAGGATAAAAGCAGTGAACCCTATGGCATACAATGCCATACCTATCACTATCATCAGATAGTCGCGCAAATCAACTTTTGAAAAACTGATTAAATCAGGCAATACCATCGGCAAAAGATTTAAGGCCTACAGCCACTGCAAATTTAATCACATCTTTTGAATATTTCATACAAATTACGCCATTCTTCGCATATAATTTCGCTTATAACATTGTGTCCCGGGCCATAGGAAATGGCAGAAAACCACGAACCCAAATCCCGGTCAAATTGTTTATTTATAGTAAAAATCAAATTCAATTATTTCCGGAATCCTTACTCATTAAATCCATCTACTAATTATTAAAATACATGATGACTGCAACGAAACTCCTGAGAGCCGGCATATTATTACTTGCCGCATTGCCGGCGGTGGCAGAAGACAGCATCCCTGCCACTGATGCGGGCAATTCCATTCATCTACACCGCGCCACGGCAAGTGACCGTGAGCTGCTCAAATCCTCGCGTGCGGAAGAACCGGGCCGCGAGCCGGCACCGTCATTTGTCATAAAAACCGACAACAATAATTTCGTAATGACTATTGGGGGTGAAATCAACCCGATACTCGGCTGGGATATAGGCAATGACCTTTATAAACAGGATGGTGCGGGCATCAGCTTCGTTACTTCCTCAATTCCGGTACCCTCAATGCAAGGACACCGCAGCGATTACTTCATCAATCCGCTCAATGGGCATCTGTTTCTCCAGATTGTAGGATTCGCCGGCACGCCAAACCAAATTTCAGCATACCTGAAAGCAGGGACCAATGGTGAGGACTCCAAAATCGTGCTCAAGCGAGCCTATATGTCATGGCGCAACTTCACAGCGGGATTGAAACTGACCCTGTTTCAGGATGCCAACGCATGCCAGCCTCCGACCATTGACCCGCAAGGACCCTCAGGATGCGCCACAACTGCAGCCTATGAAATAGGCTACACTTCCAAATCCTACAACGGATTCCGTTTTGCCGTGGCTATTGACATGCCGTCTTACTACACATCCCAGGGATACTACCGTGGCAAAGACTATCCGATTTTTGACGGTCAACAGGTGCTCAACGGCAATGTTGAGGAAATGGTTCCGGACATACCGGCATGGGTGGAATATTCATGGTCAAAGATGAACCGAGTGCGACTGTCCGGACTCTTCCGCCATTATGCCTATCGCGACCTTGTGGCCGACAAACGCCGTGGTGTGATTGGATGGGGCGCGATGCTCTCCGGCAATCTCCAACCGGCCAAGCCTGTGACATTCTATTATCAGTTTGTTTATGGACATGGCATAGGCGCCTACATTCAGGACATTGCAGGCAAACCCATCTCCTTTGTTCCCGACAATGCTGCACCCGGCAAAATGAAAACCGCACCCATGATGGGCGCCAATATAGGTGTCAGCATCAATCCCACGCCCAAACTTCAGTTCAACGCCATGTTCTCAGAGGCACGCATATGGGATGTGTCCGACTACTGCAATGCGCTTCCGGAGGACCAGAACTACAAATATGCACTTTACGGAGCTGTCAACTGCTTCTACAACATCACCTCTTATCTTCAGGTGGGCGTAGAATATCTTTATGGTCACCGCCAGACATGGAATATTGGAGGTGCTGACGACAGCCGAATCCAAACTCAGCTCGCTTTCACTTTCTGATCCCTCATAACTGACCGTCTCACCATCACCAATCCGGCTTAAGGATGGTGAGGCGGCTATCTTTTAAGGAACTTTTTACCCGGAGTGCAGTAGATGCCCGGTGCAAGTGTTTCGGCATAATGCCCCACGGGAACGCCGAGCAGGGTGTGGATTGTGGCGGAGGGAGTCGGCGATACGGTAATACGGTCAATGCCGCTTAAGTGTGCGGCAAGCAGATATTCCAATGGCACACTGCAATGCTGCTGCCAAAACCATTCATTGTGGCCGCTTTCCGGCCAGTATTTTACCATAAGCGTTCCCGCGCTTTGGGAGTAGCCTTTTGCCTCGGCCAATGTGGTCATCTGCTGGTTGTATTTCACATAAAGAGCGTCCCACCCGCTGTCGCCTTCATCAAGATAAAGTATGTGCGCTCCCGGCTCCGGCAGGCTCTCACCGAAATATTTCAGTATGGCGGCGGCACATACCGGGTCGTCAAGCATCGTGTAACCGTTGGAGGCAGAAGAGGAAACGGAACCCACCCAGTGTGTTGACATGCACGCCGCGCCTCCCACTATCTCGGGATATTCGCACATTATGTACAGCGAAATCAGGGCGCCCATGCTGGAACCCATGGTGAAAGTGTGCTCGCGCTCCACCATAGTGCTGTAACGGCCGTCAACAAATTCTTTCACATCATGTGCCACGAAATAAGCATATTCATCACCACGGCATGTTTGACGGAAATCTGATGGCAAATGGGTCCGGCTCCACTCATCGGCAGGGATGTTGTCAAGCGCTTTTTCCGGGAAATAATCCTCCTCACGAAGATTCCGGGCACCACGGTTACCTATCCCCACCACTATGGCAGGGCCCGGAATCTTGCCGCCGGTAACCAGTTGCGTGATTTTCTGCTCCACTTCCCATGCAACACCGGCAAAAGAGTGATTTTTGTCAAAAAGATTCTGTCCGTCAGCCATATACACCACAGGATACCGACTGCCTGCATCATATCCTTCAGGCAACCAAACATCAATGGTGAACGGAACGGTCTCGCCCGTCATGCAGACGGAATATCGCTCTATAGAGCCAAATTCCACTGTTGGTACATTGGACATGACGCGCGTAAAATCCACGGCATAAACTTTCGGCACAACGACTGAGCACAATAATGCAAACAAAAATAAGGCACGATCCATACAAATACAGAATTTTATGGCGAACACACAAATTTAGCACTTATTTAACAATACTGTGCGTGTTTGTTGCCCATGCAGGATTATATATTTGCCATATCCAACGATAATTGCATTTAACATGAAAATATCCGACACTGTTAAAATTATTGCATGCATACTTGCTACCCTCGCTGTGGTAGTCCTTATTATCTGGATAATAAGCATGATAGCTCCCATACTTTTGGGCCTTGTAGTATTCGTTCCGTGGCTGTTTTCGGCCCTATCCGATGGAGCCAACATTTAGAAAAATCACGATTTTTGCTTATCAGAACTTGGACAGCACATCTTTTATTCAGGCTTCAGGGTAACCCAAGTGAAGTCATGGTTTGTTGCCGGAATAATTTTCTCAAGCAAATCAGATAGTGAAAGTACGATACTGGAGGTGTTGACGCACGGGTGACAGGCATATTTCACGCAATCGCGGAGATCATTGTCAATAATCAGTCTCACCTTGCCTTCCGTGTCATGGATAAGCCCCATGGGTGATACAGCTCCGGGATGAATATGGAGATAGTCAGCCATATGCTGTTCATCGGCAAACGACAGCCTTGCGCAGCCCAGCTGAGAGCTGAGATATTTGGTTTTAAAAGGCTTGTCTGCCGGAATCATGAGCAGAAAAAACTGCGTTTGCTGCCTGTTGGTAAGAAATAGATTCTTGAATACTGGGGCTCCTGCACTACTTCTCACCGCTTCACATTCCTCCATTGTAAATGCAGCCGGGTGACATAGAGTGTCGTATTCAACACCAAGATTGTCAAGGAAGTCATATACGGCAAGTTCAGCTTCAGTACGGTTTTCATTCCCCTCTAAAGGACGACCGTGATAATGCTTTACATCAAATTCCATGTCACAAAAATAGTCCATCCACAGGAGTTATGCAAAACATGGATATGATTAAGGGCTATACAAACGCCTTTAGAACCGGTTAATCTGTCCGGTAATGAAACGCAAAAGCTCAGTGAAGCCCCACATGCCCCCGATGCCGATAACTATAGTAAATACCCAACTCCATAACGTAGAGTTGAGCTTTTCTTTCAACCACTTCTGAATAGGTCCGACCAAGAATGACCAAACAATTATTGCGACTATTGATTGCCAATCCATATAAATGTGCCTTTTCTTAATTGGACGCAAACCTGCGTAAAAATTACAACCTCGCGACAATAAATTTAAAAGCATATCAATGAATATGGTTACGGCCCTTGCTCAGAACCAATTTTATTGCAAATTTTGATAAGTTGCTATAAATTGCGATATTTGTTTTTGCCTGCTTATCGGCATCTTACTACCGTGAGAAAGTCTTAAAAACTGAATAATCCATATGACAAAAACAACCGTACTCATAGACAATCAGCCTGATCCGGAACGCCCCTCTCTGGAAACCGAGCATGGACTGAGCTTTTATATACAAACCGATAAGAGCAATATACTGCTTGATGTGGGAGCGTCTGACAAGTTTCTGAACAACGCCGGGCAGCTGGGCATTGACATTGCCGATGTGGACTGTCTCGTATTGTCGCACGCGCACAATGACCATACCGGCGGCCTCGCCTGCTTTCTGCAACACAACAGTAGGGCACAAATCTATCTTTCATCAAATATCAATGCTTATGGCTACTACTCCAACAGACGGAGACACATGCGTGATATATCAATTGACTATGGTTTGGTGCAGACAAATATGCATCGCATAGTGACTGTCACCGACAATATCCGACTGACTCCATCCGTGGAAATCATCAGCAGGATACCCGTAAGCCACAGCATTCCGCAAGCCAACCGCACACTGTTGGCCGGAGAAAAGCCTGACAATTTCAGTCACGAAATGGCCCTGCTGGTCCGTGAGGGCGACCGACATATCTTATTGTCATCCTGCACTCATTTGGGGCTGCTCAACACTCTGGAAGCATGTGCGCCGATTCGTCCCGTCGCATTTATCGGCGGATTGCACCTGATTGATTCTGACGACAACAATCAATTTGAAACAGATGAGGATTACACTGCATTGAGTGCCGCCATACGTTCGCAATATCCCGGCCTGCAAATCTATACCGGACACTGCACCGGAAGCAATGCCAAATCCACGCTGTCACACCTGCTGTCGGGACAGTTCCACACATTCCACACCTGTTCCCATTTCCAATTTTGATTGTTCAGCCTCAGCCTATAATCAGGAGCCGGCAATTAACGCAATAAAAGTTATGATGAGTGCGAAAATCAATATGTTTTAGCGCAAACTTATTAGAGGAAGCAGAGCACCAACAGCTGGGCTATGACAACACGGGCGAACATTGACAGCGGGTAGGTGGTGGCATAAGCCACAGGCGCCTCATCGCCCGGCGTGATTTCGTTAGCATAAGTCATTGACATGGGATTGGCCATAGCTCCACTCACCATTCCGGCAGCGGCACCGAAGTCAAGATGCCACCAGCGCATTGCTGCGATAGTCATAATCAATGACGGCACCAGTGTAATTATGAACCCGGCAACTATCCATGTCAGGCCGTCGCCACGCAGCAACGTGTCAACAAACTGCCCTCCGGCATCAAGACCCAGACAGGCAAGGAAGAGCGACAAACCTATGCCACGAAGCATCAGATTGGCACTCGTGGTGGTGTATGTGACCATATGAAACTGCGGTCCGAAGCGCCCTATGAGTATGCCCACCACTATCGGGCCTCCGGCGAGACCAAGTTTTATAGGCACAGAAATGCCGGGAATTGAGATAGGTATCGAACCGACAATGAGCGAGAGCACCATGCCGATGAATATGGCCGCCAGATTGGGGTCTTTGAGGTCTGTATCGGAATTGCCCAGAATGGTGCCCACTTTGCCTACGCCTTCGGGCGTGCCGACAATGGTCAGGCGGTCGCCGAGCTGCAATATAAGATCGGGACGCGCAAGCAGGCGCACGCCCGAGCGCGACACACGCGATATGTTGACTCCATAGAGCTTGCGGAGATTCAGAGAGCCGAGGCGCTTGCCGTTGAGTTGCGGCTTGCTTATGGCAATTGTGCGTGATATGAGGTTTTTGTCAAGCGTGTCCCAGTTGATGTCGGGCTTGTTCCAGTCGCGGTCGCTTTTCTCTCCGAAAAGCACCGTCAGCGTGGCTACCTCATCCTCGTTTGTGATAACCAGCACACGGTCGCCCTCAGAAAACACATCATCAGGCCCGGGCACCGACACTTCGCCTCCATGCCATATGCGCGACACCACAAAATGTGTTGCGCCAAGGGCATTGATTTCACGCAGCGACATACCGAAGATGCCGGGGTTGGTGACATGAAACTCTGCCACATACGTATGGTCGGAGTCATCCATATGCCGCGCCTCGAAATCCGACTTGCGGGCCACAAATTTCTTCACCACTATAAATGCCAGAATCACGCCGACTACTCCGAGCGGATATGTCACCGCACAACTCAGGGCTGCACCTTCGGCAGAAAGTCCCAGCTGGCTGATAGCCTGCTGTGCGGCACCGAGCGAGGGAGTGTTGGTTGTAGCACCGCTGAGAATGCCCACCATATCTGTCATAGGAATCAACATCAGATAGCTCAGCGCAATAGCCATCCCGGTACCGCCGAGCACCAATGCCAGCCCAAGCATATTGAGTTTGAGGCCGCCGGTGCGGAACGAGCTGAAAAAACCGGGACCCACTTTCAGTCCAAGCTCGTAAACAAACAACATGAGACCGAAATCTTCGGCATATTTAAGTATCTCGGGGTCAATAGACAAGCCTAAGTGTCCCGCAAGAATGCCCGTAAAAAACACAAACGTGACACCCAGTGAAATGCCGCACACGCGCAATTTGCCCAACCCCAGTCCAATAGCTATTATGACCGAGATTACGCAGACCGCCTGCAGCGCCGACTGCGTCCAAAACAGATTTTCAAACCAATCCATGCTGCAAATTTACGGAATATTTTGTGGATAACCTGTCTATATACGCAAATTCACACCCTTAGCACCGGTATTTGCTCCCCAACGAAACCTGATAACAAATGTAATTCCGCCTACAGTTACCCGTTGCCACAAGATACCATGGCAGACTTATGCCACGCAAAAAAGGATTTATCTGAGTTAGTCCAATCAGGCCTTTTGACTGAAATCAAACTGAATAAGCAGAAAAGCGGATATATCAAAGGCCCCGACTTTGATAGCACAATCTACAATGTCATCAAAAACGATAAAAGTCTATCAAACATTTTTATAGTCTGACAAGTGCCATCACAATCACAACGTCTTCGAAAGAGCATCCTTACCAATACTCGCAACCTTTAGCTCATCGAGGCTTGACAGAGATAAACCTCGGAATATGCTCGCATTTTAGCCAAACTAAAGATAAGTTTATTCAGCCTTGATTTTGTAATTACCTTAAAATCAATTACTGTTTTATTATAAGCTATCTATGCTAATTTCGTGGTTTAGTATTGTGGGGACTAACTTTCGGCTGCGTCGAGTGCGTACCGGCCTGTGGCCGACTTGCGCTAAGTTCCGACCCGCGAAATTAACAGAGAAGCTTCCGTAAGGGAGCTTCTCTGTTAATATTCGTCCTCGTTGAAAAGAGCTGGATCAATTGGAAATCAGCGCATTATGTCATATTGCCAATTGGTGCGCCAACAAACTTTGCTATAAAAGGCTTTTAAATGCGATTGCAAAGGATTATCTCAAGGATATTTCAAACAAATGTGCGGCCCAACACTTTCAATTTGGATGTCAGGGAAGAATTTTGCAATTTGCTCTTTTGTGAGAAGGACGGAAAACAAACTTAGAATGTTACTCCTAAAACTTCATAGTACTCCATGGTGTCTTTGAATCTTTAAAATTGATGCTGTCTTTCCCTAAAAGGAGACAGATAAAGGCCGGGGTGAAGGCAATTAATCTGACCACCGCCCTATTTGCTGCGATAGTTGCGGCACTGAGTTTGGTCGTATGCGCCGTTGAAGGGGCACTTATAGCCTTTGCTCTCATAAAGACAGACACCGCTACCACTGGCCTCATTGGCGCAACCGAGCCACGTACGGTCCTCCTTAGGCTCTGCGGATGAGGGAGATGCCGGCGTTGCTTTGGGGCGAGCCTGACGCGGTATCTCACGCCGCGATTCGGCTAATACCCTGCCGTCCTGCTCCGAGGTTAAATATGAATATCCACAGTGCGAACAGGTGCGACGGGTTTTGTAGCGTTCGTATGTGGTAGAAATGATGTAATTTCCTGAGGTTCGCTCTTTGGTCTTCTGACCGCAAACGATGGTTTCCACCTTTCGGATTTTACCCATTTTATGACATTTCGGACAACGCTCGCCGCGGTCGGGCACGGCAAATATGGGCAGGGCGAAAGCGCCTGTGGTGAGGAGTGCCGCCCATCATGTGCCCCATAACATGCCTCCTACCATCCACCCTACAAAGAGCAGCAGCACTTTTGCCAGCACAAACGGCGTTGTCACCTGTCCGTTGTCCAGTTCTTCATTATCCTCAAAACGTATGATGATCACGCGGAAATAATAGCACATCAGAAGGATAAACACCGCGCCGGCCACTGCGCCCGGTATGTCTCCGAAGAGGGTGCGCATGTTTTCCCACATCGCGTAGAATCCCACAATGGCAACCGGTCCGGCCAACCAGCCGCCGAGCAGCGCCTGACGGCGGAAATCCATATTTTTGTTCAGCAAAACATACAGCCCCAGTCCGAGACCCGTGAGAAGCAGAAGCAACCCGATACCGGTATTTCCCGCTTTGCCGGTGTTGATGTCCTGAAGCACATTTTCATATCCCTGCAACATGCGCTCTTCCCCGGCGGTCAGCGAATAGAAGTTTTCGCGCGTGATGATTGGCTCTGGACCCATGGTTTCCCCGCCGTATCCTTTGTGCAGTTCGGTCCAGTTGCCGTGGTCGTCAAGGTTTGTTCCGACGAGCATGTCAGAGTTGACGTAAAGATTGCAGTGGTGATTCCAGCGGAGAGTGCGCTCTTCGGCTTCATACACCATGTCATCTTTCGTCTGTCCGTTGACTTCTGATTTCAATACACTGCGGAATTGATTGCCTTCAGGGTCAAACATCAGAGAGTCCATCCTTTCTATGCCGCTCCTCGGGCAAAACGCCGCTTCCTCGGCCACACGGATTTGACTGTTCGCATCTGTAAAAATAGTAATCCGGTTGACGGCATTAGCGTCGGAGTAGTCATAAATAGCTTTCGCAGACGGAGCATTAAGATAGAATACGGAGTCTGGATTGACTTTCACAAATTTTCCGGGAATCCCAACGGGAGTGAATGCCCACACAATGCCGGCAATCATAATTGCAAAGACGGACAATATAATGCGCCGGAGTTGGGAAGTGTTCTCATTCATGGTGCTTAAAAGAATTATAAGGAATACCGTAATTGAAAGAAGGTTAGACATAAGGAAAAATCCACCCCATATGATACAAAATTAGCAAAATATCCTGAATTGGCAAAAGACGAGTGGAATTTATATCTATATTTCACGAAATCACAATTAAACGTATTTTTATCGCGAATTTTAATACACCCTCGTGTTGACGACCGCCCATGCCGCGTTTGGGAGCTGCCGGTCGGAACATCTTGTGGGATTGCATCATGCAGCGGTAGGCGAAACCGCTGTCGTCTTCATCAGGAGTGCGTCCCCGCGGTAGGTCGGAAGAGGTGCCTCCGCCACCGCATGACTGGGCGAATTGGGCTGCTCCATCGAGATAGCCGAGGAACAGATACATTGCACATTTCAATATCTCATGGGCTGCTCGGCTATTGCAGAGAGGAATACTGATAATATTACTTAAATAGTATATTCTACCAATTTAACAATTCGGGCTTGAGAAGAAAATCAATTAACCCGATTGTAACGATTCCTTCCTCGTTTCTTTTGGGCTTGATATAGTCCTTAACTACAATGATTTTCTTAAAAGAATCATCAATATTGAGCAATGAGGCTGATTCCTGACGCTCCTTGGCATCGGTTGGCATGATGAATGCAGACTGTATATAATATCGTTGACTGCCTTGGTTAGCTACAAAGTCCACCTCGTATTGCTTGCGAATTCTTTTGCCCTCATTATCTGTAGTGCGAAACTCTACTACTCCGACATCTACCTGAAACCCACGTATTTTTAATTCATTATAAATGACATTCTCCATAATGTGGTTTTCTTCCTGCTGTCTGAAATCGAGGATTGCATTACGCACGCCTACATCAGTAAAATAATACTTGGAAAGGGTGTTTATGTATTTCTTCCCTTTGATGTCATAACGAATTGCTTTCTCAGTTAAAAAAGCCTCACAGAGATATGTCAGGTAATTGTCAATAGTTTTATTGGTTAGAGATACGTTTTTAAGACTCTTGAAAGTGTTTGCCAACTTATTGGGATTAGTTGGAGATCCGATGGCAGAAGCTATTATCTGAATCAATTCCCTTAATTCAGCTTCACCCTTAATCTTATATCTTTCGATTACATCATTGATATAAACAGTTGAATATAATCTTTTAAGATAATCAATTTTCTTTTGGGGAGTTTCCAGCGTCAATATATGTGGAAGACCACCGTAGGTATAATAATCGCTCCACGCTTCAATAGGATGTCTGTCATCAACAGACATAAATTCGGCAAACGAGAGTGGATATACATGAATCTGATCTCCACGTCCTCTAAATTCTGTGACTATGTCTGTGGACAAAAAGCGAGAGTTACTCCCCGTAACATATACGTCGGCATTATCAATCTTAAGGTAGCTGTTGAGAACATCCTCAAACTCCGGCACATGCTGGACCTCATCAAGAAGTATGTAATACATATTATCATCCACCATTTGGGAGTCAATGTGAGCGAGTAATGCATCCGGATTCCGCAGAAGTGCATTACGTCTGTCTTCCAAATCTACTTTAATGATATGACTATCAGAAATTCCATGCCCTTTCAGGTAATCGCAGAATAAATGGAACAATAGATACGATTTACCGGATCGTCTTAACCCGGTAACAATTTTTATAAGCCCATTGTGACGGCTGGCAATGAGCTGGTTTAGATAATTGTCACGTTTAATAGTCATACTCTATTCCAAAATATCGGTCATTTGGCCAGATTACTGGAATGCAAAAATATTCATTTTATTTTAATCTTTCAAATATCAGTTCCCCAAAAACGGGCATATGCTCGTTTTTGGGGAGCGCCCACCCCTCTTTCCCCGAGCTATGAGTTAATCAATCCCATCTCATAGGAGACCATCTTGCGTCTTGTATCATGCAGCGGTAGGCGATACGGCGATCGTCTTCATCCGGATTGCGACCCCACGGGAGCTCGGAAGATGCGCCTATGCCACCGCGGGTCCGGGCGAACTGGGCCGCTCCGTCAAGATAGCCAAAGAACAGTTACATAGCACATTTCTTAATGCCGTTAGGCTGCTCGGCTTTTTGCAACTATCAAAAACTATGAAAATATTTGCAAAGTTTTCATAGTTCTGCTATCTTTGCAATTGAACAAACAACGATTTTATGATAGAGCAACCGCCTAAATATAATGCTGACACAAAATCAGTTTCTGAAGTTCTCGCTCCGGAATCTTTGGAGGGAATTCGTAAATTTCAAGAAGAGTACCCTTACTGGAGCAAGGTAAAATATAAGAAAGTCAAGGGCTTTGATTCTCCGGAAGCTATTTGGAACGCACTTAAACAATTGCGTTTGAGTAATCAAATCACAGTGAATCCCAATTACAGGATACATTTCAGTATGACAAACTCTATGGCCAGACTATGTCATAATTTCGACATGCAATTTGGCGGCTCTTGGGGTAGTGAATCTCTCATTCCACACGATAGCCGTAAAATATACTTGATGAACTCTGTGATTGATGAGGCCATTTCGTCAAGCCAAATGGAAGGAGCGTCAACTACTCGAAAGGTGGCAAAGGAAATGCTCAGAAATAAGATTGCACCAAAGGACAAGTCACAATGGATGATATACAACAACTATCAAACCATCCGGTTTCTTTCGGAGAATCTTGACCAAATGATGACCCCCGAATTTCTTCTTCATATACATTCATTGATGACTTATAACACAATGGATAATCCGGAAGATGCCGGGCAATTCCGGCGGAACGACAATGTAGTTGTGGCAAACTCTGTCACCAATGAGATTGTGCATACGCCGCCATCATTCATGGAGATTCCGGCAGCCATTGATTGGTTCTGTCGGTTTGCCAATTCCAACGACATAACTGTATTCATTCATCCGATAATCAAAGGAGCTATCCTGCATTATTTTATTTACTACCTCCATCCTTTTGTAGATGGCAATGGCCGTACAGCCAGAGCTATTTTCTATTGGTATCTTCTGAAAGAAGGCTATTGGCTTACCGAATACCTTTCGATTTCAAGGATCATATATAAGTCAAAGGCTTCATACGAGAAATCCTTTCTTCAGTCAGAAGCCGATGGTAATGATATCGGATACTTTATAACATATCATTTAAATGCCCTGGAAAAAGCTTTCGATGAGCTGAAATCATATATCGAGCACAAGTCTGCTCAGAAAAAAGATGAAGTGCAATTGCTAAAAATTGGCGGCATTACAAGGCGCCAGGCCTCAATCCTATACATGTTTATAAAAGACGCCAACCTGATAATTACTGCCAAAGATATTGCCGGCCGAATGTTAATTTCACAGCCAACGGCAAAAAAAGACCTTTCAGAGTTAGTTCAATCAGGACTTTTGACTGAAATCAAACTGAATAAGCAAAAAAGCGGATATATCAAAGGCCCCGACTTTGACAGCATAATCGACAATGTCATCTAAAACTATAAAAATCTATCTAATATTTTTATAGTTTGATGAATGTCTTCACAATTGAACCATCTATAAGACCGATACTCACAACCTTTAGTTCGTCAAGGCTTGGCCAAGATAAACTTCGGAATATTGCCGTATTTTAGGCAAACAAAAGACAAGTTTATTCCGAAGCACCTTCGCAACTAACTGCTAATCAATAATGTTTTCCCGGACGAAAAGAAAATAAAAAACGATTGACAAGTTTATTTTACGCTTGCCAATCGCTTGATTATTAGGTTTATTTGCTAAAACTGCGGTTTAGTATTGCGGTCGGTAACTTTCGGCTGCGCCGACTGCGAACCGGCTTTCAGCCGACATTCGCTAAGTTCCGATCCGCGAAATTAACAGAGAAGCTACCTTGCGGAAGCTTCTCTGTTAGTATTCGTCCTCGTGAAAAGAGTCAGAGTAATTGATTATCAGATGTTTATGTCCTATTACCGATTAGTGCACAAACAAACTTTGCTATAAAAGGCGATAAAATGCGTTGGGTGATGGCTTAATGGTACGATAATGTAAGCATATCCTCCATCAGTGCAAGGTCACTGTTGATTTCTCCCTGAAGTAAAAACTCCGAGCGTCGCTTGAGGAGCTTTTCGTAGATTTCGATGGCTTTTGCCTTGTCGTTGTCAATGTAAAGGGCTATCGCGCAAAGTATCCGCTCTTTCGATGACATGACTTTCCGATATGCAGAGATGTAATCTTTCAGGCTCTTGTCAAGCAAAGTGCTTGCTTTCTCGGGCTGCTGCATGGCAAGATGAAGAAACACCATTTCGCAGGCTATCTCTTTAACGTATAGCGGAATGATTTCATCTTTATGAGAATAAAGAGATTCAAAGGCATCTAATGCCTTGGCGTATTCCTGCCTGTTTATGAGCCAAGAAGCTCGCATTGCGAGTAAAGACACTTCAAGCGCATTACTATGGTCGATTTTTCAGTGACGATAAACATCTTCTCCGGCAGTTCACCGGGACGTGTTCCATCCTGAATCAAGGCGTTGGAGCGGAGCTGTGTCAAAAGTCCATGTTTTGCAACACGGTTTTTGCGTAGATGCATAATGTCCTTCGCGTCATTGCCGACTGGAAAAACCGGAGCAGACTGGGACAGTGCGCCGGAGCAGACTGGGACACTTTTGATGCGGCAAAGTTAATGATTTTTTCTGAGACTATCGCCTTTTAGCTCAAAACGTATCGCTGAGTGCACCATCCGGTCGAGTATGGCGTCGGCGGCGGTGGTGTTTGTTTCCAGACAGTCGTACCAGTCGGAGACGGGGATTTGCGAGGCTATGATTGTCGCCTTGCGGCCGTGGCGGTCCTCGATGATCTCCATAAGGTCGAGTATCTGCTCGTTGTTGAGTTTCTTGATTCCGAAGTCATCAATTATGATCAGGTCATATGAGGCTATCTTCTCGAAAAACCTTTTCGACTGACGCTCGACTCTTGCCATGGCGAGGACTTCCATGAGTTTGAGGATGCTCCAGTAGCGGGTCTTGAAGCCGGATATGCAGGCATGATGTCCGAGGGCCGATGCGAGCCAGCTTTTGCCCGTGCCGGTGGCTCCGGTTATGATCACAGGGATGCCGCGCCTGATGTATTCGCCGGCACACATCTGGGTGATGTATGCTTTGTCAAGACCGCGCGCAGAGTCGTATGCGAGTTCGTCGACTGACACCTGATAGCGGAACCGGGCGTTTTTGAGAAACCGGGCATTCCGGTTTGCCCGGCGCATGTCGTGTTCTCCCTGAAGGAGAAGACGGAGTCCGTCCACGATGTTGAGTGAAGTTGCCTGACGTGTTTCCATCAGGCTCTGCCATGTCTGCGCCATTCCCGGAAGGCGCATCTGACGGAGTTCAGAAAGGATTCTTTCCATTGATTGTGTTGTTTTTATGTGAATGGTGGATTATTATGCGAAAGCCGCTTTTCCGCGGATGTTGGAGTGATTTTCCGGAGGTGCGAGTTCATCCGCGTTCTCACGGAAGCCCTCGCACTGTGTCTTGATCAGAGCCTTGACGAACCTGTAGCGCAGATTGCCGTGGCTGACGGCTATGGTACATGCCTGACGGAACATGGCCGGGTCGCTGTCGCGTTGGAGACTGAAGAAGCCCTGGGCGGTGCGGAAGTATACCTGTTCGGGCTGTCCTCCGGCGAATATGGCCTCTATTATTGTCTTGAACTCGGGACTGATGCGTTCGGCCCTGGATATGAAGTACTCGGCGCTGTATGCGCGGTATTCCCTTGATTTTGGAGGAAGGTGCTCCTCGACATAGGTGTAGTCGTTGCGACGGTATGAACGAAGATGCGTGGCCACGCATTCGCCCGAGTGATATACGCGTACCTGCGTGGCGGTGAAGGTGACATCCACCTGCTGCCCGATCAGCCGGTATGGCACGGAGTATGAGTTGCGGTTCGTCCCGAAGGTGATGAAGCTGTTCGGGGCCACCTTGAGCGTGGCGCGGCGTTTGAACTCGAACGGAGCCTGCGGCAGCGGAGCCAGCATCGGCTTTTCGGAGGCCAGGAAGCACTCACGCCGCGAGTAATCGCAGCCGGTCAGCCGCTTCTGGTTATAGCGGTCGACGAGCTCACGGACAGCCTCGTTGAGTTCTTCCAGGGAGTGGAAGATGCTATTGCGCAGCGGGGCGTAGATATGGCGGTAGGCCTTGTTGACGGCATCCTCCACCAAGGCCTTGTCCTTGGGTTTGCGAACTCTCGCGGGCTGTGCCACACACAGATAGTGGTTGGCCAGATCGTTCATGCCGGTTGTAAGGTCAGGCTCGTAGGAATCGGCCCTCTTGACCGCCGACTTCAGATTGTCAGGCACCAGTATCTTAGGGACACCTCCGAAAAACTCCAGAGCCTTGACCGTGGCCATCAGAAACTGCTCTATCCCCTGTGACCGCACGCACATGACAAAAGTCATGCCCGAGTACGGCATTATGGCCACATACGTCTCCACAAAGACCTCCTCTCCGGTGTCAGTGTCAATATACGACAGACGGTCCCCGGCAAAGTCAATCAGCATCTTCTGTCCCGGCTGATACAGGTCGCGAAGTAACGTCGAGGGAGTGACCGCTTTCATATGCTGGGATATGTGATAGCGGAACTGCGACAGGCTGTAGCCGTCGGGGTGATCTCTGCGGTATTCCTCCCATAACAGCTGCGATGTGACATGCGGTTTTTTCAGTTCTTTCTCCAAAGCGGGCAGAAGTTCCTTCAGAACTTCCATCCGCTCATCGCAATACGCCGGGTTGCCCCCGTTGAAACGGTGGTTCAGAACCGTGTCCTCCAGCGCTATAAGTTCGCGTGTCGTAAGAGGGTCCGCCTCAGCTATCGACTTGTAGCGGCTGACTGTGTTCTTGCTGATATGGAGCGCTGAAGCAATTGAACGGATCGATTCCTTTTGCGACAGGCGTATCAGCACCTGCTTGATGATATTCATGCTTATCGGTTGTGTTGCCATGGCTATATTCCTTACTTATGGGAATATAGCTGAAAATCATCAAAAGTGTCCCAGCATGCTCCGGTTTTTGCGCCAGGCGCCCGACAGCCAGAGACTTGCGTCAGAGCGACTGTCCCAGCATGCTCCGGTTTTCTGCGCGGCGCGGCGTGCTTTCGGCCATTTGTCCCAGCATGCTCCGGTTTTTACGCCTGTCGACCCCGAACTCAGGTCGCAATTAGCTGATAATCAATCCTGCCTTCCGGCTCTAAAATGCAGATTTCGGCACTGTTTTATGCCTCCCATGCTGTCCCAGCATGCTCCGGTCTCTCCACCGACTCCGTTCATCTTCATCGGGATGCCGTTTAAGAGGATTGAGAGCACATCGGCAAAAATGAAGATTACAAGAGCTTCTGTTACAAAAGGAGGAAGATTAAGAAACAACAATGGCAAGACGACGATAAAGCAAACGATATTGGCGAGGAGTCCACCGGCGAGGTAAAGTGTGGTCGGAACAGTGTCGGGGTCACCATCCGGCGGACACATCAGACATTGGCCACCTGTTCCGGCAAGGGAATATTTCTTTATCTTCAAATGTCCGTTTTTCCTGATAAATGTCAGATTACCTATTCGAAACGAAACGAACTTATATCCACTGAGCAGTCCGCCGACGAGATGTCCGGCTTCATGCGCGATAATAAGCACGATTTCTGAAACAACAAAAGCACAGATGCCGACAAGTCCTGCAATAATTCCCACACGGAAAGAAGCGGAACTAAGCTTGTCAAGGTATTCCGCAAAAGTTGTGTCGGTAAATATTATAAGCCCCGCTCCTGCAAGAACAAGACCAATTGCGCCACCAATAAGCAGGCCGCCTAATAATTTGAGTATAGTTTTCAGAAATCCCATTGGCATTAATAATGTGACTGTTTGAGTGGCAAAGATAGCGAAATCAACGCTTCTTGCCGCAAATTTTCAAAAGGGACATCTTTAGAAGCATAAAAGAAGCAGACACTGAAAATAATCTTTTCATGCCTCTTTACCAATGTGGTGATCTTACAAACAAGTATTATGTAATATATCGGTAACCCTGTATCTTTTAAAGGACCTTGCGAATCCTTGTATTTATCTTTGGCAAACTCTATTTACTTTATGGGCATACAAAGAACAATTTCATGCATCGTGAAAAGTATTTTACTACCGCATAGTGGAGAAAAAGCCGTGACGAATGGCTCAACATGAAAAGCAACAATTAAAAAGGTATTAGCCAAGTCGTAATATGGCAGGGGGCGACTTCATCACAAGGTCGCGCCGTTGATTTCGTTAAAAATTTCGGCCGTTTCAGGCGACCATAACTGAATTTAGTGATATGTTTTATAAAATATCTTCTATTTGAATATTTTTTTGTATAAACGCACTGTATTTCATCAATAAATCATTAAGTTCGTTTATTATCTCTTTTGTTTCCGAAATTTGGCATTTGATAAATTGGTTGTTTAGTTTAATTTTTTTGATGCAAGTATCAGGAAAAACACTATATTTTAGATAATCATATCTATGTGATAATATATCTATTTGGGGCATATTCAAAATCATTACATTAATCTCAGGTTCATCAGAGAGCTCCATCTGTTTCTTTATTGCTTTCGCATTCTCTGACAATTGTTCAAGAGCACTCTTCAAAAAACGTATATGTTGAAATTTTGCGCCAATAAAGTTTCTTATAGCCCTATATAATTCGGGGTCTTGAGCATGCATCAGATTTTGAATGGTATTATTAGATAACTCACAGCCAATTGTGTCAAAAATTTTGATTATGAGATGTTCAATTTTAGGGATCTCATCTAATGCAAACCTAAAATAATAGACAGTGTTGAACCTGTTTGTATGCTCCAACCAGTTCAAAAAAAGTTCATTACTGTCTTGTATTGATTTTAGAAGATAATATATTGTCATATATAGGCGTTTTAATTCCTTGCACCTGCTTTTAGTTAAGGAATCATTAACGCCCAAGATTAAATCTATTATATCCTTTAAGGATTTGTGTGAAAAATTCATCATAATTCATCGTTTTAATATCCAAACAGAAAATTCATATAATCCGTAAATAGGCAATGTTATCATTATTAATGTCATTATATCTGGAGGAGTTATGATAGCAGCAATTAGCATTATTATGATTAGAGCGTGTTTGCGATATTTTGACATCATAGGAGCGTTTAAGATACCCAGTTTAGCAAGGATAAATGTTATTACGGGCAATTGGAACACAACACCCAGCAGAAGTGTCAGAGATACAAATGTTGAAATGTAGCTGTCCAAAGTAATCATTGTATGGACTTTGTCTGCGACGCTATATGTTCCCAAAAATCTGAATGAAATCGGGAACAGAATATAATAACTCATCAATACTCCAATCATGAAAAGTGAATACACACTTATCATTATCTTCGTAGAGTATCTACGTTCATTCTCCAATAAAGCAGGTGTTATAAATCGGAACAATTCGTACATTATGAATGGAGATGCGCACAATAATCCAAGATATATTGAGGTTGTCAGATGCGTAACAAATTGACTTGATAGGTCAGTCGCAATAAGTTGAACATTGAATGGTTGAAACACAAATGACCTATCAATTCTTTGCATCAGATGCTCTACAATACTATAAGTTATGAAAGATGAATCACTGGGCGCTAATAGAATTTCAAAAGTCTGCGCTTTGAAACAAAAGACAATACATGAAAAGGCTAATGTCACTCCAAGAATACGGAATAACATTTGTCGGAGAACCTCAAGGTGTCCTCCAAAAGATAGTGAGCCGTCGCTCGATGCCACTATTCTTCTTTATTTTCTTGTTTTGCTTCTGTTATTGTGTCTTCGGTTATATTTGAAACTTCTTTTACGCCCTCTTTGAATTCTCGAACCCCTTTCCCTAAACCTCTCATTAACTCTGGTAGTTTCTTTCCTCCGAATAACAAGAGAGCGAGGGCCGCAATTAAAAGCAGCTCTGTCGTTCCGATAAATGCCAATATCATAATTTCTATTTTATTACGAGAATGATCTCATTTGTTTGGAAGTTTATTTCCCAGCTCCCATTCTCGGCACTTTCCCATTGGTATTTAGTGGACATTTCATCCCACCAATTCTGGAATTTTGTACCTGTCTCTCCGAGGTCTTTTACAAGACGCTCATATAGTTCAACATTGTCTTTTGTGAGAATTTTCGCAAGTTCATTGAGGCCGTTCCGACGCTCAAAGAGTCCTTGAATTGCGTTTTTTTCTTCTTCGGTTACGCTACCGACTACCTTTCTATTCATATTTTATCTTTTTATTTCATCAAACGGATCCAAATATGCAATCTCCGGTATTGTCATATCTGTTTTTATTTTGCCTGACTGTATCAAGCGTTCCAAAAGAGCACGAGATGCATTTCTCTCTAAATGTGCTACTACACATTGTTCGTGACCGGGTGTATTCACTTCGCCGGTGGTTTTCTTATTAAGCCACACACATCGTTTGCATTGAAAGGCATCACAAATACGACATATGGGAGAATACTCTAATTTGTATAGTTGTTCATTGGGAATATCCAATCCATTAACCGGATTTCCGACGCATTTTTCTTCACAATAATAAGAAGCCGGACAAATATAGAAATTGCCATCCGGAGCAAGTGTGATACTTTCAACTCCAGCATTACAATTATTCATTGAAGACAAAACGAGCCTATCACTCAATAAATTTATATTAACCTGTTTGTTTGATACTATTTTCTTTTCGACTATTGAAGACAGTTCTGTCAAAACCTTTTTGTATGACTCAAAATCCGTATCATTAAAAGTATCAATATCCGTGATAACTATGTTCAATGATGTTTGTTTTTCAAAAGCCTCTTTCACACCCACTATATTATTGAACAATTCATTTTTAGTGATACGGAGAATGGCGTGAGTAAATACCGATGTCTTTAAGGTCGACAAAGAGTGGACCCCATCAAATATCGAAACATCTGCCTTCATATGGTCATGTGCAATATCAATATGATCGATTGAATCAATCACATCAAGATAGTCTTTCGGAAGTTCATAATCGGGATATACGAACTGTACCATAAGGTTTTCTTTCAAAGCCCATACAACCCCACCTTTTAACACTTCTAATGGAATTAGGCTTTTCTGATGTTTGTTGGGATAATGGCAGAAAGAAGCCGATGTATCATCTAATTGAATTATTAGATATTTCAACATAGCTCTATTGTCTGTTGGGGTTTATTACGTTCAAATTCCTCTCGACGGCCTTCAAGTTCAAGCATTCTGAACAACTTATTCCAATAATAATTATTGGCTCTTACTCTTGCTTTATGCATTTTACATATAGCCGTGGAGCGTTGGTAAATAGTCGGAGTGTCGGCGGCATCATAGTTTTCCCCTTGACACCAAGCACAACCACTGGCAATCTCGCAATCAATACATTTCTGCGGAGATTGAGTGGTACGGTCAAGTGTCAAGAATGGGCGTAACAAATTTTTGTCTATTCCATCTCTGACATTTCCGATTATAATCGGTTTCTTGCTTCGCAGAGAATAGGCAGCAAAACGAGTGCAGGGATAAAAATTGCCTGCTGCATCAACAGCCAACATCATTCCTGCTCCGCACCAATTATTATTATCCATCACAGGTTTTCCGATATGCTCTACAAAGAATGAACAAATATGAGTTTCAAACAGCCGTTTATCAATAATTGCATTAGCCAACTTTATTAATTGCTCCTCAAACAGTAAATCATCTCCTTCTTTCCAAACATTTTCAAAAACGCAGTTTATATTAACTTCATGTATCCCTAAAGAATATAAATGAAGTACGCTTTCATAAATATATGGAATGTCAGAAGAACTGATAGTAACCTTTGTAGAAGCTCCGGGAAACTGCTCTAACCACAGAGGAATATTTCTAACGACATCATCATATGAACCTATTTCAGCTCCGACTCCTTTCCAAATTCGATTCAAATCGTGTTTTTTCTTTGTACCGTCTATTGTTATTCCAATAGAGAGATGAGTTATATTCTTCTTAATAAAGTTCTGGACTTTATCAGAATTATAATTTATTCCATTGGTTGAAAAAGAAAAACGATATGAATTGAACCAGTGATGATTGAGCCGATACATTTCCTCCTTTAGATAATCGCAGATTCTGTCAATAAGATCTATTTCCAGAAATGGCTCTCCACCAATAAAATCCCATACAACAGACTCTTCTCTAAAATCCTCTTCGTGAGAGAGGATATAGTCGATGGCTGCTTTTGCCACCGACCAATCCATTCTTTCTTTATCATTTTTGCCGATAAGATAGCAATACTTACAGGCTAATTGACAGTCTTTGGTTACAATGAATGTTATATTCTTTGCGCGCCCAGCTTGCCAATCTCCAAGTGTCTTTTTTATATTGGTGCTCACTTTGTTCCCATATTAGCACATGATTGATAACAGTAAAATCTACATGTGGTACTACAATATGTACTACATGAACCAAAGCATCCACTGCAAGTAGAACCTCTACCGTATCCAACGCAGGCGGTTAAACAACCAACCGCACATTGCTTGTCACATGAACCACCACACGACCAATAGCATTGGCGTCCGCAACCAGTTCTACAAGTATCGGCACATCCTTCTCCACAGTTTGATGAACAACCGTCTCCACAATTATTTGTGCAGTTAGTTGCACAAGCTCGGTTACAGCTTGATCCACAGTTTGAGCTACATGAGGATCCGGTGCATCCCCCTCCTGAATTATTGGAAGAGTCTCTGCAATATGCTGAGCATGATGAACTGCAAGAAGAGCCAGTGCATCCTCCGCTGGAATTATTTGAGGAATTTGCGCAATACGAAGAGCATGAATTACTGCAAGAAGATCCTGTACATCCCGACGAACCTCCATTTAAGGCACGTTCAAGTTCCTCATTGTCATCATCACATGATGCAAGCAGTCCGGGCATTACACCAACTGCAAGAATCGGTAATACTCGCTTTGCCGCTTTTTTGAAGAAATCTCTACGAGAGAGAAGTTCATCTTTTTTATCTTTTTTCATCTCTTGTGTCCGAATTTAGCAAATTTATAGGAAATGGTGCCTAACACTGCAATGTTATTAAGAGTCTGACCACAAGAGGATGACACCTCCGTAAAGTCATACTCTACATTGCATCCAATGGCAAATTGCTTCCACTCTATTTGAAAGCCGCCACCAATTCCGACCTGAAAATCAGAACTCCATCTGTCGTCAAAATCATTTAGAGCAAAGCCTAAGGTCGGACCGGCTTTAACAACCACACTAATCGGGTCTATCGGTATGCGATATCCAAAGGGATAAATCCGTGCGTGGATGTAATTCATCCCATAATTCGCAGCACCTTTCTTATCGTATCCCAGGGCAAGTTCTGAATACCAATTTGCAGGAATAAAGCTCACTTTGTTCTTGAAATAAAGCTGTCCAACTATATCAGCGGAGTATGACATCGTTCCATTGACAGAGCCGTCACTCCATAAATAGTTTGAATATCCGAATCCTCCCTGCACAGCAAGATAGAGATTTATATTGTCACTTAATCCATGCCCAAAAGAAAGAGGCGTGTCCACTTCATATTCACCGGCCGATTTTATCTCGCGGAATCGTTCCTTTTCCGGCTGAGATTGTATGAATGTTTTTTCTTCTTGGGGCATCTCTTTTTTCGGCTCCGGCTTTTTCGGTTCCGGCTTTGGAAGCGGAGAAATATATTTCTCGCTCACATAGCCGGTCTTTCCATTATATTTTACCTTTGCCCACCCTTTACTGATTGATATAACCTCTATTTGTTGTCCACTACTAAAGGTCCCCAAAACAGCGGCAGATGTTGATGGCGATTTCCTGACATTCAGTCGGGACGAAGATGTGACTTTATAGTTGTTCTCGGCTGAAGCCGCGACAACTATTAAAGCCATAATAATAGCTGAAACGAATCTTTTGATTTTCATGTCTTCGGACTTTGAGGAACGAGTTATCCGACGGCTTCACCTCCAGATATTTTGAAGATGATAATTTTATTTGTCAAGGGATCATATACTCCATATATGCCTGAACCACCATTCGGTAGTGTATATTCAAGTTTGGAAATTCCATTGACACTCGTTTCAACAGACTTTGGAAGGACTGCGTTCTTAACCATGTCTTCGTATGTAAAGCCATAGTAAGTGTTCTTTCCTTTCTTATCCTGATATTTTCTAATCTTGATGAGTTTTAGTTGTTGTGCCTTTGCATTGTCAAGATTAAACTCGGCAGTAATAGACTGCGGAATGTTTGACGGAATCGTAATGTTAAGAGAATCGGTAGCAACGGTAACAATACCGGAAACCTCTTCCGTAGGAATTAGTGTACCTACATGACGATTGATAGCAGCTTTACCTTCTTCAAGCTCAATATCAGTAGCAGGCTTATATGAAGGATTCTTTTCTTTTCGATATTCAACAATGTCAGCAAGATTAAGACTCATCGTGGTTCCATTGTCCAATTGAATAAGAAGATAATCATTTGTAATCTCATCGCTTTCTGAATAGTTGCGTTCAAAAATAACACCACGATGTGAACTGCCATTCTTCATCTGAACAATGTCAATAAGGTCAGACTGCTCAAGAAGTGACTGGTTTGGGTTAATCTTAAAGCGATTATCCTTCATTACTTCCTCGGTGTTGAATACTTCAATCATTCCATTATCACGAAGCAAGCTCATAGTTTCTCCGGGGACTTCTTCAACATATTGGCCCTCATACTCCATTCCGGATGCAAGTTTATATCGACGGTTGATGCCGGAAAGAAGGAGCTTGGGGCGTTTCTCTGCTCTGACAACCTCTATAGTATCCCAGCTTAGAGAATAAGTGTTAGGAGTAAGTTCAAGATAGCGAACTTTTGCACCCTTTTCAAGAACTCGGACGCGATTGATTGCCCCTTTGTTCGTGATAATATCACTGAGAAGAAGGCTGCGGTTGTTGCGGACACCATCAAAGGCATCGTTTTCTTCAGCCCATTTCTGCCATTCTGGAGAAAGGGAATTAAATTTGACCTCATTGTCAACTATTGACTTTACATCCTTATTGGGAAGAAGTACAACAGCTTTTGAGGTGGAAAACGTAAAGTTCTCACCCGGACGCTGACGAGAGATATACCCTGTCAGTTCAGTGCCATCTTTCAGCACGACTGTGAGATTGTCCTGTGCTGAGGCGTTTGCCAGCCCTGCAATCAGTGCAAAGCCGAACAGAAGTGCTTTAATTACTTTCATTATAGTGCTTGTTATTAAATTCAGTTATATATGATGGCTCACCAATTGGGGTGAGAGAATTTTCAATTTCAATATTAAGGGAACGAGCTGCTAAATTCGTTTGCAGTTTCTCTCCTTTAATGTCATTTAATGCTATTCTGAGAAGACGCTCATTAGAATCTCCAATCTCCAATTTTCCGGTTAAGTAACCATCTGCGGCATATATATCCGGTTCTATTCCAGAGTCAGGAGTCGAATATCCGTCTGCATTGTAATATCTCATAGTTATGGGCTGTATAGCGTACCGAAAACGTGGATCTGAAATTGTCCACGACCCGACACCCTTACCGACAGTCGTTTCTCCGATTACAGTTACATCCATATATGAACGCAAACATATAATAGTTGCTTCACTTGCTGAGGCCGTATGACTTGATGTTATTACATAAAGTCTCTTCAAATTTAATGGGGTTAAGATAACACCTAATTGTTCCCCAAGAGTTTCTCCGGGTACCTCAAAATATGAATATGTCCTACTATCGCCAGTGCTTTGATAATATTCGTTGGATAGAATATCATTATAGGAACATTGTTGGAATACCTTATTATATCCAACTGCGGGTACAATACAATTGCTTAAAAATCTACATGTGCTTACATATCCACCGGGATTATATCTGAGGTCAAGAATAAGCTCTGAAATTTCGTTATTAACAAAATTCTTTAATGGCTCTTCTAAATCCTCTTTATCTCCATATTGTAAATAACAAAGATAGCCGATGCTTTTGTTATCTTCATGATATACTGAGTCCAATAAGACTGTGGAAGATTGAAACGGATTCTTTATAGAAAGAGATACAACCTCGTTCATGCAAGTAAAGCGACCATTCTTAATAGATATTTTTTCTAATAGATATGAATCGGCATTATTGCTTAAAATGCGAACAAAATCACCTCTTTTGAGGTCATACTTTCTTACCTCCGGAGCTGTTATGTATAATATTTCAAACGCTCTTTCTCCGGTTTTGTCCTGCATTTCTTGATATGCAAAACCTAAATTATTGTATTGCGATTTTCCTGGATTATAATTATCGTTAGTCGTAAAATATGAAAATCTATCTTTTGACGACAATAAACTATTAAAAAATTCTCTGGGAGCAAGATTATAATCACATTTAATTGAATCGGGCAAATCTTCTCGCCAAAGGTATTGGCGGTTCATTTGACCGTAAATCCACTTATTCAGTTCAAGATACACATTATCTTCTGTGACTGGCTCATCAGGCAAACCGGGTTCGTCTGATGAACAGCCACAAAAGATAAGTGTAGCTAATACTATAAGATAAGAGAATCTCATTAAATTAAAATGGATTATTCTATCGTTATGGTTCCTTCTTCGTAGTTGAATACAGGATGTGGAACATTCTCTCGTACCATTTCGATGAAGTTATTGGCACTTTGAGAAGAACGGCTTGGTGTCATATCATACCATTCTGTTTCCTCACTCGTAACATCATACCCGATAAGATATGAATCGCCGAGATTGATATCATCCACAAGATTTGCACCAAGATAGTTTGTGGAACCGCCAGTCGTTTCTGCAAAGAATTTCATTGCTGCATTCTTTATCGGGAAAGTAAAGAAATATGCCATTGCACCCGTCTGATTAGAGTTGTAATCAAACTTTACTTTGTAGAAACCGTAGTCGCTCTTACTTTTCAAGGAATACTCAACATCGCCATAGTTATTGGTTGTAATATAATCACATGACTGTTTACCTGCCAATCCGAATGATTTTACATTGGTGTAACGATTCCAATTGATAATAGCAACACACGCCACAGCACCGGCATTTTGAATGTCAATGTTAAAGGTGTTTTCACCGTCTGTAACATAAACCTTCTCTACGGTCAAACCGAGGATTTTTGATTTACCTCCAATGTAGCCGTTATCGGTAATTTTAAGAGTGCTGAGGTTTTCAACTCCTTCAAAACCCCAAAACTCAACCGAGGATGATACATGAGAAATAGCAACCACAGTGTACTCTCCGTTGCTGAGATCAAGATTTGAAGTCATGATATGTGTATATGCGTTGAAGCTCTGATTGTCTCGCTCAACCAAAGTTCCTGATTCATCATACACATATAAATCCACGTTCAGAGTAGCTCCGGAAGAGAGAGAGGTCAGATCTCCTGCGTTCATCTCATAGAGCTTATCTACAACTGTTGCAGGATTTAATTTGAATGTTACGGAACGGTTTACCGGGATGTCATCATTAGAACATGATGACAGAATCACAGTGAAAAGCACTGCGAATATTGCAAGATATTTTTTCATCTGTTTCATCTTTTATTTGATTACGTTGAACAGCCAGCCTATTCCGAGGGAAATTGTGCTGACTTTTGTCTTGAAGTTACCGGCCATGTCACTGTTTCCCAAGTTATAGCGAAGGTCTGCGGTGAAGCCGTTTTTGAGTTTGCAGTTTAAGCCGACCGACAGCATGACATCGTAGGCTTTTACCTTATCCATCTGATAAACGGCGTTGTTGTACTTAAACTCTTTGGGAGAAGTTGAGAACGCACCTGTGAAAGTCGGACCTACCTCAATAGCGAATGTCGGAACAAAGTACCACTGAAAGAGAACAGGGATCTCAAAGCAGTTCATTTTAATGTCCTCCACATCGCTCTTTAAGGAGCGCATCGAGTAAAGAACTTCCAGTTGCACACCGAATCGCTCAGTGCCGAAAGGACGGCCTGCGGGACGACCGAAACGGAGATTTGCAGCGACTCCCGCCGAGAAGCCGACATTACCAGAGATACCAAGATCCATTCCATCCGGGTCTCCGGCTATGGAATAGTTGGCACCAATCTTTGGCCCAATGGACAGGGCATAGGGCTTGTAGACAGTCTTTCCGCGTCTAACTTGATGGTCGTTGCCGATAACATCATCGTCCACTGGAACTATGCCTTGAGCCGAAGCTGAAACCATCATTCCGACGGCAACAGCAAGAGTAAGAAATGCTCTTTTAAACATAGATTGAATTTATTTGTTAAAAAAATGGTTCAAAATTTATGGTAGAATGAGACTTATCTCCGGAACTTAGCACAAGACTAATATTTTTGGAGAATTTAGATGGAACATAAACCGAATCTGAGGTCGTTCTGTTGCTATGTGCAGGAATTGTAAGAATTACAGTTTTACCCGTTGACCAAGTCGCGGTTACGGTTACTTGCTTATTGGAATCGTTGAAAACAGTAGAGCTGAATGTTGCCATATCGTCTTTATTGGCTCTAATTGAAGATGGACCTGGAGCAGAAACTCGCAGTCTGACAGGATAATTAACAGAAAAAGATTTCTCAAATTCTGTTAGCTTAATTCCATCGCTTTCCACGAAACCTTTGATAATGCATGATTCAGCGTTGTTTGCTATAATTGGAGTTACCATTATAGCCGATGTACCTCCATTATTCGATAATTTGTCTGATAAATCCACGAAGATACCATCACCTAAATCAAGAGAGAGTTTAGTGGCAGATGATGAAACAGGAATATTGCAATTGATTTGAACCGGTGATACGTTGCCCTTCCGGTCAACATCCAATTCATCAACGGTGGTGGAAATAGAAATATCGCTTTCCGATATTTTCAGAATCCCATATTTACCGTTGACTACGGTAAGTATTGCACCATCGTCATATTGAGCTGGAAATAAATCAAATTGAGGGAGAAGTATAATTGCATCTCCATCCTTTAGTCCACATTTGCCATTTTTCGTAATGACATTATAGAGAGATGTTTCGCTATATCCTTTTACTAAACTGGATAGTGATGTATTATTATTTGTAAACAACCTATCAAATTCATCCTTTTTGATTTTCTTTATTTTAACACCTTCAGTATTGATAACAGCGAAATCATCATTGTATGCAACTACGGCATACCCATTTGAAAAACAACTTGCTTCGGTCATATCTCCATAATGGAAATCGACACTTAATACATTATCTTTGTTCTGTTCATATTTATCGTTAATGAATCTAAAATAATTTCCCCGTAAAACAGGAGCCCACCCATCATTGAATGGCAGAGCATCATCAAATTGGCATCTTATCACTATGCCTCCTGTTGGGTCAATATATCCGTACCTTCCTTTTTGATTATATACAACTAATTTGTCCTCGGAAAAGAATGCATAATCATGTTGTCTTGAAACTGAAAGGTAGTAGGGCTCATTTATTATTGTTATTATCCCGTTGGCACCAATAATTCCGCCCAACCTACATTTTGAGCCTTCTTTTGATCCGAACAAGGCATAATCATTTACAATAGGAGTAATAAAGTCATAACTGGCAGGTAATATTTCCTTGTTCCCGCTTTGGACAAGTCCCCATTTCCCATTCTGTTGAAAAGCGTAAATATCATTATAATATCTATTCAGCTTTTCATATTTAGGTGTAATATCCCATGACGCGATTTTAGCATTTGCCGTGGCAAACGCTAAAACCGACATTATGGAAAGTAATATTATCCGTCTGAGATTCATTCTCTTACACGGTGTTTATTATATAGTTCAACTAAATGCTTAATGTTACAGCAATATGTTACCTCTGTACCCTTGAAGCCGCTGCACAAGACACCAACCAAACGATGGGATTTGTCTATCACGGGAGAACCGCTTTGACCGCCTATGCCAACAGCCTGTATCTGAATCTGATTATCATCCGGAGTCTTACTGAGTGACGCTTTGTGGATTGTCGGACGAAGTTCTTTACCATCAAAGGTTTCATTCGCTACGGTTTCTCCCATAGGATAGCCTGTAATTGTAAGCTCTTCATCTTGCGGTTTCAATGAGCGTTCATCAACTCTGGCGTGCTCAATATCATAAATAGCCCCCATCTTGACTATATAATCAGGGGTTTTGCGCGAATTAAGACGGATAAGAGCTACATCCTTTTTGGGATCGCCGGATTCTGCTATAACTTGGGCTTGTTGCAGGTCAATCTGATTGTTGACTTTGGATCCAGTAAGTCCGATTCCAAAGAAGGCATGTTTGCCTCCAATCTCCAAAGGAGAATTTTGATAGCGGCGTAACCACGCATTCGCATCATCCGCTGACAAGGCACCTGTCATGACATTATAGGCAAGTAACTCATATAAATTACCGCTTGTAGCTTGACGAGCCTTCTCCATTTGCTGACGGATATTTTCCTCATCATCAGCGTCACGGTATTCCCAGGGAACGGCAATATGCCGGTTAGTACCCATTTCGCCATCTTTGGATATGAAGAAAGCTGTTCCAGTATAACCGATAGGATTCAATCCTTCAGTGCTGGTATTCACTTGCAATTTGCCATTTGGCCCAATACCCATATACCATTTGTCAGGCCAGCCTTTTATCACATTTTTGAATGGGTCATCCTTTACGTTAATCTCGTAGTAATAACCGCCATAGACACAGGCAGAAGCATTTTCCATTGCCTGAGTAGTGACAGGTGTGATGGAATTATTCCACGGAATATATTTCCATGCAGCCCACCCGCAAACGACGAGGACGGCTATGGTAGCGACGATACCGAGTATCTTTAATAGATTATTATTCGGTATGAACTGTGTCAGGTTGACAGGCACACCACCACAAACGATGGCATCACCTCGTTTAATCTGTCTCGTTTGTCCCGGATTAAGTCGCTCACCGTTAATGGTAGAACCATTTTTACTATGATCTTGCAGAAACGCTTTCCCTTTACGGTCGATTTTGAGCGTCGCATGATAACGACTTGCCGTATTACCGGCGATCTGTATGTCGTTTCTCATACTTGTGCCTATACCATATACTGCCTTATAATTGGATAAATCTTCAGGCATTGGTATCTGATTCCAGATTAACTCAACATCGCCAAATCGAATGGCATCGCCACGTTTTATTGATACTTGCGTACCCGGTTTGATGGGACGATTCATTACAAATGTCCCATTGCGACTATTCTTATCTTCAAGAAGAATATCGCCGTTATTGAGTATAGTGATTTCGGCATGTAGAGCACTCGCCTTATCGCTATGAAGCACGATATCGCAGTTCGAGTCTCTGCCGACTTTTAATAGTCTCATATTTATTTCCTCCGTTGTTTAACCGATAGCTCTTTTCTTTGTCTGAGAAGATTTGTCCTTTCCTTTATTGTCTTTGGACTTGTCTTCACCTTTCTTCTTAGATTCTTTCTTAGGTTGAGTGGGCTTCTTTTTTGATTTTATAGAATCTTGCCTTACTTTTTCGGTAGCTCTCTTTATAGAATCCTGCCTTTCAACATTCTTTATGGAATCCTGTCTGGCCACTTCCTTTTGCTTGATGGCGACGGAATCAACCTGTTCCGTTGTAGAGGGTGTTACACCTCCATTATTGTCGGGGTCTGATTTCAAGTGTTTAACTCCGAATATGACTCCGAGTATAACAACGATAGCGATACCTGCGATAATGGCATATTTCATCCATTGATTCGATTTGGGAACTTGGTTCCAATCAAGTTTGGCTACATGAGCTAATGACACTATATCTTTGCGTGTCACAGGAACGGGGACATTCTGGGAAATACGGATACCATTGACATAAGTACCGTTGCTACTTTGGTCAACAATCGTCATCTTTCCCGACGGAGTAATGTTTAGCAACGCATGACGCCGACTAATTACATCCGTCGAATCATTTATAACTATGTCGCAATTAAGGTCACGACCAATCGAATATGTTTTCATTATTCGGAAGCTTTTTTTGTCTTAATATTCTTTGTGCTGATTCTTTTTGCAGGATAATCATTTCTTACCGCATGGTCAAGTTCTTTCCAAAATGACTGAATATCATTGTACTGAATATTATTGTCCTCGTGCAGTTTATTTATGACAGTATCTTGTTTGGCTATTGCCTTGTTCAAGGTATTAATACTGTCATTAAGAGTTGAATTGTCTTCCTCCGATGCTGATGAATTGTTCCGTCCGAGTAATACTCCGTTGAAGACCAAACTCAACAGACAGATTAACGAGACAGCCCCTAAAAGGAGTTTTGTTTTTTTGTTCATCTTCGATCTGAGTTTTGAATTTGTTTTTGTTTCTATTATTGCAAGAGTCAAATTGTCATGACCGCCACCTTCATTTCTACCTTTGCCGTCAATCGTTGTGACAATCTCATCTGTAACAGTGCCGAGCGCGTGCTTCTTATCTGACGCCATTGCGATTAGTTCTGCCTCGGCAATAGCGCCATGAATGCCATCGGTGGTTAGTAAAAATCTGTCACCTGATTCATATGGCAACTCGACAACATCTACTTCTATATCCGGTTTGATACCCAAAGCCCGTGTTATTACATTGGATTGAGCCGATAATCTTGCCTGTTCCTCTGTAATTACCTTTTGCTTTACCAAGTCAAAGACCATTGAGTGATCAAATGTGCGGAAGATTTTACTCTTTCCGCGCAATTGATATACACGGCTGTCACCAACATGGGATATTATTGCGGATTCATTGCTAATCAAGAGGATAGTACAGGTAGATCCCATTCCTTTTAAGGCAGGTGTTTCCTTTCCAGCCTCAATTATGGCGAGATTTGCTCTTCTTATTGCCTTGATAACGATATTTACAGCAGTATCATCGGGATTTCCTTCTTTTATGCCGAGTATGATTTCTTTGACGGCAATTGACGATGCGGTTTTACCGCCGGGGCCTCCGCCCATACCGTCACAAACTGTCACGACGAAACCATATGGAGTCTCCGCACTTCCATATGAATCTTGATTCTCGGAACGGCCTCCTATCCGAGATTCAGCAAAACCGACTATAAAATCGGGTGTATTGAGTTGTTGAATCAAATCCATAGTAGTTTGAAGTTAATTTAATCCAAGCCATTCTTTGAATCGTTGAAATACTGTTTTTGGCGGTAAAAGAGCTTCTCTAAGAGCATCTCTAAATTCACCAGCCGTTTGAAACCTTTTGGACTGTTCTTTTTCCGTAGCTTTCGCAATCACATTCATTACCCGTTTCGGCACAGCGTCATGAGGTGGTAATGCTTCCCTCATCTGGCGTGTAAGGGTATCAACCTCCGTGTCGGCATCAAATGGATTTGCGCCCGTTAAAATCTCATAGAATGTTATTCCAAGAGCATATATGTCTGTTGCGGCGTTAATCTGGACAGTTCGGGTCTTATCCCTCAGAATTTGTTCAGGAGCTGCATACTGCGGTGTTCCGATGAACCCATATTGAGAGAATTTGTTACCATCATTCATACGCGCAATGCCAAGATCCATAAGACGAATGTTGGAATCGCTTTCTACCATTATATTGGATGGTTTTATATCCCGATGGATCACACCTCTTGAATGAACATACTCCAATGCATCCAAAACTTGAAATATAGCATTGCAAATCTTTTCTACCCGGTCACTGCCATTAAGGAATTCTTTAGCATACTCATCAATATTCTTTCCTGACACGTATTTGCTAACAAGAAATATCGGTCCATTATCGGGAGCATATTCACAATATCCAATCATTTCGACAAGGTTGTTATGCCGAAATGCCAAAGATGCCTCTTGTTTGGCTCGTTCACGAATCATTGGATTGTTAGAGTAACTATCCTTTACTCGTTTTATAGCCATTCGTGTTCCGTCCTTTACGCGATAACCCATATAAACAGTACCCATAGCACCGCTGCCTAATGGTGTGGAAGTCGGGTCGTAACAATACCATTCTCCCATAACAAGGAGATAGATATATGGATCATCCGGGCGTTGAAATACAGTCTTGCTACTCATTACTTTGCCGGTTTTAGGTTTATCATTCTATTAGCGATTGCTTGCTCATATTCCTTGTCGCCGGCTTTAGTTGCTAACTGTCGTGCTTTATTCAAATATATGTAAGCAGAATCTGTATTAAATGTTGCTCCTCGTTTTTTTGATTTATAATCACAGCCCAATTCAAACAATGACCTATAATCTTCGGAATTAAGAATTACTGCTTTTTTCAGAAGTCTGTGGGCCTCTTTATTCTGTGCTATGATACCAAGGTTGTTTCTAAAACGGGCAATGGAGTCTGAAAAAGCACCAATTCTGACGCTTTCCGGACTATTAAAGTATAATCGGCTGAGAAGGAATGCTGAATTATAATCCTTTTTATCTGCTAAGGATTCTAACATCTCAAGCCCTTCTTTTGCAGTATCTTTATTAGAAAGAAGATTTACTGCACGGTTATAAGATTCTTGCTGCAAATCATTTGTCTGGCTTTGCGGATTATCTTCACCTGTTGAGATAGTCTGTGCTATAATATCTTTATTGGCTGAATCAGGAGCATTTCTGTTATCCAAAAGGTTTATAATGCCAAATACTATGCCTATCAGTGCGGCTGCACTACCAACTGAAATGCCAATAGTTTTTATATCTAATGCTTTCGCTGGATATTGCAGTGGCACAAGTTTGTCAACAGCTACCCTAAACTCTGCTGCGCTTTGATATCTTTGAGAGCGCTTCTTCTGGGTGGCTTTCCTTATTACATCCTTTATCTGTTTTTGCTTGACATTGTGCAACGGAATGTTTTTCGTGAGTTGCATTTCAAGCACTTCTGCCATTTCTCCGTCAAAAGGCACTTTCCCAATTAACAACTGATACAACAATATCCCGACAGCATACAAATCTGTTGTGGAATTTTGGGAATCAACAAGTCCTCTCACAAGCTCAGGAGCGGCATACTTGGGTTTACCTATAAACTGCCCATCAACTGTATAAGAGCTTTCTTTTGTGTTATTACCGTTTATTTTCTTTGCAATACCAAAATCAATTAGTTTAATTTTGCCATTTGATGTAATCATGATATTTGAAGGATCAATATCTCTATGGATATATCCTCCATCATGAAGAGCCATTAGACCGGAGAGAAGATTTCTAACAATAGTCAGAGCAAAACTGTATGAATCGTTAAGATATTTTCCGTATAATTCTTGTGCAAAAGGAATAACATTCCCTTTGTGGTCGCAGACATTACCTTCCAATAATTTGTCTAATGTCACTCCATGCAGATATTCACTGATGACATGATAGCGTATTACGGGCTGCCCAATCTCATCCTTGCCGCTGATTTCTACAAACCCAAGCATTTCAATAAGATTGTCATTCCGTAGCTGAACAGCGGCCTCGCGTCTGGCTCGTGCAATCACATGAGTAGGCAAATCACTATAAAGAAACTTTATAGCAACTTCCCTTCGCTGGTTAGTGGATTCACTACAGAGCCATCCCCTATATACTTTGCCCATTCCGCCTTCGCCTAATGGTGTATCCGAGGGGTTATACTCGTAATAAATACCCTTTTGCCTTTCGTTCTCGCCTTGTATTCTTACGGAAGCCATTTGTTTTCAATTAATCCATGCCAACAGTTCCGCCACTTCTGAAACCTCCTGTGGAATCCATGCCGACGGTAGAATCAGAGGGGCGGTT
>ENA-OPSJ01000315-OPSJ01000315.1-human-gut-metagenome-genome-assembly--contig:-NODE-315-length-44688-cov-7.486299_pt1 | contig 44688 bp, 51 predicted proteins | sample MGYA00241801_ERZ501893 | MGnify/ENA primary metagenome ERZ501893 (study PRJEB25962, sample SAMEA2042219) | human gut metagenome | biome: human gut; feature: human-associated habitat; material: faeces...
ATACTTGAGTTTTATGGTTTATAACTGCTCAACCGCCGCCCGGCTCATTACCGGGCGGCGGTATCAGCTCCGCTTTGGGGCTTGAAAATTTAACAAGGGAGGATTTACACCATGGACAAGATAATTAATCGGCTCATGAGCTGCGGCTACACTTGTGATGATGCAGAGATCGAAGCCGACAAGATGGTTGAGATGAACAGGTGGGACGGTGCCGAGATGTGCTCCCGTGAGTATGCCATACAGATGGTGCTTGATGCCATCGAGGAAGAATAAGCAGTTAAAAAGAGAACTTCTAAAAAGTTCTCTTTTTGTCGTTCCTTGACAAATTTAAATCGAAGTGCTATTTTATCATCAAGTGGACAACTGCGCCATTAATGGGCGGCGGTTTGTAACGTAATGCTGCTTGGTGGTCTGTTCGTTGTGCCTAACTTTATTGTCATAGGCAGAGCCGGGCGGTTTTGGGTGCGGTGTTGTACTGGTCCCACCACCATGCAGAGCCATTTTAGGCTCAAAAACGACATCAAATCGGAGCCAAATTTTGACAAAATCGTAAATCGGTTTTTATATTTTTACTTTGAGATAGACGGGGGTATCAAAATTTTTAGCAAGAAAATTTTTGCCGAAAAATATTAAATAAAATCAAGAATTTTGAGAAAATGCAAACGAAAATCGAAGTCGGATTTTACGGAAATCTGATTTCGATTTTTTTATTTTGCTTTATGCAGATAGGGGGATATGAAAAATTTCAAATTAATTTTTCACTTGATTTTGCGCCGTAAAAATCACAGCCTTAGCCACGTATTCACATTGGCTAAGCTCGTATATCATACGTTCCATTGTCATTTCCGGGTTAGTTCTCTGAATGTATTCTAATAGCTGTTCTGCACTCATACTGCCCTCCGTGCTAGGCTCGACATGATGTTGTCAAGCAAATATACTAAGTCGGTGCCGTAAAGGCTTATCCAGCCTGCAAGGTATTCTTCCTGTTCAATCGGCATTTCTATGTCATAACTAAAGCAAAATGCGTGGCATAGTTCGTGAGCGATTATGCGCCTTAAATAAGCCCCTTTTGGTGCGGTTGATACAAATATACTCCTGCAGCTCCAATCGGTCACAGCAAGGCTTGTAGTGCCGTCTGAACGCAATAAATCAGGGCTTGCGCTGTTTACAAATATTAAATTCCATTCAATGCCGTTAATTGTAAACATAATGTACCTCACAATGGTAGGAGCATTTCTGCCCCTACCTTTAAAAATCAAATCTTAGTCATAAGCACTGACATTTTATTTTTCAGCATTGTGCGTTCCTCGGGTGTCATGTCAGTTAAAAGCTCTGTCATATCAGTGCTTAACTCTCTCATGTACTCATCAAGTGACTGCATTTTTGCATCCTTGTCCTGCTGGGTGTTTGCCTTGTGCTGTTCCTTAGTCTCCATGTAATGCTTGCGGCTTATACCACTTCTGCCCTCACGCATATCACGTTCCATAGAACTGCCACTTCTCGGCTGGTCAATCATTCCCATGCGGTCTACATCCGAGAAGTACATTCTGCCCCGGCTCAATCTGTCCATGTCTCTCATGCGCTCCATGCTGTCATAATCCATATCTGTCATATCGCCCGGGTATCTGTGCCAATATGGCGGTTCCTCATAGCCACGTCTGCCGACATAGGTTCCTTTACCTTTCGGCGCATATCTGCCGGTGGTCTTGTAGCGGTATTCGTCATAGAAGCGTCTGCCATCCTCTTCGCCATATTCGGTTTTGAACATTCTGAGAAGCTCCTTGTTGTACTCTTCTTCCTCTTCGTCAGCCTTCTTCATTGACTTGACGATAACCGCGCGATATTCCGCTTCACATAAATCCTTAATCATATCCACAGCTTCTGACATTTCCTCAACATTTACGTTTTCGATGCCTTTATCAAGTTCGGACAGTGTCTTTTCTGTGAGACATTCAATCATTCTGTGTATTCTTTCGATATGCATATTACGTTAAGCCTCCCTTACTGCAATCAAGTTACTGTTCTGTACTTCGATAGCCTGTGTAGATGTATTCTGCACCGCTACTGTACTGCAACAACCGCAAGGTACATCCACGTATGCCTGAGCTGATACATTAAAGAAATTCTCAACTGCGGCTGGCGTTACAATCATTCTTGTTGACTGCAAAGGCTCTCCATCTACTGCTATGGCAAGTGAAATTTCTTCAACCGTGCCGCCTGTCGGTATCTGAATATTACCGCTATACGATACTAAAAATCTAGCTTTGCACTGATTTGTAACACCTCTCAGCTTGATAATTCCGCTACCGGTTCTGTGTACGATACATTTTGTTCCGTTTACTGCTGTTTCTGTAAATGCAACATCTTCTCCAGCGGCAACGGTTTGTAATGCAATTCCTGTTACTTCCATTATTTTTACCTCTCTTTCATAAAAATAAGGGCAAACCATACAAGTCTGCCCCATGCTCCCGACATCAATGTCGGTACCAACGTAATACTGCTTAGCAGACATAATCTTTCGAGTTTTCTTTCGAGTGAAACTCGATACTTAACTCGATTAAACCAATTTAAACCAAGAATTAAACCGAGCAAATTTGATTAAGATACTTGATTATTTAATTGTTTAGCAGCCGCATCCTGTATTGCAACCACATCCATAAGCATAAGCATTAGGATTAGGCACAACATAGGCTGGAATAGCTGTAGGATTTACAGCATTTATAATCTGATTTGTCTGTGCTGCCATTGTTGTAGTCAGAAGTGCGTTCTGTCTATCCTGTGATGCAGCTCTGCGTAAATCATTGTTCTCTGCTGTAAGTGTTGCTATCTTGTCATTTGTCAGGAAGTCAAGGATTGCTCTCGTTCCTGCCTGCTGGCTGTCAATAATATCTCTTGTATTATTGTTCATTGTGTTCTGTAAAGCACAAGTGTTAGTTGCCATATTGTAGTTTACACCTTGAATGGCTTCTCTTGTCTCGCAGCCAATTTTGTTATCATGTAAGCTCTTTATCTTACATTTCTATCGGTTTCCTCGATAGTTCAGACTATATCTTCACCTATACTAACCATATAGGGTCGGGCACTCGTGTTGAGTTTATTGGTATTCGTCCTCACTCATTAGTCGTTGAAGCTTCAACACTACTGTTGTCGAAATTCGTGTTGCTTGCCTGCTGATTATCATATTCACATACATATTTCATGTTTTTCCTTTTTCCGGCTATATACGGAGCTAAATATCCTTTTTCAATCCAAGCATTTCTTCTGCTTCTTTTTTTGAATTATATCTTACTCCATTTACAATGATAGGTTTTGAATGCAATTCGCTATTTTTACTTGGCACAAAATAATGATTAGTTTTGTCATCTGCATATCTGCATACGCATCCTTTGGGGGAAAATCCTTTTTTCGCCCAGTTTGTTATTGTAGAAGTTGAGACTTTTATTTTTTTTGCTAAATCAACGGCAGATTCGTATATTTCATCATTGTAAATAATTTCCTTACAACTTCCTTTACTATACCTTCCACCTTTGAACTCGACTTGTTTTGAATCTTCGTATCTACATATATCAAAATTACTACTAATCCCTTTTTCACACCATTTTTTTATAGTGTCATATGAAACGCCAAAATGTTCTTGAGCTGATTTTATAGAATTAAATTTATCCTCACCAATAATCACGCCTCTGCTTTTCTTTAGAGATACTCTTTCAGAAGTTTTTTTATCTTTCATTGGATTGTTTAAAATCATTCTTTTTCTCTGCTCTTTTGATTTCATTACATTATTTTTTGAATACTGTTCTCGTTTTTCATCTGTCCACCAATTCGTAACGCCACCGGCGCCACCTTTGTTTATATTGCACACGCATTGTCCGATGCACTTTAACTGAAAAACTCTTTCAAACTCATATTCAAAAGCTTCTTTTTCTGAATCAAATCGTTTCACTATCCTACTTTCACAATCATATCTTTTTATCATTTCATTAAATAATCGATTGTGTTTTCTTACCTTATAGCGATTTTTACATCCTTTTCCTACATATATTATTTCTCCTGTTTCTTTAATATACCATTCATATACATAAAACATGTTGTTCACCTCCGCAATTTATATACTAATTATACATCAGTTTTATGCGAAAGTAAATGTGAACTTAGACTTTCCAGCAATTCACCCGATTGCCAACGCATATCACTATGCGTAAGTACCTACTGCGTTTACGTTAAAAGTAAACAAATTCAAAATGGCTTTTTTGAATTTATTTAAGCACTGAGCAAGCTGTGACTGCAATGCGTTTGTATTCTGCATATTAGCGACTGTATCAGCGTTAATAGCTTGCTGTATGCCATAGCCGGTCTGCATGATATTTGTGTTAATGCCATTGAAGCCGGTAAGCATACTGTTGTTTATAGCGTAGAAGCCGTCGCAAAGTCCGTTGGAAATGCCATCTAACTTGCTGATAACAGCGGAATTATCAAAGCCTCTCTGAATATCAGCCTGCGTAGCCGCTGTCGCAGCATAGCCACCGCCATTGTTGCCACCAAAACCGCCAAATCCACCATTTCCCCATCCAAAGAGCAATGCGAATACAACGATTATCCAAAGCCATCCGCCGTCAGCCCATCCACCGTTATTGCCGTTGCCGTCAATGTTCGCGACTAATGGGATGCTGGCGCAATTTGAGTTTGAAAACATATTGTTACCTCCTAAAAATATATTCATAAAGATGTCACCTAGGTAATTTGCAAAGACATCTAATATGCTATTAATTACCAAATCTACTTTTTATCTGATTAAATACATCATCTGCATTTAACCCCTTTTCTTTGCATAAATTTCTAGCAATCTGCTCTATACCTTGCATATTGCCCTGCTGTGCCATCTGCATAGTGTTTTTCATCATAGGATTGCTCATAATCTGATTATTTCCCATCATCTGTTGTATGAACTGTTGTGGATTGCCGCCACGCATCATTTGAAGTAACTGCATTGGGTTCATCATGCCTCGTCGCTCTCCTTTTTACTTTGTGATTGTGAAGTTTTTCTTTGTGTTCCTAAAGCTACCTTGTTTTCTAACTGCTCAATCTTTGCTGATAAGTCATCAAAGCGTTGCATAATGCCTGCTGTGGCTTGTTCTGATAGGTCAATTTTGAGTTTTTCCGTATCAAGTGAAGTATTTACCGCTCGCGCAGATTTATTGTCTATTTGGGGCTTATACACAATCGTCTTGATTGTTCCGTCAGCATTCCAACCCTTGACATAAATTTCTGATAAATCCTGCTTTGGGAAAAATGCCACACTGCCATCCATGGGAACCTCGTTGGCGTTGACGTTTTCAACCGCTTGCACAATGCGTCCATTAAGCCCTATTGTCTGCTGGTTTTGCATTGCCGGATATTGCTCTTGTGGCTGAAACCTCTGCTGCTGCATCTGTTGATATGGTGCATAATTGCCGTACTGCTGTGGATAAAACCCCTGTGGGTTATACACGTTGTTCATATATTGAGGACTGTTTAACTGCATCTTCTTGGTCTACCTCCTCCATTGCTTCATCAATCGCACTAATGACAAGGGATACCGTCATCAGGTCAAGCTGTTGTATTTCTTTCTTTGCAAAAAGCTTTTCTTTCACTTTGTCCGACAACATCTTTTATCCCTCCTTTTGCTTATATTTTGGCATAAAAAAAGCCGCCTAAAGTGACAACTTGGCGACATAAAAGCGACAAATATTTTATTTTACTTTTTGAAAAAACGCGATAAATACGGCATTAGCACTAGCATACTGCCATAGGCACAGCATAGGTGGAAAAGCGCACATCAAAGCTGTCGTCGAACTTGTCTATTGCCTTTATAAGTCCTATTGTTCCTATCTGGTTTATGTCCTCAAGTTCACAGCCTCTTCCGATGAATCTTCTGGATACGCTGTAGACAAGTCCCATATTTTCCATAACCAGTCTGTCCCTTGCCTCCTTGTCCCCCTCGTGTGCTCTTAAGATAAGCTCTTTGGTATGATTCATAAATACCACACCCTTATCTTTTATTTATTATTCTCTTTCATGCCACAGGCATTGCCTGCTTTTTCCCCCACTTCCTTCTTCATGATGACCTTTGTACCTTTTCCGGGTTCCGACTCAACATGAAGATAATCCATGAAAATCTCCATAAAAGTAAATCCCATTCCCGAACGCTCCTCAAGTGCCCCCGTTGTATACAGCGGTTCCATCGCTTTGTCAACATCCTCGATTCCGCATCCGTCATCACTTATACATATCGTGATGATATGTTCATCTATATCTGCCTCCATATGTATTATTCCGCCCTGCTTCCGGTAACCATGTATGATTGCATTCGTCACCGCCTCCGAAACTGCGGTCTTAATGTCATTAATCTCCTCAAGTGTCGGGTCAAGCCTAGCACAAAATGCAGCTATACACACTCTCGCAAACGACTCATTCTCCGAAACAGCATCCATCTCCATGTAAATTCTGTTGCTTTTCCAGTTCATCTTCTTCCTCCTCTTACTTCACATAATGCAGCCTCTACGCTGTCCTTTGGCACAGTAATTGTAAACAGTCCCGCAATCTTAAATATTCTCTCAAGACCTCTTCCCATGTTGACGACATATATACTCCCTTTATATGGTGCAATTTTTTTGTAGCGCCCCATTATAAAGCCTATGCCGGAGCTGTCCATAAAACCTCTGTTTTCAAAATCCATGATAATATACCTTATCCTTTTTCCCTCAATAATATTGTCTATCGTACCTCTTATCTGCTCTGTAAGGTGATGATCAAGCTCCTCATCAAGGTGAATTATCAGACAGTCATCATCCACTGTATACGGCTTTTCCATATTGCTATACCCCCTTTTTTTGTTTTTATGCATTAATAAGACAAAAAAGAACACGCACAAAAAATATTTTCATGCGTGTCTCTCAAAAATAATCTTACTGTATTTTACTGCTGCGTATCCGCCGCTGTCGTCTCATCTGTCTGCTGTGCATCCTCCTGAGTCCCAGCCTCCGTCGTCGGATTGAGCACCGCATTCAGCGCCGCAAGTCTTGCCGTCACATCAGGAACATACCCCGACTGAGGGAACTTTGTCAGGAAATCCTCATAGTATGCTGCCGCAGCCGCTTTATCATCATTCTCCTCATGACACAGTCCGAGATAATAAGCCGCTTCATCATTCGTCTCATCATATATAAGAGCTGCCTCAAAATAGTTGGCTGCTGAAATATAATCCTTCTCAAGATAAGCCTTGGTTCCCTGCGAATAGAAGCGGTCTGCTCCGCCGCTGCAGCTCTCCAACATGGTATTATATACATTCTTGGCTGCCTGTGTCGGCAGTAAAGCCACATCTATCTTCTGCAGCAGAACCAATGCCTGTGCAAAATCATAATCCACATAAGCATCCGCTGCATCTATAAGAAGCGAGTACATATTAGACTCACCGTTCTCTCCCGTATAACCCGAAAGCTCTCTTGAGAGATTATCCCTCTCAGTGGTGAGTGTATCAATCTGTGACTTTAAGTTAGCCATATCAACGGAATTAGCCGCAAGCTGCTCACTATAATCAAGCACAATCTGCTTGTTCTCATAGTTGACGCTCGAAATCTTCGCAGGTACTATCATATACCACACGAGTGCCGCTCCGATTACAACCCCGAGCAATATACTTAACACGGTAAATATGCCGTTGCTTGGCTCCTTGTACGAATTAGGCGGTATTATTACGTCATGCCCGGTGACATTATCAGTAATATTGCCCAACTTTTTCTTCTTTTTGAAAATCACTTCGGTATCTGTATCCTCATCGGATACAGTCCCATCTATCTCGGATATATATCGAAGTGCAAGCGTGTTGTTCCTGTCTGTCTTTAAAACCTTCTGAAAGCACTTCTTTGCCCTCTCCGTCTGTCCGTCCTTCCACAGTAACAGTCCAAGCAGAAGCCCCGCCTTCACCAGCTTAGGATTCATTGCGACAACCTTCTTAAGCTGTATCGCAGCCATATCGGTCGCACCCTCCTTGGCATACTTGAGCGATATGTTAAAGCGTCTTACAGCCTGATTCATAACCTCAAGCTTGTTAGGGTTGTCCTGAACCTTCTTTATATATACCTCAGCGACGTTGCGCTCCGGCTTTAGGTTCTTACTCACCACCCACTCCGAGAGAGCCATGACAACCTCGCCCATCTCAAAATACACAAGCCCCAGGAGATTTCTTGCCTTGATATTCTTCTTATTGATACTCAGGCTTGTCCTCAGGCTCTCTGCCGCTCCCGATAAATCGCGCACTCTCGCCTTTTCAAGCCCCTGATTGTAGTATGTGTTAGAAGCCTTAACAACAACCTTGTATACGGATACGTCGGCACCACATTTAAGGCAGTAATCACTGTTGTCAAGCTGACTGTTGCATCTGTAACACTTCATTATTATTCCTCTCTGTGTCCTGTCAAAATCGATTACTTGTTGTCGATGGTCTTGCTGATAATCTTATCAATAATATCCGTTACGTCAACAATATTGTTGCCATATATGGCATCCTCTGCCTCGTCAACCTCCTGACTCGGCTGAAACTTCTTTATCTCTTCATCAAAATCAATCATTATGCTCCTCTTTTCCGGCTAATCTGTATAGCTGCCGATTATTCTCTTGATTTCGCCCACAAGGTAAAGCGAACCGGCAATAAATACCCTGTCGTCTGCCGTCCTAAGTGCCAGCACCCGCTTTAGAGCATCGCCGGCTGTCTCTTCAAGGTACACAGGCTTATCGGTATATTTATGAAATGTATCCAAAAACACACTTCCCGGCATAGCTCTGCGCGTATATTCAACCGTACATACCACATACTCGTCGAACGCGCCCGACTCACATATCTCTTTAATCATAGTGTCATAGTCCTTGTCAGCCACCGCCGAGAACATCAAAAGCTGCCTTGCATCCTTCATTGAAACCGCTGTCTCTAAGAATGCTCTTATGCCATCCTCATTATGGGCACCGTCCACATACACATTCGGTCTTAATTCCTCCATGCGTCCTTCCCAGAATGCAGTCTTAATTCCCTCATGTATGATATCCCGTGTGAGTCCGCACTCTGCATCAGTCTCCATAAGCCACGCAAGCGCCGTCGCCGCAAGTGCAGCGTTCCACACCTGATACAGTGCCGCACTCTGCACTGAAAACAGCTCTTTATTATAATATCTGTTATTCAGAGAAAAATCAATAAATTTACCTCTTTTTCCAATATCCGATACCTTGGTATCGTCAATAATCTCATAAGGTGTCTTACGCTCAAGTGCAGTCTTTTCCAAAACACCTCTCACTCTTTCGTCACCGCCATAGAATACGAGCGGCACACCCGGCTTAATAATTCCCGCCTTCTCACCGGCAATCTCCTCAATCGTATTGCCGAGAACATGCATGTGATCCATGCTGACACTGGTTATTACGGTCATAAGCGGCTTCTTTATGATATTGGTCGAATCAAGTCTTCCACCCATTCCCGTCTCAAGAACTATGTACTCTGCCTTCTGCTCCTTAAAGATGAACATAGCCATTCCAAACAGGAACTCAAAATAAGCCGGATGTTTACCACCCGACTGCTCCATCCTGTGTGCCGCCTCAAGTACCGCCTCATAAGCCCTGTTAAAGACCTCATCCGGAACAGGTATATTATCCATCTGTATTCTCTCATTAATCTTAACAAGATGCGGTGAGATAAAAAGTCCCGTTCTATGTCCTGCTCTCACAAGTGTATTGGAGATGAATGAACACACGGAACCCTTTCCGTTCGTTCCTGCTACATGTATAATTTTCATACATGACGTATCTATGCCAAGCACATCCAGCAAAATTTCTGTATTTTTAAGCTCCGTCTTACCCGCAAACTTAGGTATGGAGTTGATATATTCTTCCGCTTCCGTCATTTTGAATATCCTTCATTTTCTCGTTTTTATACTTTTCTAATCTTATCTCTTTTGTCAGGGAAGTGCAAGAATATTTTATCGCAAAAAACGACATTATCAACAGAAGCAGCCGCCACACATCATATCGAGACAGCACATCTTTGTCAGACAACTGCTGCACTCGTTCGCCTGATATACCTGACCTCCGTAGGTACGTCCCATGTCGGCATACCATTCCGTTCCATTCTCCATAGCTGATGCGAACTGTGCATACTCGGTGTTACCCGGTTCAAGCTGATGTGCCATTCTTGCATCCTCCTTGGCATTGACCATGTTGCCGAGTCCTCTGTTAGCCATGGCATGAAGGTAATACCAGCGTGCATTGTGGTCATCTATATCGTTAAGAACATTCATGGCCTCTTTATAATATCCATGGCTTAAATAGTCCATAGCCGCATTGAGGCGCTGTGTCTGTGCATCCTGCGAGCTTCGCGCACTCTGGTATCCTGAAAATCCACCGAAGCCCCCGAATCCGCCAAATCCACCGAAAGGATTCTGTCCATAAGCTCCATGTCCGTAGGTCCTGTCGTCATAATCATAAGCCGATGTATGGTTCTCCTTAGCTTTGACAATCTGATCATAGGCAGCCTGAACTTCCTTGAACTTTTCCTCTGCTGCCGCCCTGTTCGGATTGTTGATATTAGCGTCAGGATGGTACTTTCTGCTGAGCTTTCTGTATGCCTTTTTTACTTCTTCGTCAGTTGCATTGGGCGAAACACCCAACACACTATATGGATCTCTCATCTTTTTCCTTTCCGTGGTTCCGCTTTCGGTTTCTTTTTTTCATTATAGCGTCCCCAGATTCCCGAATACAAAATATTGCGCAGAATATCTACATTCTCCAGTATCGGAAGCTTCTCAAAACCTGCCGCCGCTCCGGCTCCCATCATCATAAGCATGTCATAAGCCTTCGCATCTATCTGTTCACCACTCATGCCTGCACGCAGAAGTTGTCTTAGAGGATTATAATTGCCATCCTTCTCATCCTTTTCAAGGTCATCGTATGCATCCATAAGGTATATGAACTTTCCAAGATAAAAACCGAGCTGCCTTAAATACCCTGACCACTCGTCCTCGCGATAGCACAGAAGCTCCGCCATCATTCTTCCGGTACAGCCTGCAACCCTGTCAAAATCCTTCTCTCCGGCATCCTCACATGCCTTATTTTCAACAATATAGTTCTTAATCGCCTTTGCCTGCCGCGGATTTTCCATAACTGCCCTGCGGCATCTGCGCTTTAAGAGTCCTGCCATTATAAGTGCCTTAAAATTCTTATCGTCATCCCAGTCGTCAAGCAGCTTATAATATGTCAAAAGCATATTCATATCCGCCCCGTAATCGGAAAAACGGTTATAATATGCATCATGTCCTGCCGCCGGATGCACAATGCAACGCTCCTTTAAGTGAACGCTCTTCTCCTCATAAAGACTTGTCAGAAGCAGTGTCACAAAGGTCATATCATACGTCAGGGTACACTGGCCAAGCAGTCCGTACCTCCTCTTAAGAGCATGGCACAGTCCGCAGTAGAACGCATGGTATTTATCATAGTCCTTCACTTTAAGTTCTGCCTTGTTAATCGTCACATAACCAAACATCAGCTCACCTTTATAAATTGATTTTTGCACTTAGGACAGGTAATGCATATCTTTCCCTTGCCCTTCGGTACTCTTATATTCTGTCCGCATTTTTTGCATCTGTAAATATGGTGTGTCTTTCTCTCCTTAAATCTGAGCTTCCATGTATTAAAAAAACTTCTTATATGCTTTGTACAGCCCACATACATGAGGTTTTCCTTATATCTTTTCCCTGAGTTCTTGGATAACATACGAAAATATGAGTACACCAGCAGTGCCAGCGCGACAAGATACATAAAATTACCCAGAAAAATTGACAATAGCAGGCAGGCTATGGAGCAGCCGAACAAAAAACGGTTGAATTGGTCTACACCATACCTTCCCTGCATGAAGCGATACATTTTTGAGCGAAAGTTGTTCATAAAATTTCCCATAGAGTGTGTCTCCTTGCAGTCATACATAATACATAGGTAATTGCGAAACTATATATTTGAAAGCGGACGTTGTACAAATTTAACAATTCACCACAGGCACGCTTTCGCTACATGAATCACGCAACGGTACATAACGCAGTAAAATACACTGCCTAAGTACCGGCGGCTTCATAGTACCTGCTTGCGAATTTGTTAAATCTGCACAACTGTTTCGTATCTGAAGTTACATTTTCACAATTAAACTGTTAGATATATTATAGTCATAACAGGACAATTAAAAGGATAACACATTATGGTGAAAATGTCTGTTAAATAAGTATAAACTTATGATTAAAGTCAAATTAAAACAGACATGTCAAAGAACTTCGAATGCGGCTTTCCGCTCTTTATAATCCCTGAATCTCCTCTACCGCCTCATAGAAGTGCTCCATCTCCTCATCGGTTCCGATTGTGATTCTCAGGTATTCGTTCACTCTCGGTGCGGTAAAGTAGCGTACATAGATATTGCGCTTTTTGAGTTCATCAAAGAGCTCCTCTGCACTTACCTTTGACGGCTTTGCGAATATAAAATTCGTCCTGGAATCCGTAAATGTGAAACCAAGTTCTCTTAGGCGTTTCTTTGCATTCTCCCTTGTATTTACAATCTTAGCGACAGTATCTTCAAAGTACTGCTTATCCTCAAGCACCGCCGCACCAAGCTCGATTGCAGCCATATTCATCGTGTATGAATTGTATGAATATTTTACATCGTTGAGTGCCGCTATAAGTTCAGAATTTCCGATTGCATAGCCTATTCTTAAGCCTGCCATCGAGCGCGACTTAGAATATGTCCTAACCACAAGAAGGTTGTCGTAATCATTGATGAGAGCAAGTGCACTCTCTCCTCCGAAATCAATGTATGCCTCATCAACCATAACTATAACATCCTGATTGGCATCGAGAATCTTTTTCACACTGTCAAGCGGCATGTACACGCCTGTAGGTGCATTCGGATTAGGAAAGATTATGCCGCCGTTCTCTCTGCAATAATCCTCCGGCACAATGTTAAAATTCTCATCAAGTGCAGGTCGTTCATACGGTATATGATATAAGTCAGCCCATACTTCATAGAAGGAATAGCTCACATCAGGAAAGAGAATCGGTTTATCCGAATTAAAAAAAGTGAGAAATGACATTGCAATCACATCGTCCGAACCAACCCCGACAAACACCTGATTGTCATCAACTCCGTATTCCCTCGCAAGTGCCGTGACAAGCTTAGATGCAGCAGGGTCAGGGTATAATCTGTACTTGTCCATATCCATTCTCTGTGCCGCAAGCGTGGCTTTCAGCGACGGCGGATATGGATTCTCGTTAGTGTTAAGCTTTATAAGCTTTCCCTCAACCTTCGGCTGCTCACCCGGCACATACGGTACAACCTTGCGGATATTCTCTTTCCATTTTTTATTGTTCTGCATAATCTTCACCTCCTGTTTGTTTTTTACTTTATTCCAAGTTCACGGGCCACAAGTTCAAACTTAGGGAGTGCCCTCATTATCGTATCATAAGCTACACAGTACGCTATTCTCACATATCCTGCACATGCAAATGAACTTCCCGGCACGATGAGAATGTTATGCTTCTTTGCAGTCTCAACAAGCTTAGCTTCATCCTTGTCAGGTGCCTTAACCCACAGATAGAACGCACCCTGAGGTTTGATGCATTCAAAGCCCAGTGCCGAAAGTCCGTCATAGAGTGCCCTTCTGTTCTTATCGTAAGCAGCAACATTTACTTCCGCATCAAGGCATCTTGCCACGGCGCGCTGCATGAGCGTAGGCGCATTCACAAATCCAAGTATTCTCGTAGCTACACTTGCTGCCGACTGTAACATCTCAGCATCTGCTACCTCAGCCGGAATGACAAGGTATCCGATTCTCTCACCCGGAAGTGAGAGCGATTTGCTGAAGGAATAGCCTACAATCGTATTGTCATAGTACTTCGTGAGGAACGGAGCCTTCACGCCATCGTACACAAGCTCACGGTATGGCTCATCGGCGATAAGGTATATCTCTGAGCCGTATTCCTTCTGCTTTTTATCCATAATTGAAGCAATTTTTTTAATTGTAGCTTCAGAATACACAACTCCTGAAGGATTATTGGGATTATTGACTATGACAGCCTTGGTCTTAGGAGTGATTGCCGCCTCAAACGCTGCCATATCCGGCATAAATGTACTCTCGTCAGGTGCAACCTCCACAAGCTTACCGTCATAGTTTGCCACATAGGAGCGGTACTCTCCGAAATAAGGAGCAAATGCTATGACCTCATCACCCACATTTAACAGTGCTTTAAAGATTACATTGAGACCGCCTGCCGCACCCACCGTCATAATAATGTTCTCAAACGTAAAATGTGTTCCGAATCTCCTGTTGAGATTATCCGCAACTGCCGCTCTCACATCCGCATAACCCGGATTGCTTGTATAACCATGCAGAAAAGTACTCTCCTCCTCGTCGACAACCGCCTTAATCGCTTCGTTCACCTCGCCCGGAGCCGGCACATTCGGATTGCCGAGACTGAAATCGTACACATTCTCGGCACCATACTGAGCCGCAAGCTTCTTTCCCTCCTCGAACATGGCTCTTATAACAGAGCTGCCCTTCACAAGACCGACCATTCTCTCTGAAATCATAACGCTTCCTCCTATAAAGTTTTAATCTTAAAGTGCAGAACCGATTATATATATGTATATCAACTCCATTGTTCAAAGCAAGTTGTCCTAATGGTTCTTATATACTTAATATCAACCACCAGCCACCGCTGCAAAGCAGACCTCCATGTCCGCATTGCAGCTTTTCCGACATCCTTGTCGGAAATGGCAGGTAACTCGGAAGAACCATAAGAACAACTACGCTTCTCCCAAAAGTCGTGCTATACATATATATAACCGGTTTTGCACAATTAACTTTTTAACATGTTGTGACACACTGAATCATGTAACGTATCTGCTTTTATAATATAATGCCGTGGGCAAATAGCCGCCAAAACATAGGCGTTACCATCAAAACTGCATAATGTTTTATATTTATACATATCGCGACTTTGGGAGAAACTTAGATATTCTTTGAACTTCATAAGCAGCTCAGCCGGAGCCAACAAGGATGTTGGCTCAGATGCCACCGACCACGGATGGTCGTTTGGCATCGGCGGCGTATGCATATCAATGATTCTTTGAAGTTCTTAGAATATCTTAGTTTCGTACAACGAAGCTGATATGTATAAATATAAAACAATATGCGTTGGTGATACCGTCGTGCATATTTTGACACGCTCAATCTCACGCCCCGGTAGCTATATTGTACAGCTTATAATACACTCCCTGCTTCTCCATAAGCTCCTTATGCGTTCCGCTCTCAGCGATTCCGTCCTCCGTGAGCACCAGTATCCTCTCCGCATTTCTTATTGTTGAGAGGCGGTGTGCAATCACAAATGTCGTTCTGTCTGCCGCAAGTGTCTCAAGCGACTCCTGCACAACCTTCTCGCTCTCGTTGTCAAGTGCGCTCGTCGCCTCATCGAATATGAGTATCGGCGGATTCTTAAGGAACACTCTCGCAATTGAGAGTCGCTGCTTCTGACCTCCCGACAGCTTGATTCCCCTCTGCCCGATGTCCGTGTCATAGCCCTCAGGAAGGCTCATGATGAACTCATGGGCATTTGCTTTTTTAGCTGCCTCATAGACTTCCTCATCGGAAGCACCCGGTCTTCCGTATCTGATATTCTCAATTATAGAGCCTGCAAACAGATATACATCCTGCTGTACTATACCGATATTGTTTCTCAGACATTTAAGCTTTAGGTCTCTTACATCCACTCCATCGACACATATACTTCCATCTGTCACATCGTAAAATCGCGGTATCAGGCTGCACAGCGTCGTCTTTCCCGCTCCTGATGAGCCGACGAGTGCAACGTACTCTCCTGCCTTAACGTCAAGGCTTACATGATTTAACACATACTCGTTCTTGTCGTTGTATCTGAATGAGACATCCCTGAATGTGACGTCACCCCTGAAATCGTTCTTCCCGACTGCATTTTCCTTATCCTTTATTGCAGGCTCAATCGACATTATCTCAAGGAACCTCTCGTATCCCGACACACCGTTCTGGAATGTCTCCGTGAAGTTGATAAGCTTTTTGACAGGTTCGGTGAAATTATTTACATACAGCAGAAATGTTATCAGCACCGTAACATCGACTATTCCCTTGGTTATGAACACGGCACCCGCAACGATAACGATTATGTTAATGAGAGTCATGAATGCACCGAGCCCCGAATGGAAGCCTCCCATATACAGATAACTGTTCTTCTTTGTCTTAACAAAATGACTGTTACCCTCACGGAACTTCTCCATCTCGGCTTCCTCGTTGGCAAAGGACTTGACAACCCTGATTCCCGAAAGATTATCCTCTATTGTCGCATTTATATCTGCAATCTTTGCTCTGTTGCGCTTAAATGCCGCCTTCATTTTTTTATTGAAATAATAAGCGTAGGCAAACATAAACGGTATAATCGCAAACGCAACCAGTGTAAGCTTTATGTTGATTGAAGCAAGTATCGCAAATGAACCGATAAACTTTATTATCGATATTACAATATTCTCCGGTCCATGGTGGAATAGCTCAGCAATCTCAAAAAGGTCATTGGTCACACGGCTCATGAGCTGTCCAACCTTCTGGTCGTCAAAGAAATTAAAAGACAATCTCTGATAGTGTGCAAATATCTCGTTCCGCATGTCGTATTCCATCTTAGCGCCCATGATATGTCCCTGATATGCTATAAAGAAATTGCAGTACGCCTCAAGAAGCACAAGCCCCACCATGAGAAGCGCAAGCTTTAAAATAATCTTAAGTGCCTCATCCGCCTCATAAAAGATAACCGTTCCCGTTATATATCGGATAATAAGCGGAATGACGAGCGTCACCGCCGCTCCCATGATTGCAAAAAACATATCTGCGAAAAACAAGCCTTTGTACGGCTTATAATATGAGAAAAATCTCTGCCATTTTCCCATATTCTTCTTCGCATCATACGACACGTCAAACGGGTCTGTCGGTATTGCGGTAAAACCTTTATTTTTCTTCATCACTATTTTCCTTCCAATTCATAAGCACAGTCAGAAGTCTTCTGTAACCGAATGCCTTGCTGTTCATGACCATCCGCTCCATGTCGTCAAGATTTAAGTCTGAATGTTCAATCTCCATTGAATAATTGTGTACAAGCCCGACCTGCTCCTCGAACGTCAAGTCCTTATTCTTATACCACATAGCCATATCCATCTCATGTATTATAAGCACTGCGGCAATTCCGAAGCGGAGCTTGCTCTCAACCTCGTAATCGTACACCGCCCCGCAAAAATAAGTGTATATAAAATACGACATAAGCTGCTCATATTCCTGCATACGCTCACCGTAAAAGCTGTCGAACTCCTCACAGAGCTTACCATACTCTTCAGCATCCAGATATACATAGAGAATTGACTGTACTTCCCTGATAAAATCAGTCCACGTCGGTCTTAATACCTCCAGACGATGAAGGTTCTGCATCATCTCTGCCATATACTCCTGTCTGAGTTTCATCTTACCGGTGTATCTTCTGTAATTAATCTGCTCCGTGAGTGCTCTCTGTTCCTGCTCGTCAATTCCGAATATCTCATCGTTATCTATAAGTCCCTGTATGCCATGCACAATATCAAGAAGCTTGGATATTCTGTGCGCAACGCTTCCCTTTCTCTCATGCAGGACATCAAGCAGTATCTCCCTTATATCAAGAAGCTTGGTATACATAAGGTAATCAAAATCCTCGTACTCCTCTTCCTCTTCATCCGTCTCCGTGTAAAAGCCGACCTTGCCGCGATTCCCAAGCACAATCTTAGCAGCCTCCGGACATGATACCGACAGGGAAATTTCCCTCACGTTTTCAAACTCCTCATAATGCCTTGGATATCTCTGACAAAGAATACACATCTTATCCTCACCCGCATCACAATAGACATCGCATAGTCCGTTCTCATTCAACAGTGCACACTTGTGTTCAAACTGCTCGAACATTCCGTTCTCCCAGTCTATCGAATTGCGAAGGCGGACTCCTATCTCGCCCTCCATAGTCTCATACTTCTCAAGTGATTCATCGTCTATCGTTATCTGCCATCCCGCCGCACAGCAGTTGTCCTCACATTCACCGCCTATGCACTTGAATTTTTTGTAATAATCCGGATATGTGTATTCCATGTATTTTATATACTCCTCTGTTTCTAATAAAAAGTGGCTGCCTCACCTTAGACAACCACCTCCTTGGTCAATTATATTCCCATTTTAAAATTTATTCTCTAACCTTTATGTGTACTTCGCGAAGCTGTGTCTCCGTAACCTCACCAGGTGCACCGCACATAAGATCCTGAGCATTTCCGTTCATAGGGAATGTGATAATCTCACGAATGTTCTCCTCGTCGCGGAGAAGCATAATCATACGGTCAACGCCCGGTGCCATACCTGCATGCGGCGGAGCTCCGAACTGGAACGCATTGTAGAGTGCTCCGAACTTGGTCTTTAAATCCTCCTCCGTATAACCCGCAATCTCAAATGCCTTAACCATAATGTCAAGGTCATGGTTGCGGACAGCTCCGGATGAAAGCTCTATTCCGTTACATACAATATCATACTGATATGCGAGTATGTCAAGAGGATTCTTGTTGTTAAGTGCATCAAGCCCACCCTGCGGCATTGAGAATGGATTATGTGTGAACACAATCTTCTTTTCCTCATTGTCGTACTCGAACATCGGGAAATCATTCACGAAGCAGAATCGGAAAGCATTTTTCTCATATAAATCAAGTCTCTTTCCAAGCTCGTTTCTGAGCTGGCCTGCGTAGAGATTAGCTCTCTCCTCCTTATCCGCTATGAAGAAAATCGTATCGCCCGGAACAAGTCCCGCAATACCTGCAAGCTCTGCCTTGTATTCATCAGGAATGAACTTGTCGATAGGTCCCTTATAGCTCATATCATCGGCAATCTCAAGATATCCGAGTCCGCCCATGCCGATTGACTGTGCGAAGCTTAAAAGCTTCTCATGGAAGCCCTTGGACATCTCAGCGTGAACCTTGATTGCTCTAACCGTTCTCTTTAAGAAAGGCTTGAATGTGCACTTCTGAAAAAATTCAGTCACATCCATGATTCTGAGAGGATTTCTGAGGTCAGGCTTGTCGCATCCGAACTCAAGCATAGCCTGCTTGTAGCTTATTATAGGGAACGGAGCCTGTGTAACCGAAGCACCCTCAGGTGCAAACTTGTTAAATGTGGCTGTGAGCACTTCCTCGCCTGCCCTGAATACATCCTCCTGAGTCGCGAAGCTCATCTCGAAGTCGAGCTGGTAGAACTCTCCCGGTGAACGGTCGGCTCTCGCATCCTCGTCTCTGAAGCAAGGTGCAATCTGGAAGTACTTGTCAAATCCGGACACCATAAGAAGCTGCTTATACTGCTGAGGTGCCTGCGGAAGCGCATAGAACTTTCCCTTATATTTTCTTGAAGGTACAATGTAATCTCTTGCTCCCTCAGGTGACGATGCGCAGAGGATAGGAGTCTGAATCTCCAAAAAGCCCATCTCCGTCATCTTCTGTCTCAAATAGCTTATAACCTGTGAACGGAAAACTATATTGTCCTTAACCTTCTTATTTCTCAAATCAAGATAGCGGTACTTAAGACGCACATCCTCTCTGGTCTCCTTGGATGTCATAATCTCAAAAGGAAGCTGAGCCTTAACCTTGCCGAGCATTGTAACACTATGTGCCTCAAGCTCAATTGTTCCTGTAGGAATCTTAGGATTGTAGGTATCCTCGTCCCTGTGCTCAATCATGCCTTCAATGCTTATACAATCCTCCTTGGAAAGTCCGTCGAGAAGACTTGTATCTCTCATAACCACCTGAAGTACGCCATACATATCACGTAAATCAACAAATGAAACACCGCCGTGGTCACGAATATTTTCAACCCAGCCGGCAACCTTAAGGCTCTTTCCTACATCTCCCTCTGTGATACAGTCAATGGTCTTGTCTCGATAAATGTTGTTGATGTTCATGTCAACCTCCTGCAATTTTATAAATAAAAAAAGTCCTGAACTAAACCTAGTTCAGGACGAACATAACTGTCCGCGGTACCACCTGATTTACTGATAAGCAGTCTCTTTGCGGTTCTAACAAACCCTTCCGGTTATCGCCCGGCTTACGTCGCCCTTACTTGGATAAAGTACTCATCGACTGAGCAGACATTCATATCCGCCTCTCATCCGTTATACACAAATATATGTTTCCTGCCTTCATCCGTTCTGTTTGCAGCTCCTGAGTGTTATTCCCGTGTGTTCTTCTGCCGGGCTTCCACCATCCCCGGTTCTCTGTAAGTGACCACTCACGGTACTTCTCTCTATCAACGCCTTAAAATGGATTATAATGGGTGTTTTTTTATTTGTCAACAGTTTATTACACTAAAGCACGAAAAATTTTATTATCTGTCTTCAGGCTTTACTGCTATGTTTTTCTTCCAGTTGTCAATCATCATACTCGTAAGACTTATATCATCATCGGCAACCGTGATTTCATCAGCCGTATACCATGCCGCCATCGACAGCTCATCCCTGTCAAGCTTAATCCTGTCCGCACCGTCAAGCTCTGCATAGAAGCCGAGTAAGAAGCCTCCGTCCATGCCCCACGGCTGGCTTGCAAAGTACGAAACATTCTTCACCTGAACTCCGACCTCCTCGAACACCTCACGTCTTACGGCAGCCTCCGCCGACTCACCTATCTCCACAAATCCGGCAATAAGTGCATACCCCTTGTAATCCCTGCCGTTGTACTTTGTCATAAGAAGATGTGTTCCGTCATGAACACCTACTATGACAGCCGGAGAGATTCTCGGAAATATCAGGTTCCCGCACTCAGGGCATCGAAGTGCCCTCAGTCTTGTATCGTGAAATGTTCCGCTTCCGCATCTCCCGCAGTGTGAATTGTCCCTGTACCAGCAGTGAAGATGATATGCCGTCATCAGTGTGAACACTCTGTACTTCGGCTCGGCATGTCTTAATGCCTTATAGTGTTCAAAGGAATACCCAAAGGCTGCCCAATCCGGCTCATCCTCCCCATTGTGGTGCGTTATGAGAAAATATTCTTCATTGTCTATCGAAAAAAGGTACCTGTATTCTGCTGCATATTCCTTAATCTCTCCGTATCTCGGAAAGAACACATCCCCTGCCGGTACATCTTTTTCAAGAAGGCTTGCCGACTCCTCAGGTATCTCTCTCGTTCCCTCACACGCCTCATGCCCCGTCAGCACATAGCTGTCCTTAAATATAAAACACACCGCCTCATCGGACGGATTTTTGTCCGCGTAATAATTATTATCGTATTTTCTTGGTAAAATATCCTGTAACATTGTTTTTCTCTTTCTTATGCCTGTGACTTTTCTACTGATTGGTCATCTTTATGGAAATATCATTTCCGAACGAACTTACCTCGGCATGGCTTCCGCATATAAGCGGCATCATCGGGGATAAATGACCTATATCCGTATCCATTATTATAGGAACCTTGTACTTTGAAAGTATTCCCGTCACGGCATTATACTGATTCATTCCCATCATATCGGTGCCGAAGCAGAGCGGTCTGCCGATAATAAAGCCCTTAACATGCTTAAACCATCCTGCATGCTCTAAGTTCCAGAGAGCGCGCCTTATTCCCATCACATTCAGGTCACATGCCTCCAAAAACCAGATAATTCCCTCATCGGCATACTTCTCATTGAACTCCGCAACCTTATCAAAATTCGTGCCGGCGAGATTAACAAGGCAGTCCATACAGCCTCCGACAAGCCTTCCTGACAGGTACACCTGATAATCCCTCGCCATGCTTCCGCCGACACCCGGAATATAGTAATACAGTTCCCTCTTCTCCGTCAGATTGTATGGAAGAAGCGGATGCTCCTCATCCCTTATTCCTTCCCGCTCCCACATAGGATATCCGCTCACCGTATCCTTCCTGCCCGTAATCACATCATACGCATCCCGGACCGATTCGTGCCAAGGCTCCATTCCGAACGTGGCTGCACATGGTGCATATATTGATGCCACGTCACACATCGTCGTGAGCAGGAACGTAAAATTGGTATTGTCAGAAAAGCCCATGTACCACTTGGGCTTTGCCGCCTTAATCTTCTCGAAGTCAACATAATCGAGTGTCTCACACATGAGCTCACCGCCGCCGCACGACATGAGCACATTATTATTCTCACTGCAGTAATATTCCGTGAGTTCTTTTCCGCAATTCTCAGGTGTTGAGCTTATACCGATTCCGTCACCCGCATAGCAGTTAGGGCCTATATCAAAGCTGTGTCCCAGCTCTTCTAATTTCTTCTGTGCATTGATAAATGCAGTCTTGTAAGGTTCTGTATTACATCCAAACGACGGTGCCACAAATCCGATTGTTCCATCGGACTTTAAAAATTCAGGAAAACGCATCTTTAAATTCCTCCATAAACCAGTAAAGCGGACATTCGCAATCCGCTTTCGCTACTTGCTCATGAACGCAGTTCGCATCCCCATTACCCACCGCTTAGTGCTCTACACACTTGAAGCGGGGGATTGCTTATTCTGCATTCAAATCCCATGCTGACATTCTGTCAAGGCATCGCTATATCACATTATAGCATCGAATTGACACTTTGCAATGATTCGTTTATACTTCGTGATTGCATAAAACTTATGAACGTGAGGTTATTATATGTCACATATCAATTCAAAATCAATACAAAAAATAATAATGATTCTGCTCGGGAATCTGCTCTACTCATTTGCCATAGCATTTTTTATTCTTCCAAGCGGACTGATTACGGGCGGTACAACAGGTATTGCGCTGTTCGTCAACTATCTGACCGGACTTGACATAAGCCTGTTCGTCCTTATTTTTAACATAGTAATGTTCATTGCCGGATTAATTATTCTCGGAAAGACATTTGCGCTCTCGACCGTCTTAAGTTCAATAGCTTATCCGTTCATGCTGTCATTTGCACAATGGCTCAACAGACTCACGGGCGACCTCACACATGACCTCATTCTATGCACCATATTCGGCGGTCTGTTAATCGGCATCGGTATAGGCATTGTTATCCGCGCCGGTGCATCGACCGGAGGCATGGACATTCCACCTCTTGTGCTCAACAAGAAGTTCGGCATAAATGTATCCGTGTCACTCTATGCATTTGACTTTACAATACTGATTCTTCAGATGTTCTTCTCCGGCCGCGAGCAGATACTCTACGGCATACTTCTTGTATGTATATACACTTTTGCACTTGAAAAGGTTCTCATAATGGGAAAGAGTAAGACTCAGGTAGAGATAATAAGTGAAAAATATAAAGAGATAAATGACCTGATTATAACCCGCTTTGACCGCGGCACTACAATATATCAGGCTACCGGCGGCTTCACGGGCAACGAAGCTCACGCTGTCCTTACGGTAATCAACAAGCGTGAGCTTTTCGCCATACAGGAGGCAGTCATGAAGCTTGACCCTGCCGCCTTTATCATAATCAGCCAGGTTAACGAAGTGAAAGGACGAGGGTTTACGCTTCAGAAGAAATATCCTGAGGACACTCATCCTTCGCATAAATAAGCTTCTCCATGAGAAGGAATTTACCTTTTCTGAAGTAGGCATCGCCGGCATATCTGTATCCGGCATTCTCATATAGCTTGACCGCACGAGGGTTCTTCGTAAATACATCAAGACGTATTGACGACCAGCCCTCTTTTACTGCCTGCTCATCAATATGCTTAAGCGTTCCTGCTGCAATCCCCATTCCCTGATATTTTGGATTGACACACAATCTGTGAAGAACCACATAGTCATCGGAATCATCCTTGAAATCGCCGAACTTATATGCGCTCTCCTGTTTCCTGTTAATCGTGTACACGGCAGTCAGGTCTCTGCCCTGCTTCACAAGCGTAAGCGTCCCCTCCCTTATATCCTCCCCGACATCAGCAATTGAGGGATACACTTCATCCCACTGGTCAATTCCGTTCTGAGCCATATCCTCCTTAACAGCATCCAACAGCTCCATCACGGCATCCTTATCACTCTCCTGTGCCTTCTCATAGAAGAACATTGTCTCCATAAAATATGCCCTTATCTGGCTGCATGCGCTGAGCACCATGATAAGCGGTATGAGTATACCGAGAACAGGACTGTAAAGCACCTTCATAACACCGGCAAGGGACAGAACGGTAAGTACCAGAATGATAAGCGAAACCGCCCCTAAAAAGCTCCACATTATCATATTATATTTCTTGATTTTTAAGTTGGTTTTATTGTCCATAAGCTTCCTCTTTTCCAATATTTTTCCGTTTTATTCATTATACATTTTTTCTTCCTTCATTTCAATTTAATTGTTGCTTTTCAACAACTATCGCGGTAGAATATTTATAGGTAAAGAGTACTATTTTTATTAGGGGAGATGACACACATGAGAAAATTTACAGCATACTTACTCTCAATGATTTTAGCATTTTCTTTTATGTTCAGCATACACACCAATGTCTATGCAGATACGGAGGATGACGAGTACAGGATTCTGTTTCTGAGTTCATATTCATACGCGTGGGACACGGTTCAGATTCAGATTGAAGGCATCAAGCAGGGAATCACCGATGATATCGTGCTTGATTATGAGTTCATGGACACCAAGCGCCTGCCTGATGAGAAGAGCATACAGGTATTCTACGAAGGGCTCGCATACAGAATATCCCGTGTCAAGCCTTACGATGCTCTCATTGTCGGTGACGATGCCGCACTCCGGTTTGCGGTCGAACACCAGCACGATATTTTTGAGGGCATACCTATAATATTTGAAGGCGTGAACGATATCGAATATGCAACGGAGTTATCCAAAAGCCCGCTTATCACAGGTGTTGTCGAGGCGTTATCCGTTCAGAAGAATATCGACTTTGCACTGACTCTGTATCCTGATGCCGACACAGTGGTCGCCATCTTAGACGATTCAGTCACAGGCCGGGCGGAGCGCCGCTCCTTCTACAGCAATGCTGACCTGTACCCTAATCTTACTTTTTCGGAAATCAACTGCTCGGAGCTCACAACAAGCGAGCTTATCGATGCACTTTCCTCACTGTCGGACAATACAATCCTCATATATATAGTAATGACTGAGGATGCAAGCGGAAAGCAATACAACAGCCATCAGTCCATTGACATGATAAGTAAATACGCCGCCATTCCTGCACTCAGAATGGTATCCGGCGGTATCGGCGAGGGGCTGCTCGGAGGAAATATTGTTTCCATGGAGCTGTCAGGAAAAATCGCAGCAGAAATGGCAGTTGATATTGTACATGGCAAAGACCCTGCAAGCTACAATGTAGTTATAGACAGTCCTAACATATACTGTATAGACGAAGCCGTGATGCGCCGGTACGGTCTTGACCTCAAGCTCATCCCTAAAGATGCCGAGATAATCAACCACACACCTACCTTTTGGGAACAGTACCATGTAATAATCATACCAATCGGCATAGTCATACTTCTGCTTATTGTCGTTATAGGAATACTGTTCTGGCGCTCCGTCAAGCAGTTTTTACGCACCTATGAGCTCACCCTCGAAAAGAACAAGCTTGCCAAGGACTCTACCTACGATTTTCTTACGGATCTTCCTAACCGAAGCAAGCTCTACTCCGACTTAAAGGAACTCAACACAACCCATGCCTCATGCGCACTCTTCATATTCGACATCGACTGCTTCAAACTGATTAATGACACCTATGGTCATCAGACAGGCGATGAGGTTCTCACTGAGCTAGGCAGACGAATAAGCAGCATCAAGGATCCCGCTTTCACTCCTTACAGGCTTGCGGGTGACGAGTTTATCTGCATTTTCAAGACACGCGACCATGAAAAGATTGACAAATGTGCCAGACACTGCATGGAACTTTTTGAACCCGACTTCGTATTAAAGAATATAACCATCTGCGTCAAAATAAGTCTCGGTATTGCCGTATGTCCTGACGACTGCAGCAATATGGAAAAACTCATTGAATGTGCGGACAAGGCTATGTATACTGTCAAGAAGAACGGAAAGAACTCATACGCGTGGTATAGGGATATAAAGTAATAATTACTCTAATATAATAATATTTGACGTTGTAAATTTTAATATATTACCGCCGGGCACGCTCTCGCTACATTGCTGCACATAGCGGTGCATAAACAGTTATAATACAACTGTTAAACGCCGATGGCAGCAAAGTACCCGGCTTGCAATATAGTAAAATTTACAACTGTATGAATCAAAGTTTTCAATTACCTAAATAAAAATGACAAAAATCAGTGAAGATTAGTGTTAAAAATAATCGAGACATACTGCTAAGAAATGAGGATTAAAATGGATAATTCAAGTGACATTAAAAGACCTGCAAAGCACATATCAGAGTCAAGAACCGAGCAGCAGTATCTCATCCGCCCTGCTCACATGAACCATTACGGCAGATTGTTCGGCGGTGAACTGCTCCGCTGGATTGACGAGCTCGCGGGCATAGTTGCAAGGCGCCACGCCAACGCCAACATTACCACCGCAGCCATCGACAATCTGCAATTCAAGGCGCCCGTGTACGCGGGACAGATGCTCGTCCTCGTCGGTCATGTAACTTATGTCGGCTCGACCTCCATGGAGGTGCGCGTCGACACCTACACCGAGGACTTAGACGGCATCCGCCGCGTAATCAACCGCGCCTACATCGTCATGGTCGCCATCGATGACAACGGCAAGCCAATCCCCGTTCCCGATATAATAATCGAGACCGAGGAGGACGCGATGGAATACGAAGCCGCCAAAAAGCGACGCGATATGAGGAAGATGCGGCGCGCTGAGGGGTTCTAAAGGGTGTATTATATGTAACTTATATAATTCAGGTGTCAGGACAGGCTGTTCTGATTTTTATGTGTATATCATGTTATAAATATGCATATCAGCTCCGTTGTACGAAGCAAGTTGTTCTAATGACTCTGAAAAAATTATTCTGCTTCCGCCATCGCTGCAAAATCAGCCATTCATGGCTGTTTGCAGCTCAGCCGGCATCCATGCCGCCTGTGGCTGTATAGTGCACAGAGTCATAATAACAACTAAGCTTCTCCCAAAAGTCGTGATATGCATAAGTATAACATGATACACACATATTAAGGTTGTGAAAGCCTGTTCTGACACCTGATTTTTTTATTTATTCACTAGCACACAACATTGCTCTTATTTACGTTGCCGTTCTCGAATGCCACCGCATTTTCAAGTGTCGTGAGGCTTATAGCCTCGAGTGCTTCCTCCGTCAAAAAGCCCTGATGTGAGGTCACAATGACATTCGGGAATGAGAGCAGTCTTGCCGTCGTCGAGTGCTGGAGCACCTCATCCTCCCTGTTCTCAAAGACATTGCTCCCCTCCTCCTCGTACACATCAAGTCCGACTCCGAAGAATTTTTTCTCCCTTATACCCTCGATGAGATCGTTCGTTGCCACAAGCGCGCCTCTCGATGTGTTTACAAGAATAACATTGTCCTTCATTTTCTGAATCGTGTCCCTGCAGATAAGGTGGTAGGTGTCCTCCGTGAGCGGGCAGTGAAGCGATATGAGGTCACTCTCGGAAAGAACCTCGTCAAGACTCTTATAGGTCACAAAGTCGAGGCTCTTGTTCGGATACATGTCATACGCGATTACATTCATGCCGAAGCCGTGGCATATTCTGCACATTGCCGCGCCAATCTTACCTGTTCCGATAATTCCAGCCGTCTTTTTGTAAAAATTAATTCCGGTGAGACCGTTGAGGCTGAAATTGTTCTCCCTCACCCTGATATAGCTCTTGTGAAGATGTCTGTTCACTCCAAGTGCAAGCGTCATGGCAAGCTCCGCCACCGCCTCCGGCGAATATCCCGGCACACGAAGCACGGTTATACCGCGTTCCTTCGCCTTATCAATATCCACATTGTTAAAGCCCGCACATCGGAGAAGAATACACTTAACTCCCTCATCCGCAAGTCTGTCTATAACCCCCGCGCTTAGATTGGAATTGACAAATGCGCACACAGCATCGGCTCCTCTTGAGAGCATGGCTGTCTTTTCCGTCAAATCCGCATCCTCATACTCAATCTCCACATTCGGGAAATTTACATTACATCGCTCAAAAGATTCTCTGTCGTAAGGTTTGGTGTCATAAAATACAATCTTCATATTTATAGCAGTCCTCCTGTTTTGTAACTCCCACTGACATAAGCATCCCCCTTACCCACCTCTTGGTGCTCTGCACAATTGAAGCGGGGGATTGCTTATTCTGCGGTAAAGCGGACATTCGCAATCCGCTTTCGCTACTTGCTCATGAACGCAGTCGCTTCGCGAACTGTCAGTGGGCGTTAAAAGCTCCCACTGACATAAGCATCCCCCTTACCCACCTCTTAGTGCTCTGCACAATTGAAGCGGGGGATTGCTTATTCTGCGTTCAAAATACACCCGTATATTTCACAAGCAAGTAAATAATAGCAAAATTAAGAATAATTATCAAGGGCATTCCCACAACAAAATACCAATGCCTTGTCTTGTGTCTAAACGCATACATTCCTATAACCGCACCCATGCCGCCACCGAGCAGTGCCGAACCGAACAGCCTCGCCTCCGGTATTCTCCACTCATGTCTTACTGCCTTTTTCTTGTCAACTCCCATCATCGCAAAGGCGGTTATATTTACTGCTATAAAGTATATTGCCAATATGTAACCAAAAATATTCATGATGCAACCCCTGTAACTAAGTTATTTATTTTGCCGTCGCTCTTATTATCTCCACGTTTTTTGCTGCCATCATCAACAGCAGTCTCTGCACAATGCAGTCTTGTGTACTCATCAATATATCTGCCCATTCTCTCCGCTTCGGCTGCAAGTTCTTCCACAACGCGGTTCACATCCCTGAAACGCTCTGAATTCTGTGTGCACATTGCAGTCGTCTCCTCAGACGCTGCACTTATCTCCTCACTAGCCGAAGAAATATTGCTGTTATTGTCAATAATCACCTTGTTATTTTCCCTGAGACTTACCGTCTTGCCGTTCATATCCTCAACATCCGTCTTAAGATTTCCGATTCCGTCCTTAATGTCTGCAAAATTATTTTTTATCTCATGAATCATAGAAATCTGCTCATCCATCTCCTTCATCACGGTATCAAGCGATTCCATTGTATCTCCCGCATTCTCATTCAGCTTCTCGATTATCTGCTGTATATCCTCTGTGGAAGCCTTAGTCTGTTCCGACAGCTTTCTTATCTCCTCTGCAACAACCGCAAAACCTCTTCCGGCATCGCCTGCTCTCGCCGCCTCGATTGAAGCATTCAGTGACAACAGATTGGTCTGACTTGAAATCTGCTTGATTATGTTCACAATCTGCTCCATATCCTTCGTATGTCCATTGAGTTCAACCATGTTGCTCTTGACAGTTCTACTCTCAAGCTCCATATTTTCCGTCTGTCCGACAATCCTCTCAACCAGCTCCTGCCCTCTTGCCGTGCTCTCATCCGATTCTGCCGCAATCATGCTGAGTCTCTGTGCCACATTGAACGTATCATCTATGACGCTCTGAATTTTTTCCGTCATAACAGCCTGTTCCTGTATGCTTGTCACCGTGCTCTCCATGCCCGCCGACACATCACTCATCGACTGTGCCACATTTTCTGTAGCCTCACTTATCTCACTCACCGAGCTTCTGATTGCCTGCGTCGAATTATTGATTACCTTTCCCGCTGATATAATCGACTGCATCATCTTATTCTGCTCACGCTGCTTATCTGCAAGCTCCTCCATCTCCTCCTTGTTGTGTACTTCGGCAACCTTTGCGGAAATATACACACTGATATTAAGGATAATGACAATCAACACCGTCATATATATCTGATTGAGCGATGTCCGGTCACTGTTTCCAAGCACCCTTGCAGAATAGAGTCCGTTCAGAATGACAAGTATATTATTTGCAACAGCAAGCCTTATCTCCAGCTTACAGTCAAAATACATCATCGCCGCTATCATGACCGGAAAAATAAAAATATTGTACAAGAAAAGGTCGGACGAAAGACACGAAACCTCAAATACCACATAGAACGCTATCACAGCCCAATGCCTGTATCTTAGGGATAATGGACATTTTACATAGTAAATAATCGAAAACAAAATCGGTACTCCGATGAGCAGAGCAATTATCACTGCTCTCCTGATACTTAAGATTCCCTGCAGAATCTGTCCTAAGTACAACAAAATAAGAAATGCTCCGACAATCACAATAGTCATGCACACGCTCCTGTTAGCACGCATGCAGGTACGCTCGCCAAGTGTCAATTTTTCCTGTTTCATCATAACCACTTACCTCCTGTAATCACATAATATTTTGATATTGAGCTCAAAGAATAGTTATCCTTCAATGCTCATCACAACACGTTCTTAGTGATTACATAATAAGGCTTAGAGTCACTCCAAGGTCAATGACTATTGCGAATATTCATATATTTTTCACATTTTGGCTCTCAATGCCACTTTAGCCCGGAGAATTGTATATACATTTCGTTTAATATGTATAATTAAGGAAATAGGTTTGAGTACTGATTCGCTTTTATTCTATACAAGATTCAGGTGTCAAAACATCCTGATTTATTTTAAAAATGTATAGCATGTTATAATTATACATATCAGCTCCGTTGTACGAAGCAAGTTGTGATATGTATAATTATAACATGGTATACATATTGAAGTTGTGAAAGCATGTTTTGACACCTGAATCTATACAATAGATTGCATTTCCATCTATATTGAATGTATTTTTATCAGTTAAACCTTCTTCTGTACGGTTGAACTTATTTTACCCGTTTTAAATTTTAATTATTTTCACTTCTTGCACAATGGAATATATATTTCATAATAATCTCTGATATTTTCTCCGCTCATCAGACTATATATGTAGAATGCGTACACGTTGCCCGCACACTCCCATCCCTGCTCACGCGCATACTCAAACATACTCAGAAAATTCCATTCAATGTCCACAACCTTCTCATCAAACGATTTAATCGTGTAGAGACATTCCGCACTCTCATATTTTTTCAGCTTGTCCTTCACGCCATTAAGCGGACTGATGTTGAGCATCGGCTCCCTCACCACGAACTGCAGGCTGTCCGCCCTGTAACCTTCCCCATCCTTTACGATATGATAACACATATTTCCATACGAAAATGCCGGATGATTGAATATCTCCTTAATCTCTCCGTATTTGACCCTTCCTGTCTCATTGGCAAACACGACATACCTCGCCGGCAGCTCCTTCACCTCATATCTGTCAATTCCACGGTGCACATTCTCGATATGCCGCTTCATGAACCTAAGCTTCTCACCCTTCTGCTTAAGCTGCTCCATCTGTGCCTCATTTTTCTCAATCATCCTGTCAAACTCAGCTTCAATCCCCTCAAAGCTGTCAATCCCAAACAGCCTCTTAATCTCAGACAGTCCCACATTAATCTGCCTGTACAGATAAATCCCCATTATTTTGTGTATCTGTTCATTCCCATAATACCTATACCCATTACTCTCATCCCTCATCGGACTCACCAGACCTTCCTTCTCATACAATCTGATTGCATCCGCCGAAATCCCCAACAACTCCGCCACACTATGAATGGAATACCTTTTCATATAATACGCACCTCTTATATAATTATAAATTTTAAAACGCACTACTCCTTTATCGAATACTTATTTACACAGTATCCTTTAATCGTAATACCCTTAACCCAAACACCCTATAACGAAATGCTCTGCAGTCTATTATAACTGATATCATAGGCAAAATACCTTTTTGCCCCCATATCTTATGATGTTGGAGTCAAAATATGTGCTATAAACTTAGCATGTATAACGTATTATATTTATGCATATCACGACTTTTGGAAGAAGCTTAGATGTTCTTAGAACTCTGTTCACACACTAGCCGGAACCGGCACGGATGCTGGTTCAGAAGCAATGCATACAAGGATGTATGTCTGCTTCGGTGGCGGACTTATAGAAAGCCTATATCAGAGTTCTTAGAACGTCTTGCTTCGTACAACGGAGCTGATATGCATAAATATAATACGTTATACATTCGTACATTAAGTTGGCATGTTTTGACCCCAACATCATCTTATAAATGTAATTATAACAAGTTCACTATATGTGACAGCAGCCCTTCACAGCCTTCCCTCACATCCGCATACGTCGTCCCGAAATCTCCCGTGTACCACGGGTCAGATATCGAGCTGCCCGGTCTGTCCGTAAAATCCATTAAAAGCTTTATCTTGTTCTGTGTATCCGCCCCCGTGATTCTTATTGTATTCCTGACATTATTACTGTCTGCGCACAGCAGATAATCATAATAATCGTAGTCCTCCCTCGTAACCTGACGCGCACGCTTCCCCTTAAAATCCGTATACGCCGTATCACCTATACCATGCTTTCTAAGCTCCGCCTGTGCCGGCGGATAAACCGGGTTTCCCCTTCCGCCCCAACACTCCTCCGTCGAGGTCGCCGCTGACGCTATCTCAAACCGGTCGATAAGACCACGCTTCTCAACCATATCTCTTAAAACAAATTCTGCCATAGGGGAACGGCAGATGTTGCCGTGGCAGATGAATAATACTTTAATCATTGTTTAAAACTCCTTGTTTATCCTTGATTTTACTGGGTTTTTGGCACTTTTACCTTCAACCTTATCTCGGTATAATATTGCTTAATTTGGCATATTTTTTCACTTGTTTGTCGTAAATACTGTCGTAACGGAGTTTTCTCTACGACAGCACTTTTTCAAGAAGTGACTTTCTACTGCTGGAAGGCAGACATAGCAGCCTCCACGGCAATTTACTCACTCATACCAAAACTAAAACTTTACGACACTTAAGAGTATTTCTTACGACAACTCTCATCCATAAGTAAAACTTCTGCCTGTGCATCTTCAAACTTAAAGTGTGTGTAAGTGTTCAGTGTCACACCGATATCACTGTGCCCCATAAGGTACTGCAAGGTCTTTGGATTCATTCCTGCCTTTGCCATGTTACTGCAATAGGTGTGTCTGCATACATGGGGAGTTATTTTCGGAAGTTGCACTCTGTAGATACGATTGTATTTTTCCACAACATGCTGAAAATATTTCTCCCAATGCAAAGCCACCATCGGCATCTCATTTTTATCCAGAAATAAAAATCCACACCTGCCATCAATCATAGGCTCCACCTTAGGTTTCGGACGACTGCTAACAATCCGCTCAAAACACTCCTTCACTTCAGGTGTCATAGGAATCATGCGTACACCACAAGCTGTCTTGGTATCTTCAATAATATAACGCATGTCTCTGGTTCTCTGTAACTGATGGTCCACATTGATACGATTATTCTTAAAATCAATATCGCTGATGGTCAGCCCACAAAATTCAGAGATTCGAAGTCCTGTTTTAAACAGAATAAACATCCCGTCATAATACTTGGCAAAATGCTTATCTTCTTTCACAAACTTAAGGAATGTCCTTTCTTCTGCCCTGCTAATAGCCTCTCTGGTAACACTGTCATTTACCACCACAGTATTTAATTGAAACTCAAATGGATTCTTCCGAATCAGATCATCATCTACTGCCATCTAAAATGCCGGTCTGACTACACCACGCACTGTATGAATGGTAGAGTATCCTCTTCCATCATCCTGTAACTTAATAAGCCATGCCTTGGCATCGGATAACTTCACCTTATCAATCCGCTTCTGCCCGAATTCTTCTTTTGCAATAATATTAATTACAAAATTATAATTGGCTTTGGTGTTATGACGCACGCCTCTTTTCTGGTCAACATATTTTTTACCAGTTCAAGAACAGTTATGTCTCCACCTTCATAGCGAAGTCCTTCGTACAAATCCTTTTGAATCTGCTTTTCTTTTTCTCTTAACGGAACACATGCTTTTCTACTCGGAGGCAATGGGTCTGATGCTGTCAGTTTCCAACTATATACCGATTTTCTCTTACCTGCATTGTCCAAGTACTTATACTCATACATTCCATCTTTTCTCTGGCTCTCACCGTTTAATAGCTTGCGACCTTTATTGTCGCGTCTTATATCATATGACATATCATTTGCTCCTTTCCAACTTGAAGAGCCGAGCTATGATACATTTAATATACCATAACCCTGACTCTATTTCTACCGAAAATCGTTTGTCTGCCATCCTAGATGGCGCTGAGATTTTCATCTATATACGCTTCGAACTTCCTGCGTTTGATCTGCGGTCTGCTGCCATTCCACAGAATAAAATCCGCATCCGGATGCTCATCTATCAACTTCCTAAGTTTCTTGTATCCAATATAAAAATACTCCGACGCTTCCTGTACAGAAAGCGTATACTTTCGCCAAATTGGAATAGCTGCTTTAACTCCTGTTTCATTCTCTGTTACTTGATTCATAATTTTTGCATCACCTCGCCTTCCCTATAAATTGCTTAGTCTTCGAAAACTAAGGCTATTGTAACTAGGGCGAAACCGTTTGAATTTGAATAAGACTTGACCAGATTTTGAGTATTTCTCACAAGGCAAACACTTGTTCGGAATGAATTTTTATGTTATACTTCCCTTGTGACTTTTGTTAAGCCCTGGCATAGGTAAAAGTGAACTTATTAAAGCTTACTGCAAAGCACATAAAAAAGACTACACCAATATTCTGTTCTTGGAATACCCCGGTAGTCTCTATGAAATGATTACTGATATGGAGTTTGTAGATGATTCAGATACATTAACAGAGAAAGAACGCTTTCGCAGACATTTCCGTTTCTTAAAGACATTAAAGAATGACAGTCTCATTGTAATTGATAATTTCAACCCGGCTACAGCACAGGAGAATTTGCTTTATCAAGTCTGCTCCTTAAAATGTAAAACTGTATTTACTACACAAAACAATTTTACGAGCTATCCTCATTACGAGGTGATTGCAGAGCCTCTTGTTGCTAAAGAGCTGTTTAAAACTCATTGTACAAACCAAAGCTTATACACCGATGATGAAATGACTCTTCTGTTGGAAAATGTTCATTATCATACAATGACTGTTGAACTCATGGCACGTTTGCTTTCCTATGGAACTATAACCGCCCAAAACCTTTTGGCAAAATTAAAAGAAAATGTTTTGTTCAAAGAGGACACCAGCAATATTACATTAAACAAAGACAATCAAAATCGCAAACTTGCCTACTACAAGCATATAGAATCTCTGCTCGACTTACAACAGTTAGAGCCTAATACACTTACCGTCTTATCTGTAATTGCACTTGCTCCGGATAGCGGATTCCCGATAAAGCTGTTTTATGATTGGCATGGTGCATATATCAATGAGATTCAGATTTTAGAAGAATGTGGTCTGCTCGTTAAGGACCATCAACGACTGTTGCTGAATCCTTATATGCGTAAGATTATTAATGCAAGAAAAATGCTTTCCTTGAGTCAGACCCCAGACTTTTTTGCTACTTTGTTACTGACGGTTTCGGATAGCAATCATGAACACATTCGATTTGCATTAGATATTCTGAATACTACACTTCTCTTTGTAGATAAAGATGAACGGACTACTTATAAGAAACTAGTTTCTCATGGTTTAGAAAGCAGTTCCCGATTGCATCACTACCGTCTATTCCAAAAGCTTCTTGGTGAATATGAAGGCATCTGCTATCTTTATCAGAATATTACCAACGAGGACCATGCCACGCTCCTTCACTATAGGGCAACCGAATCCGCTATTATTCATCAAAATCATGTAAAAGCTCTGGAACTGGAAGAAAAAGCAATTGCAGAAGCCTGCGGAAAAGGCACCACACATATCTTCAATTTATCATCCATGTATCTTGATGCCAGCAGTTATTTTATGAAATTAATCAAGCAGGAGCAGGCTTGGGATTATATTGAAAAATCTGTCAATATACTTGTATAAACACAAATGCAGAATTCTTGGAACGGTATTTACACACTGACCACTTATGCCAAACTTTTATATTATCAAGGCAATTTCCCTACGGCTGCCAGAATCCTTACAAGCTGCATCGGTATTACAGATAAGGTATATGAATCCGATACCCTTACCAAAGGATACCTGCTTCAAAACCTCGCCGCTGTCCACGCCTCTATGCGTAACGCAAAAGTAGCTCTTATGTACTATGCACAGGCCGAAAGCATACTCCATAAATTTCTAGATGAAGAGCATCCTGATTTGTTGACTTGCAAGGAGCAGCGGAGAAATCTGATAGAGATGGATGGGCAGAAAGTGGATTTGCTGGAAGAAAAAAATGCATAAAAATACCCTTGAGGATATCGGTTTTGATTTCCTCAAGGGTATTTTTATTATATTACTTTTTAGATTTTAACAAATCCCATATCGTCATCTCGTCCGCTCGTACTTTTGAAACGCGACGATATTCATGCAATGCATTTATCAGCACTTCCATGTCAGAGAAATAATTTATTATAAAATCATAACTCTTAACATCCGGATATTTTAAAAATACTTTGCAATAAGTACTTGGTTTCAACTTAGGATTTTTTCTTGATTCTCGTTCGTAATCTTTTATTTTTCCTTCATTGCAGATAATTAGCTTTTCAATTTCAGGTGCAGTTATTACATTCTTTATATCTACCTTAGGTTCATATGCTTTACTTAAATTGAATTTTTCACTACGCGAATCTAAAATTCGATAGATTGTGATTTTATCATTAAAGGCTTTTCTCAAGTATCTTTTTTCAAATTCTTTACCACTTCTGCATCTTAAAACTTCTTCCTCTATCAATTCTTCGCGTTTAAATATTAATTTATGACTATCCAGCAACAAATCTAATATTGCTCTTTCCGCACCACCTTCACATATGCATGCTATATATTTTCCCATATTAAGGCCTCCTTACTTAACACTGCTCAACACTTTTTTCAGGGCCATATATGCCTCATACGCCGGTACAGTTCCTCCAAGATAGCCACTATCATAAACTTCGCTCTTTTTAATATCATTCCTTTTCAGAATATTCGACAAGTTCTCTACACCTATTCCCTCTTTATTTCTAACGATATAGATACTGTCATTTCTATCAAATTCGTCTAATAATTCCGAGTAATGAGTTGAAAACAAAATCGTTGCACCATTTTTATTAACCTTTTCATCCAAGAAGAAACGTATCAATGTTGCCACAATTTCTCGATTAAAATGATTTTCTATTTCATCAATAATCAAGTATCCGCCTTCAATAAATGAAAATGTTGCACTCATAAATACTCCTAGTCCCTTTATCGTTCCAGAGGACAAATAATTTTCCAATATCCTAGGACTGTTAATTATAATTTCCTCTTTTCCATAAAATTTCAATCGAATATCTACTTTTTTTTCTTTAAAACTACATTCAAGATACTCAATACTAGGATCCAAAAAAGTTAATAATTCTTTAGGGAATCTCCCAAGAACATTCAAAATATTGTGATCTGTCCATTCTAACATATCGCTGATAAAGAGATTCATATTTTTCTTTTTATTTTCCGCCACAATAATACTAACATCATCCATTAAATACTGTTCGTTTTTATCTCTCTTTTCTCTCAAGTCAACTTCTGCAAAGTCAAACAAACTTTTTTTCGTTTTTATCTTTGCCCCATCTTTTGACCACAATTTTTCATCCTTTATAATTAGCTTTTCACTTCCATCTACATCACTTATTTCTTTAACTATAGATGTTTCCAGTTTATTTACGTCATTCCCATCATAGAAATAAGTTGTAATAACCACTTGCTGGTTATCATCCAAATCATCAAGAATCGATTTAGATTGAATGTTGTTTAAAGATTCATTATTGAGCATTTTCATTACAAATAAAATTGCTTTTAATATTGTTGTCTTTCCAGATGCATTAATACCCACAAACGAAATTGCCTTATTTACATATATATTTGAAAAAACATTACAAAGTCGTTCCTTATCATAATCATCCACCCTTTGTAGTGCCACAAAATCTATATCTAATTCATTCTTAAAGTGTGGCAATCCATTTATTACTATTTTCAAAAGTTTCATAACAACCTCCATCCTTAATTACGCAGTTTTCGTTTTTACTTTCTCATTATATCCAATTCCAATCTTTTTTTCAATATATATTTACATGTTTTGCGTTTTTATTTTCAACGCAAATCGACACCGAACAGAATTCTTCATCATCAACTCCTACATCTTACCAGCATTTTCTGTTGCAAATTGTAATCTTCTCTAAGAAAATAGAGGCTTGAACCACAATATGGGGCAAACCTCGCTCAATCTTATCGGATTCGAACACCTCTTTCATAACTTCTGTCTTTGTCCGCATTTTGTAATTGCGTCTCTGCCTTAATACAAGCATCCTGAAATCCATATTCCGAAAAATCGTTTCCATACATCTCTTTCAAAACAATTTTCGCCTTTTTCCCAGCCATATCATCTACCAATTTATTATTGCCGAATCCTTCACTGTTTAAGACACCTTCTACTCCTCTAAACAACTGTGCATACTCAAGAATAATCCCTTCGCATTCTTTTTTGATGCTACAATTACGCTCAGCCAAGGTATTACACAGACTCCAGTTCAAATTGTAGCTTTGTTGTTTTACCAAAAGCTCACTTTCCGAATAACATCCAGCTTTACTAAGTATCCGCTTATTCTCTTCTTCGATGCGTTTCACTTCGGCAGAAACTGTTTCAATCTGCTCCTTATACATCTTCTTCAAATTTTTTTGAAACAAACTGCACTTGGATAATTCCGCCGTCCATTGATTGATATAAGACGACTTATCCAAAATGCGTGCCATATTGGCTTGATAAGTAGCATAATCCGGATTTTTGTAACGATGCTCGTAATCAAGATTCGAAATTTTATCCAGATTATATTGAAATTCGTATTGCAAGCAAACGAATTGTGATTGTAATTCTGCCAACAATTCCATATAGTTAAGTTCCTGTGACATTGCATCCCTTTGAATCGACTTGCTTTTTTCTGTTACAGAATACTCGCCTTCCAAAATCGTTTCAACCATCTCCTCTGCAGGCTCTCCCATCGTAAAAGTTTCTTCAAGCACATCTGCAGCAAACTCTCCCACCGGCATCTCCACAAACACTTGCTCCTCTGCAGCCTCAAGCGTTTCCTTACGCATTGCTTCCTGCTCTGCCCTAAGTTCTTTTTTCCTCAAAAGCAATAGCTTCTGCAATCCGCTTTTCCAAAGCAAACCTATCATAATTTTCACCCAAGGACTTACCACGAATGGGCTTCTTCATATGTGGCATCCGAAAGGATATGGTTTTATTGGTCTCACGAATCTGCCAATCTTCCACATGTTCCAGATAGTATATCATATGGTCCAAAGATTCTGCATGTTGTATCAACGCATCCAACCTTTCCCGAATCATATCTTTATCTGTCTTAAAATCAGGTTCTGCTTCCTTTCCACGCTTCTCTACCCAATAATTGTTACCATCAGAGCGAGCCAGCAAATCTACCTGATTGTAACCTTTTAGCATACACTCCCGCAGTACCCAACGCTTTGCTGCGTGCATAAACTTGCCGGTGCTTTTATGTTTGCATCCCTTCCTGTATTCGCATGGCTTATCCTGCCAACGTTCTTTTTTGCCCTCATACTTTCTGACGGAATTAATTACAATGTGAACATGAATATTCCCGGTGCCGTTATGACCGTCGGGATGCACCGCCAGAATTGCCTGATGACCCAGCAGAAACTTCTCCACATATTGTTTTCCAAAATCCATTGCCTCTTGCACAGTAATGTTGTCTTCCGGTGCAAAACTAATGATATAATGATGAGCTTTTACATCCTTTGTGGCATTATTTTTGCCATAATACCGATTGACCTCAATACATTCTGCACCAAAGGTATCAACCTCGCAATTGATACCCTCGATTAAGAAATTATCACGCATTATCATTCGTCCCTTGGCATCCACCAAAGGCTTCATCGTATGCTCATCAAATTTGCAGGTGAGATACTCCACCGCCGCAGAATAATATCTGTTCTTTACCGGTATATGCTTGATAATCGCCATTATGCACTCCTCCTGTGATGATACTTACCACAGCAGACATCTTCTACCTGTTTCAGCATCCGAAAACGCATATCATTCCAATCCTTTATCACTTCCTGCAAATCATAATATACCGAATAAACACTACCGCCAGCATTCAGATGATGTGCTATCTGATTTAGATTGGAACCAATCTTACCAAGCTCAGCCGAAATCTCCTTTAATACTGCCACATCTCCATACTGCGGTATCTTCCTGCTAAGAGCACACCTCCTGATATACTCCGACATACTGATGCCTGCCTTATTTGCTTTTTCTTGAATTTTAGCTTTCTCTTCTTGTGAAAGCCACATATTAAATTGAACTCCGTTTCTCGCCATATAAATCCTCCTCTAAATCTGCTTTATCTATCTTGTGCCGGATACGGCACTTGTCTTTCGCCGTCGCTTACGCTCCTCCCTCCGGTTATACGCTCACTCCCCTAAGGTCGTTCACAAATACGCACGCTAACGCTTGCGAATACGCTCCATTTAAGTCGCGAATAGTAGAACAAGTTCCGCCCCGTGTAGACACGGGGCAGAACTTGTTGGGGATTTGACATCCCCAAGCCCCAGCTTCCATATGAAATTTACCACTTACTTATGCACCAACGTCTGACAAGCAGACGTACAGCCAATCGCCCAAAGCGATTGCCTGACGTCACTTTGTCAGCCTTAACGATACACAAGAAATTTTATAAATAACCATAGAAATCGTTTAGGAAATCATCCACCTCATCCGATAGTTCTTCAACTGCTTCCGGTGGTGCCATGCCAACATCTGCTTCTACCGCTTCATCAGCATCTGCAACAGTTCTCGTCACCGCTACCAGACCACCTTTACGCACAGTTGCATCCAACATGTTTTGCATCCGCTCCATCATATTGTCTGCTGTAATGCGGGCATATTCCTGTATTCGATTGTCCCAGTCCACAATTCTGTCCGGCTCTGTCTTTTCCCGATAAAGGCTTTTTATTCCTTCCCGGAAAATGTCAGATTCCGTTGCATACTCACCTGATGCCAGCAAATATTCAAACATCCGGATTACTTCCTTCTGTGCATAATCCTTATTGCTCAACCTGACGGTCCAGCGACATCCGTCTTTTGTTCTCTGCATTATACCGACCTACCTTTTATTCATCTGATGGGCTGCCAGAAGCTCATAGCCCTTTGCATTCAGTCTGATATCCTCAAGATAAGCTGCATTTTCTCTTGTGTTTCCAAATCTTCTCATAATGGTTGCTCCGACACCCACATAAAGAATATTAGAATAAGCAAGGTCAAATCCACACTCATCAAGCATACCTTCTATATCCGTTGCAAATGCTTTCATTTTTGATACGATAATCTTCCCTACATCCTCAGGAATTACCACATCCTTACCAAGTATGAAATTCTGTACCACACTTTCGGGAATCCTTCCGCCTGTCGCCTCCGCAACATCTGCGTTGATTTCCTGAAATAGTGTAATTATGGAATTGGGTATGGTGACGCATTTATCCAGTTGCTCCTTTCTCTCATCAATACAGATGATATCCTTTGTCCAGGAACCTATATCCGCCACAACATATCGCCCATGCATGTTGCCGATACGGTCTGCCACCGCCGCAAAACACTGCGGAAAACAATATACATCTTCAATGGTTATGACATAATCCTCCTCTTCGAGCTCGATAAAATGCGGACCACTTCGCTTTAAATATGCCACCAGCTTCGCCTGCGCCTTCCCGAATCTCTTAAAAGGAACTCCCACACCCAGCACTACACGCAAGGTACGTGGCAATTCTCTAGTTTTAATTTCCTTAGCAACAGCTACTAATGTCAAAAGGAAGAAATCCTCATCCGCTGTCTTATCCTCTTGAACTGTCTTACGCTCTCCACCGATGCAATAGTAACTGCCATCATAATAAAAACTGTTCTCTGCTACCGGCGGTCTGCCATTACACCTCACTATGCCGTTGCTAAAAATGTGATGCTTGGTTTTCATACGTGAAAACCCGTGGTCAATGCCGATTACAACCGGCTTGTCCTGCGAATTATTTTCTTCGTACATACTCTGTACCTGCCTTTCTGCCCTGTGGGCGTTTTATTTTGTAGGTATAGAATATTAAAAATCCACCCAACCTACATTGAATGTAAATTGAGTGGAAATTGAGAGAAAATTGAATTCATAATTTACATTATGAGAAGTTCCAGGATGGAAGCGTGAAATGTATCGAAGATGAGATTCCATTTGAGTTGCCGGAAGGGTGGGCGTGGTGTAGACTGTTACCATTGACAATAAAAATAGGTGCAGGTAGCACTCCAACTGGTGGTGCTGCTGTTTACAGTACATCGGGAATTAAATTTATACGTTCGCAAAATGTATATGATGACGGACTTGTATTGACTGATGTTGCGTATATTTCAGAAGAAATAAATCAAAAAAAATCAGGAAGCATTGTTAAGCCTAAAGATATTCTTTTAAATATCACAGGTGGTTCTATCGGAAGATGTGCATTAGTTCCAGATGACTTTGATATTGCAAATGTAAATCAGCATGTAATTATTATTAGATTGGTAAATCCTGAATTACGAAAATATCTCCACGATGTTATTACCTCTCCGTATATTCAAGAGCAAATACTATCAAGGCAGGTTGGTTCAGGAAGAGGTGGGTTAAGTGCAGAAACATTATCCACTTTTCTTATACCTTTACCACCTATGAATGAGCAAGTTTCTACCATAAAGAAACTACAAGACTGTATTTCATATACTTTAACAATAGCAGATGCACAAAGAAGTGTTTCGGATTTGGTATCGGCAACTAAATCAAAAATCCTCGACCTTGCTATCCGTGGTAAACTTGTACCTCAAGACCCGAATGATGAGCCGGCATCTGTACTTTTAGAACGTATTCGTGCAGAGAAGGAGAAACTGATAAAGCAGGGCAAAATCAAGCGTGATAAGAAGGAATCTATTATCTTTCGAGGTGATGATAACTCTTATTATCTGAGGACTGGTAGAGTTGAAGAATCTTTAGAGGATTGGAGATTTGATGACCTTCCTGAAACATGGAAAATATGTTGTTTGGGAGAGTTGTGTGATTATGGGGATTGTATTAATGTTAATACTGAAGATATAGCAGAAGACGCATGGATTCTTGACCTTGAAGATATAGAAAAAGATACTGGCACGGTCTTAAAGAAAGTGACAAAGGATCAACGAAATTCAGTTAGTACAAAGCACAAATTTCATTCGGGACAAGTATTGTATAGTAAACTGCGCCCATACCTCAATAAGGTGGTTTTATCAGATGCTGACGGATACTGCACTTCTGAAATTCTTCCTTTAGAATTTAAAAATTGTGTGCTTCCTGAATATGCTCGATATTATTTAATGTCGGGTACATTTATTGCTTACGCTAACCATTGCTCTTACGGTGTAAAAATGCCTCGTTTAGGAACAACAGATGGGAAAAAAGCTATTTTTTCATTACCGCCATTGTCAGAACAAAAACGTATTGTAGAAACAATAGACTTTTGCTTTGTGCAGTTGAATAAAATTTCAGAAGCACTTGCTTAACATACAGCCGCCCTCATCCGAGGACGGCTTAATTTTTACCAAGTTACAATTTTATCTACAAGTTCCTGCTGTTCGCTGGCAGTTCTACGAAGATATATGCGTGTAGTTTCAATACTTTCGTGTCCCATAAGGTCGGCAAGTAAAGCAATATCATTGTACTTCTCGAGAAAATTCTTTGCATATCTGTGGCGGAATGAATGTGGGTAAACTACCTTTTTGTCAAGTCCATATTTCTCGGCATAGTTTTTAAGTTGCTGAGAAATTCCTCTTGTGGTAATTCTGTCTCCATATCTGTTAAGAAACAAATAGCCAGAGGAACGGTGCGATTCCTCCAACCATTCAAGAGTTTCTAATTTTAACTTTTGTGGTATGTATAATCGTCGTAGTTTACCACCTTTTGTGTATAGGTCAAAATACCCAATTTCTATATGCTCAATCTTAATTTGAATCAGCTCGCTTACTCTTGCCCCAGTAGCTGCTAAATACCAAACTACAAAATACCATTCCATATTACTATCCTTTTTGAGTTGCTTCTTAAGAAAATTGTAATCTGCATTGCTGATAACATTTTCTAAGAAGTTTTTTTGCTGCACTTTTACAGCTTTTAGCTGTAAGTGCTGTTCTTCTAAATATTCCAAATACTTGTTTATTGCCTGTATACGTAGATTTACCGTTTTAGGCTTAAAGAATTCCATCAAATACCCTTTGTAGGCAAGCAGATTTTCTTTGCTAACAACATCGTAATTCGCATTGAAATAACTCACTGTCCATAGATACGATGTTATCGTATTTTCTGATAAATTTTCCTTTCTCAAGTATTCTTCAAATGTTATTTTTGTCTCCATAAAAAGACACCTCCGATATAATATTTTTGCGAGAAATTCGCTCTAATATTATATCGAAGATGTTTACACTCCTCTTATTATGAGAAG
>ENA-OPSJ01000317-OPSJ01000317.1-human-gut-metagenome-genome-assembly--contig:-NODE-317-length-44653-cov-2.669245_pt1 | contig 44653 bp, 46 predicted proteins | sample MGYA00241801_ERZ501893 | MGnify/ENA primary metagenome ERZ501893 (study PRJEB25962, sample SAMEA2042219) | human gut metagenome | biome: human gut; feature: human-associated habitat; material: faeces...
ACATAATACAGGTGAAGCCCTGTCCCGCTGTTTACAACAAAGGTTGCCTGGGGCAGAATATCCTTGTTCATCTGGTGCAGCGTGTCCCGAAGCTGCGGCATACCTACCCCGTCCAGATCAAACACCAAAGCATAAAGATACCTGGCATTTTTACCGCACCGCCGCAGACCAAAATAGGAAATCGGGGACATAATCGTAAAATCAGTGTCTTGTAGCTCCCGCAGTTCGTCCAGCTCGTCAGTGATAGTACACCGTTTCGCCTTACCATCCCCCTCGATCTGCAGGGCGATCCCGGTCGCCTTATCAACCTCAACTTTCTGAACCGTCACCGCAATCCCGTTTCCCTTCCTGTCCTCAAAATGTCCCTTCCTCTCGAAAGAACCCTCCGGGAATATCTCCCGATAAAACTCATACGGCGCCACCGGCTCCAAAAACCTTTCCAAATGCTCATTCTTTTCCCGGTACAATTCCTGTAACCGCTCCATAGCAGCCTGCTGATCCATAACCATACGCTCACCTCCAAAAGAAAAAGTAGCAAAAAGAAAAAAGCGATAATATACATAAACTTTGAAAAAGATAATTAATATAATGTTTAATCAGTTAAGAAAGGAATGATGATATATTGGATTGAAGTAAAATAACACTCGGACAAATATAATTCTAATAATAATTATAATATTATTTTGACTTATATTTGTCCGAGTGTAAAATCTCACGGATTTGTCCGAAAAAAATAAGAAAGATTGAGAAAGGTTTTATATGGGAAATAAAGATTATAGTGTAAATGACTTAGATGTTAGTGGACTTCAAAAATATCTTGGGAATCAAGTTGGCGAAAATTATAATATAGTAAGAAATTATAAAACAATGTGTGAACTATTAAATGAAGTGCCTATGGACGGTAATTCAAGAAAAGCACAAGTTAATCGTTGGAAAAGATATTTTGATTTTCATAAAGATAATCAAAAATTTATTATTGATGAGATATATGACGAGCCTTTTGCTACTGATGACGCTCGTAAGCGTAGAGAGGGGTTGTATGTAAAGTATATAGAGCTTCTTTTGCTAGAGTTCTTGTCCAGACAGCAAGATTATAAAGTAACTGTTGGGAATAAGGAAATGTATCGTATCCTCGGTATGACTAATGATAGGTATGACATAAGAAATAAATTAGGAACAAAAAGAGGAAATGAAGTAATCAGACAAACAATAATGAACAATGAAGATAAATTTGTTTTCTCTGACTTCCCTATGGTGTCTAGTTTTGATGTGAATAATTTTTATTTTCGGGCAGAGCAGAAATTGAACAAGATATTATATTCTGCTCTTAGGAGTATGAAGAACAGATGTCTTATAGACTATAAGAAAGTAAATATTATTGCTGAACCTGACCCAGATACAAATAATCTTGAATTTAGAGAGTCTAATGCTTATGAGGATAAGTTGATACTTGAAGCTAAGAGCCACATTATCAAAGAGATGGGCTTCAATAATACAATGGAAGTAATGTTATGCTACAAGAGTGATGAGTTCTTTGAAAGGTTTAATGATTATATAAAGAATGAATATGGTTGGGATAGGTGTTATCCACAACTCAGAGTAGTGTATATTGATAATATTGCTAAACAGATACCTTTGAAGGCAGAAGAAATACGACAGCTATCAACTGAGGATAGGAAAACACAATTGAATGCTGAAATAATAAAATGTCTTAATGCTCAGGCTGAAAAGAAATATGAAGATAATTGGAATAAATTTTTGGAGAGTGAGGGTGATAGACTAGACAGAGAACAGGCAATGAATGATCCCGATAAATTTTTAATAGAGGTTGATGAAGAAAAGCCTTTTTTGTATAGGTCTAACTATGTGGAGATACAGAGAGCTTTAGCTGATTATCTGTTAAATATTCACTTCAAACAATTAGAAGTAAATCCTAAGAAAGAAAAGGACGATAATTTAGATAAAGAATTTGATGAAGTGTTAGCTAATTTGTAATAATGTTATTGAGAATTTATTGTGAAAGGATTAAAGTAAAAATGAGTATGAATAATCTGAAACTTATTACTACCGAGAATTTTGAGGAAGTAACACCGTGCGATTTCTGGGCTGATATCAATGATGAGTATTTTCTGACCAGAGAGCAGATTGGCAGAGCGTTGGGATATAACAACCCGACAAATGCTATAAAGAACATACATCTTAAACATAAGGAAAGACTAGATAAGTTTTCAACGTGGCTCACTTTGGGCGCAGTTGAAGGTGAGAGATATGTTGAACGTGAAAGAATACTTTATTCTCGTAAGGGTGTTATGGAAATCTGTCGGTGGTCTCGCCAACCAAAGGCAGATGAGTTCATGGACTGGTGTTGGGATGTAATTGATAATCTTATTGCAAAGAGTAGGGAAGGTGACACTCAATCTCTTGATAACATCATTCAGACAAATAAGAATACGGAGTTGATATTAAGAACATTACAAAACCAAAAGGAAATCAATAAAGAATTGATTAAAAAGATTGACCGATTAGAAACATTGGTAACAACTATCATTCCTATGTCTCCATATTCCGAATGGAAGTCTGAAATGAACAGGAAGATTAAAAACATAGCATCTCAGATAGGCAATAACACACCTGATGGAATAAGAAGTATTTACGGTGATATCTACAAAATAATGCGTTTGGATTATGGAATGCCTGTTGAGCAATACAAAGGGGAGTATATGATTAACCACAAAGAAGTTACTAATCCATCTGCAATTGATATTGTAAAAGAAGTGCCTGAACTAAAACAATTGTTTGAGGCAATAGTGAACAACTACATAGAAATTAAGAGCGTCCCTACAATGGATTCTGTGATTTCTGAATAAAACATTATGAAAGGACAAAAGTTATGAAAACAATTATAACACCTGTAAAACTTACTCCGGAAGAACGTGAGGTTCTTATTAACATTTCTGCTGATGAGAATGGCAAACTCTGGGCAGAAATAGATACTACTATCCAAAAATATGCTAATAAGTGTATTAAACAAGGTTGGGAGCAGACTTCAGAGACAAGACATACTGATGGTAGTTGGCAGGGTGCTACATTCCGTGCGCCTGCAACAGCTATAAGTATTCGCAATCCTAATGCAAAAAGAACTATGTCTGATGAGCAGAAGCAAGCTATGGCTGAAAGAATGAAATTGATGAGAGAAAAGAAAGGCAATAATGAGGTGACAGATGATGAAAACAATGGCTAATAATGAAAATGATATTAAGGAATTGCAAGAAAAAGAAAGAATAGAAGAATACAGAAGTTTTCTTTATATGGAGCTTCTTGCACTGAAAATGCCATACAAAGAAATATTATCATTAGTATCAGATGAATTGATTATTAATTCTATAAGAAATCATAGAAATGTTGAAGATGTTGCATGGGCATTAATACAATAAAATATAATAATCAAAAATTGAATGAATTTTGAAAGCCCAATAAAGAAAATTTCAATATAACTGCCAGAGATAGTATAAGTTCATTACTTTGATGATTGGTATAAATTTTCATTGAATTGAATATAGAAAATTTCATCAAATTTTTGATTTTAGAAAAGAGGTGAGTATATACATAATGGATATTGGAGATGTTGAAAACTTTTGGGATTTTGGTGTTTTTGCAAAGAATAATGATATTTCTGTTGGTAGAGAACATTTTTATTTGGATAGTCAGATAGCTTGGTATCGAGGCGATTATACAACTGACAATTATTGTGACAAGGATATGTACAAGAGTGAATTGAATAGATATTTGCAAGAAAATGTTTATGAGAATATTTAAGTAGAGGAGGGGTATATTGATACCTCAATATACTAAAGAGGAGATAATAGATGCCTTGTATGAAAATAATATAAGGTGTGAAGATTGCGAATTTTGTGATTTCCCAATTGGTAAAACACCCGAAGGATTTATTTCAAAATGTAAACGTATAGATCATAATATAATTAGATTTGCACCAAGTATTTTTTCCGGGCATCACACTGATTATAATCAGCATATTTGTAAAGAGTTTGTGCCTAACAAGAAATATAAATTGCTATATGAAAACTGGACGAATTATAATGATTATTATGATTATCATTTGAAAGTGACAGGAGAAAAGCCGTATGGTAATTATGTTTTGATAATTAATGAAGATAATATTGTTCATTATTATATGAGGGGTGATGATTTCATAAATGGAAATATTTTTAGGAATGATGGTAAGTTAAATGTATATAGAAAAATGTATGCAACAAAACAAAAAGTACCGGACGGGGTAGGATATTGTATGCTTCAGAAATTGATATATGAAGATATTGATGGATTGGACATTAAAAGTTTATTAAAATGAGGTAAATATGACCAAAGAACAATTTATTAAACTAATGACGGTTATCAAGAAGAAATATCGAAAAATAGAAAAGTTTTGGGATGAGTTTTATGATTTGTTTGGCTCTTGCAGTGATAAATTAGTAGAAACAACCTCCCTTAATGAGATTACCAGCGTAATTGCTGATATTGTTGATGATAAAGAAGAATGGATTTATTGGTATGTATATGAGAATGATTGGGGAGAAAATGGGTTGGAATATGTGGCTAAGAATGGTGGTGCTTTTACTTTAGGGAGTTTAGAAGATTTGTGGGATTTGATTAAAAATGAGGATTAAAGGAGAAATATAATATGCTAACAGCCAAAATAGGTAATAATATTATTAATTGCTTTGATAATAAATACTCTAAAGAAGAATTGAAGATGTGGGCGAAGAAAAATATTATATATTGTCCGGTTTGTGGTAAGGCATACGAGTATTGCCATGGACTAATAAATACCCCTTACTTTAGACATAAGGATAAATCTGAATGCGAGTATTTATATTCAGAGCTTGAGACAGATCATCAAAAATTCGTGAAGGAATAATAAGAAATTATAATGTAAGAGGTGACAAACACAATGGCTAAACAGCAGACTTATCAAAAATATATTTATAAAATACATAGTCGTAAGATCCTTCAAAATAAAAAGAATTTAGTTTTATCACTTTCTGAAATGAGAAGAGCAAAAGAATTAGTGTCTTTGGCTGATAGTCAAGTTTTACGTTTTATTGATGAAATCAATGGAGTAAATATTGATGAAATAAACAAAAAAATAACAGAGATAAGAAATAATATAAAAAAGCTACGATTAGAAGTAAAAAATGCAGATATATCTAAAATTAAGCAAATCAAAAATGAAATAAAAAATCATTATGATGAATTAGATATGTTTCAAAATAAACCCGATTATTTAGCTGTAATCATGGACAATCCTAATGATATTGATAAATTAGATAATGGGTTTATAATCAATGGATTGACTTATAAAAGATTAGTCGGAACGTCTAATGGGGTAAAAAAGTCTACGGTAATATACGTTTCTGAATATTCTAGCCAAGGGGAACCTATATATCAAGAATTATGTAAGAGATTAGAGAATGGCAGAAACCCCAATGTGAAGCTCGTTCCAGCAAAATATGAAGCATATAAATCGTTGGCTTGCAGTGCGTCTATCCCAGTAAGTAATCCTAATGGCATTCTTGTTGTAGATGATTTAGTATTACGTTTTAATGCTGATATTCTTGAAATTAATGATGAGAATGCGGATGAGGATAAAGGTATCGAGCCAGTGATGGAGCATAAAATTGCCGAAGTTGAGTTAGATAATAGTGATGGTTATGGATTAATCACACCAAAATTAGCACAGAAATGGAGCGATGATTTAAAGTTAGACTATACTCTTGGTGGCTGTTGTGTGAGAAATGCTTTTCTCAAGGGTATGCTCTTTCCGTTTGATTTTCAAGAATTTGCAGAAAAAATAGCACAAAAGAATATTGTAGTTGATGCTTGGGGACAGGAAAGAAATATTCATGATATAGAAATGATATTAACTACCTCAATGCTAAAACTTTGGGATTGCTATAACAGTTTAGAAGATTATCTTGATAACTGTAATAAAAATGGGTATTCTTTTTCTGTTACAAAGACTTGTCCTAATGTATTGGACGAGGAAAGAACTTTGAATTATCAGTTTATTCAAAGTTATGATTTATCCAATGAAGATATAGATGAACTTATTTCTCCGTCTGTAAATGAAATAAAAGATGTTCTGGGTGGGGATATTAATAAAGCAATTCTTTTTTTACGAGGATTATCTGTTACAGATGATACGGCTGAAATTGCAGAGGATGATTGTACAAAGGCTTTAATGATAGATGAAAGAATGTATCAAGACCCTTATATAATCAATAGAATTAACAATATGATAAAACGTAGAATACAAGACTCCAAGATTGGCGTTATTAAGGTCAAGGGAAATTATGCTGTTATAAGTGGAGACCCTTATGCATTATGTCAACATATATTTAAAACAAATATTGATGATAAAGGAAATGATATTGAATCAGAAATGGGCTTGCTCCACGCAGGAGAGATGTATTCAAAATTTTGGGTAAATAAACAAATAAACGAGGTCGTATGTTTTCGTGCGCCTATGAGTTGTCATAATAACATAAAAAAAGTTACTATTAAGAGCAATGATAATACAAATTATTGGTATCAGTATATGCCAACTGTAAATATAGTTAATTGTCATGATGCTATGGCACATTCAATGAATGGTTTTGACGAAGACGGTGATTTGATGTTCACAACCAACAACAGAGTATTGATAGATAATTGGGTGAATACGCCATCAATTATTTGTATGCAACGTAAGGCTGATAAAAGAATTATTTCTGATGATTTATTGAGAACAGCTAACAAATCTGGGTTTGGCGATGAAATTGGTACAACTACTAATCATATTACAGCAATGTTTGATGTATTATCAAAATTCCCAAAAGATTCGGACGAATATAAAACTTTAATATATCGTATCCAGTGTGGTCAACTTTATCAGCAAAATTGTATAGACCGTGTTAAGGGTATTATTGCAAAGCCTATGCCTCGATCATGGTATAAACGAATAAATATTAACAATTTGATTAAGAATGGGGCTGACAGTGAAGAAATAAATAACGCTAATTTTTCTAATAGCATTTGTGCTGATAAAAAACCTTATTTTATGAATTATATATATCCACAACAAAAAGCGATGTATGATAGATATATTAAAAGAACAAATAAAAAGTGCATTGAAGAATTTGAGATGGATATACACACACTTTTTCAAAAAGAAAACAAGACTGAGAAAGAGCGCAATTTTATTAAACTATATTATGAATTTCTTCCATCTTCGGATAATGACTGCACTATGAATAGACTTTGCCATTTGGTGGAGAGCAATTTTGATAATTATATTTCTGAAATAAGAAATAATTCAAATTTTGATTATTCTATTTTAAAGTCAGATGTTGGGTATAGTAAAAGTAATTATAATCAAGTTAAGGTTATTTATCGTCAATATAATGATGAATTGTTCAATACTGTAAAAATGTTCAAAGAAAATCATATTGATGATAATGAAAAGGCAACTACATTGCAATGCTTAAATTCCTTCTATAGCCGTAAATGTGTACAGGTTTGTCCTGACCCGGATGAATTATGTAATATTGTTCTTGACCTTTGTTATACAAATGAAAAAACCAAACAGTTCGCTTGGAATATTTGTGGTAGGCAAATCATAAAGAATCTTTTAAACAAGAATGATAATATGATTTCTTATCTGGTAGCTGATGAATGGGGCGATATTGATTATTGTGGGCGAATATTCAGTAAAAAACGGAAACAGATTGGAGATAATATATGAATTTAATAATGAATGAGAAAAATGAAGCTGAAAGAATTATAAATAGTGGGGATATAAATACCGATACAGGAGCAAAACTTTCGTTATTGGCGAGATATTATGCGTATGTTGGCAAAAAGCCTAAAGAAATTAAAAAATTGTTGGATGATGTAATGGCTAAAAGTTATCATAATTATCACGCTGATGATTGGGAATTGTCTCTGCAAAGATATGTGAATAAATCAAAAAAATATCCAATTATTGAAATTGATGAAATTTCAATTACAAAGAACGAGCTACAAACAATAGCACGAATAAATAATAAAAAATTAGAAAAACTTGCTTTTGTTTTGCTTGTTTTAGCCAAGTTCTGTAATATGAGAAATGACAAAAACAATAATTGGGTTTTAGTCGATGAGTATAATGTTTTTGCCAGAGCAAGGATAACAGGTGATATAATGGCACAGTACTCTTGCTTTTACAAATTAGTGAAGATGGACTTAATCACTTATAGTAAGAAAGTTGATAATATAAATGTTAGAGTAGGATTTATTGATAATGACAGTGAGGTTGTATTAAAAATAACGGATTTGCGGGAATTAGGTTATCAATATCTTATGTATAAAGGTGAAAAGTTTATTAAGTGTGCTGAGTGTGGAGTTATTACTAAGGCAACAATACATAATAAAAAATATTGTAAAAATTGTGCCGGGTATCAGCCAATAATGTTAAAGACTATAAAATGTTGCGATTGTGGAACAGAATTTGAAGTTAATAGCACAGTAAAAAACAAAAAAAGATGTAATACCTGTCAGCGAGAATATATCAAAAGATATGATAGGTTAAGAAAGAGTAAGTAATTCCGTTTTTTTATTAAAAGCAAAATGATGAATAGACACTTCGTAAACCCTGATAAATAAAGGGTTTGTGAGGTGTCTTATTTTTTATTGCAATTTTACTATAATGATATATAGAGATTAACCTATAATATCCAATTATACACTATATCACGAATGAGGATATTTGTCAATGGTTATTGCTCTGTTATTTATCTAATTATGATTTAGTAAATCTAAATTAGGAATTGTATTCAAAATCAAGAAAGGACATCAAAAAAGAATGATTTGTGTTTCAAAGGAAGAAGCAAAATTTTTACGCAAGAGCAATAAAAAAATACACATTATTAGAACTTGCAAACAAAAATCTAAAAGAGGAAAGTTTTATGTTGAGCAAACTAATTTGGTAAAAGGTTTGTTACAGGATTTTAATAAAAATTTAAAAGGATTTGAGTCTGATAAAATATGGGAGGATTAAATGCAAACAAAATGTATTTTTACTCCATTTGTGGCTAAAAAGTTATTAAAAATGGGCAATCCAATTATTGATATTAGGGCTGACAAAAATAATAAAGATAAAACTGTTTTTGTTTTTGAAAAAACAGAAAAGTTAAAAGAAGATATGTGCAAAGCTACGATTCATTGAAACTATATGGGGCATAAAAGGGGCAAAAATATGGGAAAATTAATCGATTTAACGGGGAAAAAGTTTGGCAGATTAACGGTTGTAGGGCGTGCTAAAAATCATATAAGTCCATCTGGAGTTAAAAATGTTAAATGGGAATGCCAGTGTGAATGTGGAAATGTAATTGATGTGTTATCAAAATGTTTAAGAAACGGTGAAACAAAATCTTGTGGATGCTATAATATAGAAAAAATATCTACAAGAAGATTTATAGATTTAACAGGTCAGGTTTTTGGAAATCTAATTGTTATTAAACGTGGGGAAAACCTTATTACTAAAAATAGACAGTATGTTAGATGGGAATGCCAATGCAAATGTGGAAATAAAATTTTAGTAACATTAACTCAATTAAAAAGTGGAAAAGTATCGTGCGGTTGCATGAAACCACACAGAATTGACACAGAATATGCAAAAACGCTTTGTGGTCAGAAATTTGGGAAGCTTACGATATTAAGTTTGGCAGAGCGAAAAAATAATAAAGTGTGTTTTAATTGCAAGTGTGATTGCGGTGTAGAAACTGAAGTTAATGCTTATCATGTTGTTAATGGTATCACACGGTCATGTGGTTGTCTTATAAAAGAAGCATCTAGTAAACTATTTCTGGATGATTTAACCGGGAAGCGATATGGAAGATTATTAGTTATTAAAAGAGTGGATGATTATATCGCGCCTTCAAGTAAGAAACATTTCCCACAATGGTTATGTAAATGTGATTGTGGAAATGAAACAATAGCCACTTCAAGAAGTTTAAAGAGTGGGAATAGTAGTTCTTGCGGATGTCTTCATAATGAATTGATTTCTAAGAAATGTTTAAAAGATATCACGGGACAGCGATTTGGCAAATTAACAGTAATCAGAAGAGTGGAAAACGAAAAAGATAGAGTGCATTGGCTTTGTAAATGCGATTGTGGAAATGAAGTTTCAATATTATCAAGTAGTTTAGTTAGTGGGAGAACGACATCTTGCGGATGTGTGGTCTCGTTTGGTGAATATCAAATAACACAATATTTATTAAAACATAATGTTATTTTTAAATCACAAAAGAAATTTGATGATTTATTAGGAATTGGTGATGGTAAATTATCTTATGATTTTTATATCCCTAAATATAATCTTTTAATAGAAGCTCAAGGTGAGCAACATGAAAGACCAATTGAAATATTTGGTGGAGAAAAACAATTTGAAATTCAACAAGAACACGACCGTAGAAAAAGAGAATATGCTGAAAATCATAATTATAAGTTATTTGAAATTTGGTATTATGATTATAACAATATAGAAGAAATTTTAAATAACTATTTAACAAATATCTCACAATTTAATTGTGAGGGCAAGCAAATAACTTGCTAATTTTTATTAAAGGAAATTTTATTATTTATGGATGAAATTGTAGTACCCATAGTTGATAACATTAAGGATAGGCAGTATCCTACTCCAGAAGAATACACATATTGGAAGTCGAGAGAAAACAGAACGTTTTTCATTGACTATGAAATTGATGAATGTTATGACCTTTTGGAATTAAGCAAAATTATTATTCAAATGAATATGGAAGAAAGAAATATTGAAAATCCAGAGCCTATATTTATTTTCATACATAGCTATGGTGGAGATATTGAACAGGCTAATTATTTTTGCGATTTGGTACAAAGTAGTCATATCCCCATTGCTACTATCGGTATGGGGGTGGCTATGAGTGCAGGATTTCTTATTTTCTTATCCGGTGTGAGAAGATATGCTTTTAAACATTGTCAGATGCTTGTACATTCTGGGTCTGCTGCTTTTCAGGGAACTGCTGAACAAATTGAAGAAGCCCAAAAGAATTATAAGAAGCAAATTGATAGTATGAAGGAATATATTCTTGAAAGAACTGACATTGATGAAAAGACATTTAATAAAAATAGGAACAAAGATTGGTATTTGACTTGTGAAGAACTTGAAAAATATCATATAACTGATAAGATAATTACATCTTTTGACGAAATTCTGTGAGGTGGCTATGGGTAAGAAATCTTCACTTATAACATATGATAGCCCTCCTGAAACTTTAGCTGACCATCCGTTCTTCGGTATTAAATTAGACGAAGAACAAGAAAAATTCCGTGATGCTATTTGGAGCAATGACAAACTTATAGTTTTTTGCAATGCAAAGGCTGGAACAGGTAAAACAACTATTGCCACAGCAACGGCAAATCTTCTTGTTAAATATGGCAGATATAATGGAATAGTATTTATAGCAAGCCCTACGCAAGAACAAAAGCAGGGCTTTCTCAAGGGTTCGTTGGAAGAAAAGTCAGAACCTTATTTTGAGCCGTTTTACCAAGCACTAGAGAAAATAGGTGTTAATCTTAACACAGCTACATATTCTGATATTCTTAATGCTAAGAATGGGACGGCTTATATTGAGTGTTTAACTCACACCTTTCTTCGGGGTTGTAATTTTGAAAATAAGGTAATTATAATTGATGAAGCCCAAAATTACTACACGGACGAGTTAAAGAAAGTATTAACAAGAATACACGATAGTTGTAAAGTTATTGTGATTGGGCATTCGGGACAAATTGATTTGTATAATAATCCACAAAATAGTGGATTTGAAAGATATCTTAATCATTTTAGTAAAGATGATAGATGTGCTGTTTGCCAGCTTACTCATAATTATCGTGGTTGGATAAGCAATTGCGCCGATGATTTGACGTAATTCATAAAAAAGTACAAAAGAAGGTGATTTCTATATAAAGACAAAGTGTATATTCACGCCCTATGTAGCAAGACGATTGCTAAAAATGGGGAACGTGATAGTAGATATAAAACCTCGTAAAGAAGATAAAGATAAAACAATCTTTGTCTTTGAAGATACTGAGAAATTACAGGCTGATTTAGCAATAGCTATTCAGCATTATCATAAAGAAAGTACATAGAAAGGACAAATTATTATGGCAAAGACAGTTAAGAAGGTAAGTTTTTCAAAGGGTCTTATTTCTCGTGAGGGAAGTGAACTTATGATTACTGAAATCGGCAAGGACGATACTAAGACTTATAATCTCAATAAGGTTATTGACGAGTTTGTGGGTCAGGAAGGCATTAGTCTTACTATCAGTATTGATGATGATATTCCTGCCGAGGAAGACGATTAAAGGTCGGTGTTCATGACAAAGTACAAGAGACTGGATAATGAAACTGATGAGGAACTTATTTATAGAATATGCTTAAATAAAGACACGATTGGAACGTGGAATGATGTTAAGGATATTCTTAATGAATTGCTTAACGCTGATTATGGAGAAAGTACATACCGTAAGAAATTTCAGGCATTTGAAAAGATGTTTTCTGCTAATCAGAATAGATTCCTAAATTCTGACGAGAGACTTATTGAATTAAATAATAAACTCGATGATATTCGCAAGGAGAGAGTCAAGCTTCAAACTGCAAATATTGAAAGAAGTCGTATTGATAGGTCAGAGTCAAGGCAAGAGATGTATTATGAATATGTTGGCAAGATGGTAGAAACTTTGCCACTTCCTCAATTTAATACACTTTATCCTGACATCAGGCATAAAAAAGAATATTTAGTTACATTGGCAGATATTCACTATGGAGCAAAATTCAAGAGCGAGAATAATGAATATTCACCTGATATAGCTAAAGGTCGGCTTCAATATCTTACATCAAAAATTATATCATTTGTGAAAAATCATAAACTTAATACAATCACGATTGTGTCGCTTGGAGATATGCTTCAGGGCGTTCTTCGATTAAACGATTTAAAAATTAATGATTCAACTGTAGTTAAGGCTACAGTCGAAATCAGCAGACTTATTGCATTGTTTTTGAATGAAATATCTGCTTATGCACAGGTAGAGTATTATCATACACCTACTGCAAATCATACACAGATTCGTCCTTTGGGAAGTAAAGCTAATGAAATTGCCGATGAGGATTTAGAATATGTGATTGGGCATTATATTAAGGATTTATGTTCACATAATGAAAGAATTAATGTACATTTGGCTAGTGATGGAAAGCAGTATATAGATATTCCAATCTTTGATTATGATGTAGTAGCTATGCATGGTCATACAATTAAAAATATCGAAACTTCAATAAGAGATTTGAGTATGATAAGACAATCGTTTATCAATTATCTTATTTTGGGTCATTATCATAACGGGAAAGAAATCCCTAGTTTTGAGAGTAATTATAGTGATACGGAGATATTGATTAGCTCATCATTTGTAGGAAGTGACCCTTATAGTGATTCTCTTATGAGAGGTTCAAAGGCTTCTGTTAAGATATATGGATTTGATTCTTTATATGGGCATACAGAAACTTATAAAATTATATTAAATTAAAAACTCTAATAAAAACAACAACAAAAGAAAACAAAGAAAGAGGTTAAAATTATGGTAAAGAAGAATTTTATTGATGTTATTCAGACTAAGGTAAACGAGGTAACTGGCGAGGAGTATTCCAAGAGAGTATGTGGTGATATGCTTGACGCTGTAACTTCGGCTATTGCAGAGGTTCTTACTTCTGGTGATACTATCAGAATTGATGGTCTTGGTACATTTAGTACTCGTTTTCAGGCAGGTCGTGAGGGTGTTTCTGCTTTCAATGGTGAGAAGTGGAAGACCGCAGACACACTTGTTCCGGCATTTAAGTTTAGTGGCTCTCTGAAGGATTCCGTTGCTGAGACTTATGACCCCAAGAAGCATAAGACTACCAAGTAATTTGAATATAAGAATTTTATATACAAGAACATAAAACAAAATTAAAAAAAGAAACAAGATAAAGTACATAAGGAGAATTTTATGCTCGTAGAAAAGATGACTGAATACGATGTGTTTACTGAAGCATTGAGTAACAGTAAGAATGATACTTCGATTATTGTGCCTCGCACAAAGGTAATAGATTTTTTGAAGATATGTGTTACTAATTGTATAGGTGACAAGTATAAGTTTATCGAAATTGATATAGACGATGAGGACTGGTGTGATTATGTAATATCGTTTGTAGATATTGATGGTGTTACTGATGTTTTCATTGAGCCTATGGTGAACAGAGATAAGAAAGTTTATTTTGATACTGAATGTGATATCTCTTATGTTGATGTTGAATGTGATAATGATATTTTTGCACATTTGACCACATTTAAGGAAATGCACATTTTTGATACTAGGTGTTAAAATAAAAATAGATTAGGGTAAAATCCATAAAATTAAGAATATCTCTTGTCTGTACAGATAATTGATAGATGTGAGGTCAGGCAGTGCAATAGTGCTGTCTGACTATATCACAGCCTTACAGGAAGTTAACCAACCTTAATGAACGGAATGGGGAAGACGTTTATGGTTACGTCTATAAATAATATTCCAACCTTTATGTTAGTAGTGTACATATCAGCGAAATAACCACATTTATAATGTGTAGTGGGTGGGTCTGGTTTATGGTTATCCAGATGATATGATAAAACCTTTTATATGGGGCGTCCTTGCAGTAGACCTTTTAGGTGTGAGTGCAAATCTCACGGTGTCCCACCGATAAATAAATTTGTGAGGTATTATTATGCCAACATCGTCTTTGACCAAGAATTTTGTTATTGACACAGAAGAAATGGCTCAGAAGTTTGTTAATGCTATTGAAATGTCACAAAAGGATAGACGAGAGTCTGTCAAATCTATTAAAATTAGATATTTCTCTGATATGACTGACAAAGAAAAGAAAGAATTTTTAAGTAAGCTTCAACGCCCGGGTACATGACCCAGGTTCTCTGAGGCGAAGATTTAAAATATGAGCCGAAAACAATCATGTAAAGTCCAATCAATCCGTATGACTATAAACTCATGTTTGTGGGTATGGTTTCCGATGTTGTAGCCCCAATAAAAACAACTCGGCACACGTTTGTGCTGGACGTGTGAAATTCATAAATTGCTAATTTTGCATAAAACTCCTTTCGCATCCTCCGTAACAGATGAGTGCCGTTCTATGGGTATAGGGCGGTGCTTATTTGTTATATTGATTATACCTTATCGGGTATGATTTTTAGATAAATATGACTATTTATACCTTAAAGGGTATAGTTTGATTAAAAAATAATATTGCAGAGTAGAGAAGTAGTTATCTCGCTTGTCTCATAAACAAGAAATCGTGGGCGCACATCCCACCTCTGCTACCAAGTCCTTAAAAGGATTACTCGCTAGTCGAGGTCAGATTTATTCTGATAGCTCATCTACCATGTGTAGAAAGAGATTCTGGTATTTTTATTAAAAATATCTGTTCAAAAACATATTGCAAATGTTCAACATGGATAATTTACGGATTATCTGTTTTTGTTTTGTATGCAATGACTTATGTATGGTGGGATATGTTCCCGCCGGTCTAATTCTGCTTTAGATTGGTTTTCTATTTGCAGATTAGGATAAATTGTATTTTATCCTCTTTAATAATGAGGTGTAGCGAAATGTTACACCTCAAAATATTATTTTACTATTTATTTTTTTATTAAGGAGAATGAAATTATGACAGAATTAATTAAAGTAAATTACGATGCAAACAACGACAAGCCTACCGTCAGCGGGCGGGAGCTTCACGAGGCACTTGGCATTAACACGCCTTATACGCAGTGGTTTGGGCGCATGGCAGAGTACGGCTTCACCGAAAACGAGGACTTTTGGACGGATCACAAAAATGTTATCCGTTCTGACGGAACAGAAATGCCACAGGTTCAGCTTGAACATTTTCTTACAATCCCCATGGCAAAAGAAATCTGTATGCTCCAGCGCAATGACAAGGGCAAGAAATTTCGGAAGTATTTTATTAGTATTGAGGAACAATGGAATAGCCCAGAGGCAATAATGGCAAGAGCATTAAAGATTGCCAATAGAACAATAGAAAGCCAGAAATATTTAATTGAAACTCTTGATAATGAAAATAAGATATTGGCTTCTGAAACATTATATTGGGCTGATAGAAAGCTCATCAATGCAATCGTTAGAAGATATGCCGGATATGCTTGCGATGGGAACTTTGGAATTGCTTGGACTAATTTCAAGAAAGAGTTGTTGTATAAGTATAGTATTAATCTTAATTCTCGCATTACAAAGTATTTGAATGAAACAGGTAAAAAGACTAAACCTCAAACTTTGGAAATGCTTGATGATAGCGAAGTATCTGATGCTCTTAGAACGATTGTTTCTTTGTGTAGGGAATGTAGATATATCTGATTTACTTAATAATCATAAAGATAAGATAGACAACGCTGACAAGTGATTAAAAGCTACAAACCCGTTATACATAATGGATATAACGGCTCACAGCTTAGTTTGCTGTATATAAAAAGATATAGGGATGTGATATAGTGGACGGTAAAAATGCTCAAAGAAGCTCTGATATTACTGATGAAATGTGGCAAGAAGTATGTCAATTTAATCGAGATATGGTTCAAGAGTATCTTGAAAATCAAGCAGAACTTTCAATCAAAACTAAAAAGAGTTATGAATCTGGATTAAGAATTTTCTTTTATTGGGTCAAAGACCACCTTAATAATAAATCCTGTTTAGAAATTAAGAAAAAAGAATTTGTACGTTATCTTAATTGGCTTACAAATAGAGGTATGTCTGATTCGGCAATTAGATTTAAAAAGTCATGTGTTAGTGCATTTTGTAATTATATTATGATGATGTATGAAGACGAATATCCCACATTTAGAAGTTTTGTTACGTCTGAAATGAAAGTTGTTAAGACGGGTAATGTCTATGAAAAAGTACCTCTTACTCCTGATGAATATATCCATCTTTGTGAAGAACTTGAAAAGCAAGAGGAATGGCAAAAACTTGCATATCTAACGTTTTCTTATAGTACAGGATGTCGGCGAGAAGAAGCAAGACAATTGCTCAAAGAAGTTGTCAACTATGAACCTAGAGAAAAAGAGATAACAGTTGTTGATGAAGATGGCAATAAGAAAAATGTTATTTCAAAATATTATCTTACTCATACTATTAGATGCAAAGGAGCTTCAATTGTAGGAAAGCAAAGAAAATTGAAATTTGATGATTCGGCAATGACTTGGTTAAAGAAATGGCTCGAAATTCGTGGTGACGATAATTGCCCTTATATGTTTGTTACTAAAGTTCATAATACAATTTCACAAGTAAGTGAAACAACTTTTAATGATTGGTGTAAATATACATTTACTAAAATTGTTGGTCGCAGAATACATCCTCATCTATTTCGAGAGAGTAGAGCAACTAATCTCGTTGTATATGAACATAAATCCCCTGAAGTTGCGCAAAAGCTCTTAGGACATAATGACGTTTCGACAACAAAGAATCATTATATCATCATGGACAGTTCAAATGACGAATCTGACGAAGCTTTTTATTAATTTTAATAAAGAAAGGCAACAAAAATGAATAATAATAATTCCAACTTCACAAACTCCGAGGCTCGTCTCATAGACCGTCTTGGTTGTGCAGGACTGATATTTATATCTCTCCTTAGTATAGCTGTGATAATTTTCACTCCTGTAATAGCTTTTGGAATAGCATATTTTATTGGCTGGATAATGTCACTTTGCATAGGTGATGTTGTAGCAAATGGACTGAATATGATATTTGCAACTGATAGATTTACACCAAAGGTTATTCCGTTATTCTATGGAACGATGGGATTGATTGGTAGTTTCTTTAGAAAGAGTAATGGAACAATTACAAATGAGATTAATGAAATAAAGAAAAAGCTCAATAGCAAAGTTAGCGAAGATTAAAATACAATAAAAAATAATCAAATAAAATTAAGCCTTACTGTAATGGTAGGGCTTTATATATGTCTTGATTGACTGCATGAGGTTGATTAAGAGATAGATACAAAGACTTACAGAGTTGCAAACTGTAAGACAAAGCAATGATAGGCTCTTCTCCCCTGTCATTGCTTTTCTTTGTGTTTAGATAAAAAGATTTAGGAGAAGGTGTAGAATGGAGAAGAAAATATGGGCAGAAAAGTAACACAAGAAGAATTTGTAGAAAAATTAAAAAAGAAAAATCCTAATTTAATTGTAATTGGGCAATATATAAACATGAAGAATAGTATAAGGGTTAAATGCTTAAAATGTGCTTATGAAATGGATATTAATGCTGGCAATTTATTAAGTAAATATCAAACCAAATTATGCCCTAATTGTTCTAATGGAAGAAGAAAAATAAAAACAAAAGAAGAGTATATTGATGTTTTAAATTCAATTACAAATTTTACAATAAAAATAATTGGTGATTTTAATGGATTAAATATTAAATCTAGACATAAATGTAATGTTTGTGGATATGAGTGGGAAACATTGCCTAGACATTTGATTGAAAAGAAAAAACATTCTGGATGCCCCGTTTGTTCTAATAATATACGGAAAACAACTTTGCAATATAAGAAAGACCTACAAAAAATTAATTCTAATATTATAGTTGTAGGGGAATACATAAATAACAAAACTAAAATTGAACATAAGTGTAAGATTTGTAAAAATGTTTGGTTTTCAACACCGCATAATATTTTGAATGGTAAAACTGGTTGCCCATTTTGTAATTTTTCACATGGTGAACAAATAATTAATAATTATTTAAAAAACAATAAAATACCTTTTATTCCACAATATAAGTTTGAAAATTGCAGAAATATAAAACCTTTACCTTTTGATTTCTACTTTCCAGATTATAATATTTGTATAGAATTTGACGGGATTGGGCATTTTGAAAAAGTTTCATGGAATGGATGTGATGATAAACAAGCTAATGTAGTATTTCAAAATACAGTAAAAAACGATGCAATAAAAACAAATTATTGTAAACAGAACGGTATTAAACTTATTCGTATTCCTTATTGGGATTTGAATAACATTGAAAGTATTTTAGATAAAGAATTAGAGGTGAATTGATTATGCCAAGAAAAATTAATGAAAAAGGAAGCAGACCTATTAAAAATAAATCTGGTATTGTTACACATCAGGAAGAAACCGTATTAAAAACAATAAAACCTGTTGAACCAGTTGCTGAAGATTATTATAAATGCTGCACTTGTGGTAAAAAATACACCAAACAGTCGGGTAATTTTTCTTATAGCCAATCACCTTTATATAAAGGGAACAATTCATTTCTGCCAATTTGCAATCATTGTCTTGAAAATTTAGTAGAACAATATACAGAAATACTTGGTAGCCAGAATGAGGCAATTAAACGTATTTGTTTACATTGGGATATGTATTTCAATGAGACAATTCTTAATTCTACAAAAAAAATTGATGCAAATAGAAGTAGAATTAAGAATTATGTGAGAAATTGTAATCTTAATCAAAACAATGGGAAAACATATGATACATACCTGCAAGAAATGAACAAGGGTATCATTCAAAATGTAGACCAGATAGATGAAATGAAAGCCGAAGGTCAAACAAATGTTACAAAGGTAATGTTTGAACGTTGGGGACAAGTATCAAGTGAGGATATTGTTGCTCTCGAAGAACATTATAAAATGCTTAAAAAACAAAACCCCAATTGTGATAATAATCAAGAAATATTTATCAAAGATTTATGTTACACTAAATTACTTCAGCTTAAAGCATTTAAAGACGGCAATAGTACTGATTTTGAAAAATATACAAAACTTTATCGTGATACATTTAAACAGGCAGGATTAAAAACTGTGCAAGAAACAGATGCAAGTGGCGATGAAACCCTTGGTGTAACTCTTGCTGTAATTTCTCAATATACGCCAGAAGAATATTATAAAGACAAAAAATTGTATAAAGATTTTGATGGTATAGGAGAATATTTCCAAAGATTTGTATTGAGACCTTTGAAAAATTTAGTCTTAGGCACAACTGAACGTGATAAAGAATATTGTGTCAAGGACGGTGATAATGATGGTGAGTAAATATGCTGACGATAATCAAAAAGCTTTATATAAAAAATTTCCGAGTACTCATTATTTAAGTAATCCTAAAAATGTTGACAATTTATATTTATGGTCAACATTCTTTAGAAGAAATTTGCATAGGGTGGCTATTGATTATTTAGGATTAAAATTGCATTTATACCAAGTAATAATTTTGTATTTTATGGGTATAAGTCAATTTATTGCCATAATAGCCAGTCGTTCTGCTGCTAAATCATTTATTATAGCAGTTTATGCTTGTTGCACTTGTATTGTTAAACCTTATTCAAAAATAGTATTGGCTTCAGGAACAAAAGGACAAGCCAAACTTATAGTTACTGAGAAAATTAAAAATGAACTAATGAATATGTCCCCTACATTACGAAGAGAAATAGCAACGATTAAAGATAATCAAAATGAAGTAATTATTGTTTTTCGTAATGGCAGTACAATAACTGTTGTTTGCGCCGGGGAAAGTGGTCGTGGGCATAGGTCAACAAGTTTGCTCAGAGAAGAATATAGGCAAATTGAAAAAGAAGTTGATGATAGTATCTTATCGCCTTTTCAGATTATTAGACCTGCACCTTATGCCATAATTGAACCCTATAAAGATATAAAAGATGTTCAAGATGAACCAGTAGATATTTATATTTCTTCTAGTTGGTTTGATAATGGACATTGGATGTGGGATATTGCTGATACTGCTTTAAAGAATATGCTTAACGGGCAAGGCGGTTGTCTTTTTGCATTTGATGAAAGTATTACATTAAAACATAATATCAAAACAATGAAGCAACTAAAGCGTGAAAAAGCAAAACAAGATAGTTTAACTTGGCGAATAGAGTTTTTAAATGAGAGAGTAAAAGAAAATACATCTGCATTTTTTACATATTCAATGTTTAAGGATAATATGAGATGTAAAAAGCCATTTTATCCAAGAACAACTGTTGATGTATTATCTCGGAAAAGAAATCCTTATGCTATTCCTAAACAAACTGGAGAGATACGAATTATAGCTTGTGATATGGCTTTTGTCACAAATAAAAACAATGACAATTCTATCTTTTCATGTATTAGATTGTTACCTGAGAGTATGATTTATCAGACAGGCGATAATGGGGAAAAAGAATTAAAGAGGGGTTATCGTAAGGTTGTATGTTATCTTGAGTCAATTCAAGGGGGGGATGGCAATAAACAAGCCCTTAGAATTAAGCAGTTGTTTGAAGATTTTGAAGCTGATTATTGTGTTCTTGATACACGAAATGGCGGTATTCTCGTTTATGATTTATTAGCTCGTGTGATGTATGATGAAGAACGTGACAAAGAATATCAAGCTTGGAAATGTATGAATGACGATAATATAGCAAACAGAGTTAAAGTGGACGGTGCATTACCAATATTATATGCTATTGTTGCTTCACAAAAATTAAATAGTGATATTGCTATAGAATTTAAAAATACGTTAGAAAATAAAATGATTGACATTCTAATTTCTTTACAAGAAGCACAAGAAGGTATGCTAAATACAATATCTGATTACACAACAGCTATATCGGCAGATACGCAATTGTTTTATGAACGACCATATTTGGAAACGCAACAATTAGTTAAAGAGTGTATTGAACTTGTATATGAAAAAAGAGACCAAACGGGTATTATTGTAATAAGTGAACAAGGCAATAATCGAAAAGATAGATATACAAGTGTATCATATGGGGTACATTTTGCCTGTCTTTTGGAACAAGACTTATTATCTGATAACTCTGATTATGATTATGCAACTTTTATAAATTAAACACTTAACTATAAAGATGAGAAAGGTGGTGAAGTTATGGGTGATATAGAAAAAAGGGAGCAATCTTATGAATTTAATTCTCAATGGAGCAATATAGTATATGCCAATATAAATTTTGATTTGTTTTCTAATTATACACCAGAGCAAATTAAATCAATATTATCTAACCCGATAGTTAAAAACAAACAAATTCGAGACTTGAGCAGAAAAGTATATAATACTAACCCCATTGTATCAAATGCTGTTGACTATATAGTTTCTTTGCCTAGCCTTTCTCATATTCTTACATCAACTGGTAAGAGCAAGAAAAAGGTTAAAGATAATAAACAAAAAGTTGAAAATGTCCTTGACTATATTAATGATAAGGGGATAATACGAGATTTTTTATTTAGAGATTGTTTAGATGGTGCTTGTTATTATTATTTTGATATTCAGGGTCAAGGGGTAGATAATACAAAATTTGTCTCTGACTATGAAATGACGGGGCTTATGGAACTGAATAATTTAGATGTTTCTGTGGCAATGATACCACTACCTGTCGATTATGTAAAAATAAGAGGTTACAAAAACAATCGACCTGTAATTGCGTTTGACCTTGATTATTTTAATCAATTTACAGAAGAAAAGAAAATAAATAAACTTAAATGTTATCCTTATGACATTCGTAACGGATATGAAAAGTGGAAGAACAATGAAACATCGGGTAGTTGGCTTGTGTTAGATAATAACAAAACAGTTGTTCATAAGATAAAAAGCGATAGACGTGAACCCTATGGCAGACCAATTACAATTCCTGCTCTTATAGATATTTTTTATAACGATTATTTAATCACTACAAAAAGAAGTGTATTAGGTGAAGTAAATAACAAAATAATTTATCAAACTTTGCCTGAAGGCGAAAAAGGAAGATGTAGTTTAACCAGAACGCAACAAGAAGAACAGCATAAGACGGTAAAAAGTGCGGTTATGACAAAAAATAATCGTGGAGGAACATCGTTCTTTACTGTTGCTGCGGGGACAAAGATTGATTCTGTTGATACAAGCGTAGATATTCTAAACGAAGAGATTGAACCTAAACTTAATTCAAATATTGCTTTGGGACTAGGTTTTGCGTTGGGTCTTCTTGACGGTGAAAGTGGCAACTATTCATCTCAGCAACTTAGTCTTGAGCTATTATTTAGTAAGGTTTATACTTGGGTTACAGAAATTGCAGCCGAATTATCCTATGTGATAAACAAAAATGTTGTAAGAGATAAAAATAACGAAATACAGATTTATTATCTCCCGACAAGTCTTGTTAATAGAGATAAATTTGTTGCTCTGAATAAAGAACTCTATATGTCTGGTAGTGGTAGTAAATCTACATGGATCACTTCTGTTGGTTGGGATTTGGACGCATATTTATCTCTTATGGATATGGAAAAATTAGAAAAATGGGACGATAAATACACACCCCATCCGACATCTTATAATTCTTCGGGTGATGATAATTCAAGTGAAGAAGATAAGGGTGGTAGACCTAGTGTAGAAAATGCAACAAATGATAGTACATTAGCCACTCAGGGGAATAACACCAATGATCAGCCTAAACCGAGTACAAGTTGATGGAAAGGTGGTGATTAATAATGAAACTTTTTGAAATTAACAATAAACAGGAAAAAAAGACAGGTTATAAGAGATTTAAACTTATTCTTGCTGAAATTTATGATAAATCCTGTATTGTTGATGAAACAGGCACAGAATACAACGACAATGGTATTACTTGGATAGATGAGTATGTTGAAAAAGTAAAAGACACTCTTATTGGTTCAAGTGTAACCGTTGAATTTGTAGATGATAGTAAAACGGATATTCTTGGTCATGGTGAGACAGGTCAGTATAAAGATGGTGTTCCATTGTTAAGCAATGCTACCACAATAGGTCACTTTGACAAAGCATATATTGATGAAATTGCTAATGAAAATAATGAAACAAAAAAGGTCTTTGTAGGCGAAGGCACATTAGATTATATGAGATATTCTGACTGTATTGACCTTTTATCTGAAAAGCTATCTAACAATGAAACAATTTATGGTAGTGTTGAAATAGTAAGAACCGAGCATAACCCAGCAATAGTTTATTTATACGGATATAAAGATTTCGGAAGAATACCTATTGAATTTGAATTTTCTGGATATGCTCTTCTTGGCTGTGGTATTCAGCCATCCGACCACACAGCTTCACTACTTGAATTGAATAATAAAAAAAATGATATTAAGGAGGAATCTATAACAATGGATGAAAAGACACTTGGTATGATTACAGATTCCATTAAGGCTACTATTTCTGAGTGCAATAGTAAGACCGAGGAATTTGAGTCAAAAATTGCTGAACTTAATTCTGCTCTTGAAATTAAGGCAACAGAAGTTAATTCTTTAACAGAAAAGGTATCTGAACTTGAAGCGTCTCTTGCAACAGCAAAGAGTGAAGTAGAAGCAATTTCTGCTGAAAAGAATACACTTACGGATGAACTTAATGCTGTTAAGGTAGAACAGAAGAAGTCTGAACTTAATACTGCTCTGGCTGATTTTACTGATGAACAGAAGGAATATGCAAAAACTGAAATCGAAGCGTTTAATGCTGACCCTATCAAGTCTGAAATTAATTCTATTACGGCTAAGATTTATGAGGGTATTGGTAAGGCAACTATCGCTTCTGAGGCTGAAAAGGCAAAAGTTCTTGCAGAACAGAACTCTAAGAAGATTGATATTTTTGCTGATGTAGATGATACTTCTATAAATAGCAATGATGATGGTTCTATTTATTAATTTAGAAAGGTGGATTTTGTAAATGATTAAGGTATATGAAATTTCTCAGATTGAGAAGACTGGTGTCGGTGATGGTACAGTTAAGGCTGCTGCTGGTGGTACAAAGAATTTCTTCCTCGGTACTGTTACTGATGGCGTAGTGGTTTCTGCTCCTACTACTGGTCTTGGTATTAAGCTTATTGCAAACTATGGCAGAGGCGATGATATTTATAAGGATTTTGTAACTCCCGCTGGCGAACTTGTTACAGCTTGGGATGTATCTGCTTGGAAGGGTAAATGCCTTCAGGTTTCTCCTGATAGTATTACATACGGTTCTTCCGAGACTTATGCTTCTATTACTGCTGGCACAACTCTTATGAATGCTGGTGCTGACGGCAATTTTCATATTATGACTTCTGACTCAGGTATTTCTGATGGTGGAGTATATTTTAAAGTTGTAAAGAAGATCGATTTTGACGGCAATGGTGTTCTGGTTGAAGTTATTGTGAAGTAAATTAACAAGAAAGGACGAAAAATAATTATGGCTATGACTTTTGAAATGAATAATGTAAGACGAGATTCTGATATTACTCTTACAAATGAAATTAAGCATTCTTCCCCTATCGTAGAGATTTTCTCTGCACTTACTGATGGTAAGGATACGTCTAAGTACGGTAAGAAGACAGATGCAGTTGTAAATAAAATTAAGGAACTGGGCGAGGGTATTGCTAATGGCGATGCGAAGTCTCTTGCTGAGCTTAATACTATCAGAAAGTATTCTGTTGAACCTTTCCTTACTGCCGAGATACAGAACCTGAGTATTTTTGGCGACTTTGAATCTCTGGGCTATGATGAGTCTATTGAGATAGATTCTTGGAAACTTATTGGCGATAAGTCTCGTGAACAGGCTCTTAATGCTGATGTAATTTTCCCTGCTATTAAGGCTGAGAAGTACACCATTGGTACAAAGACCATTTCTGGCGGTTGGGCTACTGATTATCGTAGACTTATGCTTGGTGATATGTCTAAGGAGAATGAAGGTAAGAATCAGGTTAGAATTGACATTATCAATAAGATGAAGAAGGAAATTGTAACTAACGCTTATAATGCTGTTAAGAATGCAACTCCTGTAAAGTATTTCTTTGAGGGTGCGGGTCTTACTAAGATTGGTGTTGACGATGTTCTCAAGAAGGTAAGAAGACTTGGCACTGGCGCAACTGTTATTGGTGATTATGCACTTCTTCAGCAGTTTACTCCTTGGGCTGGTTTTAATTCTGAGGTTGCCTACAATGGTAGCAGATACGGCTATATTCAGGGTGTTTCTGCTGATGACCTTAGAGACATTCGCACAAAGGGTATTCTTGGTGTTTATAATGGTGCAATTCTTGCAGAGATGACTAATCCTTATGATTATTCTAACCTCAATGCTGCTGGCGACAACTTTAGCACCATGCTTGATGCAGGTCTTGCTATTGTTGTTCCTACTGGTGGGCAGTTTGGCTCTCCCATTAAGTCTTGGACAAGAGGTGGTTTGACTACATTTAGCGGTAATGATGTTACCACTGGTCATGTTCTGTCTAGATTTGATGTAGAGTTTGCTACTACGGTAGTTCGTGGCAGAGAATTCCAGCTCGGTATGCTTTCTGACACAAATCTTTAATTTTAATTAAGTGGTAATGATTATGGGTTACTGATTTAGTAACCCATAATTAAAGCACATGAAAGGATATATTGACAATATGGCTAAAAGAGAGAACACAACAAAGATTATTGAAAATACAATTCCTGAAGATAATACAGTTATTGAAACTACAAACGATGCTATTACAGATGAAAATGTATCTGATGTTCAAGAAGAAATCAAACCATTAAACATGGAAGAAAAGATAACACTTAAAAATCTTGCTAACTGGATGGTTGGGTTTAATAAACTTGAAACCAATGGAGAGGTAAATATCAAAGCAGGTGGTTCGATAAGATTATCTCGTGCAGAAGTAATTTCACAGTTTGAAAATGGAAATAAACTTCTTCGTGGTAATGGGAACGGCGACCATGCAACTATTTTTATAGATGATAAACTCACAAGGGATTATCTTGATATTACATCTGAACTTATTGATAAGAATAAGGTTGAAAAGATTTTTGCGATTAAAGGACTTGACGACTTTAAGAAGGAAGTTACTAGAACTTTTACTACACAAGCAGAAAAGGTTCTTCTGATTAAACTCATTAGAGAATGTGGTTTTAATGACTTTAATAAAATTAGAGAATGTGAAGCCGTTTGTGGTATGACTGTATAAAAGAAAGGATGTGGTGAAAATATCAATCACTACATATAAAGATGTGGTCGATGTGTTTGAAGCCACATTTCAAGAAAAATATCAACTTAATGACGAGCTTATTTTGCAGTGGTTTAAAATGGCTATTGAAGAATTTTCAAAGGAAATTGAGCCTCTACTATTTGATGATTCCACAAAGTCTTTTTTGTATTATGATGAAGATGGAAAATTAATCTCGTTGCCATATTTGTATATTCAAATTCTTGGATATACAATCAAACGTTATTATTGTGAACGCCAATATGACCGAATTATAAAACGGACTAATATTATTGGCAAGGATTTAACTCTTAATAATACAAGTGCTGATAAGGCACACGCAAAAGAAGAATTGGATTATGTTGATACAAAAATAGCAGAATTTTATGATAAATTACTACCAACAGCCTATAATTGAGGTGAGTTTATGAGTACAGAATGGTATTTAATTAATTCGCCACATTATACTGGGGGAACAGAAAAAAATGATTTCCGATTTAACGCTAATTTAGGTATAGATGATTTTTTGATAGATTCGCCCTTATCAAATAAAATTCTTCTTTGTAAAGGGAAGTTTGATAAAGAAACAAATTCGTTTGAAGAAGAATTTGAAACCGAGGGTATTATACAAGGCAATTCTCCTGAAACTCAAACGAAAGGTTGGCAACGCCAATTATTAACTCGTTTGAAAACAATTTCGGATTACAAATATGTTAAAGTATATGACGAAGATTATGATAGATGGAATATTTGGCTTATAATGACTATGCCTACTAATAACAAGGTGTATGAAAAAGTAGTTTTGTATTTATGTAATTATATTGCTAAATGGCAAGATGATGATGGTAATATAATTTATCAGCCATTTCACGTTGAAAATGCTTCGCAATATAATACCGGAGAAGAGGGAAATAAAATTCTTACATTGGGTTATAATCAGCTTTTGGTATATACATCTTTAGATAATGAGACAATTTATCTTGACCGTACCAAACGAATGTTTATTGATTATAACAACGTAAATCCGATACCGTATAGAATTACAAGAATTGATACTGTCAGTGAATCTTATGCTGAAAGCCGAGTATTATGTTTGATATTTAGCGAGGATGTTTATAATCCCGATACAGATAATATTGAAGAATGGCTTTGCGATTATAATAAACCTGTTTCGCCAAACAATATTGAAATTACTTATGTTGGCAATCCCAGTATCAGAGTAGGCGGGTCTTATAAAACATTTACTGCAAATATCCTAACGCCTGTTACATGGAATATTGTTGCTACACCTGATGTACAGAGTTGTATTACTTTAACTCCGGTGACTGGTGAAAATAAATGCAAGATAAAATGTTCTCAAAATGAGAATGTTATTGGTAAAAGTTTTGTTCTTAAATGTGATGATGGTACAGGAAATACAGGTGAGATAACGGTTAATATTGTAGGGGGTGTATGATGGGGGAAAATGATAATTTAATAGAGGATTATCGAAATCTTGTGACGAATACTTTGCTTGCCAACCCGACTATTGTAGAAGTTCTTAGTGATGGTGAATATAGTTTGGAAGAAGCAGATGAGTTAATGTGGACACATATTTTTCCTAATCAGTACATACCGGATACAATAACTGAAACAGGGTCGTTTATTTTGTATGATTTATCTGATGCTGTTATATCGAGAGTTAATAAAACCTATATAGAGGTAACTTTATATTTTTGGGTATTAACCCATTATAAAATGCCAAAGTATAAAGATAAATTACGAAATGATATTCTTGTAAGAGAATTGAAAAAAGATTTCGGTGAAAAAGATTGCTTTGGTATTGCCAAGGCTCATTATGTTTCTAACAGTATATTTAATTCGGGGACTAATAAATATACTGGCAGACTGGTTACGTTCCGTGTAACGGATTGGTCGGATAGAATAAGATATAAGGATTAAATAATGGCGAAATTTAATCTTCTTAATAAAAAACAGTATAAATTCAATGATTTAATAACTGTAAATATCCCAATGGTTGGCGATGTTTGGGGCGAAGACAGAGATATTATTATTGAAAGAGGGTATCTTCAAACAGCTTCATTATTTATTCAAACGCCTACTGATTTAATGTTAGAGTTAAAAGAAATTGGAATTTACTGGACAGATGTTACGGAATATGAAGTATTCACAATGTTTTTGTTATCATTGTTGTCTGAAATACAACAGGGCAAAGACAGGGGAAAAATTATTCAACGTTGGAAATTAGTATTTCCTACACTTGATTGTTCTGATATATGGGCAAAAAGTAATGATGATAATAAGAATGTAATATTTGTAAATGGTAAAGACCAAGTGATTTTTAATAAAGCTATTTATGAACAGTTATCAGATTTGTTATGCTGTATTTTACACGCTGAAAAAAATCGTGAATATAGAAAAGTCCCTGAAAAAGAAACACGAGATTATATTTTGGATAGGGCTAAGAAAAAGCGTGAACGTGAAAAAGCTCGACTTCAAAATAAACAAGATAGTAAATCGTCATCTGTTTTAGATGGCGTTATTTTATTTCTTGTGAATAACTGTAATTTCAAATATAATTTTGAAACGGTTAAAAATATTACTTTATATGATTTATATGCTTCATACAAGCAGATAAATAAAAACGCTGAAATTGACAATATCATGTCCGGATATTATTTTGGTACAGTAGATTTGAAGAAAATAGGCGATAGTAAATTACAAAGAATTATTATATGAAAGGATTGAATAATTATGGCTAATGCTGCAATTGCAATGCTTGAGGGCTGGACGATTACATCCGTAGAGACAATCGAGAATTATTCTCGTACTGATGATACCTGCCTTAATATTCTTGATGAAATTAAGAATATTACTCTTTCTAACTCTGAGGATAGTGCTGATGTAACTGGTAAGAATGATACTGTACTGTTCACTATCAAGAAGAATAAGGCTGTTGAAGGCTCTGGCTCTTCTGGTTATATTTCTGGCTCTCTGCTTTCTCTCCAGACTGGTTCTGACCCTGTATCTGGTAAGATTAAGTTCAGAAAGAGAGAGGTTATTTCTTTTGAGGACAACGCTACTGAAGTAGTTACTGCTGAAACTGCTGTTGGTACTGCCGGTTCTGAACTTCTTAATGTACTTATCACTATTGATGGCACAACTACTAAGTATGAACAGGCTTCTTCTGAGGATGCATCTCATGTTGCATACACTCCCGGCACTAAGAAGATTGCGCTTCCTACTGGCATTGCTAATGCTGGTACTATCGAGGTAGTTTATGAGTATGAGAAGGACGGTGCTTCCGTAGGCAACTCTGCTGATACATATGGTAAGACCACTCATACCTTTATTAATTGCCTTGGCAAGAACACCTGTGATGAGACTTACTTCATTCAGATTGAAATTTATCGTTGTGACTGGAATGCTAACTTTGATTTTGATATGGGTGGCGATGGTGTTGAGCATCCCTTCCAGTTCAAGAGCCTTGTTGACAAGTGTGGAGTGGGCAATTCCAAGTTCTGGGACTTCAAGGTTTACAAGACCGCTTGATAAAGGATTAAATAAATATGGAAATAATCAGGCATTGTTTGGTCTGCGGGAAAGAATTTAAGGCTTGCAATACCTGCCAGCAAAATACACCCGAAACCTTGCAATGGCGTAGGGTAGTTTGCTGTCCAGCTCATTTTGCATATCATATACCTATTATTATGTATCATAATGGCGAGTACAGTAAAGACAAGGCTAGAACAGAATTACAGAATGCAATAGATACACATGGTGACATTAAATATTGTGATAATGTTAAGGCTATTGTTGATGAAATATTGGCTGATGATATAAAATTTGAATCTGAAACTGATGTAGACAACATTAAAGTTTCAGAAACTAATATTGTCAATGATAATGTAAATGAGATTATTCAAGACAAGCCTAATTCAAAGACCAAAAAGAATAGAACAAAGTTTATAAAAGAATAAAATTATAGGGAGATGACCATTAAGGCAACCGTCAAATGTGGTTGTCTCCCTATTTTTTATAATCTGATAAAGGATAGTTAAATGAAGAAATCAAAATATAATGTTGATTTATCTGAAAAGGGAAAGAAAAAACGTACATATAAAGGTATAACTTTTGATAGTGAAACGGAAATGAAATTCCTTATTGAATGGATTGAGCCTAAAATTGATATAGGCGAAATCGTTTCATATGAAATGCAAGTTCCTTATATTTTGCAAGAGGGGTTTGTGAATTTTGAAGGTAAAAAGATATTATCTATAAAATATGTAGCTGATTATGTTATTTCTTTCGCAGATAATAGACGGATTGTTGTAGATGTCAAGGGATTACCCGACACAACTGCAAAATTGAAGAGAAAATTATTTGAATATAAGTTTAGAGATATCCCATTTTATTGGTATTGTCGCAGTATTAAATATGGCAATGGAAATGGTGATAATTGGATTATATACGATGAACTTGAAAAGAGACGTAAGTCAGATAAGAAACAAAATAAAGTTTGAAAGGAAAAAGAATATGAGAGATACTATTGAACTGATTGAGATGAGTAAGTTAGTAAATACCGTTGTTGGCAGTGTGTTTTTCACCAATGAAAATACAAATGAGATAGAATATAAGCCTGAATATACTCCTGTAGTTTCGGCTTTTTATAAGATGAAGTATTACTGCCCTGATGAACTTCCCAATGATGATATTCAGAATTTTTATATTGATTGGATTAATGGTTATTATACAGATTTTCTTAATAAAATTAATCCTCATCAGAATGTTATGATTGATAATGCTATTTCTGAAAAAATTGAATATATAAAGAAGCAGGTTGGTAATCCTCTTAATAATGCTCTTGCTAGCCTTATCAATATTGTTCAGGATGCCATTGACAGATTTTCTACATCTTTTGGCGAGTTTAATGCAGATGATATGAAGAAAGTTATGACACAAGCTACTGATTTTGCAAAGAATATGGATAAAAATTCTAAGAGTATTGTCAAGGCGGTGACAGAAAATGTTGTCGAAAAGACTGAAAATGATGATAATGGAACTAAGGTTAAGACTGTATCGACTAAGAAGAAGTCTAATAAGACAAATACATCGAATAAGAGCAAAGCTGTTGCAATATCTACAAATAATGTTGTTGGGGGAGATAATGCCGATGGAAAGCAGTAAGTTTACTATGGTACTCCCTATATCTTTATCTGGCAGGATGGTTAATAAAATCGTATCAGAAACAAATGCACTCAAAAGTATGGTTTATCTTGATTTAGGTAATCGTACAGTAGATATGAAATCTATTCTTGGAATATTAAGTGCAGATTGTAAAGCAGGAATGGAAATCACGGTAATTTGCCTTGCTCATGATAAGAGTGTTGCAGAACATGATAGTAAAGTAATGGAGAGATTATTAAAGTCTGGTGATTTTTAATGGCTAAAGTTTGCAAAAGCCTTAAAGAACTTGAAAAAGCATTACAAGAAAAGGTTGACATTGCTTTATTGACCGATGTTGCTCAAACAGTAACAGAAGTAATGCAAAACCATATTGCACAAGATGTTTATGATGTATATAACCCTAGTAGGTATGCTAGAAGAATGAATGAAAACGGATTATTAGATAATAGAAATATTAATAGTTCTATTGATGGGAATACACTTATTGTGGAAAACAACACTTTAGGCTCTCCGTATTATTATGACCCAAGTGATAAAAAAACAAAAAAATCTGCAAATGCTGGTGAAGAAATTGTGGGGGTAATTGAAAGTGGCAGAGGATATGATATTTCTAATTGGGAATATGATGGTGTCCCTCGCCCTTTTATTGAGAATACAAGAGACGAGTTAAAAGATTATGAATGGCATAAAAAGGCGTTAAAACAAGGGTTACAAAAACAAGGATTAGAGGTGAAGTGAAATGGCAGAAGATTTACAAATTAGGATACCCGTCACTTTAGGAATGGAGAATATTCCTGAAGAAGTTAAGAAAATTCAGCAACAATTAAGCAATAACAAAAATACAAATATAAAAATAAATGCAATATTATCTGATGATTCAATTAATAATATTAAGAATCAATTACAGTCATTATTTAATAATAAGCAAGCAATAAATCTTAATGTCAATTCAAATGTCCAGTCACAGTTAAGTCAAGTTAATCAGACTGTTACTACCCAGATTAATGCAATTAATAAAAAAGCAGTAGTTGCTCCAAAGGTGGATATTTCTCAGATTGATTTGGAAAATCTTAAAGCAATGTCAAATGCTTTTATAAAGGCGTTTGACATAAAGTCATTAACGTCTGAAACTAAAACTGAACTTCAATCTCTGATGAGAGAATTCCAAGTTACAACTCAAAAGCAGGATTTTTCTGCAATAGCTAAGGCTCAACAAGCGTTGCAACAATTTGCTCAAGATTATGGGAAACAATTTAAAAATCAAGAAACGATAACAGCGTTTAATAATTTTAAAGCATTATATCATGATATTGCTAATGCAGTTGGTGAATGCGATGTAGCTACTAGGCAATATTTAGGAACAAATAAACAATTCAAGCAAATATTTGGGGATACTTGGAATAATTTAAGAAATAAAGATGTTGTTGGTGTCCCTGATGATAGTGCATTATGGAAATTAGGTAGTACTCTTGATGATATACTTATAAATTATAGGCAACAGATTTTAAATTTTCTGTCCGAAATTAATAAATCTTTTACTACCATTTCTCAACTTGACCAACTTGATATTAACAAATTATTTTCTAGCATAGCTAATATTTCTGGTTCATCTGGATTAATTAATACGGCGCAGCAAATTCAGAATATTATTTCGGGATTTACAAATTTAGATGGTAAACTCCAAATAACGCAAGATTTATTTAACCAATTTACTGCCAACGGAACTAATACAAGTTCTTTGAATAGTACGCTTGAAAAAATTGGTTTAAGTTATACAGTCGTTGATAACAACGCCCAAAATGCTATCGGTACAATGGCACAATTTAGTAGTGTCTATAATGAGGTTGCCAATGTTCAAAAGGCATACGCTGAAAATATAAAGCAATCTATTGATGTTGAAAATCAGAATACAACTGCCACTAAAAATTCTACGGAATTAGCTCAAAAGAAGTTAAGAGCCATTGAAGAAGTTACCAAGGCACAAGAAAAGCAAAATAAGGTTTTAAAATCTGCAAGTAATTTTAGAGATTATATTGATTCATCTTTGATGACATTCAGTGGGAATGAAAATGGTATTAATGAAGCAATTCAAGCTTTTAAGAAGTTTGGAGAAGTATCATCTTCATCAATAAAATACCCGACTATGAATACAAGAGGTGGGTCTTCTGATCTTATAAAGTATTTTACTATTGAGGTTAAGTCTGCAACTGGTGAATTACAGAAGTTTGCATATACTTGGAAAAATATTGGCGATGAAGATAATCCTAATTTTGTATATATGCTTTCCAATGTTAGGGAAGCCGATGCGGGCATCCAAAAATTAATCGCTTCTCAGCAAAAATATAATGATAAAATCAAAGCTCTGCAAACATCGTTCACATCTGATTTACAAAAAATACGTTCTTCTTGGGAAGACGTAAATGGTGGTAAATTTGTAAAGTCTGATGAAAATATTAATAACCTTAATCAGCAGTATATAAAAGTAGAGCAATCAATAGAGGCGTTAAAAAACGCTGATGAAATCACAATGGCTTCAATGAAAGCAAATGTTGTTGCTGAAACAAGTGTTCTCAATCAAATGGTTACTCAGTATCATAATGCTGAAAAGGTTGCCACTCAACTCCGTGCAAAAGGTTTTGAAACTGTTAAGATTGATACGGGAAATAATATTGATAAATTTATAAATAGTATCAATAATTCTAAAGTTCCTGTTCAAGCAATGAAAACAGAGATTGATAATCTTACTTCTTCTTTTGCTAACCTTGGTAATATTGAAGACCAAGCCGGGAAATCTTCGGCATTAACTAGTATCCTTAATATATTAGACAATGCTAAGACGAAATTCCAAGCATTGCAAGAGTTATTCAAGGGTTCTGGAAATGCTAATTGGCTTTCGATAAATTCTGAACAAATAAACAAGATTGATGATATGGCAACTAAAACTGCTATATATAAGAATTATCTTGATAATATCGCAACAGAATGGAGAGGTCAGCAATTATTAGTTGGTAATGTTGCAAAAGAAATAGCGTCTTTGCAACGTGGCATTAAAAGTGTTACAAATTCTGCTACATTAGATAAGTATGTAACAAGGATTGGAGAGCTTATAACTAATTATCAAAGACTTAAAACTAATCTTGATAGTCAGGTTGAAAGTCAGAATAAGATTTATCAGATACAAACTCAGATTTCTAAACTTAGCTCAACCGATGTAAGCAATAAGGCTTATTTAGAGCAAAAATTACATGATGAAGAAAAAACTTTGCAAAATCTTCAAATGCAAAGTGGCACTTTGAAGAATATTGTTTCTCTTGAAGAGCAAGAAGCTTATGTTACTCAAAAGGTGGCTAAAGCAAGAGAAGATACAACTATAGCTCAAAATCATCAAGCCGACACCCAAATGGCTAAAAATATTAAGCAAGTTAATGACTATGCTACTGCCATTGAAAAATCAATTGATAATCTGAATAGCTTAAAAAATAGTAAGATTTTTGCGGATAATTCTAATAAATCTAGTGTTCAGGCTCAGATTTCACAAATAGACCAGTTTGTTACTAAACTTACTCAAATGCGAGAAACTGTTAGTACAATGGCTGCTACAGGTAATACAACTGGCAAGATTGATTCTACTGCTTTTGCCACTTTGGTTAGTGATATGGCTAATCTTAATAGTCAGATTAAAACAGTAGAAACTTCTGCTAGGGATTTACAAGTGCAGCTTAAACAAACTAATGGTGTTGATGTTCAGAAAGGTAAGATAAAAGTTCTTGTTGCTCAACTTGAAGCTTTTGCTGTGGCTAATGGTAAAGCAATGAAATCTAATAAGACTCTTACATCTGGCATGACTGTTTCACAAGAATGGAATGCTATGATGAGTAAGTTAAAATCTGGGGCTGATAATGGTGATATTCAGAAGATTACTTCTCAATTTAAGGCTATGAGGTCTGAGGTCAAGGCTTTAGGACTTGAAGGTGGAACAGTATTTCAGAAACTTTGGGCAGATGCCCAGAAGTTTGCTAGATGGATGGGTTTGACAATGGTAACAGCTTCTATTGCAAGAGAAATCAGAGGTATGTTTAAAACTGTTGCTGAACTTGATACTGAGTTGATTGATTTAAGAAAGACTTTCAAGGGTACTAGTAAAGATTTAGAGGATTTTTATTATTCTGCTAATGATGTTGCTAAACAGCTGGGTGTTACTACTAAGGAAGTAATATCGCAGGCGTCTAGTTGGTCTAGATTAGGTTTCTCGACAAAAGAAGCTGCAACAGAAATGTCTAAACTTTCATCAATGTTTGCAAGCATTTCTCCGGGCATGGACGTTGATACGGCAACAACTGGACTTGTAAGTGTTATGAAGGCATTTAAAATTGATGTTGATGACGTTAAAGAAGGAATAATGTCACCAATTAATGAGATAGGTAACCGTTTTGCAACGGACAATAATGATATCATATCTGGATTGTCTCGTTCTTCGGCAGCAATGGCAGCAATGAATTCAACTCTATCTGAAACTATTGCGTTGTTTACAGCTGGTCAGGAAGTTTTACAAGATAGTGAAAAAATGGGTAACGCTTTAAAGAGCGTTGCCATGAGGGTAAGAGGGTATGACGAAAGCACCGAAGAATTATCTGATGATCTTGTAGACATTACAGGTAAAGTAATTGATTTGACTAAGGTTGCAAGCAATGATTATAAAGGTGTATCGTTATTTACAGATGAAACACAGGAACATTATAAATCAATTTATGACTACCTTGTTCAGATTGCTGACGTATATGATGAGTTAAGCGAAAAAAATCAGCAAGAACTTCTTGAAAAGCTTTTTGGCAAATATCAAGCTCAGGCTGGTGCAGCAATACTTAGTAACATTCAAGCAGCAAAAGATGTTATGAATGTTATCGAAAATGAATCTGCTGGTTCTGCTGATCGTGAAATGGAAGTAATTAAAGATTCTGTTGATTACGCTAAAAATGAATTGGCAGAAACCTTTACTGGTATAGCACAGTCTTCTATTACTCGTGATTTTGAGAAAACTATTCTTCAAAGTTTAACTAGAGTTTTAGATGTTTTGGGTGATGCTTCATCACCTTTAAATGGGGTATTAACAACTGTATCTAGTATTTTTGAAGTAGTATCTAAACTTGTCGAGAATTTAGGACTAATTCCGTCTATTATTGCAGGAATATCTCTTAGCAAAAGTTTTAAAAATGGTGGGTTATTTAGAACTGTAAATGCTGATACTGATAAATTTTCTCAAAAAATAGGAATATTACATCGCAGTTTCGCTGATATTAAAGCTGATTTTTCAACATTAGGTAAAATAGGTGGTGGATTTACAAAACAGAATTTTGCTCATATATTTAATTTTGCTACTAAACAAGATATAGCGAATTTTCAACAATTTAATCATGTTATTGATGATGGACAAAATACATTCAGATCGTACAATACATATATGGCGAACGCCCCTACTGCCATGAGACAGGTTGCACAAGAAATTGTTAATATAAAAAATGCTCAACATGATTTAACAATAGCACGGAATCAAGGGAAAATTACTCAAGAGGAATATAATGCTCAAAATAATCAATATAATGCGAGATTAGTTGAACTTCGTGGGAATGTAAATAATCTTACTTTGGCACAAAAAGCATTAACAATTGCTCAAAAAGTAGGAGCTACTGTTGCCACAACAGCTATTAATGCTTTAATCAGTATTGCAATTAGTAAGTTGATTTCTGTGGTAATGGAAGCATTTCAGGCACAGGAGAAATTAATTGAACAAAATAAACAGATTGCTGATAGTTATGAAAGTGCAAAGGAGAGATTAGAAGACTATCGGCAAAAATATTTTGATATTATAGATTCCACTAATGATGAAGCAGAAAAGGACAAACAACTTATTGAGTGGAAGAAACAACTCATTGAACAATACGGTCTTGAAGAAGAGGCGTTAGCAGGAGTTAATGGTGAACGCAGGGCAGGTATTGAATTATTAAATGAAGAAGCTTATAAAGAAGCTAAAAAAGTTATTAGCGATTTAAAAGACTATGAAAATGCATATAATAAAATTTATGATTCTCAAGCTAAAATAACCAACCTTAGAGGATATAATGCTATGAGAGGGCTTGAGGATTATGGATTAAAATTTAGTAGTCTCTCAAATAATGATGGTTCATTTAATATTAATATTGATTATGGGACATCTAACGCATATGAGCAATTTGACAAATTGAGCAAAGTATTGTCTGATTTAAAAGCTAAATCAATTAGCTTAGACGAAAATGACCCTTTCTATAATCAGATTCATGCGTCATTAAACAATCAAATTGAAGTAATTCAAAAAGAATATGACCGTGTAAAAAAGGTAATAGATGATTATGGGACAACTGTTACAACAGGGTTGACTGCCTTTGCCCAAAAAAAATTATATGAGTTCACAGATACTACTGATGGTGAATTAGCAAATGTTATAGATAAGGCTACTTTTGATGCTTGGAAAGAAAAACTTCTTGACTTAGCAAAAGACGACGAACCTTTAAGAAAATCATTAGAAACTTTAGCTAATGAAACGTTTCCTAACTATTCAAGTAGTATTTCTGACTCTTCTAACGGCACTAAGAACGCTGTAACTGAAGTAACCTCTCTCAATGAGGCATTAACCAAACTTCAAGAACTGCTCAAAGATATTATTAGTGGTTCTAACACATACCAGTCCGCAATGCAAAAAATAACTGCTGGTACAGGATTGACTGCTAAAGAGGTTAATGAACTTCTTGAATTAGACCCGTCTTTGTTTGATAAGTTTGTTAAACAGAAAGATGGGACTTGGACTATTGATTTAGAAGCTCTCAGGCTAAGCTATGATACCATCATTGTTGATGGTGGTAAAGATGCTATTGCTGAAGAGAAGAAATCGTATCAGGAACAATTTAATGCTGTTTCTAAAGAGATTGAAAATCTTTATGTTCAACGTGCTGAAAAACTTAAACATATCAATGGTAAAGCAGATTTAGATGAATTAAACGCCCTTGACAAGCAAATTGAAGAAAGAAAGAAAGCACTCCAAGGAGCGCAAGATGATTTGAATGTTGCTTCTTTCCAAGAATCTTTACTCAATTATTCTGATGCTGATAGAATAAGAGATTCTTTTGATGAAGTCACAAAACAAGTTGATAGCTATAATGATAGTATTTCAACGTTAAAGAAAGCACAAGAAACTCTTAACGAAGGCAATTCTCTTTCTTATGATGATATGACTAAATTAATAATGTTATATCCTCAATTAAAAAATAGCGTTATTGAAACTTCTGATGGTTATACTTTTGAACAGTCTGCTCTTGAAAGTGTAAGCAAACAAGCGTATCAGACTAGAGATGATTATATTGATAGTCAGATTGATATGACGAAATCTGCAATTGAACAAGCCAAGCTTCGTATGGAAGAATATGCCCATGAAATTTCACTGATATCTTCGGCTTATGCTTATAAACATGCTGTCGAAACGGGTTTGTTCAAAGATTATGCATCTGTAAAAGATAGCATAACCGCTATGGAAGAACTTATAAATATTCTTAATGGTTATAAGAATAATGTAAAAGAACCCAATAGTAGTTCTTCTAAATCAGCAGATAAATCAATTTCCGATGCTCTTCAAAATCAGATAGATTATTATACAACTCTTTTAGATGCTATTGAGGCGGTAACTGATAAACAGATAGACGCTCTTGAAAAAGAAAAAAATGCTATTGATAGTAAAATAGACGCTCTCAATGATGAAAAAGACGCTCTCAAAGGAAAAAATGACGAGCAACAGAGAGAACTTGACCTGATTGAAGCCCAGAATAATCTTGAAAAAGCAAAGAAACAGAAAGTTTTTGTTTATAAAGAGGGCGAGGGACTTGTACAGATCCAGGATGAAAAAGCTGTTAAGGACGCTCAAAAGGAACTTGATGATGTTAAAAGAGAAATAAAAGAAACTGATATTGATAAACAAATCGAGGTTTATGAAAAGCAACAAGAAGCTATTGATAAACAAATTGATAGTGCTAATGCTTATAAAGATACTTTCTCTGACATGGAAAGCAATGCCAAAGACCAGTTAGCTATTGAACAGGCTAAAAAGGCACTGGGTGTTGATGAGAATGGGCTTCTTCATATTGATGAAAATACAGCAAAAAATATTCGTAATGGTTTGGCAGAAGACATTTATAATAAAGATGTTAATGACAACAAGGACAATGATAAATATGTAACTGTAAGTCTTGCTGATTATTTAAGTGGTTTGGGCGCTACTGTTACACCACAACAGTTCCAAGCTATTGCTAATACTGCCACTGGGAATACTCCGATAACTGCTCCTGTTACAAATAGTACAGTTAATAACGCACAAAGTATTGTTAATAATAAGTCTATAACATTGAATAACACGTTTAATGTTTATGATTCAAAGGATAGCAATACTGTTATTGAGCAGATTAAGAGTTATATGAATAAGACACTTCGGACAGCAATCAATAGTATTAAATAATTGCTTTATAATTTATATCAGCTCATCTGAAATATGGTGGGCTGATTTTATATAAACAGAAACAAAAAATGAAAGGAGGAATAAATAATGTTATGTTCACCCACAAATGCTTATCCTAATAATAATTGTATAGACGGTTCTAATTTTAGTATGAAAATTACTTTTAATGGTGACTTTTGTATGGGAGCTGATTTTTATGTGTATGATTATCAGACTGGTGATAGAGTAGGAAATATTTATTATGAACGTGGTAAAAGCACTGATGGGTTTAGAAATGGCGAAGAAATAGATATTGTAAATACAAGTGATATTCCTCAAAATACCGAATATCTTTGGAGAGCAAAATTTTATGAGCCTGTTGATATAGATAATGGTTATTATCCAGATGTATACTCATCTAAAGGTAAAATACAAAAAAATCCGTTAACAAAAGTTACAGTACAATCAACTGATGAAGATATAACAAATAATATTTATATTCCTATCGAAAAAGGATTAGATATTAATTTACCTTGCTATTGTTATTGGAGTGGGAATGGTAGGAAAACTGTTGTAGGTTATAACAAGAGTAAGGGAATACTTAAATTATCTGAGGCATTTGATGATAAAAATGCTATCCCTGTTAGTACAGAACTTTATCTTAGTACTGTTAAAGTTGTAAATATGGACACTGTATTATCAGAAACAGGGTTAATTCCTATTGAACAAGGACTTAATCTTGATACTGGCAAACATAGAAAAACCAGAGCAGATAGTGATACAATCCCTAATACATATATTAAAGTTAATGGTAGTTATTATGGTATTACAAAATACTATAATAAAACTGGATTTGTGGGCATAGAGGGAACTGTTCCAGAAATAGATGAAAATACGCCATATGAAATTTATCAATGCTTTGTTATTTCTCCTTATTATTATTTCAATACTAAGGCTATTCCTGTTATAACTCCTAAGATGACTTTTGTCAATGAGGTTATAAAGTGTGAAGCTAGCATAACAACACAAGGCAATTATCCAATTAAGTATTATTATTGGACTATATATGATAAAGATGATAATATAATAAATCAGAGTGAGAAAATATGGTCTAGCAGAATGGAATATCTTTTTAGAGAGGTATTACCAGATGCTACTTTCAAAGGGAAAATTACAATAGTGACACAAGATGATGTTGAGGTCACAAGTCCTGTTGTTAATTGCACTATTCCTAAAGGTGCAGTCGGGATTACTGATTTGAAAGCAACTGTAGATACAGTAAAAAAAACTGTAAAATTAACTTGGAAAAATGCTACTGGAGTTGCTCCAACAAGTTATATTATTCAAAGAATAAATTCTGATGGTACTCAACAATATCTTGAAACTGTTCAGCAAACTTCTGCTTCAAGTTATATTGATTATACTTGTGGTGGTGATATGATTTATCAATATATTGTTATCCCGGTTGCGACAACCACAGTATATCAACAGGCTAAAGTGCCTATAGCAACTAGTTTTGACGATTATGAGATTTATTTTTTAACCGAAGTTCCCTATGAAAGACCGTCTAAATTTATCACAGATGTAAGAATTTATTATAATTATATGTATGGTGATAAGCAATTTAAAGTGACATCTTCTTGGAAGGTACAATTAAATCCTGACATTGGTGATGTTGACCATAATATAAAAAGAGATAAAAGTGACACCGAAAGAGGGAAGCCTGTTATTACTTATGGAAATATGGATTATGACTCATTCTCTTTGAGCTTTTTGCTAGGGCATATTTCTTGTCCTGATTATGGATTAACGGATGGCGATTATAAGACATTTCAGAAATGGAAATCTGATGTTAATAGCAAACAGCCTGTGTTAATAAAAAGCACTATGGGTAATGTGTGGTTTGGGACTATTACATCTCACACCTATACTCCTGATGATAGTGGAAATTATAAGACATATTCTATTAAAATAGATTTTGTACAAACAAGGGATATGTATGCTGATAATCAAACCAGAACAAGAATAATGACAGATTGAGGTGATAGGTATGGAACATTATGATATCTATGACCAAAATTATGTTAGACTTGCACAGAATGAAGGAAAAATTGTTCTTGCTAAAATTGAAGTGTTAGACCATTTAGAATATACTATCTACGAGATTACTGATGATATCATTATTGATAGTGAGAATTATTCTAAAACTTATGGGCAAGGTATTCAGGGAAAATTTAGCTTTCAGATTTATAATCACGACCACAAATATGATACCAACGAAAATAGTCCATTCTGGTTTGATAAAAAAATCCGGTATTATAAAGGATTAAAGGACAGATACACAGGCGACATATATTGGTTTAGCAAGGGTATATTTACTACAACCGGAATATCACAAGAAAATGATATTATTAGTATTGATTGTGTAGATAAATTTGGATTGCTCACATCTGAAACGGGTGGCGCTTGTCTCGAAAACGCCACAAAGATTGAATTAGGCGATAAAGTAGGTCAAATGTTTGTAGATATGCTTTCACAAGAAAAAGGTAACGGTAGACCTACCGACCCGATAAATCCTTTGATAGATTTTGATACAAGAGATATTGAACTTGGCGAAGATATTGAACTAAGCACAGGTTCATATTTTGGAGATATATTTACAGAGTTGGCTAACAGTCTTAAATGCAGAATGTATTATGATAATGTAGGACATTTGGTTCTCACAAGAGGCTCTAGTGACTTTGAGTTTAAAAACAAAGCCCCTATGTGGGTGTTTGATGATAAGGCAACTGCTGAATATATTTCTTCTAGTTTGACTTATAACTTTTCCGATGTAAAGAATAGAGTGACTGTCTGGGGAGAAAATTTTGATGGTGCTAGTTTCGTTGGCGTTGCCGAAAATGATAATCCTAAATCCCCAGTAAGAATTAGTCTTGTTGGATATCGTGTGGCTAAAACAATGGAAGATATGTTTGGCTATGAGCAGGCTAACGTAGATGCTTATGCTGAAATGTATCTTAAAATGAAAAGCATTATTGGCATGAGCGTTAAATTGGATTGTACAATGCTCCCTCATTTAGATGTGGAGGATGTTATATTAGTCAGAAATGAAGAATTAGGATTGGATAATGTGAGATTTTTAATAAGCGAAATTTCAATAAATGGAAATGAAATGTCGATTTCATTATGCAATGTTGATAATCTTCCGGAGTTCAGTGAATTTGAATGACTTGCAATGTGTGTAATAATAAGGTGGTGAGAGAGTGACTAATAAAAAAGATGAAAATTCTGAATTGCTTACAAAATTAATTTCTACTGTTCAAAAGAAAAATGACAAAGAAAAAGTAAATGATAGTGTTAAAAGCAAACAGGCTAGAGTAATTGGTGTTGATGATGAAACGCATAAAGTGTTTGTTTATTTTCTTGATGATATAGAAGAAAAAGAGTATAAATTTTTGAATAAAACAGGGGAAGTCATTGGTGTTGGTGATACTGTTAAAGTATTTTATACTAGCAATTCTGCAAAGGGTTGGATAGGTGAACGCTGTGGTGAGCCAAGATATGATGGCGGTTATTCTCTTGAACCAATTACGTCAATTACTATAAATTCCAATATAGATTATTCTGTGCATACAAACGCTGGCATTGAAAGATATGTTGGGATTTTTGAGGGCGAATAAATATGATACCTGATTTGAAATTTTATAAAGATGAAAAAGGTCGTATTATAGAAGCAACAAGAGGAGATAAATATGCAACCATTGAGTGGGCAAACGAAGATGTAGATATAGATTTTTGCAATTTTGTCATCACAATAGCCATAACAGCGAGAGGAGT